>Ga0194113_10008509_pt1 | contig 12589 bp, 10 predicted proteins | sample TA2MahC200mmetaG_FD_146193 | JGI IMG/M metagenome (GOLD analysis project Ga0194113, IMG submission 146193) | Freshwater microbial communities from Lake Tanganyika, Tanzania - TA2015017 Mahale Deep Cast 200m | ecosystem: Environmental > Aquatic > Freshwater > Lake | place: Tanzania: Lake...
TCGTCTTGTCGCAGATCGCCGGGAACGTACCGCTGTACATCGTGCACATGTCGGCCGGTGACGCTCTGAACGAGGTGGCCGCCGCTCGTCACAACGGGCGTAACGTTTTCGCCGAAACCTGTCCGCAGTACCTGTTCCTCACGCTCGAGGAGACGCTGGGCCAACCCGGCTTCGAAGGCGCCAAGTGGGTCTGCAGCACACCGGTGCGCTCGAGGGATCACGATCCGCACTACATCGGGCAGATGGGTCACGGGCACCAGGGCGACCTGTGGAAGGGTCTGCGCATGAACGAGCTGGCCGTGGTCGCCACCGATCATTGCCCGTTCTGCATGAAGGACCAGAAGGAACTCGGTCTGGGTGACTTCTCCAAGATCCCCAACGGAATCGGAGGCGTCGAACACCGCATGGAATTGCTGTATCAGGGTGTCGTGGCCGGCGAACTGACACTCGAGCGTTGGGTCGAGACCTGTTGCACCACGCCCGCGCGAATGTTCGGTATGTACCCGCAAAAGGGCATCATCGCCGCCGGCAGCGACGCCGACGTGCTGGTGTGGGACCCCAACAACAAGACCAAGATCGGCATCAACGACAAGCACCACATGAACATGGACCACTCCGCGTGGGAGGGATACGTGATCGATGGCAAGGTCGACACCGTCCTCTCGCGCGGCACCGTGGTCGTCGAGAACGACCAGTACATCGGGCGCAAAGGTCACGGTCGCTACATCAAGCGTGGTCTGTCGCAGTATCTCGTCTGAAAACACCCCGCCAGGAAGGAGAAATCATGTACCGCATCGATCACTGGATCGACGGTCACACCGTCACGAGCAACTCGGGTCGCACCGGGAACGTGTACGACCCGGCCACCGGCCAGGTTCAAGGCACCGTTGCCTTCGCCGACGTGTCAGAGGTCGACAAAGCCGTCTCCACCGCCAAGGCCGCGCTTCCGGCGTGGCGCGCCACGAACCTCTCGCGTCGCGCCGAGATCATGTTCCAATTGCGCGAGTTGGTGGCGGCAAATCGTAAGGAGATCGCCAGCCTTCTCACCAAAGAGCACGGAAAGGTCACCCCTGATGCGCTGGGGGAGGTGGCGCGGGGTCTCGAGAACATCGAGTACGCCTGCGGTATCCCGAATCTGATGAAGGGTGGATACTCCGAGCAAGCCTCGGCTGGTGTCGATGTGTACAACATTCGCCAGCCGTTGGGAGTGGTGGCCGGAATCACTCCGTTCAATTTCCCGGCCATGGTTCCCATGTGGATGTTCGCCAACGCCCTGTCCTGCGGTAACACCTTCGTGCTCAAGCCATCCGAGAAGGATCCGTCGGCATCCATGTTCATCGCCGAGTTGTTGAAACAGGCCGGTCTTCCCGACGGTGTGTTCAACGTGGTGCACGGCGACAAGGTGGCCGTCGATCGCCTGCTCGAGCACCCCGATGTCGCCGCGCTGAGCTTCGTTGGCTCCACGCCCATCGCGAAGTACATCTACGAGACCGGCACGAAGAACGGTAAGCGTGTGCAGGCCCTCGGGGGCGCGAAGAATCACATGTTGGTTCTTCCCGACGCCGATCTCGACATGGCCGCTGATGCGCTCGTGAGTGCCGCCTACGGCTCGAGCGGCGAGCGTTGTATGGCCATCTCGGTCGTGCTCGCCGTCGACTCCATCGCTGACGAACTGGTCGCCAAGGTGAAGGATCGCATCCCGAACGTGGTGGTCGGACCGGGTAATGATCCGGGCAGCGAGATGGGTCCGCTCATCAGTGGTGAGCATCGTGACAAGGTGGCCGGCTACGTGGCCGGTGCCGCCGGCGAAGGCGCCACCGTGGTGGTCGACGGTCGCGACGGAGCGCCCACCGGCGGCTTCTTCCTGAAGCCCAGCCTCATCGACAACGCGCGACCCGGCATGAAGTGCTACGACGATGAGATCTTCGGACCGGTGCTCACCGTCGTTCGCGTGACGTCATACGAGGACGGCCTGAAACTCATCAACGACAACCAGTTCGGTAACGGCACGGCCATCTTCACTCGAGATGGAGGCGTGGCCCGGCAGTTCCAGTTCGACGTGAACGTGGGCATGGTGGGTATCAATGTGCCGATTCCAGTCCCCGTGTCCTATTACTCGTTCGGTGGCTGGAAGGCCAGTCTTTTCGGTGATCTGCACATGTACGGCCCCGACGGCATCCACTTCTTCACTCGCTCCAAAGTGGTCACCTCTCGGTGGCCCGATCCCCGAACCAGCAAGGTGGACCTCGGCTTTCCCCAGAACCGCTGAGAGAACAGGAACAGTCGATGGACATCGGAGTCGTGCTTCAGACCACCCCACCCGCCGCACGCGTGGTCGACCTCGCCAAGAAGGCCGAGACCTACGGCTTCAGCCATGTCTGGACCTTCGACAGCCACATCCTGTGGGAGGAACCGCTTCCGATTTTCACACAGATCCTCAACGAGACGCGCAACGTGATCGTCGGTCCCATGGTGACGAATCCAGCGACGCGCGACTGGACCGTGACCGCCAGCGCCTTCGCCACGTTGAACGAGATGTTCGGCAACCGGACCGTGATCGGTATCGGTCGCGGCGATTCGGCGGTGCGTGTCACCAACGGCAAGCCGACGACCCTGGCCACCTTGCGCGAGAGCGTGCACGTGATCCGCGAACTCGTGAACGGGCGCGCGGTGGATTATAAAGGCGCAAGTATCCGACTCCCGTGGGCCGCCAAGTCGCGCGCCGAGGTGTGGATCGCCGCGTACGGGCCCAAGGCCTTGGCTCTCACCGGCGAGGTGGGCGATGGTTTCATTCTCCAGCTCGCCGATCCGAGCATCACCGAATGGACCATCAAGGCGGTTCGTGATGCGGCCGTGGCGGCGGGGCGCGATCCCGACAGTGTCACCATCTGTGTGGCCGCTCCGGCCTACGTCACCGACGGCACCGCGTCCGGCCTCGCCCACGGACGCGATCAGTGCCGTTGGTTCGGCGGCATGGTGGGCAACCACGTGGCCGAGATCGTGGAGCGTTACGGCGATTCGGCCCCGGTCCCCAAGGCGCTCACCGACTACATCAAGGGACGCCAGGGCTACGACTACAACGAGCACGGCAAGGCCGGCAACTCGCACACCACGTTCGTGCCCGACGAGATCGTCGATCGCTTCTGCATCGTCGGTCCGGTCACGGAACACGTGCGTCGCCTGAACGCGTTGCGCGACCTCGGTGTCGATCAATTCTCCGTGTACCTGCAACACGATGCGAAAGACGAAACATTGCAGGCCTACGGTGAAAAAGTGATTCCTGCCATCGCCGAGTACGTGGCGGCCAAGAAGTGACACGAGACGGTCATCCGTATGCCCTCGACCATCGCTCGACCATCGCGGGGGTCGCTCGTCACGACTCGTCGACTCCGTCGGGTGGCACTCTTCTTCGCGTCGCTGGTGCCGGTGGCCGTGGCGTAAGAGTCGTACAAGGTGGTGGGTCCCGAGGCCGGAGGCATGATCTCCGGCTGGAAATTGCTACCGCGCACCAACGACAACGCCATGCCTCATGTCTGGCAGATGCTTGAGCGCTACGGGCGTCCCGAGGTGCGCGGTTCGGATCGAAAGATCTGGTCGGTGGTGTTGGCCGGCGGGTGGTTCTCGTTCCGCGGTCGCCCCGGTGGTTTTCGTGCTCTTGTGGAGCACCGGCTTCATCATCGCCCGTTACGGCACTCGCGACGCGGGGCCGATGACGTTTCTGTCGTTGCGGTTGTTCGCCGCCGCCGCCGTGTTGATCGTCATCGCACGGGTGACCAAGGCACCGCGTCTCACCCGCGAGCAGGTGACGTGGGTGGCGATCACGGGTGTCGGATTGCACGCCGTCTATCTCGGAGGTGTTTTCGTTGCCGCCGACCTGGGTCTGCCCTCGGGTTTGTCGGCGCTCATCTCGGGTCTGCACCCCGTTCTCACTTCGGTGGGTGCGTTGCTGCTGTTGGGCGAGACGCTGTCGCGTCGTCAATGGCTCGGGGTGGCGTGCGGGGTGGGTGGTGTGGTGGCCGTGGTCGTCGACCGGCTGGAGGCCGGCATCAGTGGCATCACCGCCGGCGCCTTGGTGGCCATGGCCGTCTCGGTGGTCGGCATGTCGGCCGGCACGTTGTTGCAGCGGTCGCGCGGGGGAGCGATGCCGTTGTTGCTCGGCACCGCGGTTCAGTATCTGGTCTCGGCCCTGATCCTCGGGGTGGGCGCCGGTGCGGTGGAGCACTTCGAGGTTCGATTCACCGCACGCTTCTGGTGGTCGTTGCTGTGGGCGGTCGTGGTGCTGTCGATCGCCGCGGTGCTGATCATGTTGTGGTTGTTGCAACGTCGAGCGGCGGCCCGGGTGAGCAGTCTGTTCTTCCTGACACCGGCGCTGAGTTCCATCGAGGGGGCGGTGTTGTTCGGCGAAAGCTTTGGTGTCTTGGCCGTTCTCGGACTGCTGGTGGCACTGACGGGTGTGGCCCTGACGACCCGTCAGTCCGACGGAGCGGAATGACCGCCCACACTCACTTGCCGGTGTAGCGCTTGTCGGCCAGTTCGAGCACCTCGTCGATGATCGCGATGCCCTGACGTATCTCGTCGTCGCTCGTGGTCAACGGCGGCACCACGTGCAGACGGTTGAAGTGGGTGAAAGGCCACAGACCTCGGGCCTTGCAGGCTCCGATGAGTTCCACCATGGGGGCGTTGGCTTCACCGGCTGCGTTGAACGGCACCAGGGGCTCACGAGTGGCGCGATCCTTCACCAACTCGATGGCCCAGAACACGCCGATTCCCCGCACGTCACCGACGCTGGGGTGTTTGTCCTTCAACGTCTGCAGTCCGGGTCCGATGACGTCGCGACCGAGATGGCGGGCGTGATCGATGATGCCCTCCTCCTCGTAGATGTTGATGCTGGCCACGGCCGAAGCGCAGGCCAGTGGATGCCCGCTGTAGGTGAGACCGCCGGGGAATTGGCGCTCACGGAACGTGTCGGCGATGCGCTGGCTGATGATCACGCCCCCGAGGGGCAGGTAGCCCGAGTTGACACCCTTGGCGAAGCAGATGAGGTCGGGGGTGACGTCCCAATTCTGGATGGCGAACCATTGTCCGCAACGACCGAAGCCCGACATCACCTCGTCGGCGATGAGCACGATGCCGTACTCATCGCAGATCGAGCGCACGCCCTCGAGGTATCCGGGCGGCGGCACCAGAATTCCGTTCGTTCCCACGACGCTCTCGAGCATGACGGCCGCCACGGTCTGGGGACCTTCCACCATCAACGTGTCGCGCAGGTGTTGCAACGCGCGCTGCGATTCCTGGATCTCGTCCTCGCTGTGGAACTGCGAGCGATACGGGTAGGGGCCCCAGAACTTCACGACGCCGGGGATGCCGGGCTCACTCGGCCAGCGACGGGGATCTCCGGTGAGCTGAATGGCACCGCCCGTGGCTCCGTGGTAGCTGCGGTAGGTGGTGAACACCTTGTTCCGGCCGGTGTGCAGACGGGCCATGCGAATGGCGTTCTCGGTGGCCTCGGCGCCACCGTTGGTGAAGAACACCATGTTCAAGTCGCCGGGTGCGCGCTCGACGATGAGTCGGGCCGCCTCGCTACGGGCGTCGTTGGCGTGAATGGGGGCGATGGTGCACAGACGTGCCGCCTGCTCCTGGATGGCCGCCACCATCTTGGGGTGCTGATGTCCGATGTTGACGTTCACCAACTGGCTGGAGAAGTCGAGGTACCGCTTTCCGTCCTCGTCCCAGAACCAGCTACCCTCGGCGCCGGCCACGACAATGGGGTTGATGAGGCCTTGGGCCGACCACGAGTGAAAGACGTGGGCCCGGTCGTTGGCGAGGGCTTGGGAGGCGCGGGTGTCGAGCACGGTCACGCCAGAAGTCTATTCCTGACTGGCTCGAGTAGACGTAGCGTCGTTCGTCACCGGACGACCCTCGAAGGGACCGACGGCTGCGTCCTCGACTCCCATCGTCACGTTGCTACGGTCGAAGACATGGGTGAAATGATTTCTTTCAAGTCGAACGGATCCGAATGTCGTGGCTACCTGGCGGACGGTGGTGGTGCTGGGGTGATCGTGATTCAGGAATGGTGGGGACTGGTGCCCCACATTCAGGATGTCGCCGATCGATTCGGCGCCGCCGGTTTCACGGCGCTCGCCCCGGACCTGTACCACGGCCAGTCGTCCACCGAACCCGATGGCGCGGGCAAGTTGATGATGGGTTTGAACCTGGCTCGAGCGGCCAAGGACCTGTCGGGTGCGGTCGACGAATTGACGACACGTACCGGTAAGTCCAAGGTCGGCGTGGTCGGCTACTGCATGGGCGGTGCCCTCACGTTGATGTTGGCGTGCGAGCGCGCCGATGCGGTCGCCGCGGCCGCGCCGTACTACGGAGTCATCGGTTGGCCCACCGCGCAGCCCGACTGGAGCAAACTCGCGGCCAAGGTGGTGGGCGAGTACGCCGAGGACGACGACTTCGCCTCGCCCGACAAGGTGTGGGGACTAGAGGCCGACCTGCGCGCATTGGGCAAGGACGTGGCCATGCACGTTCATCCCGGCACTCATCATGCATTTTTCAACGACTCGCGACCCGATGTCTACGACGCGGGGGCCGCGGTGACCGCGTTCGCCCGCACGCTCGACTTGTTCGCGTCGACGCTCTGATTCGTCGACGCCATGACGCTGGGCTCAGCCCAGGGCCGCGATCGCCGCTTGCACCGCCAGCACGCGGCGCGCGTTGTCCACGTGCAGATTCTCGATCATGCGTCCGTCCACGGTGATCACGCCTCGCCCCTCGGCGGTGGCCTCCTCGAAGGCGGCAATCACCCGTTCGGCACGATCCACCTCGTCGGCTGACGGAGCCCACACCTCGTTGGCGATCTCCACCTGCGACGGGTGAATCAGCGTCTTTCCGTCGAAACCCATGTGGGCTCCCTGCACGCACTCGTCCCGGAACGCGTCGAGGTCCTTCACGTCGTTGAACACGCCATCGAGGATCACCTTGCCGGCCTCGCGGGCACCCAACAATGCGGTGGCCAGATGCGGCACCAACGGCGCGCGTCCGCGCACCTGGGTGGCTCGTAACTCCTTGGCCAAATCGTTGGTGCCCATCACGAGGGTCGCCACCCGCGGGTGTGACGCGATGGCCCGCACGTCGAAGATGGCGGTGGGGGTCTCGATCATGGCCCAGATCTTCATGCTCCCCGGCGCACCGGCAGTGGCCAGAGCCGACGACACGGCCTCCACTTCTCCCAGCGAGTTGATCTTGGGAATCACCACTGCCGAGACACCGGCCATGGCGGCCGCGGTCAGATCGTCGGCACCCCACGGCGTGTCGAGGCCGTTGCATCGGATGGTCAACTCCTTGGAGCCGTATTCGCCACTGCGCGCGGCGGCCACGGCGTTACGACGGGCATCGGGCTTGGCGTCGGGAGCCACGGCGTCTTCCAAGTCGAAGATCAAGGCGTCGGCTGGAATGGCCTTGGCCTTGTCGAGCGCGCGCTCGTTGGCGGCGGGCATGTAGAGAACGGAACGGCGAGGACGCAGATCGGACATAGGTTTCTCCAGGGGCGGGGTCTAAAAGTCGTAGATCTTGGCCAACTCGGGGTCACGGGCCGCCAATTCGCGGGCCAACTGCACGACCACGCGACACTGCTTCACCGAGGCGTCGTCTTCCATCTTGCCATCGAGCATGATGGCACCGGTGCCGTCACCCATGGCCTCGATCACGCGCATGGCGTGGGCCACGTCGCTGGCCCGCGGGCTGAACACACGGCGCGCGATGTCGATTTGGGTCGGATGCAACGACCACGCGCCGACACATCCGAGTAGGTAGGCGTTGCGGAACTGGTCTTCGCAGGCCACGACGTCTTTGATGTCACCGAACGGTCCGTAGAACGGCAGGATGCCGTGCATCACGCAGGCGTCCACCATGCGAGCCATCGTGTAGTGCCACAAATCCTGTTGGTACGTTGCTCTCGGGGCATCGGCGTTCGCGGCGTCGGGGTCCTGACGAACCACGTAGTCGGGGTGACCGCCACCTACCCGAGTGGTCTTCATGCGACGATTCGCTGCCAGGTCGGCGGGTCCGAGCGACAGACCTTGCATGCGTGGCGATGCGCCACAGATCTCCTCTACGTTGGCCACACCGCGCGCAGTTTCGAGGATGGCGTGTATCAGCAGCGGCTTCTTCAGTCCGGCCTTGGCTTCGAGTTGGGCCAACAAACGATCGACGAAATGGATGTCCTCGGGTCCCTCCACCTTGGGAATCATGATGACGTCGAATTTGTCTCCCACCTCGGTGACGATGGTGGAGAGATCATCGAGGGCCCAGGGTGAGTCGAGGCTGTTCACGCGGGTCCACAACTGCGTGGTGCCCATCGGAACGGTCTTGGCCACTTTCACCAGGCCGGCACGGGCCGCCTCTTTGTCGCTGGCCGGCACGCCGTCCTCGAGGTTGCCCAGGATGATGTCGACGGTGGGCACGATGTCGCCCAACTTGGCGACCATCTTCTCGTTGGAGGGCGGGAAGAAGTGGATCATCCGGCTAGGGCGGAAGGGGATCTCGCGGAGCGGTTCGGGGGCCCCGACGGCGAGAGGTTTGAAGAAGTCCTTGGCACTGCGCACGTTGTAAGGGTAGGTCGTAGTCGAGACCTCGGAGGGGTTCGGAGGCGTACCGTCGCCCGACCACGACGGGGCCTGGGTACCCTTCATCGCCGTGTCCGACCGCGGATCTCTTCTCACCATCGACTCCCGAGCCATCGACGCGGTGCTGTTCGATGCCGGGGGCATCTTCGTGATTCCGGATCCCACCGTGCTGGCGCCGTTGCTGGCGTTTTACGGGGCCAGCACGGATCTCCGGGTCTACCACCGCGCCCATTACCGCGGTATGGCGGCCAAGTCAGCGGCCGGCTCGGGGGAACGGGATTGGTCGGTTTACAACGAGGCGTACGTGCGATGCGTGGGGGTGCCCGATCACGACGCGGCCGAGGCGGCCATCGCCCTCGACCGCACCCGTAGCGCCTATCTGTGGCGCCACGTGGTGTCCGACAGTGTCATCGCGTTGCGTGCGTTGCACGATCGCGGGGTACCCATTGGTGTCGTGAGCAACGCCACCGGTCAGATCGAGTCGGTGCTGGCCCGCACCGCGGTGTGCCAGGTGGGTCCCGGTGCGGGTGTTCCCGTGCGAGTGGTGATCGACAGTCACGTGGTGGGGGTGGCCAAGCCCGACCCGGGAATCTTCGATCACGGTCTGCGCGCTCTGCCCGGGATCGACCGTTCGCGTGTGGCGTACGTGGGTGACTCGGTGACCATGGACATCCACGGGGCGCGAAACGCGGGTCTGTTCCCGGTGTTACTCGATCCGTACGACGATCACGTCGGTGCCGACTTCCATCGGGTGAAGAGCCTGGGTGAGTTGTTGTGAGTGATTTCGTGGAGAGTGTCCCGTGAGTGACGCTCCGGGCTCGGGCGTCTCGTCCCGGTGGGTGGAGTGGCGTCGCACCGTCGATCTGGTGAAGTACGACCAGCGTTTCGAGGCCATGGCGGCGCGGGGAGAGAACGTTCACGGTGAGGCCGATGCCGTGACCCGACTGATCGAGAGGTTTCTCGGAGCCGATGACCACGACCGCGCTCGCTCCGTGCTCGACGCCGGATGCGGCACCGGGCGACTGGCGGTCGAGCTGTCGCGACGAGGTCACGAGGTGACGGCGGTCGACCTCGACCCCGACATGATCGATCGCGCCCGGAACAAATCGTCTGAGGTGAGGTGGTTTGTGGGCGACCTGAGCGATGGTCGCTTTTCGGGGCGAGCTGGTGATGGCTTCGATGTCATCGTGATGGCCGGCAACATCTTGAATTTCTGCGCTCCGGGCAGCCAAACCGCGATCGTGGTCAACATGGTGAACCACTTGGTCGAGGGCGGTTTGTGCGTGTGCGGATGGTCTCAAGAACTTCGCGCCGATGCCTACACGTGGGATTGTTTCGTGCGTGACGCCCGCGAAGCCGGAGCGGTCGTGACCGAGACCTGGACGAACTGGGAGGGAGACACCATGCCGGCTTCCTCCTTGGGTGGCGAACCGGTGCGCAGTAGTGACTACGCGGTGATCACCGTGATCAAGAACGCGTGATCACTTGTCGGTGAGACGGCGGGCGATGACCTTCAGGCAGAGGGTCTCATCGGCCCCCTCGAAGATGCTCAGCACGCGCGCATCCACGAAGAGGCGGCTCACCGAATACTCCTCGGCGTAGCCGTAACCACCGTGAATCTGCATGGCCTCGCGAGAAACCCACTCGGCGGCCTTGCACACGTAGGCCTTCACCATGCTGGCCTCGGTGGTGCCCTCGCCCTTGGCCATCAGGCGCGCGACCTGGTAGCCGAACTGACGCCCGGCCTGGATGAGTACCGCCATACGACCCAACTTCATGCGGGTGAGTTGGTACTCGGCGATGTTCTTGCCGAACACGTTGCGATTGTGGGCATGGTCATAGGCGGCCTCGTACGCGGCCTGCATCACACCGACGGCTCGGGCGGCAGTTTGCAGGCGACCGTTCTCGAAACCCTCCATCTGGTAGTAGAAGCCCTTGCCCAGTCCACCTTCTTCACCGATGAGGTTCGTGGCCGGAACCCACCAGTTGTCGAAGGCGATCTCGTACGAGTGCATGCCGCGATATCCGATGGTGTCGATCGGACGGCCTTCCATCTTTCCCGATGAATCGTCGGCGCGAACGTTCTGGGTGAATTCGAAACCGTGCGCCTCACCGCGGGGCTTGGGCACGATGAACAGACTCAATCCCTTGTGGGTCTTGCTCCGGTCCGGGTCGGTGCGCGCCAACAGCATCAACACATCGGCGCGAGCGGCGAACGTGCACCACGTCTTGACACCATTGATGACGTAGCCGGGCGTTCCATCGGGCCCGTCGGCGGGAGTGGCGGTCACCTTCAAACCAGCCACGTCGCTGCCGTAGTCGGGTTCGGTCACCGCCACCGCCACCATCACCTCGGCAGTGGCCAACTTGGGCAGCCACTCGGCCTTCTGGGCCTCGGTACCGCCCTTCACCAGAGCACGCGTGAGAATTTCGGGACGTGTGATGAGCGAGCCCCCGATGCCCAAGCTCGCGCGACTCAACTCCTCGGTGGCGACCACCATGGCGACGTACTCGCCTTGGCCACCTTCGGAGAAGCCGCCGTACTCGACGGGAACCGACAGACCGAAGGCACCCATCGCGGCGAGACCAGTGATGATTTCTTCGGGGACGTCCTCGTTGTAGCGGTGGACGTGCTCGGCGCGCGGCGCGATGACCTTCTCGGCGAAAGATCGGAACGTGTCCTGCACCATCTCGAAGTCGTCGTCCAGGTGGCGTGGTCCTTGTACGTCAGCCAACGAAGCGACGAACTCCGGGTCGCGGTACGTCGCGATGAAGGGGAGAGCCGATGCCAAAGGGTTCGGCGCCAGGCCCCACAGCGATTCGCGACCGATCAACTTCGACATCAGATCGTGCGCCATGTCGGCGGTGTACGCGCAGGTGATGAGGCCCTCGTGTTCACCCTTGGCGCCGTAGTCGAGCAAGGAACGAGCGGTCTCCACGGCCGAGGCGGCGTGCGCCAGGTCGTAGGCCAGAACCTGATGGACGTCGGCACCCCCGATGGACGAAAGGTGGCGCAACGACGTGCCGAGACATCGCGACGCCACATCGATGACCTCGGCGGCAGTCTGGAGATCGGGCGTGATCGGGGGGCGAGGCGACTCGTTCACCCTTTTTACGCTACCGATCGACCCCCGGGGCACGGGAAGTCGGGACGGCTCGTCGGGGTCAGTCTCGATGGTCACCGGTCACCTTTGTGCGACGATGTCCGTGTGAAGCCATCGTCCCTGCGATTGTGCGTGTACTGCGGGTCCAGTTCGGGAAGTGATCCCCGGTTTGCCACCGCTGCCACCGACCTCGGTCGAGAGATGGCCCGTCGTGGCGTAGGTCTGGTGTACGGAGGCGGTCGGATCGGTCTGATGGGCCTGGTGGCTGACGCGGTGCTCGATCACGGTGGTCGGGTGCACGGTGTCATTCCCGGGCACTTGGTGCGCGCCGAAACCGCCCACGAGCGTCTCGATCATCTGGACGTGGTGTCGTCGATGCACGAGCGCAAGTGCCGCATGGAGGAGTTGTCGGACGGTTTCGTCGTATTGCCCGGCGGCTTCGGTACCTTCGACGAGGTCTTCGAGATTCTCGCCTGGAATCAGTTGGGGCTCATCGCCAAGCCATTGGTGTTCTTGAACGTAGCCGGGTACTTCACGCCGTTGATGGCGGCGATCGACCACATGTTCGACGCGGGCTTCGTGAAAGAGACGTCCCGAACGTTGCTGAACGTCACCGATGACGTGGCTCGTGCCGTCGACATCGCCACGGGCCCGGCTTGCGTGGTCGACGCGAAGCGGCGCGATGTGGACGTCGACGCGAAGCGGCGCGATGTGGACGTCGACGCGAAGCGGCGCGATGTGGACGTCGACGCGAGGCGGCGCGATGTGGACGTCGACGCGAGGCGGCGCGATGTGGACGTCGACGCGAGGCGGCGCGATGTGGACGTCGACGCGAGGCGGCGCGATGTGGACGTC
>Ga0194113_10008512_pt1 | contig 12587 bp, 8 predicted proteins | sample TA2MahC200mmetaG_FD_146193 | JGI IMG/M metagenome (GOLD analysis project Ga0194113, IMG submission 146193) | Freshwater microbial communities from Lake Tanganyika, Tanzania - TA2015017 Mahale Deep Cast 200m | ecosystem: Environmental > Aquatic > Freshwater > Lake | place: Tanzania: Lake...
TTTCATTAATTAAAAAGTAAAATTATATGGGCAGCAAAAGAAATAGATTAAATATATGTCCAATTTACCTGTTTCATCCGTTATATCGTTGTGAATACTGTCTAGTAACGACAGATTACGGCAAAATCTCAGTTCCTGCCTTCCCTGCCAATGCCGGCTGCATATCTTCGAGCGCGCAGATTATGGCTCTTTCGCCGCCGCGTTCGACAAAATTCATCGCGGCTTCGACCTTTGGCCCCATACTGCCCGGCGGAAATTGACCCATCGATAGATAGCGTTTCGCTTCGTGAACGCGTAATTTTGAAAGAGGAGTTTCGTTCGGCGCGCCGAAATTCAACTTCACCCGGTCTATATTCGTTACGATAATCAACTCATCGGCTTCGATATCGTGTGCGAGGATAGCGCCGGCGCGGTCTTTGTCGATTACGGCATCGACGCCTTCGTAGCCTAATTCCGGATCGCGATAGACCGGAATCCCGCCGCCGCCGGCAGCGATGATGACCACGCCAGATTGCACTAACTCCCTAATCGCCGCGCGATTGACAATTCCCAAAGGTTTAGGCGAGCCGACCACCCGACGCCACTGATTATCACCATTGAACGGCTTCATCACCCAGCTCTCTTCGGTGATATATCGCTGCGCCTCTTCAGTTGAATAGATTTGTCCGATAAATTTGGTCGGTTCAGTTAACGCCGGGTCGTTGAAATCGACCAGAACCTGCGTTATGATGGTAACTACCGGCCGGTTGATTTTTTCTTTTGCCAGCCGGTTGAGCAGCGATTGCTCTATCATATAACCCATTGAGCCTTGGGTGTCGGCGACTAATACACCTAGCGGCATCAGCGGCAGGACATCCCGCGCCAATTCGACACGATGCAGCGCCGCTCCGACTTGGGGGCCATTGCCGTGCGTAATGGCTATATTATAGCCCTGACGAAGCAGCTCGACAATACCGCCTAAACTCTGGCGGGTATGCCGAAATTGACTGGCAATCGAATCGACTTCGCCCGGCGGAGAAATCGCATTCCCGCCAAGCGCTACAACTGCGCAGCGCGCTCTAAACTTAGTCATAAACGCAATCAGACTCGTTATAAAAACACCGCCAGAGCGTCAGCCAAAGTCGGCGAGCCAATCTCTTGTAATTCATAAGTAACGCGCACAGTCGGTTTGCGGATGTCAACAATCCGCCGCAAATCGACAGGCGTTCCTATGATGACGACATCGGCATCGGAATTGTTGATTGTTTCAGCCAGGTCGGCGACCTGTTGAGGACTGTAGCCCATAGCCGGCAGCACTGGACCGATATCAGGATAGGCGGCGAAGGTTTCGACCAATGTGCCAGTCAGAAACGGACGCGGGTCAACAAGGTCCACCGCGCCATATTTATGTGCTGCCACAACGCCTGCGCCGTAAGTCATCTCACCGTGGGTTACCGTCGGACCATCCTCAACCGCCAACACCCGCATCGTGCGAATCAACGCTGAATTCTCGACTTTTATCGGCGAAACAGCATCGATAATGATTGCCCGCGGATTGACCATCCTTACATTATCCCGCACCTCTTCGACATTCTCCGGTTCGGCGCTGTCGATTTTATTGATGACCACAACATCGGCGCGTCTGAGATTTACCTCGCCAGGATAATAACTCAACTCGTGCCCCGGCCGCAATGGATCCACGACGGTTATCTGCATATCCGGCTTAAAGAACGGCAGGTCGTTATTGCCGCCGTCCCAGAGAATAATATCCGCTTCCTGTTCGACTTGCCGCAAAATGGCTGCATAATCCACGCCGGCATAAACGGTCATTCCGTTGATTATATGCGGTTCGTATTCCTCCATCTCTTCGATAGTGCAATTATGCAGCCTTAAATCGTCAAGGGCGGCAAAGCGTTGCACGCGCTGTTTGACTAAGTTGCCATAAGGCATAGGATGCCGCACAACCGCGACCTTTTTACCGGCCTGACGCAAAATAGCGCCCACCCGCCGCGTCGTCTGGCTCTTGCCGCAGCCGGTGCGCACGGCAGTTACCGCAATCACCGGCTTGTTCGACGGCAGCATCGTCGCATTTGGACCGAGCAGCATAAAACTAGCGCCGGCCGCCATCACTTCGGCGCTCTTATTCATTAAGGCTTGGTAAGATATATCGCTGTAAGCAAACAAAATTCCGTCTATATTTTCACGCGTGATGATGTCGGCGATGTCAATCTCGTTAAATATCGGTATGCCGTTTGGATAACGGCTGCCGGCGAGTTCGGCCGGATAGATCCGCCCGTCGATGTTGGGTATCTGCGTCGCTGTGAAAGCGACAACCTCGACATCGGGATTATCGCGAAATAGAACATTAAAATTATGGAAGTCGCGGCCCGCCGCGCCCATTATTAAAACGCGTCGTGGTTTCATATAGTTGATTAGTGTGGTTTTCCTTATCTAAAAATATACAATCGATAAACCGCAGCGTCAACCTTCTTTGTTCAAAAAAGAACAAATTCTATTTAAAGATAAAAAAAGAGGCCGGAAATTCCAGCCTTCTTAAATTCGCGACTTGAAAAAGACCTACTTCATAAACACGACTCGCTGCCGGCGAACTTCCGTCGGCGTTCTAAATTGAAGGACATATATTCCGTCAGTTAAATTTGCGCCGCTCAAAGTTATAAAACCTGCGCTGTTGGAAATGCCCCTGTCGGCAACCGAAACCCGCCTGCCGCGCGTGTCGAATAAAACCGCTTCATAGTGAACGCCGGGGAGAGCCGTAAAATGCAGCGTGGTTGTCGAATTGAATGGATTGGGATACGCTGGCGAAAGATAAAGACTGAGTGGAATAATCGGCAGCGACTCGTCAACCGACTGAATACTGTCGTTAGTAATTATGGCGCGAATAAGAAAATTCACGCCGCGGCCACTATAGAGAACTATCATTTTTTGCCACACGCCATCGCCGCCATATACGCAGGAACGTTGGCTATTGCGCGTTCCATCAGCAAATAGAGCCAGCGTATCTTTATAGTCATCGACAATACCGTCAACCGCAATATGAAAATCGATGGAGTCTAGACTGAAGAAACCTAAATGACGTAAGTCGATGAAATTCCATCTGGGAATTGTGTCCGGATTGAGCCTGGTAAAAGTTAGTTGTTCAAAAGGAATTTCCACCGAACCAATTTCATCGGTGGGGATGTTATATTCATCGTCGCTCGAACCGTTATAAAAGGCGGAGACCTTCATACCCGGCTCGCCGATAGGTCCGCCAAATCCGGGTGGAATATCGCATAATGCAATCAGCGCGCCGACCAGACGAAACGGCGTGAACGGCGGTGAAAAACGCATCGAAAAATTCCGGTCGCCAAATCGATTAGGCATAAATACGAATTGATAATTATTCACATTTAACGGCCGGTCATAAAATAACGTATCGGTCTCGTCGTAACCCAAGGGCAGTATCAGTGGATTCAAAGGCGCATTAAATCCCAATTCTATTGTGCGCAGCGCGCGAGTTTGCGCTTGTGCCGATAACATTAAACCTATGACGCCAATTAGCGCGGCTCCCGTGAGTCCGCATCGGCGATATTTTATGAACATCGCAGTTAAACCTTTATTTGATATTTGTGTTTTTAAGCAGGTTCGACGGCTCTTTCTATAGTTTGGACAGAAGCCGGCGCGAATACTAATTGTCCGCGCCGGGCGTTGACGTTGACTGTCGCTCTTGGCGTGAACTTACCGCGCAAAATATGTTCAGCCAATGGGTCTTCGAGCATTCGCTCAACTGTGCGGCGGAGCGTTCTGGCGCCGGTCGTTTGACTGTAACCGTTTTCGACCAGAACTTCCAGCGCCGCGTTGGACATTTTCAACGCAATGCCCTGCTCCTGAAGTTTGCCGGCAACTTCGTCGATGTAAATATCGAGAATTATAAATATACTCTCGCGTGACAACGGATGAAAAACAATGACATCATCGACGCGGTTAAGAAATTCCGGACGGAAAATATCCTTCATAATACCGGTCATTTTCTCCGCCATCTGCTCGTAGTCCCTTTCGTCGCGGCGCTCGGACTCGGTGAAGCCGAAATCGTGGGCTTTGGCGGCTTCGCGCGTGCCGAGATTGGAGGTCATTATCAAAATCGTATTCTTAAAGTCAACGATGCGGCCGGTTCCATCGGTCAACTGTCCAGCGTCGAGGACTTGCAGCAAGACATTGAAAATATCCGGATGTGCTTTTTCAATTTCATCGAGTAGCACTATCGAATAAGGTTTGCGGCGGACGCGCTCGGAGAGTTGCCCGCCTTCATCATAACCGACATAGCCCGGCGGCGCGCCGATGAGCCGCGAAACATTGAACTTCTCCATATATTCGGACATATCGATGCGTATCAAGGCTTTGGGATCCTCGAATAAGTATTCCGCCAAGACGCGCGCCGTCTCGGTTTTACCGACGCCGGAAGGTCCGAGGAAGATAAAAGAACCTATCGGCCGATTACGCACATTCAGCCCGGTGCGGTTGCGTCGAATCGCCTTTGCAATCGCAGCAATCGCTTCGTCTTGACCGATGATAGATGTGGCTAGTTCGTTTTCGATTTGCAGCAACTTTTGCGACTCGCTGACAACTACGCGGGTCACCGGAATGCCGGTCATCATCGCTACGACTTCGGCGACCTGTTCCTCGCCCACTAAAGTCGGTCTCTCGCGCGAAGCCCGCTCCCACTCGGCGCGTTCAAAACTCAGCCGTTCATCGAGTTGTTTTTTACGGTCGCGCACTTGCGCGGCAAGTTCATATTCCTGCCGCTTGACTAAGTCTTCCTTGCGTTTGCGCAGCCGTTCGGACTCGCGCTCTAACTCCTGAATTTCACTCGGCATCGTGATATGCTGCAAGCGCGCCCGCGAACCCGTCTCGTCCAGCACATCCAAGGCTTTGTCAGGTAAAAAACGGTCGGTTATATAGCGGTCGGAGAGATGCACGGCGGCACGGATAGCCTCCAGCGTATATTGCACATTGTGATGCTCTTCGTAGCGGGCTTTTAATCCTTCAAGGATGGAAATAGTCTCTTCGACGGATGGCGGATCCACCATCACCTTTTGAAAACGGCGCTCCAGAGCGCCGTCTTTTTCGATATGCAGACGATATTCATTCAGAGTTGTGGCGCCGACGCATTGCAATTCACCGCGTGCCAGAGCAGGCTTGAACATATTCGATGCATCCAGTGAACCGGATGCCGACCCGGCGCCGACAATCGTGTGCAACTCATCGAGGAATATTATTATATCGCGATTTTTCTCCAGTTCATTGACGATAGCTTTTATGCGCTCTTCGAACTGCCCGCGATATTTGGTGCCGGCTACCAGCGCCCCGAGGTCCACCATCACTACCCGTTTGTTGAACAGAATAGGCGATACTTTGCGTTCGACGATGCGCAGCGCCAGACCTTCGACGATAGCGGTCTTCCCCACTCCCGGGTCACCGATTAAGACCGGATTGTTCTTTTTGCGCCGCGACAGGATTTGCGCGACGCGTTCGATCTCGCGCTCCCGCCCGATAATCGGGTCGAGTTGCCCGTCGCGCGCCATCTTAGTTAAGTCGCGGCTGTAATGATTTAAAACCGGCGTCTTGCTCTTTTCGGCTGGCGTTGTTTCAGCGCGCCCAGAGGACTGCCCGCCGCTCTCGCGCAAAATATTATCTAATTCGGCTTTAATAATATCATAAGTTAAATTGAATCCGGCTAAAACCTGCCCCGCCAGTCCATCGTCGTCTTTAGCCAAAGCCAGCAGAAGGTGTTCCGTCCCGATGATATTGCCATGATAATTGCGCACCTCACGCTGGGCTAAATTAAATATCCACTCAACATGTTTAGTATAAGGAATATTGCCCAATTTCAGCGTCGTCGAACCAGAGCCGGAGGTCTCTTCGATAGTCTCGCGCAATTCGTCCGGGTCGCAGCCGAGATTAGTGATAATGCGCATTGCCATCCCCTCGCCGAGCCGTATGATGCCGAGCAACAAATGCTCGGTGCCGACGCTGTCGTGACCGAGACGCAAGGCTTCGTCGCGAGCATACTGGATGACCTGCTGAACGCGAAACGAATGTTTGTGCGTCATTCGTTCATCTCAAAATTGTCCAAGTCTTAAGACTTGGCGTTAAATAATTAAGCGAATTATGGCGTGAGGTTATAGTTAGATTTCTTTTCTGATCGAACAAGGTGAAACATCGCGTTTATGAGTTGACCTCAGATGGCGGAACATAAGCGTAACGACACTTTAGATTATAGCGCTAATGAGTCATCTTAAACGAAGTGAAGAATCAAAGTCATCCGTTCTAAACGAGATCCTTCACTTCGTTTAGGATGACGACATTTTACTGCAACATAATATTAATATATTCAAAATTTAAAAGATAGTCAAGTATTTAAACTATACAATCGACCGGCGCGCATCGTTAGACGACGCGCCGCGCCCGCTGCCAGTTCGGTATTGTGAGTAACAACTATCAAAGCGGCTTGGCGCTCGACACAAATCGACCAGAGTAATTCGCGTAATTGTTGTGAAGCATCGGCGTCCAGGTTGCCGGTCGGTTCATCGGCTAATATCAACTGAGGCGCGTTTATCAATGCCCGCGCCAAAGCTGTGCGCTGTTGTTCCCCGCCGGATAATTCACCCGGCTTATGCTTTAAGCGCTCTTTCAATCCCACTTGCGCCAGAATATACGCGGCGCGGTCGGCAGCCTCGCTTCTCGATAGCCCCCGCATCAAAGCCGGCAGCATTACATTCTCCTGTGCGGTGAATTCCGGCAGGAGATGGTGAAATTGAAACACAAAACCGATGTTCGTTAACCGCAGTTCGGCAAGTTTGTAATCGTCGAACTGTCTGACATCCACGCCTTGAAACGATAGCGCCCCCCGGCTTGGCTGCTCAAGCAAACCCAAAATATGCAGTAAGGTTGACTTGCCGGCGCCCGATGGACCAACTATCGCCACTGTCTCCCCGGCGAAAAGCGTCAAATCGATACCACGCAGGACTTCCACTGGTTGGTCATCGATTGCGAAGCGTTTCTCGATACCCTCTGCTTTTATTAATGGAGACGGAATATAGTTTGCTGTTTGATTGTCTTTCTCCCCCCGCTTGCGGGGGGGAGTAAGGGGGGGGGTTATCAAATAGTCATTACACCCCCCTTTCATCCCCCCGCAAGCGGGGGGAGAGGGGACACTATATTCTGACCTCATTAATATTATAATATTCGGCATTATTTAGACATCGATTGAGACTGATGGCAGGGATTCTGTTCTTTATGCAGAATAGCCAGCCCTGATAAGCACCGATGTTCTTCAGCAAAATCCAAACCATAGCCGACAACAAAAACATCCGGTATCGAAAATCCGATATAATCCGGTTTGAAGTCAATTAACCGACGTGCAGGTTTATCCAGGAGGACGCAGGTTTTGACTTCCGTTGCGCCCTTGCGTTTTAGATGCTGCGCTAGAAAAGACAAAGTCAATCCAGTGTCGATTATATCGTCGATAAGCAGAACCTTTTGATTTACGAGCGGTAATGACACATCCAACTGCAGGCTGACTTTGCCGGATGATAAGTCGCTGTCGCCGTAACTTGCCGCCCGCAGAAAATCCAGCCGCAGCCTTAAGCCTTGCTCCGCCAGTCGGCGTGTTAAATCCGCGGCAAAGATAAACGCACCTTTAAGGACGATGACGACGATTACCGCTTGGTCCTTATAATCGCGAACAATTCGATGCGTCATCTGAGACGTCCGCCAGCGGATTTCCAATTCGGGAATTAAAGGTGTTAAGGTTTCAGGCACTTCTATAAAAAGCCGCGCTGCCGATTTACTAGTGGCATGTGCTGCAAGTCCCAGTCGAGCAATGACTGCAAGCCGCAGCGCTGCCGGATAGGGATTGGATCTTCCCGCCGCTCTGAAACGCGCCGACTAACGAGACGGCTTTATCGAGTTCGACCGATCCGCAGAGCGGGCAGGTTACGCCGGCGCTCTGCCAATTGTAAGGTGTCAGTTGTTCGAATTGCTTCCCGCAATTTCTACAGATAAAATCGTATATAGGCATTTATAAAATGATGATGATGATGATGATGATGATAATGATGATGATGAATAAGATTTAGTATTATGTCACAGTAAAATGTCGTCATTCTGAACGAAGTGAAGGATCTGGTCTCTGTTTATCCGGACGAGATGCTTCCTCCTGCCTGCGATATCTTTAGCGTCGAATCTCTTAACGGCAATCCCTACTTTATTATACGAAAAAAGGATTGAATTTTCTCATAATCCAATCCTTTTAGAAAAATTTATACTATTTCACAGTCATTTTACGCCGATATCTCCACTTTTTTAACCTATTTCGTTAAGCACGGGAAAATTAACGCGAGAATTAAAAAAGTCTTAAAATTGCGACTTCATACGGCCAATAAACGATACCTGAGATAATTCTATTGACCTAAAGTCGCAGCAGTATCCGTCGGCGCTGATATGCCCTGACCGATGTCGGACAAAATAGGAATCTCATCTATGTCCTTACCCAGCCATTTCAATTCGAAACGCGCTCCGGCGACCAAACCGCTGTCGGCAACATTGCCAAATTTATCGATAAAGCGGTTCAACTCGATTTCAGCCTGCTTCAAATCCTTGATGTGGTTGGCGTAAATATAGCCGACCATAAACTGTGAATTGGCGCCTGACTTGGTTTTGGGATAATCGCACGCAATCTGGCGGTATATTTTCACCGCCGCTTCATACTTTTCGTCCTTCTGCATTTCCTGCGCTTGACTGAATAGCGCCATCGCTGCTTGGTCCTGTGTTTCGCTAGACTTCTTGCAGCCGAAAGACGGTATGATAAAAGATAAACTGATTAGAATAAAAAGCCAATTAGATGGTTTTAGGCTGGACATTAGGCTCCCTGATATTCGATTTTAAATTTCTAATATAGTTAAATATAAAATAAATGCGCTGCCAAAGCAATAGTTCCGGTTTTGGCAGCGCATTTATCAAAAAATCTTATTTCAAGGCAGATAAACAGCGCGTAACGTTTGAGATTTGCCACCGATAAAGTTGGAGCGGATAAGGTAGAGGCCTGAGCCTAAATTTGGCTTTGCCAAATCCAAATGCAATCTCAGTATTCCCGGATTAACTTCGCCGGTAAACAGCCTTGAGACCAACCTGCCACCCGGCTCATACATATCCAAAGTCATTCTGCCGGGTATGATAGTTGTGAGAGTTATCGTAGCCGCGCGGTTGAATGGATTCGGACTCAAAGATAGCAATTGTATCGTAGGAATGAAGGTCTGTTCTTCCGGCGCTGACCGCGGGTCGTTGGCCGGTCTCAAGCCGGTGCGGCTCATATTGCCGCGCTCTGTGCACCAGGTATCCTGTCCGACCCGACCCGGTGTCCCCCAGATCAACATTCGCCGGTCGGTGGTTAAGGCGATAATATCGTTATATCCATCGCGATTGACATCCCAGATGGTCGGCGTGCCGGCAAAGGCTCCTCCTCCCCACTCTACCAGCAACAATGGGAAACCTTCGACCGGCTCACTATTAAAATCCCACACGCCAAGTTTGCCCTGTCCGCCTTCGACTGGTGCGATTGCAGCGACGATGTCAGCGCGCCTGTCTCCGGAAATATCTGCCAGCGCTACGGACCCAACTACCGCTGGACCACCGGCTGAAATCGGAAAGTGCGGTAATAACTCGCCACTCGAGCGCCAGGCATAAATGAGCGCACCGGCTAGCGGGTCATATGTTCCGAAGACTATTTCCGGCCGTCCGTCGCCGGTAATATCGGCTATAGCCACATTACCGTAAGGATGTCCGGTCCGGGTTGGCAGCGGGTAATTCTCGACTATTCGTCCGTTCCGGTCGAACGCGAAAATTCCGCAAATGTTTGTATCGGCTTCAGCCGCCCAGAATAATACTTCTAAAAAGCCGTCATTATTAATATCTGCCAGCGATGGCGAGCCGCCGATGGTTTCGAAATGTCCGACCGGAAATCCTGCCAAACGTCGACCATCACTCTGGTATCCGTTTATTGCTCCCTGTTGGTTTAAGGAGCGTCCTGAACCAATAAATATATCATAACTACCGTTGCGGTCGATGTCGCCGACAGCCGGCGCCGAATTGGAAAATCCAACATAAGACACCGGCCAACCTTCCGCTTCCCGTCCGCGGGCATTAATGATATGCAAGTAGCCAATAGAGCGCGAGCTGTCTGCCGTTGCGCTGCTGGAAGTAAATACTATCTCTGAATATATCTCGCCGTCAAGATTAATCGCCGCTGTCGAACTATAATCCCATCCACGTCCCAAATCCAGTGGGAATGGTCGTGGCTCCGCGGTCGACTCGTCCACAACATGTAAAAAGCCAATATCAGTAATATATATCTGGTCGGCTAAATTCCTATCATTGATATCGCCGACAGCGGTCATCGCCGGGCGCGTTGGATTTTCCCAAGCCCGTGGCCGGCCGCCGTAATGAATCCGCGTTGGAAATCCCGGATAATACGCCCCATCGTGCTGATAAACAAATAACTGCCCTTCTCCGTTGATAACGGCAATTTCCCAATCGCCGTTATTATCGATGTCCAGGACCGTCGGTGTTCGGCGCCAGCAATAGACTTCGCCTTCCAACCGTCGTGGCCAGCCAAATAAAAAACCTATTCGGTCAGCCTCATCCCGACCTGTATCATAAGTCTCACCTACTAAAAACCAGCCCCAAAATTCACCCTCAGATTGATAGTTGAGATTTGACGGTTCGGACTGAGCGATTTGGACGCAGGTCAGAATAGCGATTAAATAGATAAGCGCAGATAATTTGATTTTCTGCATTATATAGAGTAATTTGCTGAAGATTTAAGAGATATCCGCGGTTAATCCCGCTGGTTAAACAGGTTGCCCGAGAATGCTGGTTCCCGTTGCAGATTCACCGTAGTTAGCAGCGGAAGTAACACAAATACAATGTTCTGCTATGGGTTAGGTGAGTCGACGGCGGGCAGAATGGCATTCGCTAACAATCTGTAAGACTTTCAGCAGTATCACCGCACTAATTGCACCGGCAGCGCGGCTTCGGCGTCCGGTGTGCTGACGCGCATAAGATAATACCCGCTCGGCGCGCTCGTCCCATTGAGATTCAAACCTGACCATATAAGGCGATGTTGCCCGGCCGGCACCAGACCCTCCATCCGGCGATAAACCTCACGCCCCAGAATGTCCGTAATAATAATCTCAATCCGTTCCGACTTGATTATTGAATAAGGCAGAACAACCGTGCTGTTAAACGGATTGGGATAAGCCGGCTCCAGCATAATGGCTTTGGGAGCGAGAGTCCCTGTGTTAAATTCCGGCGCTGCCTGCCCGACATAAGAACCGGCTATACAATATATTTTCCCTAACTCAGTAACACCAAATACATCCTCTTCGCCGTTACCGTCGATATCGCGCGAGGTGATAATATATACAAAGCCGTTACCCTCCTGTGCGTTGCTAATGGACCATATCCCATCGCGGCCGTTGCCGGAATATAAGAACAACCGCCCGCCATTAGTTCCTACGGCCGCTTCACGCCGCCCGTCGAAATCGAAATCCATCGTTGTGGTAATCGACGTCGCCGCCGAGCCTAACGGAAGCGGTTCATACCACGCCATAGCGCTCGTCCGACCGTCAACGGCGCGCAGAAAACCGCCCATATTGCCAACCACGAAGTCTGGACTGCCGTTGCCGTTCAAATCCCCCAACGGCGCGGCCACCGTTAGCTCGGTTAGTCCGTTCTGCCGGTCGGAAATTTGCCACAACTTGACGCCGTTGGAACCGTTGAATAGGTGTATTCCATTAGTATAGGTAACCACGATAATATCCTGACTGCCGTCGCGGTTGGCGTCTCCCAGAATAAACTGCGCCCGCACATCCCGGACATTTAGCCTTTCGCGCCAAATCAACCTACCGCGCTGCCCGTCGTAAGCCGCGACATCGCCGTTCACCATCACCACGACTAAATCGGTTATGAAATCGCCGGTGATATCGTCGATGCGCATTAAATCGACCGGCGCTAAATCCAGACGCGTGAACCAGCGAAGCTGGCCATTTCGACCGTCTAACAGGATTATCCCGTTCGTTGCGCAGGTTTCATTCATACCGGTTATCGCGGCATAGACATCACGGATCCGGTCGCCATTGAAATCATGGCTGCCTTGAACGGTGATGGCTTTGCCGCCGCCGCCCGGCAAGTGATGCGTATCGAACACCCATAACTCACGACCGAAACGGGGCGATATTGCCTGTATCCGCGCCGCGCCGCCATCCAAGCCGAACACAATGTCATCCAAGCCGTCTTCATCCCAATCTCCGCCTTCGGATAAGGCTCTTTTACCAGGCACCAAACCGCTGCGCCAGGGATTTAAATCGGTGCGATAATTCCATACGGTATACGGCGAACTTGTCGAAGCCGCGTGAAATGCTGTAATGTTGTAATTATTATCAGCCACTATTAAGTCGGCAAGACCGTCGGCGGTAATATCACCGATATCTTGCATCGCTCTGACCTGCGGCACCGGCTGGTTGCGCGACCCAAATTCTTTCGACCATAACGGC
>Ga0194113_10008514_pt1 | contig 12586 bp, 9 predicted proteins | sample TA2MahC200mmetaG_FD_146193 | JGI IMG/M metagenome (GOLD analysis project Ga0194113, IMG submission 146193) | Freshwater microbial communities from Lake Tanganyika, Tanzania - TA2015017 Mahale Deep Cast 200m | ecosystem: Environmental > Aquatic > Freshwater > Lake | place: Tanzania: Lake...
TGTGTTACCATTCTTCATGGCTATACTCCTTTCTTTAAAAGTTGGTTTTACCAACTTGCGATCTTTCAAGAAAGAGTATAGCCTTTTTCTGACTACTACTTCCTTCCCCTTAATATAGCAAGCTCTCCCACCAGGGGAGAGGGGACTATATTATTTCCCCTCCCTCGATGGGAGGGGTTGGGGAGGGTGTTATATTTTCAGTCCTTTTGTGAGCCATAGGCTCATGTGGGTTTGAGTATAAGATAAATCCTAAGCGTCACTCTTTTTTTGCCTTAAAACAACAATCCCTATTACAGCACCTATAAACAACATTATACTGATGCCCTGTGCAAGAGACAGTTGAGAGGAGATAAATCCCCTGTTTACATCCCCTCTGAAGAATTCAACAATAAACCTCAGAACAGAATAGAGAAGCATGTATGTCAGGAAAAGCTGGCCATTGAATGATTTATATCTTCTCAGGATTATGAGTATCAAAAAATTCATGAGCTCTCCTGCAAATTCATAGAGTTGTGTTGGATGAATTGGCACACCAATTAAAGCGAGCGACTGGGGGTCAGTAAAGGTAACTGCCCATGGGAGCGATTCCGCAGTCCTTCCATAACAGCAGCCTGCAGAAAAACAGCCAAGTCTTCCGATCGCATGGGCTATGGCGAGTGAGGGGGCAAACAAATCTGCTGTTGTCCAAATGGCCAATGAATTCCTTTTTATATACCAGACAGCAGTTGGGATAGCGAATAAAATCCCACCATAAAAAACAAGACCGCCTTCCCAAATCTTCAATATCTCGATCGGATTTTTAAAATAGTAATTTGGGTTTATAAGAACGAAGAAAAGCCTTGATCCTATAATAGCTGACAAGAGTATGTAAAATCCAAGGTCTAATATCTTGTCTGATGAGATACCCTCCTTACGTGCCTGTCTGATTGCAAGGGAAATACCAAGGAAGAATCCAGCAGCCACAAGAACTCCGTAGGTATGAATGGTTAAGGGCCCAATCTTGAATAGTATTGGATGCATGGTCAGATATACCTCTTTCTGAAAAATGTAGTAAATAGGATAAGCATGATACCAATGGTGAGGGCAGAATCAGCGACATTGAATGCAGGCCAGTGGAACCTTCCAACTGAAAAATCAATAAAATCCACTACCTGACCGAACAGTATCCTGTCTATCAGGTTGCCTATTGCACCACCAAGGATAAGCGACAGACTGAGATGACCTTCTTTATCCTTTATGAGGAGCCACACCACAAAGATTATGGCAATGATTGATACTGGTATAAAAAACATACTACCGACATTTTTGAACATCCCGAATGCAGCACCGGTATTCCTGACACTTACTAAATGGAGGAAAGGGAATATCTCAATTGCATCAAAAGGATTCAAAAACCTGGTGACAAGATACTTTGTTGCCTGGTCAAGTATTATTACAAGTACAGCAACAAGGAATACATATCCGAACCGTCTCATTCTTTATCCAGAAACAACCTTATAACACCTCTCACAGATGTCGGGCTCATCAGCGAATCTCCCGACGGTTTCGCTCCAGTTCCAGCACCTTTGACATTTTGCGCCTGGTGCCTTCTCTATCTTAATCTCAAGACCTGCTATCTCTTCACTCATATAGGATCCATCAAGGTGTTCTCCTGCAATATCGACTGCTGAAACTATAAAAAAGGTTGGCAGGAAATCACTGTATTTTGAAAGGAGGGCATGATACTTCTCAGGGAGAGAGAGGGTCACCTTTGCCTCAAGGGAATTCCCGATAAACCGTTCTGCCCTTTTCATCTCGAGTGCCTTATTCACCTCATTCCTTACTGTAAATAAATCACTCCACGTGCTTTCAAGTTCCTGGTCAAAATATTTTTCATCAAACTCAGGGAATGAGGATAGGAAGACCGATTCCTCACCCCCCCTATTCCCCCCCTTATCAAGGGGGGGATTGAGGGGGGGTAACTTCTGACTTCTGATTTCTGACTTCTGATTTGTTATGTGTCCCCATATCTCTTCTGCTGTAAAGGAAAGTATTGGCGCCATAAGCCTTGTGATTGTAGAAAGTATCTGATACAGAACCCATTGTGCACCACGCCTCTCAATTGAGTCTGATTTAAATGTATACAGTTTGTCCTTCAAAACATCGAGATAAAAAGAACTCATATCAACAACACAGAATTGATAAAGGGTGTGGAAACCTTCATGAAAGTCAAAATTCTCATATGCCAAAGTAACCTTTTTTATAAGGGTCTGAAGTCTGCTCATTGCCCATCTGTCAATCTCTGAAAGGGTATTGCTATAGTCTCTCCGGTCAAAGTCATAAACGTTTCCGAGCAAAAATCTGCATGTATTTCTAATCTTCCTGTATGCCTCTGTAAGCCTGTCAAGAATCTCTTTTGATATCCTTATGTCATCCCTGTAATCCTCGGACGAGACCCATAATCTCAGTATTTCAGCACCATGAGCCTTTATAACTTCCTGTGGTGCAATGACGTTGCCGAGTGATTTAGACATCTTTTTCCCCTGTCCGTCAACGACAAAACCATGGGTGAGGACAGTCCTGTACGGTGACTTGCCCCTCGTTCCGACTGATGCAAGTAAAGAGCTCTGGAACCATCCCCTGTGCTGGTCACTTCCTTCGAGATACATATCTGCTGGCCAACTGAGCCGTTTATCCGCCTCCATGACAGCAGCATGGCTTACTCCTGAATCAAACCAGACATCAAGGATGTCAGTTTCTTTTGAAAATGAACTGCCTCCACATTTTCTGCAGGTATATCCTTGGGGTAAAAACTCCTCTGCATTTTTCATAAACCAGATATCTGCACCGTTTGTTTCAAAAGATTTTATAATCCTATTGAATACCTCATCTTCTTTAATAAATTCTCCACAGTTATAGCATTTGATCAGTGCTATCGGCACGCCCCATGCCCTCTGTCTCGATATGCACCAGTCAGGCCTGTTTGAGAGCATTCCATAAATCCTGTCCTTTCCCCATTTGGGAACCCAGTAAACCTTATCAATCTCATTGAGGCACCTTTTTCTTAAATCATGATGCTCGACTGATATAAACCATTGTTCTGTTGCCCGGAAAATAACAGGCTTCTTGCACCTCCAGCAATGGGGATATGAATGTCTGACCTTTTCTTCTTTAAGCAGGGCATCTTTATTTTTAAGAATCTCTATTATTATCTCATTTGACTTAAATACAGACAATCCCTGTAGGGGCAGGGCTTGCCCTGCCCCTACCTCTGCTGTAAACTTTCCTCTGTCATCAACAGGGGCGTAAATATCAAGGTTATACCGTAATCCTATCTCATAGTCGTCTTCTCCGTGACCAGGTGCAATATGCACAATACCTGTTCCTTCGCTGACAGTGACAAAATCTCCGGATATAATCCTTGATTTCCTATCAATAAAGGGATGACATGCATTGATGCCTTCAAGTTCTTTCCCTGATACCTTTGCGATAATCTTTCCATTTATACCTATCCCCTCTTTTAAGGCATCAAGCCTTTCTTCAGCAATAATATAGATTTCACCTGATAATCCCCCCTGCCCCCCTTTAATAAAGGGGGTTGGAGGGGGATTATTTTCATTTCCGTGTTCAATAGCAACATAGGTAATATCAGGATGAACTGCAAGTGCAAGATTTGCAGGTAATGTCCATGGAGTCGTGGTCCATATAAGAATAAAAACTTTTTTGTTTGACAGGGCTGGTAATCTGTCCTTTAACTCCGAACTCTGAACTCTGAACTTTACGAAGATTGACGGTGATTCTTTATCAGCGTACTCAACCTCTGCCTCTGCTAAGGCGGTAACACATGAAGGGCACCAGTGAACTGGCTTCTTCCGTTTCAATACATAACCATCTCTTACGAAATGAAAAAACTCCCTCACTATTGCTGATTCATATTCATAGGACATTGTCAGGTAAGGCGATGACCAGTCACCGAGTACGCCAAGCCTCTTAAACTCGTCCCTCTGTATCTCGACAAATTTTGATGCATACTCTGCGCAGAGTTTCCTCTTTTCAATGATGGTGACCTTCTCTTTTTTATCACCGAGATTTTTATCAACCTGAAGTTCTATCGGGAGTCCATGGCAATCCCATCCAGGCACATAAGGTGAATAAAGGCCCTCCATGGATTTATATTTTATGATGATGTCCTTAAGGATTTTGTTTAATGCATGCCCTATGTGGATATGGCCATTCGCATAAGGAGGACCGTCATGAAGAATGTAATGTTTATTGCCTTTGTTCTTCCCCTGGATCTTTTCATATATCTTTTGTTCTTCCCAGAACCCTATGATTGTTGGTTCTCTACGGGAAAGATCCGCCTTCATCGGAAAGTCTGTCTTTGGAAGATTGAGTGTGTCTTTATAGTCCTTTGGCATACCTAACTAATCATCAAATCCTTCTTCTTCATCATCAGCATCATCCAAAAAAAATTTATCAATGTCAAAATCTTCATCATCTTCATCATCTTCTGTGGATGGAGGAGGTAATGGTGCCTTCTTTTGAACAGGAGGGCCTTTTGCTTTCTCAGAAGCCGGTGATTGGGAAGGTGCTGGAGAAGTAGGTACGGGAGGAGGAGGAGGAGAACTGCGTTTCATATCTTTCACAGCACGGTCTACCCATGATCCGGATCCTTGAGAACTTCCGAATGAAGAACCGCCCATCTCGAGTTTACTCAATAATCCCTTCGAGTCGTAATACATAAAGTAATTTTTCTCTCTGGTTAAAGAGATTAAACGAAGGATACCCCGTTCGATATGCATATCCTTAAAGTTTGTAGAGATCTTTTTGGAAAGAATATTCCCTGTAATTTCCACCTTAAAATTGGCCTTTTCACCAATAGACTTCATGACACTACCGAACTCTGCATCAAGGAGATCCACACTCAGTAAATTATCCTTAACTTCAATATTCATTTTTTGTTTGGGAGGTTCAACAGGTGGAGACGAGGGTACCTCAGTCTGTGCAAAGGCGAAAGGCAACAGAGATAAGGTCAAAAGTATAAAAATGGCGATATATTCTATTGTCTGCCTTCTGCTTACTGCATCCTGCATTCTCACTTTTCCTCTACCTTCTCCTTCTTCTGAGCCTCTCTTTCTGCTATGATCTTCTGTGATAAATGTCCAGGAACTTCCTCATAATTTGAGAATTCCATCGAATACAGACCTCTTCCCGAGGTAAGACTATGGAGCTGATTTGCGTAGATGAGCATCTCAGACATAGGCACTAAAGAAGTTATCTTCTGGTTTCCGCCTGCCTGCGGTTCAACGCCCTGTACCCTGCCCCTCTTTGAATTCAGGTCGCCTATCACAGCGCCAAGGGTATCATCAGGCGTTATCACCTCAACCTTCATGATTGGTTCAAGCAGAATGGGTTTAGCATCCATCACAGTCTTTTTTAAGGCCATGGAACCTGCAATCTTAAATGCCATCTCTGAAGAATCAACAGAATGATATGATCCATCAAATAAAGTAACCTTGATGTCAACAAGTGGATACCCGGCAATGATACCTTCCTTCATGGTCTCCACTACCCCTTTTTCAACTGCTGGCCGATACTGTTGAGGGATCACGCCACCAACAATCTTATCCAAAAATTCATATCCTCCACCCCTCGGGAGAGGCTCTATCTCGATAGAGCAGTCGCCATACTGTCCGCGGCCACCTGACTGCTTCTTGTATTTGCCCTGAGCCCTTGCTGAAACCTTAATCGTCTCTCTGTAAGGAACCTTGGGTGTTTTCATCACAACCTCGACTCCAAACTTCCTTTTCAGCTTCTCTATAGTTACTTCAAGGTGAACCTGTCCCATACCGGAAAGGAGCATCTCCTTTGTCTCTTCATCCCTTTGAAATTTTAATGAGGGATCTTCTTCGAGGATCCTGTGAATACTTGTGCCTACCTTCTCTTCATCTCCTTTACTCTTCGGTGCTATTGCGTATGAGATTATTGGGTCAGCAAATTTCACTTTCTCAAAGATTATTGGATGTGCTTCATCGGAGAGTGTATCTCCAGTACATGTCTCCTTCAGTTTTGCAACAACGCCTATTTCACCGGGTCCAATTGATTGCGCCGGGATTTGCTTTTTCCCCATAAGATAAAAGACCTGACCAATCCTCTCCTTTGCACCTCTTGTTGTATTCAGGATATTCGAGTCAGCCTTGAGTGTACCTGAATAGACCCTGAAGACAGACAGTTTTCCGGCATACGGATCTGCTATGGTTTTAAATACATATGCTGAAAGGGGATTTGTCTTTGACGGCATTCTCGTACTATCCTTACCATCTTTCGGATTTTTCCCTTTGATAGGTGATATACGTTCCATTTCTGCCGGTGAAGGAAGACAGAGGAGCATGGCATCGAGAAGCTGTGTTATCGCTATATTCCTTGTTGCTGAACCACACATGACAGGTATGAATTTTTTTGTTAGAGAGCCTTCCCGAATCCCCTTGATCATTTCATCCTCTGTAAGATCTCTTCCATCGAGGTATTTCTCAAGTAAGACATCGTCAGACTCTGCAATCTTTTCTACCAGTTTCTTCCTGTACTCCTCCACCTCGGGAAGGAGATCAGAAGGTATATCATACTCTTCTGCCTTTCCATGAGAAAATTTATATGCCTTCATTTTCAACAGGTCAACAATCCCTGTAAAACTGCCTCCTGAGCCGATAGGGATCTGAAGCGGGATAGCATCTTTCTCAAAAGATTTTTCAAGCTCTCCTATCGCTCTTGAAAAGTTCGCATTATCCTTGTCCATTTTATTGATAAAGACAAGCCTTGGTATCTCGAATTCGTCTGCATATTTCCATATCTTCATTGTCTCAGCTTTAACACCTGAGATTGCACTCACGATAACGACTGCTCCATCAACAGCCCTGAGACATCCCCTCGTATCTTCAATGAAATTGATAAATCCCGGCGTGTCTATCAGATTAATCCGCTGCCCATTCCAGTTGCAAAATGCAAGCGATGATGTGATCGTTATCTTTCGAGCAATCTCCTCTGGTTCATAATCAGTTGTTGTAGTCCCATCCTCAACATTACCAAGTCTGTCTATGGACCCGGAATTAAAAAGCATTGATTCGATAAGCGCTGTCTTGCCAGCACCTCCATGTGCAATTACTGCTACATTCCGTATCTTTTCAACCTCAAGATTTGCCATATGTCCCCCTCTTTCAAGTGGATAGTGAACAGTGAACAGTTTTTACTAATTACTATTCACTCAATACTGTTCACTTTATTCCATTATTTCTTTAATAACCGGTTTTAATTCCACCTTCTTTTCAATCTTTCTGCTCCAGAGCTTGACCGCTATAAAAGAAATGGCGAATGCACCAAAACCGAAGAGAGCAGAGACGATATCCTGATCAATATTTTGGATATAATCGCTCACTATATCTTTTCCGAGAACTGCACCTGCTATCAGGGCAATTGCAGGGAGTCCATAGACAATGAGAGACCCTTTAAGATACGTGTATGGTCTCATTACGATCCTTACCTTCTGTCCAACTATTGCCCTGACCGGGTTGAGTGCCTCTATCTCCATGGTCTGATCAGCAGGTTTGCATGTCCCTGCAGTACAACCCTCACAGGCACTTTTTTTAGGCACTCTGACCTTCGCAATCATACCCTCAATACTATTAATAACACCAATCTCTTCCATAGTTACATAAATTTTAACATATCGAGTTTTAAAAAGTCCTTATCACATCACACAGTGGGCTGTCTGAAACACTTCCTTACACTTTTTTCTTCCGTCATTCCCGTGTAAACTGGAATCCAGAGGTAAAGGTTCTGGATTCCTGCTTTCGCAGGAATCAACATGAGCCTTTGGCTCACAAAGGAACATGAAAATACCATATACACTCCCCCTTTGGTAAAGGGGGATGGAGGGGGATTTTAAGAACAAATGTTTCGAGTTATTAATCATAAAATCTCCCCATCCCCCTCTTTGCCAAAGAGGGGGATTTTCGGGTCAATGACCATTTAAGTAAAGTTATTTAGTATCTTTCGTATTTTAGTTGAAAAGGTTTCTGGATTCCCCGGTCAAGCCTGCCCTCGACTGCGATCGGGGGTCGGGGAATGACAATTTTTACAAGCAGTTCTGTCATTCCCGCGCAGGCGGGAATCCTTCTTTAAAAGAAAGATTGCGGACAAGCCGCAATGACAGAATTTAATGGGAGGATGTGGTTTTACTTATGGTCTTGTTAGTAAATCCTACAGATTCTCCTTGAGGAGTTTATATTCTATACTGTCGACAAGAGCCTGATATGATGCCTCTATGATATTCTCTGAAACCCCGACCGTGCTCCACCTTCTTCCTTCATCACCTGACTCAATGAGAACCCGTACTTTCGCAAAAGTCCCTTTCCCTGCTGTAAGAACACGGACCTTGTAATCGTGGAGCTTTACATCCTTTAGTTCAGGATAGAATTTATCGAGTGCTTTCCGGAGGGCATTGTCAATTGCATTCACAGGGCCATTTCCTATTGCTGCAGTGTGTTCAATCCGGCCACCAACTTTCACCATGATGGTTGCTTCACTCATCGGGTCTTCTCCTTCCCTCCTTTTTTCTACGATAATCCTAAACCCTATTAAGTCAAAAAATCTCTTATGGAGACCAAGTGCCTTCTTCATCAGGAGCTCGAATGACGCCTCGGCTGCTTCAAACTGGTAACCTTCGTTTTCAAGGTCTTTCAAAGTAGTAACAATAGCCTGTATCTGGGGAGAATCAGGGTCAAGTTGTATTCCAAATTCCTCTGCCTTTCGTAATATGTTACTCTTGCCTGCCATGTCAGATATTAAAATCCTGTGGGAATTACCAACAAGTTCTGGTTTTATATGTTCATATGTCTCAGGTCTTTTCCTTACCGCGCTCACATGCATACCCGCCTTATGGGCAAAAGCACTATCTCCAACAAAGGGCTGTCTCTTAAAATGGCGTATATTTGCTATCTCGTTCACAAACCTTGCCACATCCCTGAGTCTGCTTAACTGTTCATCACGAATGCAACTCATTCCAAGTTTCAACTGTATATTGGGAATCACCGAACACAGATTCGCATTACCGCATCTCTCACCAAAGCCATTGATCGTTCCCTGCACATGTGATACCCCCCTTTGAACAGCGACTATTGAATTTGCAACAGCACATTCTGAATCATTATGTGCATGGATCCCGACAGGTATATGAACACTTTTCATGACAGCATCAACAATATACACCACTTCTGCAGGGATCCTGCCACCATTGGTATCGCACAAAACAAGGCAGTCTGCACCTGCAGACTCTGCTGCGGAAAGACATTGCAGGGCAAAATCAGGATTATCCTTATAACCATCAAAGAAATGTTCTGCATCAAAGAATACCTTCTCAACATGCTTTTTCAAATGGGCAACTGAATTATGGATAATATCAAGATTCTCTTCGAGGGATATCTTCAATGCTTCTTTCACATGAAAATCCCAGGTCTTTCCGAATATCGTTATGATTGTTGACTTTGAATCAAGTAGTGCCCTTATCGTTGTATCTTCTTCAACCTTATGACGGGGTCTGTGCGTGCTTCCAAAGGCAACAACCTTTGCGTTTTCGAGACCGGATTTCCTTACTTTTTTGAAATATTCAATATCCTTTGGATTGGCACCAGGCCAGCCACCTTCGATATAATGGACACCCAATTCATCGAGTTTCTCAGTAATTCGAAGCTTGTCCTCAACAGAAAAAGAGATATCTTCTGTTTGTGCACCATCCCTTAATGTCGTATCGTATATTTCTATTTGTTTCATATTTTTGACACTACCGTGCCTGAGCCAATTCGAATGTATCGTGCAATACCCTGACCGCAAGTTCTGTATATTTTGCATCAATAACACAGGAGACCTTTATCTCTGATGTACTTATCATAATGATGTTTATCCCATGATTTGCAAGTGTTTCGAACATCTTAGCAGCAACACCTGAATGCGTTCTCATGCCAACACCTACAATTGAGACCTTTGCTATGTCTTCTCTCAAGTAAACCCCTTTTGAACCAAGTTTTGCAGCAATCCCTTTTGTTATTTTCAATGCCTTCTTGCCATCTGTTTTCGGAACGGTAAATGATATATCCGTTGTCTTACCATCACTACTAATATTTTGGACAATCATATCAACAACAATATTTGCATCTGCAATCGCGTTGAAAAGTCTTGCCGCAACACCTGGCTTATCATGGACTGATATGACTGTGATCTTTGCCTGATTTTTGTCATGGGCTATGCCTGATACAACAACCTTTTCCATTTCCTCATCCTCCTTGACAACGAGTGTGCCCGGATTATTATTGAAACTTGATCTTACTACAAGCGACACATCATATTTCTTTGCAAATTCAACAGACCTCGTCTGCAAAATCTTTGCTCCAAGGCTTGCGAGTTCGAGCATTTCATCATATGAGATTTTATCAAGTTTTCGTGCGTCAGGCACGATTCCGGGGTCTGTCGTATATACACCGTCAACATCAGTATAGATTTCACAGAGATCTGCCTTCAGTGCTGCTGCAATCGCAACTGCTGTGAGGTCTGAACCACCCCTTCCCAGTGTTGTAACATCAGAAGATTCCGTTACGCCCTGAAAGCCTGCGATAATTGGTATTATTTTCTTTGCTACGGCCTGTTTTACCCGTTCTCCGGTTATCCGTTCTATCTTGGCCTTTGTGTGTGCCTCATCTGTTATGATACCGACCTGCCGTCCTGTAAATGATATGGACTTGTACCCCAGCTCGTTGACTGCAATGGCTGTAAGTGCAGCGCTGATTCGTTCTCCTGATGAAAGAAGCAGATCCATTTCACGATCGTCAGGATTCTGAGATATTTGATTCGCAAGCCCTATGAGTTTATCTGTTTCACCTGACATTGCAGATACCACAGCAACAACCTTATGCCCTTGCTTCTGTGCTCTCACAATGCGTTCTGCAACAGCCTGAATCCGCTCTATGCTTCCAACAGATGTACCTCCATATTTCTGTACGATGAGCATTCTCACCCCCTGAAGGCTGTCTTTATACCCCTCACGAGATCATCCACATCACTATTACGAACTGTTTTTGCATCAATGAACAAAGCCTCTTCCTTTATCCTTGCGATAATGGGTGGATTCCCTTTTCTTAACCTTTCCTCAAGTTCATCAACACTTATGTCATTGGGTTTTATTGATACCACATATGTTGGAAGACTTACCTCTGGCAGTGCACCTCCACCAGCTCGTGTTGAGTCAGTCTGGACCTGTAACGGGACACCTTTGATATGTTTGCTTAATTGTGAAGCTATCTTTTTTGCACGTGCTTTTATCTCTTCAGGTTTCTGTAAAAGCATCCTCAATGTAGGGATATTCTCAATCACCTTTTCTTCATGGATATATTCCATTAATGTTGCCTCAAAACCTGCAAGGGTAAGCTTGTCTATCCTCATAGCCCTTGTTATAGGATTCTTTTGGATTCTTTCAATATACTCTTTGTTACCCACAATAACACCTCCCTGGGGACCACCAAGGAGTTTGTCCCCGCTGAAGGTGGTTATCTCAACACCTGATTTCACAACATCCTGGACACTCGGTTCAATGTGTATACCAAATTGCTTTAAGTCTATCAGGCATCCGCTTCCAAGGTCGAACATGACTGGGACTTTATACTTCCTGCCCAGACCTACAAGGTCTTCTATCGAGACTTCCTCTGTAAAACCGATAACCCTGTAATTCGATTTATGAACCTTTAAGATAAGGGCGGTATCATCATTTATTGCCCTTTCATAATCATAGAGATGGGTCTTATTCGTTGTTCCGACCTCGCGGAGTATCGCACCACTTGCTGCCATGACATCAGGCATCCTGAAGGAACCTCCGATCTCGACGAGCTCACCTCTCGAGACAATTACCTCTTTACCTTTTGCTATGGTATTCAGGCAGAGCAACACCGCTGCTGCATTGTTGTTGACAACAAGTGCATCCTCAGTCCCTACGACCTCTCTGAGAATCCTTTTAATATGTGAGTATCTTTTCCCCCTCTCTCCCTTTTCGATATCGTATTCGAGATTCGAGTAACTCCCGGAGACCTTTTTGATATTTTCGAGTGCCCGTTCTGAAAGGAGAGAACGGCCAAGATTTGTATGGATGACAATCCCGGTTGCATTGATGAGTGGTTTCAGACTATATGAAGAGAGTTTTTCGATCTTCTTCTCGATATCAGCTATCATACTTTCTTCTGCGAGATCTGCATCATGACCTTCTCTGATCTGCTTTCTCCTCAAATCAATCGCCTCCCTGATAGCCTGAAGCACATACCTTCTCGGATAGGTCTTCAGCCACTCCATCCCCTGATTACTTTTTAAAATTCCATCCACAGAAGGGAGATTCGAGAGTAATTTCTGTTTTTCGTTCATGTCATTTTCTACCATATAATGAAAATAAGGTCAATGGATTTTTATTCATTGTTACGTAAAAATCATTTATGCACATGTGGGAAACTATTTGTGCACATAGTCATAGTTTTCATAAATGAAGCTCCCATATCTTTCTGTCATCTTTGTAGAACATAAA
>Ga0194113_10008522_pt1 | contig 12581 bp, 9 predicted proteins | sample TA2MahC200mmetaG_FD_146193 | JGI IMG/M metagenome (GOLD analysis project Ga0194113, IMG submission 146193) | Freshwater microbial communities from Lake Tanganyika, Tanzania - TA2015017 Mahale Deep Cast 200m | ecosystem: Environmental > Aquatic > Freshwater > Lake | place: Tanzania: Lake...
GCTCCAGCGCCAAGAGCAGCGCTGCCATGCAACTCAAGGACGGATTGCGGCCGCTGCGCATGTAGCGGAACGTCTCGGTTTCCGAGAGTGTGCAGACCCGGACGGCCTCCAGTTCCTCGCCTTCCGGCGGCCGGGCGGGCCGGCATCCCTCGGCCAGGAAGAAGTGGACCTGCCCGCAGCCGTAGTTGCTGTGCGGCCGGAAGCGGCCCAGGCGGGTCAAGCGGCGGGCAGCGAACCCGGTTTCCTCGATCAGTTCCCGTGCGGCGGCCCGCCGCGGCGTCTCGTCCGGCTGCCGCATGCCCCCCGGGAAGATGAGGCACGTCTTGCGGAAGCCGTGATTATATTTCCGCAGCATGATGAACCGCCCGCCCGCCGTGCGGGCGATGACCGTCACGTAGTCGGGGAACTGCACCTGGTGATAATCGTCGATGACGCGCCCGTCCGGCAGCCGCACACGCTGCCGCACGATGCGCAGCCACGGCCCGGCGGCGTACACCTCCGATTCCTTCAGCACGCGCCACGGGCGCAAGTCGGGCAGCGGGGCGTGTCGGCAGTTCGGTTGGCCGGTTCGCTTCATGGTGGTGACGGGGCAGCCCGCGGGGCGGCCCGCACTCTTGTCAATCTCCGAGCAACTTGCGCTTGAGTTCGATGCGGGTCATGCGCTCCACGTGGTCGCGCGCCGCCGGGCCGAACTTTGCCTCGATGCTTCTTAAGTACCGCGGGTTCGCAAAGTACGCGGTGAAGGCGTAGTCGCGGAACGCCAGCACGTCGGCCGCCGACAGGTGTTCCGTAGGCAGCGGCAGGAAGTCGTACCCCTGCTGCGCGTAGCCCGTCCACGTCTCGGGCAGCGGGATGCCCTTGGCAAGCGCCTCCTGGTACAGGTCCGACCCCGGCGGCGCCATGGCGCAGAAGAAACTCGGAAATGCGCAATTCAACTCCATCGCGAAGTTCAGGTTGTCCTGCATGGTGTCCCACGTGTCGCCCGGGAGGCCGAACATGAAGTTCGCGCACAGGTCGATGCCTGCGTCGTGGATTCTGCGGACGACCCGTCGGACGACGTCGCGGGTGTACCGGCCCTTGTGCGCGCGGCGGAGCACCTCCTCGGCAATCGACTCGATGCCCAGTTTCAGCCAGTTGAAGCCCGCGCGCTTCAGCAGGCGCAGTTCGTCGTCGCTCATGGCGTCAACGCGGTCAACCCGCGCGAAGGCGCAGAAGTTCAGGCCGTAGTTCCGCTCCACAAGGCCCTCGGCGATGGGCACGTAGTGCTCCGGCTTGAATACAAATAGTTCGTCAATCAGGTTGATATGTTTGACGCCGTACTGCGCGGCCAGGACGCCCATCTGCCTCAGCGCCCACTCCGGCGACCAGTAGCGGACTCGCCGGTCGCCGAACGTGGCGTGGATGGCGCAGAAGGAGCACCGGTAGGGGCAGCCCAGGCTGGTGAACATCGATGCGTAGTGGTTGCGCGTGTCGAGGTCCTGTAGGCACATCCAGTTGAACGCCCTGTATCCGCCGCCGGCCAGCGGCAGGAGGTCCCACGCCACGTCGCCGAGTTCGCCCGTCAGGTCGGCCACGTTCGCCGCGCGGCCGTTACGGAGGACCTCGCCGCCCTCCTTCCACCACAGGCCGGGCACCTCGCGCAGCGGCTTGTCCTGGAGGAGGTCGCGCAGCGTATAGAACCCTTCGCCTTGGACGACCATGTCGCAGGCCTCTTCGCGCAGGGTTCTCTCCGGCAGGGCGGAGGGGTGCCACCCCGTCAGGATGAGCCGCACGGCGGCGTCGCGCTGCTTGACGGCCCGGCACAGTTGCCCCACGCCGGTCATGATGGGCGTGCATGTGTTGGCCTGCTGGCTGTACACGACGATGGCGGTGTATCGGGCATTGCTGCGGCCGATGGCCTCGGCCGTCACGGCGGCGTCGAGGTTCAACAGGTTGGCGTCCAGGATATCGACGTGGAATCCGCACTTGCGCAGGTATCCGGCCGTTAGTGCGGCCCAGAACGGCGGCTCAACGGCCGCGAACTCGCCGCCCAGGTCCTGGTACACGCGCTTGCGTGTCCCGCCCACGTTGACGAGCAGGATGTCGAGGTCGTATGCCATCGTTCTTGTTTCCGCCCGGCTTGCGGTGCGCTAACGATGTTCGTGGGTGCCGTGCTTTCCGCGGCGCTTGCGAAAGCATGGCCGTGCGATGCCCGGAGTCATGCTTTCGCAAGCGAGAGCATGGCGCCCGCAGTCTCATTCAGCGCTGCCGCAAGCCTCCGCGCCGCGCCGCCTCGCGGCACACGTCGGCAACCGCCTCCGGGCCGAAGCGGTACTCCTGCCGCAGCGTCTCGCGCCGCAGGTTCCCCAGGGCGAAGGCGTCCGGCGGGCCCAGGCGAATCACGTCCACGTCGCGCCCCTTCTCGTTCCGCCACGCCAGGACGGCGGCGTAAAGGCCGCCCAGCGGGCTCGCCTCCTCCACCACCACCAGCGTCCGCACCTGCCGGGCCAGGGCGTCGAGCGCTTCAGCGTCCACCGGCTTTATCGTGTGAAACTGGTAGACCAGCGGCCGCACGTTCTCGGCCGCCAACCTGTCGGCCGCATCCAGCACGGCGGGGGCCATCTCGCCCGCGCTCAGAACGGCCAGGCCCTCGCCGTCCCTCAGCCGCCGCGCGCGGCCAAGCACGATGGGGTCGGCCGACTCGTACGCCGGCTCGCCGAACTTGCCGATGCGCACGTACGACGGGCCGTCAACCTTCAACAACTGGGGCAGGAGCCCCCGCATCTCGTTCGGGTCTCCCGGCACGACCACCGTCATGCCCGGCACAAGCGACATCAGGGCGACGTCGTCCGGCGCGTGGTGCGACACGCCGCTCGTGGAGTAGCAGTACCCGCCGCCCGCCCCCACCAGGATCACCGGCAGCCGCGGGTAGCCCACGCAGAACCGTATTTGCTCCAGCGGCCGGCCCGTCATGAACGAGGCGATGGAGTACGCCAGCGGGCGGAACCCCTCCAGCGCCAGCCCCGCTGCGGCGCTGACCAGTTGCGCCTCGGCTACCCCCACGTTCACGTATCGCGGGCCGAAACGGGCGATGTAGGCGTCGAAGACGCCGTATCCGAGGTCGCCCGTGAGAAACACGACCCGCGGGTCCCGTTCGGCCATCTGCATCAGGGCATCGACGAACGCTCGCCGCATCGCTCATGCCTTCTCGTAAATCGGCCGTGCGCCCAGTTCGGCCAGCGCCCGCTGGAGTTCTTCGCGCGAGGGCTTGCGGTAGTGCCACAGCACGTCGCCTTCCATGAATGAGACGCCCATGCGCGTCCGCGCCACGATGGCCGACGGCCTGCCCGGCTCGAACGGCGCCCGCTCCATCGCGGCCAGAAGGGCGCCGGGGTCGCTGCCGTCCACCGTCGCGGCCGCCCAGCCGAAGGCCCGGAACTTCTCTTCGAGCGACGTGTGGCCCATGATGTCGTCGCTCCGGCCGACGGCCTGGATGCCGTTGTAGTCCACCACGGCCAGGAGGCGGTCGAGCCGGTGGGCCGCGGCAAACATGGCGGCCTCCCACACGCTGCCCTCGTTGCACTCGCCGTCGCCCAGGACGACGGCCGCCCGCGATGCCGACCCCTTCAGCCGCAGCCCGTACAGCATCCCCGCGGCGATGCCCAGCCCGTGGCCCAGGCTCCCCGCCGAGAACTCCAGCAGCGGCAGCGCGTGGATGCACGGATGGTTCGGCAGCGCCGAACGCTCGCGGTTGTATTCCCGAAGCAGGCCCCGCGGGAAGAACCCCCGGTCCGCCAGCACGGCGTACAGGGCCGTGCACCCGTGGCCCTTCGAGAGGATGAAACGGTCGCGCTGGGGGTGTCGCGGCTGGTCGGGAAACACGCGGAGCCAGCCGTAATACAGCGCCACCAGCACGTCGACGGCGGTGAGGGCGGAACTCAGGTGGCCTTCCTGGCCGTCGTACGACATCTGGAGGCACGTGGCCCGGATTTCGCGCGCCTTCTGCTTCAAGAGCGCCGCATCCATGCGTAAGGTTCCCGTGCGCAGCGGCCTCCATGTGCCCGGTTATTATAGCGCCCGGCGCGCACAACATCTATCCTGCGAGGGCCGTCGCCGCCGCATGGCAATTATCGTCCCTCCCTCTCGGCGGGCAACAGCAAATGTGGGGCTGCGCCGATCGGTCGATTATAGGGGGTAAAAAGAGCCGGTCTCCGTAAGGGAGCGGTGTTGTTGGCCTGGGCCCGCCGCGAGGAGCGGCGTTGTAGCGCTAACCGCTGCCCCACAGACGCCGCGCTGCCTCGTACGCCGCATCTAGCGTCGCGGCGGGAGGTGCCACGGCCATCACGTTGTACCCGTACGCCACACCGTGGTACATACCGCGGTAGTAATAGACATGCTGCTTCGTTCCGATCTTGACCAGGTCCGGGAACAAAGGCGCCGGCGCCCCCGGGTGCGTGTGGCGATAAAGGTCCGCTGCCACGATGTTCACGAAGTCCGGCTCGAACTGGACCACGTAGTCCGGAGAGTAGTTGTCCTCAAAGGGGTGGAAGAACACGCTGGTCACCGGCACGCCCCGTAAGCACGGCATCGGTCCCCTGAACGTCGTCTCGAACGCCAGGCGCACCCGCGACGGGTTCGGCTGGCGCCGCAGGAATGCGGCCACGGGGTCCAGGCGGCTGCGCAAGGGGGCCACGAAGTTCGAGAAGTCCCGCGTGCCGCCGTGCACCACCCACAGGCCGCGGCCGCTTAGCACCAGCGTGCCCGCCAGCAGCACCGCCCACGCCGCGCGCCAGGCCGCGCGGCGGCGAGGCGAAGCCGGCCCGGGGTCCAGCGACCAGGCGCGCACCGCCGCCAGCGTCCAGAAGAGCAGGGGCGTGTAGGCGTAGTAGGAGTTGGCGCTCAGGATTTCCTCGCGAAAGCGGACGTTCAGGCGGCCCACCGCGAGGATCGCCTCGAACCCCAGCAGGAAGACCATGAGAAACAGCCACCAAGCCGCCGCCGCGCGGTTCTCCCGCTTCAGCATTCGCGGCAGGGCGCGAAGCAGCAGCGCCAGCCAGGTCGCCAGCACGACCAGCGACAGGATGGTCCAGCCGTCCCACCGCCATTTCTCCCACGACAACTCGTTGATGAACACCCGCGTGAACATCACCAGGTGGTCCGGCGACGGGAAGTACGGCTGGACGACCGTGTAGAGGCCCGCGCGGCCGATGTTGCGGATGGTGTCGAGGCTGAAGGCCCGCGGCAGCATCGTGGCCGCCTCGCTATCGACGGGGAACTGCCCCTGGTGGATGTGGCGGTCCCAGGCGTTGACGACCTGGTAGCCCGCGGCGATGAGGACGAACAGGGCGAGCAGCGCGGCCCCGCGGCCCCAACGCCGTCGTCCGGCCTCCAGGCCGGCCAGCACAAGGCCGACCAGCACGGCGATGACCTGGCCCACCTCGTACATCATCGCTGCGGCTGCCAGAAGCACCCACGCCCCCGCCACGAGGGCGCCCCGCGCCGTGCGGCCGACCGGCGGCTCGGCCGTATAAAGATGCAGCAGGTTCAAGGCCGACGCCACCAGCATGACGAACACCATGTAGGAGATGATGTTAATGTAGGAGACCGACAGAATGTTCATGAAACTGGCCGCCCAGAAGGCCGTCATGGCGGGAGGGAGCCACAGCCGCAGGTCGCCCGCGCTCAGGCGGCCGCCGGCCCCGCCGCCCCGCGGCGGGGCGCAGAACCGCCTCATCAGTCGCATCACGCACAGGACCGCCAGGCCGTGCAGCACTATACCCGTGGCCTGCTGGGCCGACAGGTTTGTCCGGAACGTCGTGATGTTCAGCACCAGCGCAAGGTAAAAGAGCGGCCGGAAGATCGTCGTGTCGCCCGGCTCGATCCGCGTCGTGTGGTTGTAACTGCACGTGTGACTAAACATGGCCCAGGCCGAGCCGTCGTTGCCGAAGCACTCAATCAGGTAGTCCACCTGGTCCGTCAGCGACAGGCTGTCGAGCGACGGCCAGTACGCCGCGGCCAGCGCGAGCCAGAGCACGCCCAGCGCGGCCGCATCGACGGCCCATGGCCGGAGGAGGCCTCGCCGGCCCGGCGCGGCTGTTGCCTGCGGCCCCGCGTCTTGAGCGCCCCGCATCATGGACCTCGCGTCCAGTGGTCCGCCATACTTGATCACTTGGATGCCATGTTTTCGCGCCGTTGCGCATCAGAGCCGCGATCGTAAGGGAGCGGTGCCGTCGGGCTGCGTGCGCAACTACACCGCTCCCTCACGGTCGCGGCTCTGATTCGCCGTTGTTGCGAAAGCGGGGCACCCGCGCTCACGGTTTCCTACCACAGGTTGCGGATGTACCGCATCGCCATCCGCAGTCTCAGCCGCAGCGGTGTTTTTGCGATATAGAGCCGTATCATTCCCATCGTAAACACCAATTCCCGCACCGGCCGCAGCAGGAAGATGGGAAGGGCCCACAGAAAACGCCGCACGCCCCGGCGGGCGTACAGCCCCGGAAAACGCACGAACACCGGAAACAGGCACATCAGTTTCTGCACCCACCGGTTGTCGGCCCGCGAAATGTTCAGCACCGACCGCCGGTAGCAGTTGTGCGGCAGGTCGCCTGCCGGGCGCGGCGTGTAATACCCCTTGTCAATGGCGTACTGCGTCAGGCGCAGGCCCGGATACGGCGTGAAGATGCTGCCGATGGCCAGCGTTGGGCGGCAGCGGATGTTCATCTCCACGGTTTTGAGCATCTGGCCGCGGTTCTCGCCGGGGATGGCGATGAGGTTCCCGATGCGGTTCGGGATGCGGTACTTGGCCAGAAGCTCGCCCGTCCGCAGGATGTGTTCGTCGGTCATGTTGCGCCGGAGGACCTCGTTCCGCAACTGCGCGTCGCCGCATTCAATGCTCCAGTTGGTTCCCCTGCACCCGCTGTCCTTCAGGGCCCGCACCACGTCTTCGTCCACGAGGTTGGCCCGGATGTTGCAAGTGTAGGGCAGCCCGATTTCCCGGGGATACCGTTCGGCGAACTCCCACAGCCACTTCTTGTCCATGATGAACAGGTCGTCATTGAACACGACGTTTCCGAGGGGGTACTTCGCGCGGACGCTGCGGATCTCCTCCAGCACATACCCGACGCTCTTCTTGCGCATGACCGGCCCGAGGCCCTTGAAGAGTTCGCGGAAACTGTGGTTCACGCAGTACGTGCAGTCGTACGGGCATCCCCGGCCCGAGAAGAACTGCTTGGAGGGCGCGTCGCGAAGCAGCGAGTCGGCCCCGTACACCACGTCGCGGTCGGGCAGCGGCAGCGCGTCCAGGTCCGCGAGCGGCAAGAGGGCGCGCTGCGAGAAGCCCTCGTCCCTCCTGCGGATGTTTCCGTAACTCGTAAAGCCGCCCCTCAGGAACCCCACCAGCGACTGCTCGCCTTCTCCGACGCAGTATGCGTCTATCGTCGAGTCCTTCAACTCGTGCGGGCTCAGCGTCGGGCCGGGACCCCCGATTACCGACACCACTCGCGGCAGGGCCTGCTTCGCGATCCGGTCAAAGGCCGCGTAATGGTCCAGCGTGTGAGAGAAGGAGGAATAGAGCAGCGCGTCCGCCCCCAGCGCCTGCAACTTCCGAATCGTCCTGCCGGCCGAGGCCCTGCCGACGTAGTGGACCTGGACGCCGTTCTTCTTCAGAACGGCTATCAGCGAATATACGCCATGCTGGTCATAAATGTCCTTGCCGAGATCCACAAAAGCGGCAACAGGCATGCCGGCCTCCAACTGGGCGGCGACGCAGCACTAGCGCTGCGCACGCTCCAGGAACCCCCGCAGCGAGTCCAGCACGTACTCCATGTGCTCCAGTTCCAGGTCCTGGTGAACGCCCACGTGCAGCCCGTGCGTGCCCAGGTACTCCGCGTTCGGGAACTGCCCCGGCCGGTAGCCCAGGAACGCGAATCCGGGGCACTGCGTGGGCATCGACGCAAAGAGCGTGCGGCTGTCGATGCGGCGTCGCTGGAGAAACTCAATCAGGTCCCGCCGCCGTAGCGACGCATCCTTCCCGATGATTACCGGCAGAGCGTGCGGACCCAGGCGCTCGTGCGGTTCCTCGCCGATGGTGTACAGGTGCGGCCCAAGCGCCCCGAACCGCTCAAGCGCGTATTTCAAGTTCCTGTAGCGCTTCGCCAGGATCGTCTCGTACAGGTCCAGGTGGCCCAGGCCGACGGCGGCCTCCAGTTCGTTCATCTTCGACGAGTATCCGATGCGGTCGAACACGAAGCGGGTGTCCTCCACGCCCGGCCGCCCGAACCGCCGCTCGCAGTACCCCCCGCCCGTGCTCATTACGCACCGCTTGCACGTGCAGGAGCGTCCGTGGGCCCGCAGCGACCGGAGCACCTCGGCGTACTCTTCGCGGTCGGTTATGACCACGCCGCCTTCTATCGTCGTGATGATGTGCGCCACGTAGGTGCTGAATGCGCCCATGTCTCCGATTGTGCCGACCCGCCGGCCGCGCCACAGCGCCCCGTGCGCCTCGGCCGCGTCTTCGATTACCGCCAGTTTATGGCGGCGGGCGACCGCGAGCACCGCGTCCATGTCCGCCGGCTTCCCCATCAGGTGCACGGGCATGATGGCCCGCGTCCGCTCCGTGACCGCCGCCTCGATTGCGCCGGCGTCTATGTTCAGCGTGCGCAGGTCCACGTCCACGAACACGGGCGTAAAGCCCGCGTGGAGGACCGCGCTGCCCGTGGCCACGAACGACAGGGCCGGCACGATGACCTCGTCGCCCCGCCGCGCGCCGAAGTCGTGCAGCACCGCCAGGGCCAGCGTGTCGGCGTCCGTGCCGCTGGAGACGGCCACGGCCTCCCGCACGCCGTGCAGGGCGGCAAAGCGGGCCTCGAACTCGGCCACGAGGCGCCCGCCGGAGACCTGGCCGCGGGCGAGCGCATCCTGGATGAGCGACCGGGCGCGCTCGGTAATCGTAACCGTGCCGAAGGGAACGCTCAGGCCGCCCGGTGAGGTCATCAAGCGCCTCCCCGGCGCCGGCGGCGCGACGCCGCCCCCGGCTTACGCCGGGGGCTGGTCGGGCCGGGTGCCTCGCGCGAAGCGCGATGACTAGCCCCCGCCGTAAGGCGGGGGTCAATGCGCGCGCCGGAGCCGGGTGCGCCGCCGCCCCCCTCCGCCTGCCCGTCGGCCGCCGCCCGGCAGTACCAGGCGTACGTGACCTCCAGTGCCCGGCGAAGCGGCGTCCGCGGACGCCACCCCATCCGGCGCAGGCGCGATGAGTCCAGCACCTTCGCCGGAGCGCCGTCCGGCCGCCGCGGGTCGAAGCGTATCCGGCCGCGGAAGCCGACCACGGCGCGGACCATCTCGGCCAGGTCGGCGACGGCCAGGTCCGTCCCGCCGCCCAGGTTGATCGGCTCGGCGCCGTCGTAGTGCTTCATGACGAATATGCATGCGTCGGCCAGGTCGTCGGCGAAGAGGAACTCGCGGCGCGGCCGCCCCGTGCCCCACACGGTGACGCTCGCCCGACCCGCAAGGCGCGCCTCGTGGAACCGCCGCACGAGCGCCGCCGCGACGTGCGAGTTTTCGGGCGAAAAATCGTCGCCCGGCCCGAACGTGTTCGGGGCGATGCCCGCGATGAAGGGCGCCCCGTGCTGCCGCCGCATCGCCTGCGCCAGGCGCAGCCCTGCAATCTTGGCAGTCGCGTAGGCCTCGCTCGTCGGCTCCAGGGGACCCGTCATAAGGTATTCTTCGCGCATCGGCTGCGGGCAGTCGCGCGGGTAGGCGCACGAGCCGGCGAGGTACAGGAGTTTCCTGACGCCGCTGCGCTGTGCCGCCGCCAGCACGTTCGCGGCAGCAAGGAGGTTCTCCAGCGCGAGGTCGGCGGGGAACCTGACGTTTCCGCCCACGCCGGCCGTCCGGCCGCCCGTGTGAAAAACGTACTCCGGCCGCGCGCGGGCGAAGAACTTCTCCACGGCCGCGCCCTCCGCCAGGTCCGGCCCGCCGCCCGCAGCGCACAACACGCGTGTGTACCCCCGTCGCACCAGCGTGCGGGCGAGCGCAGCCCCGATGACGCCTTCCGCCCCGGCTACATAGATGCATGCGGACTTCTTCATGCGGACGGACCCTGGGCGGGCTTCCCGCCTCCCTCGGCCTCGATGGTGCGCGGGGCCGCGCGGCCCGTGCGGGCCGGGCGCGGGCCGTCCAGCGCCGCGTAGTCTTCGTCCAGGTCGAACAGGACCACCTGGCTCCCCTCGAACTCGAAGCGGATGGGCACCAGCAGGAGGTCGGTCAGCGCCTGGCGCACGGACGCCTGGCGGTCCGGCGGAACGAAGAGCAGCAGGAACCCCCCGCCGCCCGCCCCGGTGAGTTTCCCGCCGCTGGCCCCCGCCTGCCTCGCGGCCGTGTATATCTGGTCCACCTGCGACGATGAGACCTTGATTGAGAGCTCGCGCTTCACCTGCCAGGCCTCGTGCAGCAGTTCGCCGAAAGCCGTGAGCGGGGCGTCCCGGGCCAGCACCGCCATGGCCTCGTCCACCAGGTCGCGCAGGACCCTCAGTTGCGTGCGCTTCTTCTCGATGTCCGACACGTAACTGCCCGCGATCTCCGAAGCCGTCCGCTTGATGCCCGTGTAAAAGAGCATCAGGTGGTCGCCCAGGTCGCCGATGCGCCGCGGGCTCAGCGTGATCGGCCGCACCGAGATTTCGCCCCCCTGCCCGAAGACGATGAGGTTCAGCCCCCCGTAGGCCACGGCCACCTGGTCCTGCGACCCCACGGTCTCGTGCAGCACGTCCTGCTCTATGTAGATGCTTTCGCGGGCCAGTTCCTGCTTGCTTATCATCCGCCCCCCCAGGGCGTACAGGGCGTGCATCAGGCCCACGGTGAACGAGGAACTCGTGCCCATGCCGCTGCGGGCCGGCAGATCGCCGTCGTGATGGATTTCCAGCCCCCGCTTTGTGCCCAGGTGCTCCAGGCACGCCCGCACCGCCGGGTGCTCGATCTCGCCAACATCGTTGCACATCTCAATCTTGCGATAGATGATGCGGTACCGGTGCTCGAAGAACGGCGGCAGGTACCGCACCGTCAGGTAGCAGTACTTGTTTATCGTGGCCGACAGCACCGCCCCGCCGTGCTTCTGGTACCACGCGGGGTAGTCCGTCCCGCCGCCGAAGAACGAGACGCGGTAAGGCGTGCGCGTGATAATCATGGCCTGTCGTCCCTCGTGCCCGCCGCGGGGATCATACGGAGATTCCTTTCACCGCAGAGAGCGCAGAGAACGCAGAGGAAGGAATTGAATAACAACAGGAATTGACGCCGCGGCGTTTCCTTCGCGTGTCATTTTCCTCTGCGTTCTCTGCGTCGTCTGCGGTTAAGCCGCCCGGCGCGCAGCCGGCCCGCCTCATTTCGTATCGGCCGCCGGGCCGCGCCGCCGCCAGCAAAAGCCGCTCTCCGTTACCCGCCGCGGGGATCATGCGGAGATTCCTTTCATCGCAGAGAGCGCAGAGAACGCAGAGGAAGGAATTGAACAACAACAGGAATTGACGCCGCGGCGTTTCCTTCGCGTGTCATTTTCCTCTGCGTTCTCTGCGTCCTCTGCGGTCAAGAGCCCGGCGCGCAGCCGGGCCCGCCTGCCCGCCCGGGCCGCCAGGCGCAAAAAACGCCTGCGCATCCTTGTACGATTCCGGGCATCCGATGTCGATGAACGGCGCACCGGCCGCGGGCCACGCATACAGGCCCCGCCCCGCCCGCCCCGCCCACTGCGGAAACAGTTCCTTCTCAAGCGATATCGCCCGGCCCGCCGGAACCTCGGCGATGGCGTCCCGCGCCAGGGCGTAGACCCCGGCGTTTATCCACCCCGCCCCCGCGGCGCGGTCTTTTTCCTCAAAGGCCGTCACCCGGCCGTCCGGGCCGAACCGCACGCACCCGTACCGCCGCGCATCCGCCGCGCGCACCACCGTCAGCGACCCCGCGCGCGGCCGGGTGCCTGATCCCGCCGCGTGGAACGCCAGGAGTGCCCCCAGGTCGGCCCCGCAGTACGAGTCGCCGTTCATCACCAGTACGTCGGGCGAGTCGAGCATCGCGAGCGCCAGGCGCAGCGCCCCCCCGGTCCCCAGCGGCGCCGGCTCCTGCGAATAAGCGATGGCGAGGCGTCCGAACTTCGGGCCGACGGCCTCCCGCACGCGCTCGCCCATGTGGCCAGTGCATAACACCACCCGCGCGAAGCCGTGGCGCTCCAGTTGCGCCAGGAGGTATGCCAGCAGCGGCCTGCCGGCGACCTCGGCCAGCGCCTTCGGCCGGTCGGGCACGGCCTCCCGCAGGCGCGTGCCCTTGCCGCCCGCCAGGATGGCCGCCGTCGTATCCGGCGGTCCCCGCCGAGGCGGGCCGCCGTCTTGCGCAGGAGGTGGGCTTTGCATGGCGCGCTTGAGTATACGGACCGCGGCGGGAGGTTGTCCAGTCCGCAGCCGGCCCGCCTCCCCGCCCCGCCCGCGGGCGGGCAGGCCGCGGGGACCATACGGAGATTCCTTTCACCGCGGAGAGCGCAGAGAACGCAGAGGAAGGAGTTGAGTAACAGCAGAAATTGGCGCTGTGCCGTTTCCTTCGCGTGTCATTTTCCTCTGCGTTCTCTGCGTCCT
>Ga0194113_10008526_pt1 | contig 12580 bp, 8 predicted proteins | sample TA2MahC200mmetaG_FD_146193 | JGI IMG/M metagenome (GOLD analysis project Ga0194113, IMG submission 146193) | Freshwater microbial communities from Lake Tanganyika, Tanzania - TA2015017 Mahale Deep Cast 200m | ecosystem: Environmental > Aquatic > Freshwater > Lake | place: Tanzania: Lake...
GCCCTCCAAGACCAGGTTCAATACCTGACCGTCGCGAATTCGGAGGGCCGGTTTGTTTCGGACGTCCGCCCCCTCCTCAAGCTGACCTGCGTGGCCATCGCCGAGAAGGGAGAGGTCCGGGAGTACGGGTTCTCGGGAAGCGGGGGGCGGGTCGGGTTGGAGCATTTCCGCGACGTCCTGACTCCCCGGGCGGTCGGCGCCGACGCCGCCCGGGAGGCTCTCCTTCTCCTCGAGGCCCGGGACGCTCCGGCCGGCGAGATGCCGGTCGTCCTCTCCCCCGGCCACGCCGGCGTCCTCATTCACGAGGCCGTCGGCCATCTCGTCGAGGCGGACTTCAACCGGAAGCGGACGTCCGTCTTCTGGAACAAGATGGGCGAGCGGGTCGGCTCTTCCCTCGTTACGATCTACGACGACCCGACGATCCCCGGCTCCCGCGGCTCGTACGCCGTCGACGACGAGGGGACGGTCCCCGGCAAAACAGCCCTCGTCGACCGGGGCATCCTTGTCGGCCTTCTCCAGGACAAACTCTCGGCCCGCCTCATGGGGCGGACGCCGACCGGGCACGGCCGCCGCCAGGACTACACCGATTTTCCGATCCCGCGGATGGCCAACACCTTCATCGCCGCCGGGGAGGACGACCCGGCGGATATCATCCGCTCGGTCCAAAAAGGCCTTTACGCCGACCGGTTCACCGGCGGCCAGGTCGAGGACTCGGGCAAGTTCACCTTCTCCGTGAGCTCAGGCTATCTCATCGAAGGCGGACGCCTGACGGCCCCGGTCAAGCAGGCGACGCTCATCGGGACGAACATCGACATCCTCCAGAAGGTCGACCGGGTCGGAAGCGACCTCGCCTTCGGGCAGCAGACCGGGACCTGCGGCAAGGAGGGACAGGATGTCCCCGTCACGGACGGCTGTCCGACTCTGAGAATCTCCGGGATGACGGTCGGAGGCCGGGAATGAGCGCCCCCCGGGCGTCGGACGAACTCCTCGCCTTGGCCGAGGACCTCGTTCGCTTCGCCCGGCGGGCCGGGGCCGACGAGGTCGAGGTCGGGATCGGGGAGGGAACGGAGTTCAGCGTCGACGTTCGCCTGGGAGAAATCGAGAACCTCGTCCAAGCCGGCTCGCGCTCGCTCGGCCTCCGGCTCATCAAAGACAAGAAGACGGCCTACGCGACCTCCTCCGACCTGGCCCGAGGAACGCTCGAGGACCTCATCCGCCGCGCCGTCCAAAGGACCGAGCTGGCCCAGGCCGACGCCTGCGCCGGCCTTCCCGAGCCGACCGGCCCGGTCCCGGACTCGGCCGGGCTCGACTTGTATGACCCGGCCGTCCTCGCCCTGCCCGCCGAAGCGAAAATCAAGGCCGCCAAGGAAGCCGAGCTGATGGCCCTGGCCGACCCGAGGATCGTGAATTCCCACGGGGCGAGCTTCTCGACCCACGAAGGCCGCTCGATCCTGGCCAATTCGAACGGCTTCCTGGGGCAATACGCCAAGACCTACGCCAGCCTCAGCCTGAGCCTCCAGGCCGGCGAGACCGACGACTTGGTCGAAGATTTCTGGTTCTCCTCGGGCGTCCGGCTGGCCGACCTCGAAACGCCCGAGGCCCTGGCCCGGACGGCCGTCGCCCGGACCGTCCGCCACCTCCATCCCCGCAAACTCGAGACCGGACGCCTGCCCGTCGTCTTCGAGCCTCTCGCGGCCTCGGGAATCCTCGGGTTCCTGTTCTCGTGCGTCTCGGGGATGGCCGTCTATCAGAGGGCTTCCTTCCTGGCGGACAAGCTCGGCCAATCCGTCGGCAACGGCCTCGTGACCGTCATCGACGACGGGCTCCTCCCCGGGCGTCTGGGGTCGAGTCCCTTCGACAGCGAAGGCGTCCCGACCCGAAAGACGGTCGTCCTCGACCGCGGAATCCTCCGGAGCTTCCTGTGCAACGCCTACGCGGCCCGGAAATTGGGCCTCGCCGCGACGGGCAACGCCGACGGAGGCGGCGTCGGCCCGAACAATTTCTACCTCGCCCCCGGCCCTGATTCGGCCGAGGACGTCATCCGCTCGTGCGACCGCGGCCTCCTCGTCGTCCGCACCCTGGGGCACGGCCTCAACCCGGTGAACGGGGACATCTCCCAGGGCGTCTTCGGTTTGTTCATCGAGGGCGGGGAAATAGCCCACCCCGTCTCCGAGGTCACGATCTCGGGGAACCTGGGCGAGCTCCTCCGGAACGTGGAGCGGGTCGGCCGCGACCTCGAATTCCGGGGGAGCGTTTCCAGCCCGACGGTCAAAATCGCCGAGCTGCAGGTCGCCGGCCTGGAGAAAAGCTAGTACGCGTTGAACCGGAGGATGTCGTCCAGCCGGCGCTTGGGGACGTGGAAGCCGCCGGCCTCGTCCTTCCAGTATCGGGGCGAATCCACATACTCCGCCACAGCCGACGTTTCGGCCGGATAGCCCAGGGCCAAGACCGCCTCGATGAGGTGGGACTCCGGGATGCGGAGGATGTCCCGGGCCTTGGCCTTGTCGATGGAAATCAGCCAGCAGCTGGCCAGGCCCTCGCCGACCGCGGCCAGGGCCATGTTTTCGACCGCCGCCCCGACGTCGTACTCGTAGAGCTTGTCCCGGACCTTTGTGTTGACGAGGACGAAGACATAGGCCTGGGGCTCGTGCCCGGGGCGGGGGTTGCCTAGCGGGGCGATGTAGGCGGCCCATTTGGCGAGGGGGAAAATCTTCGCCCGGACCGGCCTCTCGTCGACGACCAGGAATTCGAGGGGCTGAAGGTTGGCCGCGGACGGGGCCAGCCGGGCCGCGTCGACGATTTTTCGAAGTAGGTCGCGGCCGACCGGCCGGGGCTCGAACTGCCGGATCGTCCGGCGCCGCACGATCGCGTCGTAGACGTCCATCCCCTCATCCCCGGGCGAGGATGGCCTTGAGCTTTTCGGCGTAGGCTTTTCCGGCCGCGTCGGCCGCGAGGATGTCGATATGGCCCGGCGTGTCCACGCCCAGGCCGAGCTCGACGGCCCGCTGGATCTGCTCCTGTTCGAAAACCTTGGCCGACATAATCGCTTCGTTCGAGCCGAGGTCCTTGAGGACGGCCAGGCCGACGGCGTCCACCGCGACCCGGTCCGTTCCGGCCAAAAAGACGCCCGCCTCGACCTTCTTGCCCGTCGACGGGCCGCCGTCGACAAAAGCCTCGACGCCGTCGAGGACGATGAGTTGGGGCTTGAAGCCCAGGTTCATCTCGGCGATCATCCGCCGCATGTGCGTCGTCCTCGCGCCGTGGAGCTCCCGCATGAGGGACTTGGGCGTTGCCCCCACGGCCAGCTTGAGGGACATCGTGAACACGCCCCCGAAACCGTGGGTCTTGAGGCAGCAGGTCGCCAGGAGGTATTCGGCCTCGACGACCGCCTTGGCCACGTCGAAGCCGTTCGACCAGTGATTCCCCGGCGGGTTGAAATGGACCCATCCGTCGGCCGGCAGGTCCTCGAAGTTGACGACGTCGAACCCCGCCTCCTGGGCCAAGGCCGGGATTCCCTTATCGGCCAGGACTTGGGAGGTTTTCGGCGGGCCGCTCCGGTCTCCGACGGTCACTCCCGTCGCCCCCAGGGATTTCATCTCGCGGACGAGGGCCCGGAGGGTGTCGTTGTGGGTCGAGCCCGGGGCCGGGTCGGCGGTGTTGAAGTTCGGCTTGATGAAGACCCGCTTTCCCTCGGGCAAGGGCGGGCCGAGGAGTTTGAGGATCTCCTCCACTCCTTTGGCCCGGTCCGTCGTCCGGACGAGGGCCACCTGGGCCGTCCGGGCGGTTTCCTGGACGGGCCAGAGGTCTTTCCGGGCCGCCGAGAACGCGGCCGCGCCGGCCGCCGAGGCCTTCAGAAATTCGCGTCTGTTCATGTCCCTTCTCCTTGGAGACGATATTCTACCAGAAAACCGGCCTTTCGAAATCTATTCCATGAGACCGAAGGAACGCTTTCGTTCGGAGAAAAATGCTGGCTGTTTGGTTTGGGGAATTAAGCTAAAGGGGGATAAAGAAGAAGGGGTTTAACCTTGCACAGCCAGCGAAGCAAGGCTTTGGCGATATTATACAGAAGCCGGAAAAAAAATCAAGTTTTCGAGCCCCCGATTTTTCTCGAGCCCAAGGCCAAGGCGGACGGAGCGACGGCCAGCCCTCCCTTCGAGGTGACCCGAAGCTCGGACGGAAGCATCCGTCCCGAAGCCATCGACGCGTCGACCGTCTCGTCGAGGGGAACGGGATTTTCGTATCCGCCCATGACGAGGTCGGCACAGACAAAAGACCCCGCGGCCGCGGCCGCGTTCCGGGTGTGGCAGGGGATTTCGCATCGTCCCTGGACGAGGTCGCAGACCGAGCCCATGGAGTTCTGGAGGGAGATGGCCGCCGCGTCGCAGGCTTGGGCCGGCGTCCCCCCCGCGGCTTCGACGACGGCGGCGGCGGCCATCGCCCCGGCGGCGCCGATTTCGACCTGGCAGCCGGCGATTTCGGCGGCGAAGGTCGCCCTCTGGACGAAGACGAGCCCGACCGCTCCGGCGGCGAAGAGCGACCTGATGAGGGCCGACTCGGACAGCTTCCTTTCCCGGGCGAGGGTCACGGCGACGGCCGGGATGACTCCGGCCGACCCTCCGGTCGGGGCGGCGCAGACGACGGCCCCGCTGTTCGAGGCGTGCATGACCGCCAAGGCCCGGGCGGCCGCGCGGGCGGGGTCCCCTCCCGACGGGAGAGCCCCGCGCCGCTCCGCGGCCAGGATCCTGTGGGCCGTCGGACGGAGAAGGCTCATCCGGACGCGGCTGGGATTCAATCCCTCCTCGACCGAGGCGGCCATGAGGAGGTAGCGGCGCATCATTTCGGCCGCGGCTTCGCCTTCGGTCCAGCCGAGGAGACGGGCCTCATAGCGCAAGGCCGCTTCTCCGAGCGACATTCGGCTCCGTCGGGCATAGAGGACCATGTCCGCGCCACTTAAGAACAAGGGCTCGCCCTTCTGGACGTGATAGACCGGGGCGGCCGTCCCGGCGTTTCTGACCCGGACCTCGGCCTTGCCGTCAATCGCCGTCCGCCGGCCGTTCACCTCGACGACGGCGAACGTCCCGCCGCCGGTCGACTTGGCCAGGACCTCGAGACTTTTCCCTCCCCTCCCGGTCAATAGCGCCCGGACCATGTTCGGATGGTCCGTCCGCGGAAGCCGGGCGACCCGAAACTCCGCCTCCAGCCCATGCCGCTTGGCGAGGGCGAGGACATCCCCAAAACGCGAATCCGTCAAATTCCAGCCCAAGAGTCCGGCGACGAAGGCCTTGTCGGCGTTCTGCTGCCAATATGTTTGGGCGTAGCTTCCGCCGGGGTCGAAAACAAACGTCGCCCTGGCCGGCGCTTCCCCGAGGAGCGACCTGGCCGTGAGGGCGATGTGGTAGGACCCGGCCGTGTGCGAGCTCGACGGCCCGCGCATGACCGGGCCGAGGACGTCGTTGAAAATGCTGGCAAACATCGGATTCTATCTCCCCACCGTTTCCCAGCCGCGGCGGCTGAGGTCGAGGTAAATCACCGCCCCCAGGCCCAGCCCGCCGGCCAGGAACGCCAGGCCGAGGAGGGTGCGGCCGAAGATAAGGTGGCCCGCGCCGAAGAGGACGGCGTAGATCATGAAGACCCCGGAGAGCCAGTCCATGAGGTTGAACAGGCCGTCTCTTTGCGGGACGACGTCCGTCGCCTCCCGGGCGACCGGCCCCCAAAGGGCGGCGCTCGGACGGACCCGCCGGTAGAAGGCCAGAAGGACGTCTCTCGGCTCGGGCTTGGTCAGGAACGTCACCGTCAGCCAAACGGCCGTCGTCACGCCCACCGTCACCAGGACGATGAGGGCGAACTCCCGAGGGTCCGCCTCCGAGAGGCCGAAGCCGTACTGGGCCGTCAGCGATGTCGCGAAAGCGGCGACCATGGCCGAGACTTCGCTCCAGGCGTTGACCCGCCACCAGAACCAGCGGAGGAGATAGACCAAGCCCGTCCCGGCGCCGAGGGCGATCATGAACTTCCAGGCGTCGGCGATCGAGTCCATATAAAAAGTGACGACGGCCGAGAGGAGCATGAGGAGCATCGTCGCCGCCTGCGAGGCGATGACGTAATGCCTCTCCCCTCGCCCCCGGACGAAGAACCGCCGGTAGAGGTCGTTGACGAGGTAGCTCGCCCCCCAGTTGAGTTCGGTCCCGATCGTCGACATGTAGGCCGCGGCGAAAGCGGCGAGCATCAGGCCGCGGAGCGAGGCCGGCAGGTCGGCCATGAGGATGCGGACGTACCCCGATTCGGGGTCGGAGGCGAAGGCCGGGTCGCCGTGGAACTTGACCACGGCGACGAGGGCGACGAGAATCCAGGGCCAGGGCCGGAGGGCGTAATGGGCGACGTTGAACCAGAGCGTCGCCAGGACGGAGTGCTTCTCATCCTTGGCGCAGAAAATCCGCTGAGCGATGAACCCGCCGCCGCCGGGCTCGGCCCCGGGATACCACGAGGCCCACCAGTTGACGGCGACGTAGACGAAGAAGGTCAGGAGAGGCATCCAGGTCGAGCCGATGTCGGGGACGAACGACAGGAGGGAGCCCGAGGACGTCCCCGAGGCTTCGACCCTGGCGATTCCGCCGACGAGCCCCCGCATCCCTCCGACCGACTTGAGGGCGAAGACGGCCAGGACGATGACCATGCCCATCTTCAGGATGAACTGGAAGAGGTCGGTGACGAGGACGCCCCACAGCCCGGACAGGGTGGAGATCGAGGCCGTCAGGAGCATGATCCCGAGGGCGATTCCCAGAGCCTGGACCTTCGTCACCCCCAGGACGAGGGTGAGAATCTTGACGATCGCCAGATTGACCCAGCCCATGATGATGAGGTTGATGGGCAGGCCGAGATAGAAGGCCCGGAAGCCGCGAAGGAAACGGGCGGGCGCGCCGCTGTACCGGATTTCGGCGAACTCGGCGTCGGTCAGGACGCCGGCTCGGCGCCACAGCCGGGCGTAAAAAAAGACGGTCATGAGCCCCGACAAGGCCATGCTCCACCAGATCCAGTTTCCGGCGATGCCGTTGCGGGCGACGAGCCCGGTGACGGCGAGAGGCGTGTCGGCGGCGAAGGTCGTCGCGACCATGGACGTCCCGGCCAGCCACCCGTTGACGTTCCGGCCCGAGACGAAGAAGTCGCTGACGCTTTTCGTCGCCCGTTTCCGGTAATAGAGCCCGATGCCGAGGTTGAGCAGGAAATAGCCGGCGATGACGGCAACGTCGAGCGGCGTCAATCGCATAGCGGCTTTATACCAGAGGCCCTTCGCCCCTGTCAAAAGACCGCCCAACCCGGCGTCTTGATTTTTCCCGTCCCTTGGCATAAAAAAAGGGCGATTTCCTTTCCAATGCCAAACAGGGAGCGGCGAACCATGACCCCATTGACCCGCAGACTGGCCTGGCTCGTTTTCGCCCTGGCGGCGCTGGCCTCCGGAAGCCGCCCCCAGGCGATCGCGGAGCCGCTCGGATTCGGCTATCCGGCGGCCGGCGAGGCGTGGTATTTCATCGAGGCCCGTATGGGCTCCGCCCCTCCGGCCAAGGAGGGGGCCTGGTCGGTCGTCCGGGTCGAGGTCAACGGCGCCCGGGCCCGAGACTTTCGCCTTCTCCGGGACGGCCACGCCCTGCCCGCGGCCGAGGTCAAAGGGCTCTCCCCCGTCGACCTCCAAATCCGCTGGAGCTGGACGGGCAAACAGGCCTACGAAATCCGGGTAGAGCTCCAGAACACGAAGAGCGGCGAAAAAGCGGCCCTGTCCCGAAAAGGGCGGGCTCCGGCCAAGCGAGGCTATTGGAACCCGTCCTGGAGAAATTATCTCTCCCTCCTCGTCTCCGAAGACAACGGCTTCGCCCGGACGAACGTCCCCGTCCAGGCCACCTTCGGCGTCCTGAGCTCCTACCTCAAATCGACGGACGAGCTTCGGGTCGTCAAGGCCGAGGCCAAGGACGGCGAGGCCGTCTACACAGAAATCCCCTTCCAGGTCTACGACGTCCGAGCCTGGAACGACCCGAAAATCCTGTCCATCATCGAAAAGGACGCCAAGACGGGAGCCCCCATCACCCGCTACCATCCGACGACGTCGTTCAGCCTGGCCTTCCTGGCCAACCTCAAACCCCGCGAAAAAGCGACCTATCTCGTCTTCTACAACAACCCGGCCGCCCGGAAGCCCTCCTTCCCGACCGACCTCCGTGTCGCGGGCAAGGGCCTGGGAAAGACGGTCGAGAACAGCTTCTACAAGGCCATTCTCCACCCCAAGAGCGGGACGCTGTACGAGCTGACCGAGAAATCGACCGGGACGCGCTTCGAACACAAGCTCGAAACCAATGGGTCGGTCCATTGGAATCCCGACGTCTACTCTCCGCCTCACGCCTGGTATCACGTCTCGGACTGGGACAACCCGGCCTGGCAGGAGGACGTCGGGCCGGTTTTTTATTCCCTCCGCCGCGAGGCCCCCCTCCCCTTTCCGCCCGGCGTCCAGGTCAGCATCACCTATTATTTTTACGCCCATTCCCCGGCCATCCTGGCCGAGTCGGTCATGGAAATCCGGGACGACATCTTCGTCAAGTCCCTCCGTAACGCCGAGGTCGTCTTCAACAAGGCTGTCTTCAACCGGGCGGCCTGGCGGGGCGTGGACGGCCGGCTCCAGACGCTCGATTTCGACCAGTCCCCGGTCCATCCCCAGCACGCCGCCGTCCTCCGGCCCGACACGCCCTGGGTGGCTTTTTACAGCGACGACAAGGGCCTCGGGTTCGCCAGCTTGTTCCTCGACTTCGGCCTGCCCAACCGTCACGGCGGGGCCGCCTCCCAGCAGCAGCCCTACGTCTATCTCCAAAACGGGCCCTGGTATTACATGTCGCGAGGGTTCGTCTACTCCTTCGGCTCGAACAACCAGACCCGGATGCTGCCCGTCAAGGCCGGCAGCATCTACCACGACCGCAACGCCTGGATCCCCTTCGCCTTCCGGAAGGGCCAGGGCTTCGCCGGCCGTCTCGACGCGGCCTACAACGCCCTGAAACACCCTCTCGGCCTGGAGGAAGTCATCGAAACCTACGCCGAAAGCCCCGAAGGTTGGCTCGTTCCCATCCTCACCGAGCCATTCGAGGAGGGGGTGAAGGACGCCCTCGGAGGGGTGAAGAAAAAATGAGCCTTCTTAGCCTCGAGGCGATCGTCGACGCCCAGGGCCCGAGGGTCGGCCGGAACTTGGCGGTCTCCCGGGCCGAATACGGCCGGCGCTGGGCCAAGGTCCAGAGACTCCTCCGTGAACGCGGCTACGACCTCGCCTATGCCTGCGGCAGCGAGCTCGACCGGTCGGACGTCGCCTGGCTGGCCGGAATTTTCGACCCTATCATCGAACGATACGGGGTCTTCGTCCCGGCTTCCGGGAGGCCGGTCGTCGTCGCCGGCTCCGAAGGCGGCCACGTCATCGAGGACGGCGTCCGGGCGTCGGGCGCCGAGGTCGAGATTCTCAGGGAATACCAGATCTCGGACGAAGACTACCGCCACGCCCGATTCGGCAAGCTCGAGGACGTCGTCGGCCGGCTCGTTCCGCCCCATCCCGGCCGTCCGGTCCGGGTCGCGGTCCTGTCGAGCGGCCAGTTCATCCCCCATGACCATGTCCTCATGCTCCAGGGCCGCTTCGGGGCGGACAACGTCGTCTTCGAAACCGAACTCCTCCGCCGGCTTAAATACGAGAAATCGGCCGACGAATTGAAAATCATCGGCCAGGCCAACGCGGTCGCCGACGCCGCCTTCCTGGCGATGCTGGCCGCCTTGAGGCCGGGCGTCCGGGAGCTCGACGTCGCGGCCGCGGGGGACTACGTCATGAAGCGTCTGGGCGCGGGACGGACCGGATTCCCGACGATCGTCTCCTCCGGCCCCCGAGGCCGGACCGTCCTCGGCCCGGCGACGAACCGAGCCATCGCCAAGGGCGAATGGGTCTCCCTGGGCGTCAGCCCGACGTTCAACGGCTATCATGGGGTCGTGCGCCGGACGGTCAAGGTCGGGGCGGAGTGGACGTTTCCGGAAAGCCAGTTCATGGCCGCCCTGTCCGGCCTCTACCATGCCGTCTTCACGGCCGCGGCGGCCGTCGCTCGAAAAGGCTTGCCCTCGAACCTGATCGACCGGAGAGGAAAGGCGTATCTGGAAGGGATGAAGCTCCGTGACAAGAGCGGGCGTCTCGCCACTCCCCGGGAGCCCTACACTTTCATCCACAACACGGGCTGCTCGGAGTGCCAGGAGGGCTTTGGGGCCGTGACCCCGACCGCGAGCGAGCCCCTCGGCCGGAACGTGGCCCTGATGATTGACGTCGCCTTCCTGGGCTTCGACGACCGCGGGAGGCTCCGCTTTCCCGTCGAGTACGCGGTCATCGAGGACTCGTTCTGGAAAAAAGCGGGCGAAATCGGGGTCTACAACCGGATGCCGCTCGTCGTCCAGGATTTCGTCGGCCGAGACTTCTCCGACGTCCCCGCCGGCCGGCTGAACCCGTATTATCGTCCCCTTCCCGGGGCGGGCCGATGAGAGCCCGAATTTCCACCTCCTCGAGGAGATGACCATGAGGACGCGGAGAAACACGGCCGCCGCCTTCGGACTCATTGCCGTCCTGGGAGCGGCGACGAGCGCGGCCGTCCAAAAGCTCGAATTCCAGGCGCCGACCCTCGACAACCCGGCCTATCTCATCCGAGCGAAGTTTGAGGTCAAAGGGAAGCTTTTCCATTTCATCGACGTCGACTTCCCGGAGGGGAGCCCTTATGAAGACGTCCTCATCCTGAAAAACGGAACCCCGGTTGACACGTCCAAAAACCTCGAACCCGGGGCTTACGAAGCCGTTCTCCGATACGCCTGGCGCTCGAACGCGGCCTATTCGATCTTCCTTCACTTCATCGAAGACGAGCGGGAGGGGCCGAAATTGGCCGAGTGGAAGGGCACCGCCCCGGCCGCGGGAGGCATCCCCGACGAGGCCGGGGAGGGATTCTCGGACGTCCTGACCGTATCCGAAGAGGCGGGGGTCGCCCGTAAAGGGGAAGTCGTCTATCTGACCTTGACCGCCCCCCAGAAGGACATCGCGGGAGCCGACCTCGCCGTCTTCGACGGAGGGGAGCGCCTCCCTCATCAAATCCTCGAGGCCAAGGAATCGGTCCCCCCGGAATCGCAGGCCAAGACTCATCCCGTGACCCTGACCGTAAAACTGGCCGTGGAGGTCGATGCGGCGCCCGGCGAAAGAAAGCTCCTCCGCGTTTTCAAGGCCTCGGGGGCGCCGCGGCCGGCCGTCTCCGACGCGTTCCTCCTTACGGGCGAAGGGTTGGGCAAAACCGTCAAGGGGCCGTCCTATGTCCTAGAACTTCATCCCCAAAGCGGCCAGGTCAACACCATCGAAGACTTCGCCGCCAAGGTGAAGCTCATCAACAAGGCGGGGGTCATCCACTGGAATCCCGACGTCTTCACTCCCGGCATCGCCTGGGACCACTCCTTCGACTGGAACCCCCCGCTTTCGGCCGAGGAGAAAAACGGGCCCCTCCTCTACCTCAACGCCCGGAGCGGCCCCATGCCGCGAATCAAGGACGTCTTTCTCGAGGTCAAGTACACCCTCGAGCGGAAAGCCCCGCACTTTCTGGCCGAGACCCGGATGCGGGTCGACAAGGACCTGGGCGTCATCGCCCTCCGGAACGACGAGATGGTCCTCTTCAAGGACCTCTTCGACACGCTCGTCTACCGGGCGAAGGACGGCCGAGTCGTCCTGAAGCCCCTCCGGGAGATCCCCGGGTCTCCCTACGGCTTGGCCCATATCGCCCCCGACGACCTCGGCTGGGTCGGCCTCCTCAACCTCGGGGCCGGCTACGGGTTCTTCAGCCTGAGGCTCGAATCGTCGGTCAGCAACCTGAGTTTGGGGGGCGGCCTGCCCCGCAAGGCGGGAACGTACTTCTACGCCCCTTCCGACGGGAACTACGTCTATTGGGTCAGGCCCTGGGTCTACACTTGGGGCGAATTCGCGACGAGCCGGCTCCTGACCGCCCTTCCGGCCGGGAGCGTCTTCTACGAGAAAAACGCCTACCTCGTCCGCCGATGGAGCGACGGAACGGCCGATGACTTGGACGGTCTCCTCAAACGCCTGAAAAATCCCCTCCGGGTCTTCTGATGGAATTCATCGACTTTCGGGCGCGGACGCGGAGCGCAAGACTGGCCGCGATTTTTCCCGGCTGGAGGCGGGGCGAGGGAGTCGCCTTCTTCGCTCCCCATGATGACGACGTCGCCCTGGGAGCCGGCTATCTACTCCAAGCCGTCTTGCGGAACGGCGGCCGTCCGGTCGTCATCGTCTTCTGCCAGGGCGACGCCGGATACTCCTCGCCGTCGGCCAAGAAAACGATCGTCTCCGTCCGGCGGAGCGAAGCGGCCCAGGCCTACCTCCGTCTGGGGGTTCCCGAGGAAAAAATTCGTTTTCTTGGAACGCCGGATTTCACCCTGATGACGACCGTCAGCCGCGGCCAGGGGTCGCGGCCGGCCGCCTTCGACCGGCTCGTCGCCTGGCTCCGCCGGGAGGGCGTCTCGCGGGTCGCGACGACAAACCCTCACT
>Ga0194113_10008527_pt1 | contig 12579 bp, 7 predicted proteins | sample TA2MahC200mmetaG_FD_146193 | JGI IMG/M metagenome (GOLD analysis project Ga0194113, IMG submission 146193) | Freshwater microbial communities from Lake Tanganyika, Tanzania - TA2015017 Mahale Deep Cast 200m | ecosystem: Environmental > Aquatic > Freshwater > Lake | place: Tanzania: Lake...
TTTCCGTTCTTCATCGTGTCCGAGCTGCCGGTCGGCGTGGCCGGTCTGATCGTGGCCGGCATCTTCGCCGCGGCACAGTCCACGCTGTCCAGCAGCCTGAACTCCATCGCCACCACGTACGTCACGGACTTCCACCGGCGGCTGCGGCCGGACCTGACTGATCGAGCGTACCTGCGCGTGGCCCGCGGGGTGACCGTGCTGGTCGGCGCGGCGGGCACCGCTGTCGCTCTCGTGATGGCAGGTACGGACATCCGGACCATCTACCTGATCTTTCTGGAGATCATCGGTCTGCTGGGCGGAACGCTGTCCGGCCTGTTCCTGCTGGGCATCTTCAGCCGGCGGGCCTCGGGCCGAGGCACGCTGGTCGGGGCGCTGGCCAGTGCCGCGCTGGTCTTTACGGTGCGCGCAATCCAGCCGCTGAACGTGTATGCCTACGCCCCGATTGGGCTGGCTGCCTGCGTGACGATTGGATGGCTCAGCAGCCTGCCGGCGCCGGCGGCGCCGAAGGACCTGGAAGGATTGACCATTCACACCTTGAAGAGGAGACCATGAACCATCGACTCACCGGACTGGTGGCGGCCGTGCATTCGCCCCTGCATCCCGACGGAACGCTGAATCTCGCGATCGTGGAGAAACAGGCCGAGCATCTGATCCGCCATCGCATCAACGACGCCTTCATCGGCGGCACGACGGGCGAATACTGCTCGCTCACTCTCGAAGAACGCCGGGCGCTGGCGGAACGCTGGACGGCCGTCGTACGCGGCACGCCCTTGCGGGTGATCGTCCACGTGGGCGACAACTGCCTGGAAGTGGCCCGGGTGCTGGCGAAGCAGGCCCAGCAGCTTGGCGCGCGGGCCATCGCGGCGCTGGCGCCGTCGTATTTCAAGCCGCGCGACGTGACGGCGCTGGTGGAGTTCATGGCGGATCTGGCCGCCGCGGCGCCGTCCCTGCCGTTCTACTACTACGAGATTCCGACCATGACCGGTCTGGCCGTGTCGCCCTCCGAGTTCCTCGACCAGGCCGCCGAGCGGATTCCCACCCTGGCGGGCCTGAAGTTCACGAGCAGCAACCTGATGGAATATCAGCTCTGCCGCCACCTGCGGGACGGATCGTTCGACGCGGTGTTCGGCTTCGATGAGATGCTGCTCGCGGCCTTGGCACTGGGGGCGCAGGGGGCGGTTGGCAGCACGTACAATTTCGCCGCACCGGTTTATCAGCGGCTCATCGCCGCGTTTGAAAAGGGCGACTTCGCCGCCGCCCGGCAGGAGCAGTTCCGCTCGGTCCGTCTGATCCAGTTGCTCGTCCGCTACGGCTTCATGGGCGCGACCAAGGCCACGATGCAGTTTCTCGGCGTGGACGTCGGGCCCGCCCGTCTGCCTCTGAGCAGTCTGGCGCCGGAGGAAGCTGTCCGGCTGCGGCGCCAACTGGAAGAACTCGGATTTTTTGACTGGGTGGCACAGCCGTGACTTGATGCCTGGTTCAGAACCGGGTAACCGTCTGGGTGGGTGGCAGCGGCAAGGGCGTTTGTAGTGACGCCGCAAGGCGTTCTCTTCAAAACATGCCCTTGCGGGCACACTACAAACGAAGACTACGCTTGCCGCTGCCACCCATCCTTTGGTACCCGAGAAGGCCGTTTCTTGAACCAGGCCTGACTTGAAGTGGCAGACGCCGCAAGAGAAAATACGGGCATCTTCGGAAAGGGCAGGTTCCATGCACATCCCATTCGCCACGTCCACGACGGCAGGCCCCGGCCGCCTGCTCTTCAGCAACCCGCATCCCCACCCGGGCGCCGGCACCGAGGCGAAACTGCCCCGGGTGAACCTCACGGTGCGCAGCAGCACCGACGAGGGCCGGACGTGGCCGGTGGCGAGGCTCCTGCATGCAGGTCCGGCTTCGTGCTCCTGCCTGGCCCGCCTGCCCGACGGCACGATCCTCTGCCTGTACGAGGGCGGCAACCCCGGCGGCAAGACCTGGCGCGACTTCCTTCGCCTCGCCCGCTTTGACTTCCGCCGGCTCCTTGGCGAGCAGGAGCCGAACGAACCCACCGACAGGAGGAAGTAGACCGTCAAACCTGATCGTCCACAGAAACAGGACAGTAGACTCGAGAAGGAGACCGAACCATGCCAGCGAACATCACCCGCCGTTCTTTTCTGGGAAGCACGGCCACCGCAATGGCGGCCGCCTCTGCTTTGGCGAGCCGCGCCCCCGGCGCCGAAGTCATTGCCGGTTTTGACCAGACCAAGACCGATTTCGATCGGACGAAAGCCTGGCAGCCCTTCAGCGACCGCAAAATCCGGGTCGGGCTGGTTGGCTATGGCGTCTGCAAGTTCGCGGCGCAATTCGAATTCCAAAACCATCCCAACGTCGAGGTGGTCGCGGTCAGCGATCTGTTCCCCGACCGCTGTGCGGCCCTGGCCAAAGCGGTCCGCTGCGCCAAGACGTATCCGTCGCTCGAGGAGATGGTGAAGGACGACCGCATCGAGGCCGTTTTCGTCGCGACGGACGCCCCCTCGCACGCGAAGCACTGCATCGAGGTGCTCAATCACGGCAAGCACGTATGCACCGCGGTGCCCGCCTTCCGGGGCGACATCGACGATGCCGGGCGGCTGCTGGAATGCGTCCGCAAGAACAAGGGCCTGGTCTATGCGATGTTCGAGACCTCGACCTTTCGCGACGATCTGTACGCCATGGAGAAGCTGTACGCGGCCGATGTCTTCGGGCAGATCGTCTATTGCGAAGGGGAGTACTGCCATCCCCATACGCTGGGAGCGCCCAAGCTGGATTCGTACAAGGACTGGCGCAAGAACGGGGCGCCCATGTGGTATCCCACCCACGCGACGGCGTACTACATCAGCGTCACCCATGGCAGCTTCCTGGACGTGAGCTGCCGGGGAACCGCGCCGTTCGACAAGAGCCAGCGCCGGCCCAACGGGATCGGCAACATCTTCAACTCGGAAGTCGGGCTGTTCCGCACGCGCGAAGGGGGGCTGTGCCGGATCATTATCTGCGGCTCCCAGGGCGAGTACCTGGAAGCGGGCCGGCTGCGGGGCGAGTACGCCGGCTACGACTGGCACAACGGGCGGACCGACGGCTTCGTGGGCGAGGCCCGCGGCAGGCAGCGACTCCAGGAGGCGAAGGCCAAGGGCCTGCAGACCAAGAAATGGGCCCTGCCGCCGGGCGTCGCGCCGGGTGGACACGGCGGCTCGCATGGCTACCTCGCCGACGATTTCATCGACGCGATCCTCCGCGGCCGCAAGCCGGCGGTGGACGTGCTCGATGCGTTGAACATGACCGTGCCCGGCTACTACGCGCATCTCTCGGCCACCAAGGACGGCGAAACCCTGAAGATCCCGCAGTACTCCCTGTAGCGACGGCCGCCGTGCTGCGCGGCGAATAGGAGAAAAAGAAACCCATGATATCTAGTACCGCATTTCACAAGTACCGCGACCATGGTGAGGTTGCTTCGTCGCTGCGCTCCTCGCCATGACATGATTGCCGCGCTCGGCGAGCTTCGCTCGCAATGACATCGGGCACGCCAGTATGTCATTGCGAGGAGCTTCAGCGACGAAGCAATCTCTACCCTATAGTCTCAGGACTTGCGAAATGCGGTTATAGGCTGGATTCGATCCGATAGAGGTGTTCCCGTGTCCGCAAAAAGAGGGCCTTTCCGGCAACGGCGGGGGAGGCCATGAACCCGCCGTCGAGTCGGTTCGTCGCCAGCACCTCATAGTCCCGGGCCGCCTTGAGGACCGTTGTCACCCCTTCCCGGCTGAAGCAATAGAGGTGCCCCTCCGCGTGGAGCAGGGACGCGGCGAAGTTCCCGCGGAGACGCTCGCGCCAGACCTGCGTGCCGGAGGCGGCCTCCAGGCACGTGACGGTCCCGGTGTCGTTGATCATGAAGAACAGCTCGCCCACCACCAGCGGGGACGGCGTCTGCGGCACCAGGCTGCCGGTCCGCCAGGCGACGTGCGTGTCGGTCACGTCGCCCCGACCGTCGACGCGGACGGCGAGCAGTTCCGTCTTGCCGAACCCGGTGACCATGTAGGCGATTCCCCGGCCATAGACCGGACTGGCCGCGCCGGAGAACGCGGGCGTGCGGACCTTCCAGAGCTCACGCCCGCTCGCGGGATCGTAGCCGTAGACGGCCTTGGCCCCCACGCTGAGCATCTGCGTGGGGTTCCCCATCGCGGAGTTTGGCGATGGGGGACCCGTCTCGCCGCCGGCGGTTACCAGCAGCGGGGTGGAGTAGGCCTTGCGGAGATCGCCCTCGTTCTTGGGCTTGCCGTCGGCGTCCAGATCGTCCCAATCGGCGGTGCGGTCGGTCTTCCAGACGGTCCGGCCGGTCTCCTTGTCCAGCGCCACGAGGTACTGAACGTCCACCCCGTCCATGGTCAGGATGAGCAGGTTCTCGAACAGCAGCAGGGACGAGCCGGGGCCGCGATAGTGCCGGCAGGGCAGATCGGTGCGCTGCCACAACACGGCGCCGGTCTTCGAGTCCAGGGCCGCGGTTCCGTAGCTGCCGAAGTGCACGTACACGCGGCCGGGCTCGATCACCGGCGAAGGCGAAGCATAGCAGTTCATCGGATTGCCCAGGGGTTCGGGGTGGTCGGCGTGGAACAGCTTCTCCTGCAGGCAGATCCGGCCGGAGTCCGCCTCCACGCAGACCACGAAGAACTCGTGTCCGTCCGGAGTCGCGGTCGTCAGCCACAGGCGCCCCTCCATCACCACCGGCGTGGACCAGCCCCGGTGGGGGATGGGGGTTTTCCAGCGGACGTTTTCCTGCTCGTTCCAGCGGATCGGCAGGCCCGCCGATTTCGTGCCCGGAGGGGAGGCCAGGCCGTTGCCCCGGGGACCGCGAAACTGGCGCCACTCGGCTTGGCCCCACGAGACTTGCACGAGTAACAGCAGCAGGACCAACCACTGACGCGAGGGGTATTTCATTGTCACCATCCGATGTTCTGTACCACCAAACCGATTGCCGCTGCCCCAGTTCCACTTGCCCCCGCACGATCCGGACCATCATCCTACCATCAGGCCGGTCGGCAGGCAACCGCTCGGAACCGGATTCCCAGGGCGAACGCAAAGTCCCGAAAGTGAGTCCCTGGACGGCATCAACGGGTGGCAGCGGCAAGGCCGTAGGCTTTGCGCAGGCCTTGCCGATGGCGAGGGGCGAAACCATCGGCAAGCTCCGAAGACTCCGCTTGCCGCTGCCACCCAACCGTGTTCCGCGACTTTGCGTTCGCCCTGACCGGATTTCTGGGTTGACGTGCCGGCGGGATCTGTAGACGATGGATAGGGACGTGGGTTGGAGCGTTTGTGCGTTCGTTTGCGACCTGCTGTCTTGTTACAGATGGGATCATCCACTGTTGTCACGACGATGGAGTCCGGACTATGCGACGAGCGACATTCGGGGTTGTCCTCCCTTTCCTGTTCACGCTGCTGCTGTTGGGCGCCGGCCGTCCGGCGCGCGCGGAAGTCGTCCGCCTGGAAATCGCCGGGCGGGCGTCTTTTGCCGAAGGGCACAGCTTTGGCCGCTCGGGTCCCTACGAGAGGTTGACGGGCCGGCTGATCGTCGAGGTGGACCCCGACCATTCGGCGAACGCCCGCGTTCACGACCTGAAACTGGCGCCGCGCAACCAGCGCGGGCGGGTCGAGTGCTGGACCGATTTCTTCCTGCTCAAGCCGGTCGATCCCCAACGCGGCAATCGCCGCCTTCTGTATGACGTTCACAACCGCGGCAACAAGCTGGCCCTCTGGACGTTCAACGGCGCCCGCAACAACGATCCCGCCACGCTGGCGGACGCGGGCAACGGCTTTCTCATGCGGCAGGGGTACTCGATCCTCTGGTGCGGCTGGGACGGCGATGTCGTGGAGGATGGCACCCAGCGGCTGACCATCGGCCTGCCGATCGCGCGGGAGGATGGGCGCACGGTCACCGGCCCGGCGCACGTGGAGATCTGCACGCAGGAGAAGGTCTACAGCCGTCCTTTCTTCTGGAGTCCCTGGGGTACGGCCGATGCATATCCCTCGGCGAGTCTCGACAACGCGACCGCGACGCTGACCAAGCGTCCCCGGCGCTCGGAGCCGGGGGTGGAGATTCCCCGGCGAGACTGGGCCTTCGGCCGTTGGGAAGACGGCAAGCTGATCCCCGATCCCAAGCACCTGTACGTGAAGGAGGGCTTTGAGCCGGGCTGGCTGTACGACCTGGTGTACACGGCCCAGGACCCGCGGGTAGCGGGCCTGGGCCTGGCGGCCCTGCGGGACTGTGTCTCGTTCTTCCGCTACGCCGCACGCGACAGCCAGGGGACCGCCAACCCCTTGGCCGGGTCCGTCGAGCACGCGTACATGTTCGGGATCTCCCAGTCGGGCCGGCTCATCCATCACTTCCTCTACGAAGGGCTCAACTGCGACGAGGCGGGCCGGACCGTCTTCGAGGGGATGCTGGCCCACGTCGCCGGGGCAGGCAAGGGCATGTTCAATTATCGCTTCCGCATGGCGACGCTCTTCGGAACGCAGCACGAGGGCAACTTGTCCGGGTCCGAGTTCTTTCCCTTCTCCCCGGCGTCCCAGGTCGATCCCTTCTCGGGCCGGCGGGGCGATACGCTCGCGCGGGCCCGGGCCGCCGGCTGTGTCCCCAAGGTGCTCTTCACGCAGAGTTCCACCGAGTACTGGAACCGGGCGGCGTCGCTCCTGCACACCGACCCGGAGGGAAAGAGGGATATTGCGTTGCCGTCGAACGTCCGCGTGTATCTCGTGGCAGGGTCCCAACATCTGGGCGCCGGGCCCAATACACCCGGCATGTGCCAGCAGCCCCGCAATACCCTGGACGATCGCCCGCCGATTCTGCGGGCCCTGCTGGTGGCCTTGGATCAGTGGGTCAGCGGGGAAAAGGAGCCGCCCGCCAGTCGCTATCCGCGGATCGCCGATGGGACGCTCGTCGATCTCGACGCCTTCGGTGCCTCCTTTCCCCGGATTCCGGGCATCCAGTTGCCCGAGAGTTGTTATCAGCCCGCGTGCCTGGACTTCGGGCCCCGGTTCCACACGGAGGGGATCGCCGACACCATTGGCCCCCGGGTTGTCGGCCATTACCGCGCGCTGGTGCCCGCGGTGGATGACGACGGCAACGAGCGGGCCGGCATCCGTCTGCCCGATGTGGCGGTGCCGTTGGGCACCTATACCGGCTGGAACCTCCGGGCCGCCGCCTATGGGGCCCCGGGGGCACTCGGACTGGAAGGCATGTACCTGCCCTTTGCGGCCACGGACGACCAGCGTCAGAAGGCGGGCGACCCGCGCCCGTCCGTGCGCCGGCGCTATCCCACGCGCGAGACCTACCTCGGTAAGATGACCGAAGTGGCTTTGGCCCTGCAGCGCGAGGGATTCCTGCTGGCGGAAGACGTGACGGCCCTCCTGACAACGGCCTCCCAACGCCGCCTCTGGAGCGACGAATAGGCGCGGGAGAGAAAGGAACATTCCCATGCACCGGCGCAGATTCTTGCAGAGGACGGGACAGCTTTCAGTCCTGGGCTTTGTCGCCCCGGCTCTCGCGGGCAGCGCCATGGCCCAGGCGGGGTCCGCACGGGAGAGAATCAAAGTCGGCCAGATCGGCACGGCGCACGCCCATGCCTCCGGCAAGATGGCGACGCTCCGAAAGCTGCGCGACGAGTATGAAGTAGTAGGCATTGTGGAGCCGGACCCGGACCGGCAGAGGCGGGTGCAGGACCAGGCGGCCTATCGCGGCTTGTGCTGGCTCACGCAGGAGCAGTTGCTGAATACGCCGGGATTGCAGGCGGTGGCGGTGGAGACGGCGGTCTCGGACCTCGTGTCAACCGCGCAGCGGTGCATCTCTGCGGGGATGCACGTGCACTTGGACAAACCCGCGGGATGTTCGCTGACAGCATTCCAGGAGTTGCTGGCGGAGGCGGCCCGTCGCCGCCGCACGGTGCAGATGGGATACATGTTCCGGCATAATCCGGCCTTTCGGTTCTGCTTTCGGGCGGTGCGGGAAGGGTGCCTGGGAGAGGTGTTCGAGGTTCACGGGGTCATCAGCAAGACCGTCGGTGCCCAACAGCGCAAAGAGCTGGCCGAGTATCCCGGCTCGATGTTCGAGCTGGGTTGTCACCTGATCGATGCCCTGGTCGCGGTGCTGGGCCGACCTGAGAAGACCGGCAGCTTCAGCCGGCGCAGCCGTCCGCAACAGGACGATCTGGCCGACAACCAGGTGGCGGTGTTCGAATATGCGAAAGCCACCGCGACGATTCGCAGTTCTCTGCTGGAAGTGGAGGGTACGCAACGACGCCAATTCGTGGTCTGCGGCACGCGCGGTACTGTGGAGATTCGGCCCCTGGAGCCGCCCCGGCTGCAGATGGCCCTGGACCGGCCGTGGCGGGAATACAGGAAAGGGTACCAGGACATCGAGCTGCCGCCGATGCCGGGAAGGTACGACGATCATCTCCTCGAACTGGCCCGCCTCATTCGCGGGGAAAAGGAGTCTGAATACTTGTTTGAACACGATCTGGCCGTGCAGGAGGCGGTCCTGCAAGCCAGCGGGGCGCCCTTGCGCTAAGAGTCTGTCCCAAGGGAGCCGCCGCGAAGGCGTGTCCGGGGGCAGAGGTTGGAGGACATGGTTCGTAGTGTGCTCGTAAGAGCATAGAAAGGACACGAAGAGAGCGCACAGGCTGCTAGGTGTTTCTCTTCATGCTCTTACGAGCACACTACGAACGGAAAAGGGGATCTATCGAACAGGGAGTCATCTGTCATGAATGATGAGAATAATCAAGGCAAGGGTATCAGAGCCGTCCTGGGGCTGGGCCCGGCAGCGATTCTGATCCTGCTGCTTGCGACCTGCGGTTTTGCGCAACAGGATACGGAACAGATCGACCTTCCCGTTCTGCGACCGGCGTCCGTGCGCGTTCCGGACGATCTGACCCTGCGCGTCCGGCTTCGGCGCATTACACCCGTGGCGTCGACGCCCATCGCCTGGCGCTATGGCGGAGAAGGGCAGGGCGGCGCGGTCATTCGCGGCGTCTTTGCGAAAGAGGGCGTCGCGGCCGATGCCCTCCCGGAAGCCCATGCGCTGGCGGCGGACGAGTGGTCTGTGCCGGTGCCGATTGTCGCTCTGGCGGCGCGGTTCTCCGACCACTTCTTCCTCACGGTCACGGCGGGTCAGCCGGGCAAGACCGTGGATCGCAGCACCGGCCGGCGCGGCGGACACTCGACCGACGTCGCCTTCGAGTTCGAGTTCCGTGCCGGCGGCGACGTGATCAAGACCTTCATCTCGGAAGGTCCCGATGGGGGAACGGCGACGCTTGTGGTTCCGGTCTATCGTCTGGCCGGCAGTGCCGGGTGCAAGTCGCCCGAGTTCATCGAGGAGTTGACCGACGTCCTCGGTTACGCCCGGCGCCGGGCGGAGGCACTGGAGAAACTGCCCTGGGCAAAGGGGCCGCTACCCAGTAAGTACGTGATCCTCAACAACATCGGCGGTTACGGCGCCGGTTCCGGCTACGGGATTCGCACGACCGACCGGGCGGTCACGCTCACCGAGATGCGCAGTCTCCGCCAGTTGGGTGTCAACGGCTTCCGCGACCCGCCGGCCTTTCTCCTGGACCTGTTGCGCCAGGACGAGCCGCAGACCAGGCAGTGGACGCGCGGGAGGATCGTTCACGTCATGGGCTTCCCCGTCGAGGCGTACCGTGAGGGACGCAACGAAGGTCCCCAGGCCGGCTGCCCCTTCGGCGAGAACGTGGCTGCTCTGACGAGCCGGCTGGTACAGGAGTCCGTCGACCATGCCCTGGCGCAGGCGGCGGAGGAGGTCTGGGGCTTGACGGTGGACGAAATCGGCACGGTCATCGATCAGACCCGCGAAAAGAAGGCCCATCTCTCCGTCTGCCCGCGGTGCATCCGAGGTTTTCAGGCATGGCTCCAAGGCCAAGGGCTCCGGCCATCCGACTTCGGCGCCTCCGACTGGTCCGGCGTGCGCCCGTTGCACGTCTGGGACCCGCAGAGCGACAGGCCTTGGCTGCGTAACCCCGGTCTGGCCCGGATGGCCTACTACACGCTGGATTTCAACAACCACGTCACCGCGATGTTGTTCACCCGTCTCAAAGAGGCCTTTGCCCAGGCGAACGCCGCGAAGCGGGCCGCACTCGCTCCCGGCGGCGATCCGCAGAGTGCGGCGGCCCGACAGCCGTGGATCTATTCCTATGCCCTCCGCGGCAACACGTTCCTTATGAAAGGGCACAGCCTCGACTTCTTCGATTTCTACCGCCGGGCCGACAATGCTATCGTGTACGAGACCTCCAACCGCGAGCCGCGGGTCTGGGGCTGGGACAGCTATCTGTGCGACGTGCAGCGCGTGGTCGGGTCGAAGATGGCTCTGGCCCAGGGCATCTACATCAAGCCGCACCGCGGCGCGCCCGTGCAGCGGATGTTGTCCGCCGTCAGCCGGGGCAACACGATGCTCTACTGGTACACCTACGGCCCGGACTACACCAAGGGCGACAGCTTCTCGCAGGACCCCGAGGCCCTGCGACTGACCAGCAAGGCCGCCCACCTGCTCGGGAGGGCCCAGGAGGCCCTGTACGGAGCCCGCTGGGCGGTGCCGGCCGAGGTGGCCGTGGTCAAGCCGGAGACGACCCAGCGCTGGATGAACCTCCGCGGCGATCCGCCCGCCCTGATGGCGGCCTGGGAGAACGCCAAGTGGGTCTACTCGGCTCTGCAGCATGCCCACCTTCCCGTCGATCCGATCGACGAAGTCATCCTGGCCGAAGAGGACCTTTCCCGCTACAAGATCATCTACGTCAGCGGCTCGCATCTTACGGCCAAGGCCGCCGAGGGCTTGGCCCGATACGTCCGCGCCGGCGGCACACTCTATACCAGCGGAGGGGGACTCGTCCGCGATGAGGCCAACCGGCCGCTGGCGGCCCTGGCGCCTGCCCTCGGACTGCACGATCGCGCGGAGCCGCAAATGTGGTATCGTGTCAGTTTGTACGGGGCCGGCAGCATCGAATCCTACAGCGAACCGGGCAGCCGGCTCGCGCCGGTTCCCGACGGCGCGAGAGTCTTGGCGGGCGATACCGTCCCGCGTTCTTTCATGCCGGTGGTCGGACGCGAAGTGCTCCGGCCTGCAGATGATGCCGAGGTCCTCGCCCGCTTCGCCGATGGGGCGGCCGCCATGACCCGCCACCGCTACGGCAAGGGACACGTCTACGTCGTAGGGTTCTTTCCCGGCCTGGAATACAGTGCGGCGGTGCGACGGCTCGATTTCAACATGCGGCGCGATTTCGAGGGGGCGTTGCGCGATATCGTCGCCGCCCCGGCGCTCAAGCTGACCCGCCCGGTGGTCGATGTCTCCGATCCGTTGGTCGAGGGCGTCCTGCTGGACAATGCGGCCCACGGCCTGCGGGCCGTGACCTTGGCCAACTGGGCCTACGGCGTGACCGCCCTGCAGGAGGACGCGGCGCACCGCCGGTCCCCCGTCGTCAAGCACCTGCCGGCCGAGGATCTGCGTGTCACGATCCGGGCCGCCCCGGGAACGAAGCAGGTCTTCTCCTGCATGCTCCAACGTACCTTGCCCTTCACCGAATCGGGGGATTCCCTCGTCGTGAAGTTGCCGAGACTGGAAGAAGGCGATGTGCTATTGCTGAAATAGCAGTGCCGATTTCGATCGGACTCTTCGTGCTTCAAGCCCATGTCTGGGTGGCAATGTCAAGGCCGAAGGCCTGGGTTTGTAGTGTGCTCGTAAGAGCATAGTAAGAGAAGGTAAAAGGTAGAAGGTAAAAGGCAAAAACCAAAGACAAGAGTGCAGCCGGAGGGCAGCGTGCCTTTCTCCTTTTGCCCTTCTACTTTTTACTTCCTCTTCTAACGCCTTACGGCGTCACTACAAACGCGCTTGACGCTGCCGCCCACTTGGCGAGATTCCCAGGTAGAATCCGCATAAGAGGATGCTATCCGAAGTGCAGCTCGACGATGTCCTTGTCGTGCAGGACGTGGGTGAGGTGGACGCTTTGGCCGTCGTAGACGCCGGTGCCCCACATGCGGGCGGACTTGAGCTTCTGGGCCAGCTCCCGGTGGATGGCCCGCGCCATGTCCTGGACCGTCGAGCCGATGGGCAGCGTGAACGGGTCGTTCAGGTCCGCCGGCTTGCCGGGCGGCTTGGCGTAGACCCGCAGGATGTTCAACTGCCGAAACAGCAGCTCTCCCAGCGTGTCGAGCCCCGCGCCGGTCTGTGTCGAGAACTGCAGGTACTCGATGGGCTTGTCGAACGACTTCCGGGCCAGCTCGAACGCCCCGTCCGGGGCGAGGTCGGTCTTGGTGCACAGGCACACCGCTTTCTTGCCCAGGGCGTTGCCCGCGCCGTCCACGGCGGGCGTCTTGTCGTCCAGCAGCAGGCGACGAGATTCCAGGAAGTCCAGCAGGACCAGGCACTGCTCCTCGATGTCCTGCATCAGGTCGATCACCACCGCGATGAGATCGCCGTTGCGGTAGGTGCCGACCTGGCCGGGTGCGCTGTAGTCGGCCGTAATCGGCGGCATGTCCACCAGTTGGATCTGCACATCCTCGTACCGCACCATTCCCGGCACC
>Ga0194113_10008528_pt1 | contig 12577 bp, 7 predicted proteins | sample TA2MahC200mmetaG_FD_146193 | JGI IMG/M metagenome (GOLD analysis project Ga0194113, IMG submission 146193) | Freshwater microbial communities from Lake Tanganyika, Tanzania - TA2015017 Mahale Deep Cast 200m | ecosystem: Environmental > Aquatic > Freshwater > Lake | place: Tanzania: Lake...
TTTTACCCGCTCTATTAACACCGTGACCTCAAGCCTTGGCTCTGCTATCTTTTCCGCGCCAAGAGGAAGCGGTGGTGGAGGGGGCGGAGGATTTGGAGGAGGGGGGGGCTCCGGAGGCGGCTTCGGCGGCGGTGGCGGCGGCAGCTGGTAGAAATTGGGGACGGGTTCACATTTCCTTGTGAAGGGTCAAAAAATCGCTAAATTTAGGTTTAACTTTGGCTAATATGACATCAGGCTGTAGCTACGCTAGGTCTTTCTCACCGAAATCTGAACCCGTCCCCAATTTCTCACCACAAGGTAAGTTATTGATCCGATAATAAGAAAAATGATAACGATGGCGCCGAGGGCGATCCAGGTGACGTAGGTGCTTCTTGAGAGGAGACGAACCGGGTTCCAGCTCGGCTCTTTTACAATTCTTCCAAGTTTACCTCTGTATTTGTCGGGTATGTCCGGAATTCCATCTCCATCCTTATCCGAAAAACTTCTCACATAATCCATCAGGACGGTCCATTGTTTCAGTTCCTGGATATCCGGTTTCTCCCTGTCTACATCCACCCTCAAGGGAAGAAGGAGATCAAACGGATTTCCTTTGACCCTCTCGGGGATAACAGGGTTTCCTTTTCGGTTCTTAGGGACAATATTGAGGAGGCCGTAAGTGAACCGCCCTACGAAACTGATAAACGTTGCATTGTAAAGATTGGTAGCGACCCTGTAGAATGCCTTGTTCGACTCCGAATAGTCGAGAGGACGAAATCCTTCCTCTTCGCTTCCAATCGCAATATCGGTCACCCGGTCAAAGATCATCCGGTTGGGATTATATTTGAATTTTAGCCCTGAAACCTGAAGGAAGAATTTTCGCCCCTTCATCGGATAGATGCTGGTCACCACCTCGAGGATCTTCTTGATCTCGTGTCCATGGAGATAACAGGTGATGATCGGGTATCCCATACTGTCGTCCGCACGACTGATCCCAAGCGGAACGATGCGGAAAAGATCGCAGACCGCAACCGTGCCGGTTTTCCCTTTGAGAAGATCATCCCGAATGGCTCCGTTCGATTCAATGGCAACGACCACTTTGGAGACAGGGTCGTTTGGGTCGTAATCGATTCTGTTTACTGCCCAGCGGATGGAGTCCGCAATGAGATTACCAAGATTGGATTCATCGGTCGTCAGGGTCAGGTCGAAGCCGGTCTTGGCCAACACCTGCTGAAAGGTGAGGCCGTATTCCTTAAGGACCCTTTGTCCGACGAGGCTGATAGAGGATTCGATCACTCGCTGAATCTTCTCGTCCCCCTGAATCCGATCATCCACCTCCACCAGGGCGTATTGCTTTAACGTAAGCCGGCCCTTCTCATAGGCGAGATCGAGAATGCCGACATTCCTGCCATGGGTATAAGCCTGAACGATGAGGGTTTCGTTAACCCGAAGTGGCTGGGTGAGCTTGGTATGGGTATGACTACTGACAATGATATCAATGCCAGGGACTTCCTTTGCCAACAGTTCATCCTCCGAGCGCGACTTTTTCTCTGAGAGCCCACCGTGGGAAAGACAGATGATCAGATCTACCTTCTCCTTCTCCCTAAGAATTTTTACCATCTCACGCGAGATCTCGATCGGATTTTTGAATTTGACCGGTCTGGCAAAGGGTGAGACCTCTGCGGCATCCTTTCCCATGATGCCGAAAAACCCAATCCGGATCCCCTGTATTTCTTTCACCGCGTAGGGTTTGACCCATCCCTTTTTAAAAATTTCCTCGAGCGTGTCATCCTCAGGGTTCTCCTGATTAAAGATGGCGCTCGAAAAGACGATCTCCGGTATTCCGCCTTTTTGATGGGCAGAGTTGATGATTCGTGCCAATCCTTTTGGCATGAGGTCAAATTCGTGATTTCCGAACGTGATCACATCATAGCCCATCTCTTTCATGAGACGGAGCTCAAGCCCCTCTTCACGCGAGATCATATGAAAGAGAGAACCCATGAGAAAATCTCCTGCATCAACGACCAGGGTCGGATTGTTCCGCTTCGATTTCTCCGTTTGGATGACCGTCGCCACTCTTGCCCATCCGCCCAGGGTTGCGTCATCTCCGGTTTTGAGTGGCGAGTAGTCGAGATTGGGTGAAAGGCCGAGGAGATGGGAATGCAGGTCATTGGTATGGATGAGGGTCAGAAGTTTCTCCTTGCCATGGAGAAGAGAGGGAAGCAGAAGCAGGAGAATGATCAACATTAATAATCGTTTTCTATCTTTTTTCATTTTCTCTCCTATTGCTTACAAAGTTACCAAATCTACTCCTCTCCCCTGGTGGGAGAGGGCGGGGTGAGGGGGAGAAGATCCTATTCACCCCCACCTTCATCCTCCCCCATCAAGGGGGAGGATCATATTGGGCGATTTTCATTATCTCATGCGGGTCAATCGGCCATGATGATTGCTCAAAAAATTGGTGCAAGAACCCTGATCGTCTGGTTTCCGATGTTGCATTCGGCAGGGAGTCTCCCTGCGGGCTCGCCATCAGCAAACAAGTCTCTTTCTTCATCGGAGACGATCTTTATTTTTCTGCCAGTGGCCATCATGATTCTCGGATGGGTGACGTGGGTTCCCTTGAAGACCTTTGGAAACTGTCTTAACAGTTCGAACTTGGAAATCTCTTTGACCATACAGATGTCGAGCAATCCATCATCCATCACAGCCTCAGGAGCGATTTTCATGCCTCCCCCATAGAATGGAGCATTGGCAACGGATACCATCATCACACGCTCCCTCCAGGTCTGAGCATCAATGGTGATTTCAACCTCAAAAGGCTTAAAATTCTTCAACGCTTTCAGGACACAGATGATATAACCCAACGTCCCGCCGAAATAACCTTTATGGTCATTGGCCAGCCTGTTGACCTCGCCATCAAAACCGACGTAAGCTACGGCGACAAAAGGGGTCTTCTGATTGATGCTTGGCAAATCGAGCTTACGAAGGGACGGGTTGGAGAGGAAAGAACAATTGCTTTTCAAATCTGCGGGCAGGCTTATATTCCTGGCAAAATCATTGCCCCGGCCACAGGGCAGGTAGCCGAACGGAAGGCATGTTTCCGCAATGGCCGGAAGCGCGTGGTGGACTGTCCCGTCACCTCCGGAAAGGAGGATGGCATCGATTCCCCGGGCAGGGGCGCTCATAATTTTTGAACGCATTTCATCCGGGGTGCTCGAAATCTCGTAAAGAAAATGGTGGGATGATTCCGAGAGCCAATGTTTCATACGGGGAAGAAGGCGAAGGGTTTTCCCGCCGCCTGCGGCAGGATTGACGATCACCAATATCTTCATCTTTCAATTGGCTCCTTCCTGTCCATCAACCCGGAGGCGTTTTTCATCACGAAGAGATAGAAGTAAAGAAAATTCATAATCCCTGTAAACGATAGGCAGAGAAACATGATCTGGAAATTGGTCAGGCGAAGGACGATCCCCATGATCACAGCGCCTAGCCCAACGCCGAGGTCAGAGAGGGCTGTGAATGTCCCGAGCGCAGGCCCCCTCGAGGGACCGGCGAGATCGATCACATGTGCGACAAAAGCCGGGAAGGCGAAGGCGTTTCCAGCACCCCAGATGACGGCAGCCAGGATAAACATGGGTGTTGTTTCTGAGAAGGCAAGGATGAGCGTCGATAGAATATAGGCCAGCAGGCAGGGCATGATCACTTTCTCTCTGCTGTAAATATCCAGTATCCTTCCGCCGAAGGTTCGGCCCAGGATGAGCATGATGGCAAATGCTGCAAAGAAAAGACCAGGGTTGCTCATCCCGTGTTCCAGGGCGTAAAGAGGGAAGAAGGCGGTTAAGGCTCCCCAGATGATATGTGTGAAGAAGGCCAGGATGGCAGGCGGAAGAGCCTTTCGGGAAAGAAAGGAGCGATCTTCCGTGGCCGAAGCCTCCGGAACATTTGCCGCTCTCTTTTCCAACCGCGTGGAGAGGAAGAGGGAGGAAAGGGAGAGGGCCGCGCAGACCAGAAAGAGGAGTGTGAAATTGAATTGATTAATCAGAAACATGCCGAAGGAGGGCGCCAGGGCAAAAGCAAAATTGAAGGCCAGAAAAAAATAGCTGAGGCTCTGGCCACGATGGGCCTCCGGACTGATATTGGCGATGAAGGTGGTTGATGCCGTATAGAAGAGCGCAAAGCCAAATCCCTGAAAAACACGAATCATTAAAAAAGGCCAGAAAGGGGATAGGAAGAGATAGGCAATGGAGCAGAAGATAAAGAATAGGGCACCCATAAACATGAGATTTCTTTCGGGGGTTGTTAACAGGGCCCTTCCGATAAAGGGTCTCAGGATAAGAGAGGAGACACTGGAGGTGCCGATGAGGATGCCGATCTCTGCCTCTGCGGTTCCTATCCTTGAGAGGTAGATTGGAATGGTCGGGATGAGAACAAAAAGGGAGAATGAGAAAGTCAGTTGAGCGGCGAACGTTAGGAGAAAATCACGGGTTAATATTTGTCGAATACCCATGGCTTTGCATTTTAATTCGATCGGGTCATCCTTGTAAAGGGGTTTTTGTGAAGATAGCTTAAAGTTCGTTAATGACAGAATGGGTTCTAGAGGAGCAGGCAGGTCAGGCTTCGAATTATTTAGAATTGCGGATTATTAGATTCTTACATTTTAAAATCTGAGAAATTGTCTCTAACACTTTAGAGACAACTCCAAAATCTCTCCCCTCCCCTGGCGGGAGGGGATGAAGGGGAGGGGGGGAGAAGACACCATATTCACCCCCACCTCCATCCTGGTTTATTCTTGTCAAGTACTTTTTTCAGGAGGTACTTTTTGGAAATTCTTAGGTATCGCACCTTGCCTAACCCTGGTAATTTGAGGGTCTCAATTGAGCCCTAACCTTGCTAATCGAGGCTAAGGTGCAGGCGGAGAGTTATATATGCTCCCCCTGAAGGTCGATTAAATCGCCTTAAATTAGGTAGGTGATAATCTCTCCGCCTCCACGCTAAGAACCCTTTACTTTAAGCTGCCTCCTCGAACTGATAGGATACCGAATCATCTTTGGAAAATTGACTATGGTCACGAACAAGCGCAAATATCACTCTAAGAAGTTTCCGAGATATAGCGACCAGAGCCTTTTTCCGAGGAATCCCTCTTCCAATGTATCTCTGATAGGTCTCCCGCATCACTCCACCCCTCCTTACTGTATTGATCGACGCAAAGAACAACAACTTTCTCAACAGGGACCGCCCTCTTTTGGAGATTCGCCGTTTCCCCTTCCGTTTTCCAGAACTTATCTCAAAAAGATCCAACCCCGCAAGCTTGGTAATCTCCGAAAGGGTTCTAAACTGCCCAAAGTCTCCCACTTCACCAATCAGACCAGCTACGGTCACCTTTCCTACTCCCTTAATCGACAAAATACATCGGCTGTAAGGAATTTCTCGCAGATAATCGGCCATCTCTTTCTCCACTGCTCCAATAAACCGCTCAGAGGCTCCTATCGCCAACAGACACTCTGTTACCTCCAACACAATCCCCCTCCGCCCCTCTTTTATCCCTACGGACTCCTGGGCAACCCGATACAGCTCTTCAGCACGGCCTCTTCCCAGTTTTCCCTTGCTGATCTTTCTGAGAATCTGAGTAAGATCATCCACCCCTTTGGCCAGAATATCTTCAGGGATTGGATACTGGCTCAAAAGATACTGAGAGGTCTTGCCCTTGATGTCTTTCATCACTTGCAAAAACTCAGGAAAGATCAAAAAAACCAGATCCTGAAGCTGATTCAAAAGAGCGGTGCGCCGCTGAAGACTCCTTTCTCTCGCGTGCGTCAACCTCCTCAACTCAGCAGATACTCCCTCAGGAATAACTACGCTCAGAGCATGACCCAGCTCTATAATATCCGCGATCACCTTGGGGTCTTTCTGATCTGTCTTAGCGGGAGAGTTGCCTTGAAGTTCTTTCAACCTTTTGGTGTGAAAAGGATTCACCTGAACCAGTTTTACCCCCTTGCTCTTCAAAAAATGGAAAAGAGGTTCTCCATAAGGCCCTGTCGATTCAAACCCTACTACCACCTCCTCCAATTGATAAACCTTCATCGTTTGACACACCCGACCCCAAAACTCCTGAAATCCCCTACCATTGTTGAAAAAATCAAAGGGCTTTACCTCGGTCCCGTCAGGACATCTGCAGTACCCTGTATGCTTAATTTTACTGATATCCACTGTGACAATGAGTGTTTTTTCGTTGACTCTCCGAACCTTTTTTGTGTTATGATTTTCCATGGCTATACTCCTTTCTTTGTTTTGGCTTTAACCAACTTGCTAATTTACCAAACAAGAAAGAGTATAGCCAACCTTTATTTATTGGCTATCTGTTGCTTTCTATATTATAGCAAGCTCCCCCGTCAAAGGGGGAGGGATATATTTGGGAAATTTCAAATATCTTTGTTTAGAAATTTAAGGGTAACTTTCGTCTTCAATGAAAGTGAGGTTTGGATAAACCTTGGAACGCCTGAAGTTTACAGTGCAGAGGTGCCGCCCTGCCTTCGCCGAAGCGGCTTCGCGCAGGCAGGCCTAAATCTTTCTCCGCTGACCTGCGTGCTCCTTTATTGATTGGGTTTGCCAATGAGTTACTATAAGATGGGAGGAAATACTTACCCACATTATTGACGATTTCTTATTTGATAGGCTTCTGTTATAATCCTTTTCAACTCGCAGAAAAAAGGCTGAGGTTTTTCACTCATGCGGAAGAGGATACTCAAAACCATTGCCCATCTCTGTCTCCATCACTACCGGAAGGTTCTTCTCATCTTCCTTGGCCTTTTTGCCATAGCCTTTCTCCTCACCGGGAGCCTTCGATTCGATCCGGATTTTTTAAAGCTTTTTCCTGCGGAGCAAGGACCGATCAAACTCTACATGGAGAATCTGAAAGAGACAGGGACATTCGATTTTCTTTTTGTCCTCCTCGAAAGAGGAGAAGGCGTTGGGCTTCAGGAGTTCATCGAATCCGGAATAAAGATTGGGGAAAGTTTGAAGGGACTGGATGTTTCCGGCCAAAAAGCGTTCAAGAGCGTCCGGTACCAAAAGATAGAGCCTGAGGATCTGGACAGAGCCAAACCTGCGCTCACCCTCTTTCTCTCACACCCCTATCTTTTCCTCGATGAAGAGGATATCCCGAGATTAAAGGAAAAATGGAGCGAGGAGGAGATCGCCAAGCAGATCCGAAAGAATCGTCGCATCCTCATCAGTCAGGCTTCGTTTGCCATGAAAGACCTGATCCAGATCGACCCTTTTGAGATGCGCTGGCTCTTTATGGAGAAGTGGAGACGGGGCGTGAAGGGCATGGCCTTCGATGAGTCGAGTCCGCTTTTTCTCTCCAAAGATGGAAAGACTCTTCTCATGATCACTGAGCCTGTGAAGCCTGCAACCGATCTCTCCTTTTCATCCTCCCTGATGGAAGCGTTAAATCGATTTGCATCTTCCACAGGTCGAAAAGATGTGACGATTTCATTTACCGGCGCCCATCCCATTGCTACAGCTGAGGCCAAAACACTCCGGTTTGATATGCAGTCCTCATTGTTCACCTCGCTCATCCTCGTCCTCCTCCTTTTTCTCTTTGTCTACCGGAGATGGATTACCCTTCTCTTTGTTGGCCTTCCTCTCTTCGGAGGAATCCAGCTGACCATGGGAATCGCTTCCCTCACTCTGGGGAGTCTGAATATTCTGACAAGCGCTTTTGCGGCGATCCTTGTGGGATTGGGAATTGATTTCGCTGTCCATCTCTATGACCGTTATCAGCAAGAGAGGACATTAGGAGCAGATATCGCGTCTGCCATTGAGACCACCCTGACGCAAACTGGGAAAGGGATCTGGACAGGGGCCTTCACGACGATTTTTGCCTTTGGCGTCCTCTATTTTTCTCGAGTCCGTGGAATTGTTGAATTGGCCTTTCTCGTCTCCATCGGTCTCCTCTGTTCACTCATCTGCATCTACTTTGTCCTTCCCTCTTTTCTCATCTGGATCGATCAAAGAAAGAAGGCCTACTCCTATCCAACGACTCAATCCCTCCAGTTCAATAACCTTTCGTCTTTTCTTGGCAAGAAGAGTTGGTTAGTTTTTTTCGCCCTGATCGGAATTAGCCTTCTTTTTTTGGTTTTTGCTTTCGGGATTGAGGTGGAAAGGGATTTCAGAAATCTGAAGCCAAAGGAGATCAAGTCTCTTGAAATTCTGGATCGAATGGCTAAAGCATTTGGAGGGAGGAAACTTGAGGCTTTAGCCATCCATGAAGAAAGGGATCTCTCTTCACTTTTAACCAAAGAAGAAAGGGCAATCAAAACCTATGAGAGATTTCAGAAAGATGGGAAGATCGATTCCTTTGTCTCCCTCTGCCAGTTCATCCCCTCTCCGGATGAGCAGAAGAGGAGGGCAGAGGTCATCCGGCAGTTGATTGACCTGAAAAAGGTGAGAGGAAATCTGATCAAGGTCTTAAAAGAGAATGGTTTCGAAATGAGTGGGTTTCGGGGTCTTCTCCAGAGCCTTGAGGAGATGAGTGTGGGCAATGTGAAGATCCATTCACCTGAAATCCTCGTTGCGACCATCAAAGAGAGCCCTCTGCGAAAAGGGATTGAACCCTTTCTTACCCAAAAGGGAGAGACCTATCGCGTTATTTCACATCTTTACTACCAAAAGGGAAATCTTGCGCTGGATCAATTAGAGAAGGAAATCCCTGGGTTTTCCGTCACTGGTCCGGAATGGGTGGAATCGGAGATCCTGAAGGTGGTCAAAGAAGACCTTTTCCTCCTCGCACCGATTTCATTCGTGATCATCCTGCTTCTCGTCTTCTCCCATTTCAGGAGATGGAGCATCACCCTGTTTACGCTGACACCACTGGTGATGGGACTGATCTGGATGTTAGGGGCAATGACCCTTCTTCATATCCGGATTAATTTTGTCAATGCCGTCATCCTTCCCATGATCATCGGGATGGGCATTGATAACAGCGTCCATTTGATGCACCGCTATTTAGAAGAAGGGAGGAAGGACCCCATCCACGCCTTACGCACCACAGGAAGGGCAATGACCATGTGCACCCTTACCACGATCCTCGGTTTTGGCTCTCTGGTCACTGCCCGATATCAGGCACTCACCACCATGGGATGGGTGACGATCTTAGGGATGGGATTCTGTTTAATCACTGCTCTCACTTTTCTTCCATCAATTCTCATTCTCTGGAAAGGAAGGCATGGGAAAGAACAAGAAGTTTGATGTCCTCATCGTTGGCTCAGGAGTAGGAGGACTGACTGCAGGGGCTCTTCTAGCCCAAAAAAGGTTGAAGGTACTCCTCCTTGAAAAAGAGGGACAAGCAGGAGGCTATGTCGTCTCCTTTAAGAGGGGAGACTATACTTTTGATGCGACAGGGGCATTCATCGGAGGATGTGAGGAAGGAGGAGAGTTTGATCAGATCCTGAAAGAGATGGACGCCCGTGAGGCCATTGAATTTATCCCGGTCCGAACCATCCATAACATCTACCCCGGATTTCAAATCCGTCTTGAAAGAGGAGGGTTTGCATCCTATACCGATAAATTGCTCAGCCTCTTTCCCGAAGAAGAGAAAGGATTGAAAGATTACCTCTCCCTGGTAAAACGGATTGGCGATGAGGTGCACTCCTACTCCCGGATCACCCCTGCCAGAAAGATCCTCTTCCCGCTCTTCTTTAGAAACCTGATTCGCTTTCACCGGACCACTCACCAACAAATTCTTGATCGTCTTTTAAAGGGGAGGGAGATCAAGATGGCCCTTCATACCCTTCCTGTGACCGATCCCCCCTCGCAACTCTCTTTTCTATTTGTAGCGACTCTGATCAGCAAAGCATTGAGGGAAGGTGTCTTCTATCCAAAAGGCGGGATGGGAAGGGTTTCCGAAGCCATGGCTCATTCCTTTCTTCGCTACGGCGGGGAGATTCTGCTTCGGACGGAGGTGGATCAGGTTCTCATCAAGGATGGAAGGGCTGAAGGGGTTCTGACAAAGGATGGGAAAATATTTCAATCACCCCGGATCCTCTCCAATATCAATCCAAACCATCTGACCGAATTGATTTCTTATGAATCTCGTAACCCTGTTGCAAGAACGATAAAGCGACTTGAATATTCCCTCTCCTGCTTCATCCTCTATCTGGCAACGGATTTGAATTTAAGAGAGAGGGGACTTCCCTATTTTACTTATCTTCGCTCCCTTTCAGATCTGGAAGAGGAATACCGGATGATGCAAAGGGGAGAGATCCCGAAAAACCCGACACTTATTGTTTCAGTTCCGACGCTCCTGGACCCTTCACTCGCCCCGAAAGGACAGCACATTGTTAAAGTCCTTGTTGTTGCTCCTTACCACTATCAGGAGAAGTGGGGGGCAGGGGATTCCAAAACCTATCGTCGAGTTAAAGAAGAATTTTCCCAAAAAGTTCTCCAGCAACTGGAATCGAAATTGATCCCAGGATTGAAAGACCATCTCCTCTTTTCTGAAGCGGCGACTCCGCTGACCCTTGAGCGATATACCGGAAATGAGGAGGGCGCGATGTATGGTCTTGCCTCCACGCCCGCACAGATCGGAAATTTTAGACCCTCTCATCAAACCCCTATCCCAGGACTCTTTCAGGTGGGCCATTACACCCGACCCTCCCATGGGATTGTGGGAGCCAGCCTCTCAGGGCTCTTTGCCGCCAGAAGCATCCTACAAAAAACTAAGCACCAAATCCCAAGCCCCAAATAACAAGTAAGCAACAATAACCTAAATTCCAAAAGAAAGTCGTTTTGGTCATTTGGAATTGGTATTTGGAATTTATTTGAGATTTGGGATTTGGAACTTGGGAATTAAAATGGAAGTGGGGTTGAAATACCCTTTCCGGACATCTTACAATTCTTTCGATGGAAAAGGCGGATTGTCTCTTCATCCATGTCCCCAAATTACAAAACTATTACCGGCCTATCGGCCAATTCATCTGGATCAACTTCCTGCCCATGGGGCTTTTAGGCCTGGCGGATCTGCTCCACCGGAACAATATCTCCACCGAGGTCGTCCACTTAGGAGTAGAGTTCATCGAAGATCCCTCCTTCTCTATTCTCGATTACATCAAAAAGAAGAATCCAAAGATCGTTGCCTTTGACCTGCACTGGCACCATCAGAGTTATGATATTCTGGAATTGGCCAGAAAGGTGAAAGAGACCTTTCCCTCTGTCTATCTTCTCCTGGGAGGATTTACTGCCAGTTTCTTCCATGAGGAGATCATGAAGAATTTTGATGAGGTTGATGGAGTGATCCGGGGAGAGGCCGAGGTTCCCATCCTGGAACTGACTCATGCCGTGCTACGGGGAGAAAAAGATCTCTTCTCCATTCCAAACCTTACCTGGAGAAGAAATGGGAGGATTCTAATTAATCCCCTCTCCTATGTGGCCAACGAAGACGATCTGAACCGGCTCTCCTTCACCAATTTCCATTTATTGAAAAATTATTCCACCTATATCCGATACATCGGACAGCCCTTCTATGTGAAGGGTGTCTCCAAAGAAAAAAATTTCTGGATGTATTCTCTGAAATCACCCATCTATCATCTCACCCTGGGCAGAGGCTGCCCTGTTCAGTGCACCTGGTGCAGCGGCAATATCCCATCCCAGAAGACCATTACCGGCCGTAAAGAGGTCACGTTCAGGGGGGTGGAGGAGGTCCTGAAGACAATCAAAGAAGCCCTCTCTTATGGATATGAAACCTTCCATATCTGCTTTGATCCTTATCCCGGGAAGCCAGAATATTTTTTAGGACTCTTTTCCCGGATTCGCGAGGAGAAGATCCGGATGGAATGTTTCTTCGAATCATTCGGATTGCCCACACCCCTTTTCATCCGTTCTTTTAAAGAGACGTTTCCCGGGCCGAAATCCCTGATCGGCATTTCGCCGGATGTCGGATCGGATCGACTGAGAAAAGTTCACAAGGGACATGCCTATACGAAGAAAGATCTGATGGCGTGTCTCGATCAATTAAAAAGCCAGGAGGTCTTTTGCGACCTCTTCTTCACGGTGGGCGTGCCTTTTGAAAGGGAGGGGGATGTCGAGCAGACGATTGAGCTTCAAAAGGAGATTCGTAAACAATACCCCAATGTGAGGGGGATTCGCACCTTTACGATTGAGATGGAGCCGGGCTCTCCGTGGCATCTTGATCCGGAAACCTTCGGAGTGAAAACCCAACTGGGGAATTTTATGGACTTTTACCATTACCATTCTGGTAAAGAGAACGCTTTTTCATCGCTGGGCTACTGGATTCCTGATTACTTCGAAGGCGCCGCAGATGGGAAAGCGTTTGAATCAAGGTTGCAGGAACTGAGATGCAACAACTTCTGTTTCATCCATCCCAATGCAAGAAAGTCTTCAAACCCCTTCTGGGGAAGGAAACTTTGCGACCTTTCAAGCTTCTTCTGGAAAGTGAAAGGATTGATAGGGAAGGAGTAAATCACTCCTCGCCCGATCATAACCAATATCCAAGAACTTTCTTCTACTTCAATATAATCTCCCCTCTATCACCCGTATTTAACTCCCCCTTCCCATTAACCCCACCTCACCTCCCCTTAAATTA
>Ga0194113_10008530_pt1 | contig 12576 bp, 16 predicted proteins | sample TA2MahC200mmetaG_FD_146193 | JGI IMG/M metagenome (GOLD analysis project Ga0194113, IMG submission 146193) | Freshwater microbial communities from Lake Tanganyika, Tanzania - TA2015017 Mahale Deep Cast 200m | ecosystem: Environmental > Aquatic > Freshwater > Lake | place: Tanzania: Lake...
ACCAGATTATCGGCTCCATTCCTGATCAGATGGACCGGGCTTTCATTTTATTTACGGCCAGGGAGATGGTAAGGCCCTCTGAGACCAGGGCTTTGCAATGGGATGATGTGGATCTTCGGCATGACCGTATCACCATCCGGAGGCATTTCTCACTCAACGAGATCCGGCCCGCCACCAAAGCCAAGCAGATTAAAATCCTTCCCCTGGATGGAGAAGTCAAGATGACGCTTGACCGACTGCCGAGACACCTTACATCACCGTTTGTATTCTGGAAGGGAAAGAAGGGAAGGCCGTTTTCGGAAAGCTGGGCAAGAAAGCTCTGGAAGCGAACATCTCTCACTCTGGGGGTCGATATCTCCCTCTATCAGGGGACCAGACATTCATCAGCGACAGAAGCGGTCAACCGGGTTGGAGTGGATCAGGTGCAGGAATTTCTGCATCACACCAACCGCGCCATGACCAAACGCTATGCAAAGGTCAATGTCGAGAGCAAAAGAAAGGTGTTGAGGGAATGAAGATATTATTTGCTATCATGATCTTATTTGTAATTTCTATCTTAGGATGTGGAGCGAGGGAAATTAGACCTCAAGGAATGTCTGGAATGGAGCATCAAATAGAAGCAAATGATTGTGCGAAAAGAGCAGGAGGATCAATCATTGTTTCTACTGCGGCCGGACAGAGAGTTTATCGAAGATGCATGGAAGAAAAAGGATTTAAATTTGAGTGATAGGTGCTTCATGTTCATAAACATTCACGAGCGAAAAATAGGCTATCAAAAACCGCATTGTTGGCAGTATGAAATTCGTAGGCAAAACGAGCAAAGCGATTTGTCTAATGCTGTCAGTCAGTTTTCACGCCCTACTGATTTATTCACGCCTGCCGAGAATGTAACGATTGAAGATTTACGGTCTTTGTCAGTCGGTGATTTTACTTTTCAGCAAGAAAAAAAAGAGTTTTGTTTTGATGAAGTCAGTCAGTTTATTCAGCGGCATGAATGGCTTGGCAAGATGTCTCTATACCCTACACATATTTTTACGGCACGGTATAAAGGCTTATTGTGTGGAGCCGTAATAATGGATATGCCTAATGCGTTTTCAAAACTTCTTGGCGAAGATACCAAAAAGATTGAACGGCTTATTTCTCGTGGTGCTTGCATTTCATTTTCGCCAAAGAATTTAGGTTCTGCAATCGTCATGTTTTCAATAAACTGGATGGTTAGAAATACACCGTATCGCCTTTTTACAGCGTACGCTGATCCAGAAGCAAAAGAACTTGGCACAATCTATCAGGCTTGCAACTTCTTTTATCTTGGCAAAAATTCAGGAACAGCATTTCAATTCAAAATTGAAAACGGCAAATGGGTATCTGATAGATATTTCAGAAGCCGAAGTGTTTATAAAAGGCTTGCTATAAAATGTAGTATCTCTTGGGTTCCTGAATGGCAAGACGGCGACAGGGTTTTTCTTGATCGTATGCCGTCCGAAGTAGAAGCGCAATTACGAGAAGCATCAAAGCAATATATAGCAAGTTGCGAAAAAAGAGAAGTTGCACCAAAACATAAATACGCCTATGTTCAAGGCGCAACCAAAGGAGAAACAAAATTGCTTAGAAAAAAGTTTCTTGAAATGAATAAGGTTTTGCCATACCCAAAGGAGCGCGGGCAATGAGCGCAGCTAACAATGCGCTTGCAGGGGACGCGCAACTGACGCGCCGAAAAAGCTGGGGACACCTGACAAGCCAGGCCGCGTCAGTGCGCGCCCCTGAAGCGCGGTGATAGATGACTATCGGATGTCCAATGGATGTCCTGAGATATGGAACAGATAATAAAAAAGACCAATAAAATCAAGGGGAGAATGGCGGAGAGGGTGGGATTCGAACCCACGTTAACCCCTTTAACCATTGAATTTTACTATACGATTTTCGAGAGTTTTTGTCAAAGACATCGATTAGAGCACCATCCATCATGGAGTATTTGACTGCATTGCTTTTTTTGTTTTCTCTTTTGGGAACCATTCTCAATGCTCAGAAGCGAAAGGTGAGTTTCATCATCTGGGGTTTTACCAGTACCGCATGGGCGATTTATGATTTTTCGATTGGGGCTTTCTGGCAGGGGATTCTTTTTTGTTGTTACATGATTCTCTCAATTTACGGATGGTGGAAATGGACAAAACTCCAATAAAAAAGAGCAAAGAATATTTGCCTCAATGGCAAGGGCAGGGATAAAAAGATAAGCGATGTGGTGGGTAAACACAAAGCCCCCTCTTCAGGGGGCTTTGTGTTTCTTCTATCTTTGATAGAGGATGCCTTAAAATTCCTCCGGTTCTTTGGTGATTTTCAATTCCTGAATTTCCTCAAGGGTTATCTCGTCTTTTCCAAATGCCTCTACGGCACTCTGAAATGCAGGAATTCCATATTTCCCAGCGAGTTCAAGGATCGTTATGACGGTAGCGACTGGAATTGCCATTTTGATTCACCTCCTTTCAATCTCGTCTCTTCCTAATTTGTTGGAAACTTCGGGAGTAACCCTGGCTTGATTGCATTGATCAAGGCTATGGCTGATTGCCATTTGGTTGCAGCCGCCGTGATTGCTATTTTAAGTTTGTCTTTATCTGCCGATGATTTGGTCACTTTATATATAGCGAACGCATCAACCGCTATGTTATGCGCCTCTTTGTAAATTTTGGCGGCCTTGTTGATCTCTGTCCGCTTCTCGGGGGTAATCATTCCCTTCTCTTGAAGGTCGGCCACGACCCCCATCACCAAGAAGTAAAGGTCTTTGCTTTCGTTGAGGGCGATGTAGGTATTCTTCTCAAATGTGGCACAGGAGGAGTAGGCCCCGATCAGGATTGCCATAAAAAGGATTGAGAGAAATTTGAATGTTTTCATTTTGCACCTCCATTAGGCGGCTCTTCTGGCGGCCTTTGTCTGAAATAATATTGAACGATGAGAGTCACAAGGGAAATGGTCGCCCCCATGACGCCCTCTGCAAACCCTGCAAATCCCAGACCCCTCATCACTACATCGGAAATCCAAACCAGAATAAAAAGACAGAGCACGAAGAGGGCAACCTGATCATTGAATTTCTTCCAAAGCATTTTGATCACCTCCTTTTATTTCTTACAAAAATTCGGATAAATTCCTATCTTGACCTCTTCTTTGCGGCTGATGGCCTCGCTAATGCGAGCAAACAGAACATCAAAGGCCATTTTAGAGTTTCCCACAAAGTCTGGCGCTCGGTTGAAACCCACCAAAATGCATCCTTCAGTATCAGCCTCAGTATTACCCGAATGAATCCTAATTCCTTCAAAATCAGGAACATCAAGAAGTAACGGCATAGGTCTTTTAAACCTTTGGGACCAGTTAATGATAATCTCATATTCACCAGGCGGGATTGCCGTTTCTCCAGCCACCTTAACACCAGCTTCACGAGTCCGATCTTCCAGCGTAAAGCAAAACCTCTCCGGGTCATCATCCACCCACAGTTCCCCGATGGTTGATTTTTCAGTGAATTGGATTCGATTTAGTTTCAGTCTCATCTTAAAAGAAAAGCCCACAATCCTATCGCTGTTCCAATCGCCCCGCCGAATGTTCCAGCAAAAACGATGATCTTGTTCATGTTGTCTTTTTTATGAAATTGCCTGCCAAAATTGCAACCCACCAAATCAAATTTCTCAACAGCTTTAAAAATAATCCAGTTTTGTTCCGCTGGCTGTTTCTTCTTAAACTGCTCTTCAGATATGTTGATGTTCAGTCCGTTTGTCATCTCTCATGGTCGATGTCCTCACAGACCATCACCTCCTGTTAGATTTCTACTTTTGATTCCCATTTTCTTTTTATTTTAATAAGATCGGGAAATAATTTTTTAAACGCCTCACAAAACGGACTTTTTCGATCATAAGTATTCCAGGTTAATTTTCTGGTATAGGGACAGCCTCCCTGACACCAGATGATCCATTGACAACCCTGACATTCGGGCAAATTTTTGGCGCTCCAGCGTTGAAAATATTTAAAGTCCTGAACCCTTTGATGTGTATATATTGACCCCATTTTTGTATTAGGATCGGCATTGCAGCTTCTAATTGATCCATCAATGTCAATCACTAATAACCATTTCCCGCAGGAATAAGGATTGCTCGATTTATCCCATGTCGGATAGGTGGATTCCATGATCCAGTTTGGCCACATCGGTTTTTCGGCTTTAAGAAGCATTTCAAACATTCGCTTCATCTGATTTTTATATTCATTGACATATCCCGGAATTGTCCCGCCTTCGTAGAGGCGATTAATTCTCATATGTGTCGAATGTTTAATTGCAAGTTTCGTAATTTCCGTAAGTCTCGGAAGATTTACGTCGTTCAGAACAATGGAGAGGCTGCATCCGCCGCAAATAGATTTAATCATATTAATTTTTTCTTCGATGACCTTGAGCGAATCATAAACCGGATTGAGCATGACGATCAATCTTCTTTTTTTGATTTCCTTGAGAAGATAGTCGTTCAGAAGATCGCCATTGGTATGAAAGAGGAATTTCCCGTCCGGATGGGCCTGGATCGTCTCCGGAAGCAATAGATTGGTCTGATCGATAAAGTCAAGCATGATCTCCGCATTATTCAATGGTTCGCCGCCATGAAAGACGATCTTGACCCATCTTATATCTTCCATCATGCAGATATTGGCAATCCATCGGGTGACCGCCCTGGATGTTTCGAGTGACATTTTCCCCGATCGCCCCTGGCGATAACAATGATCGCAAGACCGGTGGCATTCATCGCTCACATATATAAAAAACATCAGGGCTTGCATAATGTTTGAACCTCTTTTATTTTTAAGGCGGCATTATCCATCTCCGAGATCCAGCGCTCAACGGTCTCCTGCTTCCGATTTGGAACGATGGACATATAGGCTTTCAGATCCATAGATATAAAGATATCGCCATTAAATTCGATCAGAGCAAAAAGTCTGCCATTGACCATAAATTTTTTCTTAACGATGGCATATCTTTGAGCCATCAATCCGTCGGTCGAATATTTAATGCCTGCGCATGGAATCTCCTTCAGATCCATCACATCGAGAAAAAATTGAGAATCGGTCTCCCGGGCGGGAGCGTAGAAATAGAATCTGTTGGCGATTCCGGATTTAAACATCATGTGAAGATAATCTGCGGAAATGTAGCGCGAGTATTTTGTATGACGATATTTTGGATAGACAAGCTTAATAAAGGCAAAGTCTCCTTGCCCGTAGCCATCAACATTGTCAAGGACTTCGATTGCCAGGACATTCCCGAGAGGCTGATCTTTTTTGTAAACATAGACATTATATTTCCTGCCAAAGACCTTTCCTTTACGAATCATTCTGCTTCGCTTTCTGGCGATGGAATATTCTCTATCCTCTGCAAAAAATCTCTTATTGGCAAGACGCTTTTCAATGGATATGTCATTGACATCCTTGTAGAGAATGTCTGGGTAGATTTTGATTCCTTTCTCTGGGAGAAGGCGATCCCATTGAATCAGTTTTTCATTCATAATAATCGATGTCCTCGATGGTTTTATTCCCGATTTTAAATGAAACGACTTCGATTCTTCCTTTTACAAATCCGCCCTCAAAAATAGTAGCCTCTTTCATATCCCATTTTTTCTCGTCATAAGACCGGTTTATTTCGTTAATTATCTCGAAATTGTCCCCTTTTTTGAGAAAGGATTTGACCTCGTCGGAGATCCTTTTGATCTCGGCCTGATCGGCTTCGTCAACATCTTTCAATGACGATTGATATTTCAATCCCCCCTGGTTTTTGACGATTCTTCTTAAAAATTTTGTTCTCGGCCAGCCGGTTCTGTCGGATATATGATCGAAGAAGAAATTGACCACTTCGGGACCTCGTATGACCAGGTCATATTGCCTTTTTTGTGATCTAAGAAAATATCCCATAATTCCTGCGGTTGCCATTGTTTTGTAGCGTTCAAATAATAACTGTTCTTCATGAGGGGCGAGGATTTCCTTTGCCATTTTGAAGGCCAGAAGTCTTCTTGGTCTTGAAATAAAAAATTTCCGTTTCATATACCAGTGATCAATGCCCATCGCCTTGAGTTGCATGACCTGTTTCCGGAGAATTTTTTTTGATGCCCTATAAGGTTCGCCGAAAACGAGATATCTGATCCATTTATGGTAATCGGGAGTGATTCCAACGATCAACTCATCAACTTGCGATTTTGCAAACCGGATCAGTTCGCGGTGGCCGTTATGAATGCCCTGCGGATGATCCTGCATGATTAAGACGGCCTTATCCATACCGGTGGCGATTCTCCAATCTTCTGACTTGAAACTTTTGTCGAATAATATTTGGAAACTCTTTCTTGCATTTCGACATAGCGGCAGAGCTGCGGCGGCGCCCTGTGGATATCTCCTGTCAGATCATAATTGACCGCAAAACAGCCGCCATGACAGGACGTTTTTTCAAAACAGTCTTTTTTATGAGAGCATGATGGAATGAAGTTGATGAACTGGCTCCGAAAGGGCCAGTTTGTAATCCCGTAATCCACATGGCCGATAACCTCGGACTTTTCATGCCAGGGTCTTTCGTCTCCGAACTTACAGAACCTGTGACAGGGGAAGATGGCTCCATCAATATCGAATCCGACATAGAATCTTCCCGCTCCGCAGGGCCAGTAGGATCGATCGCGAGATTGATAAGATCGGAAATGCTCAATGTCGATCAAAAATCCTTTTGTCCTCATATGAGAAAGAAAATCGACGGTTTTAAAACATTCCCTTTCCCAGGTCTGCCATGCTTTTTCTGCCCAATTGGCCTCATAAACCGGAGAGAACATCAATTTTCTGACTCCGTGACAGACGAGATAGATGACATCGATTGAAAATCTATCGATATTCTCCGGATAGGGGGACATTCTCACTTTATGAATCGGCCAATATTTCATTACGTATTCAAGGTTTTTCATGATGAGCGAATGAGATCCCGATCCGTTTTTAAATTTCCGGTAATAGTCGTGGGTCTGCTCTGTTCCATCGAGAGAGATCATCAGAAATATCTGATGCTCAAGAAGATATTTTATCCTGTCTTCGTCAAGCAGGATTCCGTTTGTTGTGCCTGCGAAAGAGATTTCAATCCCGTTCTTTCTGTTTTCTGCGTAATGCACCAAGTCTTTAAGTGTCTCCCATTCAAGCAAAGGCTCTCCGCCCCAAAAGGAGATTTCAATCTTTTTTGAGCCGGATTTTTCTGCATTATCAAATAAAAAGTCGATGATCTTTTGCCCTGTTTTGAGGGGCAATCTCTTTTCTGCCTTGCCATAAGTGAAGCAGTAGGAACAAGCGAGATTGCAGTTTTGGGTTAGATTGATCGTTGCGTTTAAAATCGGATATTTCATTAATACCATTCTACCCAATAATTTAAGCTGGCAGTCCCTGTAACTTTATAATAATTTCCGGGCAAAACGATAAAAACCAATTCAAGCCCAGCACTATTCCAAGATACTCCCGCCACTATGGTTGAAGGTGAAGCATTAGAGTCGGTATAAGCATAAGCCCATCCGGAAGTCATTGTAACTGTTACAGCAATCATCATCACTTTTCCGGTTGTGTTTTGATATACAGTTTCAAGAGCTCTTGATCCGGTCACCACATTTTGTGATGAAAAGGGCCCTGACGGCACAGCCCATGAAGCATCGCCTCTTAAAAATTTTGTCGTATCATTCGGGGCTTTAGGGCATAAGCCGTGGCGGGTCGTATTGACATTGAGATTCATATTGTCTTCGCCTTCTTTGAGTCTATCGATCCTGATATTATTAATCGTCGATGCTTTGGTTACTTTTGCTCCGGTCGGATCGGTTTCAACGACGAGAAGATCGGTTCCGAGAGGATCCGTCGTCTGCGGCAGTTGCCAGATTTTCTTCTTTCCCATCAGGCTGCCTCCTCGTAAATATGGTATTCTTCATCGAGAAAAGTTACTGGTATGAGTCCTTCCTGTGGAATCCCGATCTCTTTAACCCTCAACTTTCTTGAATAAGGTCCTACTTCGAGATCATTCTCATCGCTTGTGATGATCTCATTTTCATCTGAATCATTTAATTCTCCAATATCCCAGCCAGGAAATTCGTGACTAATCAGAACCATGTCTCCGGGCTCAAGCGCATAGCAGCGCGGATGGCAGAGAAGTGAGAATTCTTTGTTGATGCGGTTTCGTTTGAGGTAATAGTCGCTCAGCTTTTTGGCCTGGTCGAAACGGACTGTTCCGACGAGCGTCATTTCGAGCTGTTTGGGATCGCCGTCAATCGAAATAGCGGATGAGTCTTCCTTAAAGGCGGCATTGGCCGTGTAATTTTTATCTTTGTCTGCGAAGGTCAGTTTAACTTTTGCAGGTGTTTCGGGGATTCCAGGAATGTTAATGGTAAAGGATTGCGGATTAATGTCCACGTCCTCTTCTGTCAGATGCATCACGGGAGCGTCATCCGTAAAGATCTTGAGTTTATATCTGCCTTCGGTCCAAATCGTATAAGCTCTGAAGTTTGAAAGTATTTCTTCGAGATTGTCAATAAAGGCCTGACGATCAATGATCGCCCCGTCAAAACGGTATCCATTGATATCGCACCAGTTGGCTGCCTCTTTCACGGAGTCCATGTCAATCATCGATTGAGAAATTCCAAGGCCATAGCGAACATTTGTGAGGAAATCGAGCCAGACGAGCGCAGGATTTGCCGAATATGTTGTCGAATTATTTCTCGGATCATAGAGCTTTCGCCCCCTGATCAGGGCAGTCATTTCAGGGACCGAGGCCCAGGCATCTGCATGATAGGTCAGTTTAAAATAGGAATAAGCCGTATATCTCATGGCCTCCTCCCATGCGGGAACTTCGGCCTGAAGCTGAGAGCTTATGTTCTGCGTTGCCGACCCCGGATAGAAATAATGGCTTGCGAGATCGGAGCCGCCATAATCCTTGTAATATTGTAGCAACCGCTCTCCGAGCCAGACCCCATCAGCACCCCAGAAGACCCAGCTATCATTAAGCGTATGGCCGGTCGTTGTTTCAAATCTGATCTTTGTGCCGTTGTTTAGATCCTGCCAATCGCCTGTAATCTGGACTCCGGTCGCATTCCATGACGTCCCACCATTATCAGACCACTTAAAGGTATTTGGAGTTCCGGTTCCGTCAATCTGGACTTTGTATTTTATGGCATTATATCCATAGCACGACATATCGCAGGAGCAGCCGCCATAACCGTAGCAAGTATTTTCACAGGAGCAGCCCGATAATTTCCCTGTATCACCGTAACAGGACATGTTGCAGGTGCATCCGCCATATCCATAACATGATTCATTACAGGTGCATCCTTCATATGAAAAATCGCCACCGGTTGAAAGATCGTTTCGCCCCGTTCCGGAAAAGAGCGGCGTATAATCGAGAGCGGGAACGATCCCCTGGACCTCTCCCTCGCCCCATGTCGTCACGACATTCAAAATCTGATTGTTATCTCTCGAGGGTTCACTAAAGACCCAGTTTCCGCCGACTTTGAATTTGCCGTAGATGACCTTTACGGGCTCGGATGGAATGCGGGTATTTACGAGATGGCCATTCTGGTCGAGGGATTTTTGAAAGGTATGACCTCCTTTCTTTTTGCCGCCCATTCCGGAAACTGTCGCCCAGAGGGAAGCGCCGATGACGACAGCATAGACAAATACTTGAGCAATAGAATAAGCTGTAAATCCTGCCCAAGCTGGCACTGCATATGCAATCCAACTTGAAATACTCGCAATGAGCGTCGAGATAATGTCTCTCGGTCGATGAACAGGCCATCGATGCCTCTTCTTTTTAAATTGTGGAAGATCGAATGCCTTTATATCGAGCTTTATCGGATTTCTCTTAAATCTCATTTGATCAAACGTCTCGCCGATATAATAAATCTTAAGAAAAATTTCAGGGGCAAAACTTTTCCTCCCTTTTCGGACACGATGAAGATATTCCCGTTGCCGAGATAGATTGCGGGAAAAGTCAGAAGCTGCCTTCCCTCATAGATATTTTTAGCTATTTTCATTAGAGCGGGGAATTTTTTCGACAACCGCTCGACTGTCCGTTTAATCATCGGAAGCGTCTCTTTGGTAACCATTTTTTGAGCTTCAAGGATAAGAATATCTCCCCGAAGCAGGTAACATGGATCCACGGGCTCCCCAAGCGACATCAGGAATTCAACAAAGATCCTTCTTCCCTCCTCAACATCCTCGAGCCATTTCTGCGAATAGTTTTGTTCATTCCAATCTTTGAATTCCCTCGGAAATTTAAAACCGCAGGCGTCATAAAAATTTGCAAGGGAGTTAAGACAGTCCCATCCTTTTTCTGTATCTCCGAGCGCAAAAGGAGCGTCTATTAATCTCTCTATGGCATTCGATATCAGCGAATCTCTCCTCATACCCTGCTATTCCATATTTTCTGTTTTGTTCCCCACCAGATCTCTTTCTGCGCCATCTTGGAAATGTGTGCAAATCCACCGAAATTGATCCGGTTGTTAAATTGTTTGCATCTTTCAGTCGTATAATCACACCAGGTCTCCGTTCCGGAATAACCGCATTCTGTTCCCTTAAAGACCCAGGGGCAGTTGGGCGAATGATCACGCCGTGGGGTTGGCGTTTTCCACTTGATCATGTGGTTGTAGATTTTTACATTTCCGATTTTACGATCAACCTTGATGTTATCCAAAAACCCGAGATACATCATCGAGGCCGCGCCGATGATCTGGAGATTATTATCCAGGCAGACCCTTTCGATCCACGCCTCTTTGCCGCGGATATCCTGATTGAGAATGAGATCGGAGAAAAATTTGTCCACATTGCTAATGGAGAATGAAATGCTATCAGCCTGCGGCGTGATTGAGAAATTCGCCGCATCAAAGGAAATGGATTTTTTCTCATACCATTCGTTTGCGTAAAAAATATCCTGATCGCAGTCTGTCCAGCGGATGGTTGGCCCGATAAAGAGAGTGACCAGATGCCGGATATAGACCAGATCTTTTGAAAGTTCGGAGAAAAATTCATATGGCAACGATCTCACCACTGCACCTCCTGAATGGAAACGGAGTAATTTGATATTTTATACGAATGAATTTCTTCTCTGAAGAGATCGTCTTTAAAGCGCCCCTTGATCTTCAAATAGCCTTCGAAGTCGGTTGTCAATAGATAGCCTTCCTCCGGAGTATAGAGGAGAAGGATTCTATCGGACTCTCCGCTCCCTCCGCCCTGAATAAATTGCCATGATGTTTCTTTGGTTATCTGGACTCCGTTGACATAGACTTTGACCGAATTTTCAATCGTATTTTTTGAATGCAGAGCGAAATAGCGCTGTGTGCGCCAGCACTGGGTCCCTTTGGGCTGGGTCGTAATTGACGTAAAAGAAGAGACCCTTGCCCTGATCCAGTAGGCTGTAATTGTGTTGATTGTCTTTTCCGCCCAGTTGGCATAGATTGGGAAAGAGATATGTTTCGTTCCCGATACTGTAAATCCTGAAGTTTCATCATTAACTCCTATCAATGTTGCCCAGGCCGATCCGTTCCAGTATTCCCACGTGATGGTCCAAGTTCCCACGCCTGCCGTTTCAATAAATAATCTGATGCAAGAGAATCTCTCTTCAAACCCAAAATAATATGCGTCGTTGATTGCCGGAACGGCAGGCAAAAGGGTCATATCATTCGGTGTCGAATTATTTGCAGCGGAAGTCTCATCCGTAAAAACGCCGCCATCCTCAGCAAGGGCCCCGGCCAATGGCTCAAATTTGATCTGGCCGAGATATTCGTCGGTCCATTTTCTTTTTTCACAATCAAAATACCAGAACGGTATGGAAGCTCCCTTGTGTTTGCGGAAAAAAGAGCGGACAATATCTCTATCCGACTGATTATTGTTGAGATAATTAAGAATGAATGTTCTTTTCGAAAAACGAAGAAGCATTCTCCTCTGCTCGGCGCCTGAGTCGAATTCGCTGATCAGTGTTTTATAGCCTTCTTCAACTAGATAACTATAAGATGGGACCGGATAGGCTGGATAAACTTGCAGAATTGCCATCAGACATTACCCCGTATGATTTCTCGGACCGCCCCGCCTGACCGTGCAGAATCTTTGAAAATCTTTATGATGGGCCCGGGATTTTTCTCAAGCATATCTTGAAAACTCTTGGCATCAATGGCGCTGATATAAACAAATGTATTCCCGGATGAATCCGCCTTTTTTGCAGGAGACAACGCCCGCATTTGATTGGGGGTAAAAACCCCTTCACCCCTCTGAAGGATGGCCGGATATTCGCCGGGGGCAAAGCCGGAATGATACCTGGGAGCATTGGCAAATGCGCTCATGTTAACCATTCTCGCCATGCCCCCTTCGCCAACGATTCCCCCCTCATGAAAAAGCCTGGCAATAACTCCAACAAGACCGCCCCATCCTCCACCCTTTGCTTTTGATTCGCCTGTGAGATTTCCAAAAATCAACCAATTTGAAACCATTTTTGATATGGTCGAGAGGAAAGCATCTCCAATGCCTTTAAAAAGACTTTTAATTTTTTCCGACATGGATTCCGTTCCACGAATAATA
>Ga0194113_10008540_pt1 | contig 12574 bp, 10 predicted proteins | sample TA2MahC200mmetaG_FD_146193 | JGI IMG/M metagenome (GOLD analysis project Ga0194113, IMG submission 146193) | Freshwater microbial communities from Lake Tanganyika, Tanzania - TA2015017 Mahale Deep Cast 200m | ecosystem: Environmental > Aquatic > Freshwater > Lake | place: Tanzania: Lake...
CTGTGGTGTACCAACTGGGGGCGGACCTCGTCCAGGTAGCTCTTCAGAGCGGGCACGTTGTTCCGGCTGACGGAGGTGTTCCGGTCCCTGGATCCGGTGACGATGATCGGTTCTCCCTGCAGGTTCAGATCATCCACGTTGAGCGAGGTGATCTCGCTGACCTGCATGCCGCTGGCGCAGAGGAGTTCGATCATGGCCTTATCGCGCTTGGCCTCGGGGGTGGGGTACTTGTCGGGCTGCTTCAGCAGTTCCTTCACCTTGTTCTGTGGCAGCGGTTGGGGCAGGCTCCTCTTCACCCTGGGGGTGCCGATGTTGTCGGTCAGGTTGTTCCGGATCACCCCTTCCTTCTCCAGGTACTTGAACAGAGTTCGGGCAGAGGCGGTCTTGCGGGCGATGGTTGTCAGCGCATAGCCGCGCTGCTTCAGCTCAATGAAGTAGCTCATGATCATCTGGTGGTCCACGTCGGGCCAGTCCTTGGCCCCCTTGCTCTGCAGGAAGTCGGCCATCTGAAGGAGGTCGTTGCTGTAGGCGGCCACCGTGTTGGCCGAGCAGTTCTTCTCAGAGGCAAGATGACGCAAGAAACTATCTATTCCCTGTTTCATCGGAGGTCTCCTTCAAGGTGCGATTTATGAGGGCGGGGACTATTTTAGCATAAGGGCTGCCAACAATGTAAAATTGCCTCATGGCGGTACGGCAAGACCATCTCCAGCAGCAATGGCGCACGCTGCCGGCCAAGCCTGGAGTGTACCTGATGAAGGATGAACAGGACAATGTCCTGTACGTGGGCAAGGCGGCCAGCCTCCACCACCGGGTGGCGTCCTACTTCGGCTCTCCGGATGGCCTATCTCTGAAGACGTCGCGTATGATGGCTCAGGCCGCGGACGTAGACTTCTATGTCACCGATTCGGAACAGGAAGCCATGCTTCTGGAGTGCAGCCTGATCAAGAAGTACCATCCCCGCTATAACATCCGCCTCAAGGATGACAAGAGCTACCCCTACCTGAAGATAGGCCTCAACGAGGACTGGCCCCGGGTGTACGTCACCCGCCGCGTGGAGAACGACGGAGCCCGGTACTTCGGCCCGTACGCCAGTGCTGGTTCCCTGCGGACCACCTTGGCTCTGCTCAGGAAGCTCTTCCCCGTCCGCCACTGCCGAAGCCCCATCGCCGGCACGGCGCTGCGGCCCTGCCTAGAATACGACATCCGGCGCTGCCTTGGCCCGTGCATCGGCGCGGTCAGCCGCCAGGAGTACGCGGCGATGGTCCACCGGGTGGTCCTCTTCCTCGAGGGCAGGCACGAGGCGATACTGAGGGAGCTGCAGGGCAGGATGAGGCAGGCAGCGGAGGCTCTGGACTTCGAGAAGGCGGCCACGTTGCGCGACCAGATCCAGGCCGTCAACAGGGTCACCGAGGAGCAGAAGATAGCCCAGGCGGAAGGGGAAGCGGATGTCATTGCCTTCGCCCAGACCGGCGACCAGGCCTACGTGCTGATCTTCTTCATCCGGCAGGGGAAGCTCATCGGGAGGGAGCATTTCATCCTCACAGGGACCAGGGATGAAGAGCCCTCCCGGATCATGACCAGCTTCGTGGAGCAGTTCTACGTCTCGGCCTCTCACATACCCCGGCGGATACTGCTGGAGCATCCCGTGGACGACATGCCGCTGGTCGGGGCGTGGCTTGCCGGCAGAAAAGGGAGGAAGGTGCAGCTCCGGGTGCCCCGACGGGGATTGGGGAGGGGGCTGGTGGATATGGTGGCCCGGAATGCCCGGCTGGGCCTGGAGCAGGCCAGGGTCAAGTCGCTGGCCACCCCCGACGCGCTAGCCGAGGCCCTGGAGGAGTTGCGGCGGGTGCTGTCGCTGCCGGCGCTTCCCGAGAGGGTGGAGGGCTACGACGTGTCCAACATCCAGGGCACCTCGGCCGTAGGCAGCATGGTGGTCTTCGAGGGGGGTCTGCCCAGGAAGGCCCGTTACCGGCTGTTCCGCATCAAGTCGGTCGCCGGGGCCAACGACTACGCTATGCTGCAGGAGGTGCTCAGGCGCCGTTTCAGGAGAGTCCCCCGCGAGCCCCGGGAGGGGGGCTGGGGGACAATGCCCGACCTGGTCCTCGTCGACGGCGGCCGGGGTCAGTTGAACGCCGCTGTCGAGGCCCTGGGGGAGACCGGGGCCGGTGCCATTCCCTGCGTCGGCATCGCCAAGGAGAACGAGGCCCTCTGGGTGCCCGGCGTTGCCCAACCCATCATGCTTCCCCGCCAGTCGGCGGCCCTCCAGTTCGTGCAGAGGGTGAGGGACGAGGCGCATCGCTTCGCTGTGGGCTACTACCACAAGGTCCACCGCAGAGGCGCCTTCTCGTCGTCGCTGGACGGCATACCGGGCGTTGGAGCCAAGAGAAGGCGGGCCTTGCTGAAGCGGTTCGGGTCAGTCAGAAGGATCAGGGAGGCCACTCTCGACGAATTGGCCGCCGTGCAGGGGATGAACAGACTCGTGGCCAGGAAGGTCAAGGAGCAGATCTGACCGCCGGCTTCAGTGGCCAGAACTATCGCATAGACTATACTTCGCAGTCATAGAATCCCAGGTGTATTGCCTCGAGGCGGACCACTTCGTATTCTGCTGTCCCGCTGCTGCCGCACGCTCAGATTGCATTGTCGGCTCAGTTGTGATACATTATGGCCAAACCTGGCCTGCGTGAGGAGTGGGTTTCATCCCACTCTTTTTGGTTAGGGGATGGATAGGTGGTAGAGAGACAGATGGGAGGAACGCTCGGGAGATGAAGACTGAGTTCGTCATTGCTCTCACCCAACTCGCGGCGGAGAGGAACCTGCCCAAAGAGGTGATCCTCAAGACCGTTGAGTCGGCCCTGGTGCCGATATTCAAGAAGACCAGCTTCGCGCCTGACCAGGAAATCAGCGTCAAGATCCTCTCCCAGACGGGCGATGTTAAGGTGTACGCCCAGAAGAAGGTGGTCAAGAGGCGGTCGGATCCCCGGAAGGAGATGCTGCTTTCTGAGGCCAGGAAGCACAGGCCCGAGGCCCAGGTCGGCGATATCATCGAGGTTGAGTGCACCCCGGAGAATGCCGGTCGCATCGCCGCCCAGACCGCGAAGCAGGTCATCCTGCAGCGGTTGCGCGACGCTGAGCGGGACGCCATCTTCGGCGAGTACGCCGACAAGGAAGGAGACGTCGTCAGCGGCGTGGTCAACGCCATAGATGCCAGGCACATCATGGTTGATCTGGGCAAGGCGGAGGCCATTCTTCCGCTGCCCGAGCAGATGGCCACGGACCGCTACCGCCTTGGCCAGAGGCATCGCTACTACCTGCTGAAGGTGCTGCGCACCCCCAGAGGTACGCAGTTGGTGGTCTCGCGGACCCACCAGAGTCTGCTGCGACGTCTCTTCGAGATCGAGATCCCGGAGGTCTACAACGGCACCGTGGAGATCAAGGCAGTGGCCCGCGAGCCGGGCCATCGGAGCAAGGTGGCCGTGTCATCCCGTCAGGAAGGGGTCGACGCTGTGGGATCGTGCCTGGGATTGCGCAGCATCAGGATTCAGAACATCACCAAAGAGCTCGGCGGAGAGAAGATCGATGTCATCCAGTGGCATCCCGACCCGGCCGTCTTCATCGGCAACGCCCTGAGCCCGGCCTCCGTCGTCAAGGTGGACATCAATGGCGACGAGAAGAGCGCCAGCGTTGTTGTCCCCGACAAGCAGCTCTCCCTGGCCATCGGCAAGGGAGGGCAGAATGCCCGACTGGCAGCCAGGCTGACCGGCTGGAGAATTGATATCAAGAGCACCTCCATGCTGGAGGGGGTGGTGGCACCCAAGGCGGAGGCGGCTCCTCCGATTGAAGAGGTGGCGCCGGTGGCTGAGGCAGCGGCCGAGATTGTGGCCGTGGAAGGCCCGGCGGAGACTGTGGCTGCGGCGGCTGTTGAAGCGGAGGCTGTGGTTCCGGCGGTAGAGGAAGCGCCGCCGGCGGCAGAGGTGGCGGCGCCGGTGGAGTTCACCGCTGAACCCGAAGCTGAGGCTCCGCAGCGGGTCTACTCCTTCGAGGAGATACTCTCGGAGATAGAGGTGGTCACCGGGAACCTCAAGGGCCGCTACTCTAAGAAGAAGGTGGAGGAGAAGCCGGTGGTCATCCTGGACACCAAGGGCAAGAAGGGCAAGAAGGGGAGCCCGGTCAAGGAGGACGACGTCGCCGGCAAGCCCAAGGCCAAGAAGGGAGCGCGGCGGGTCGTGGCCGACGATTTCGATGACTACACCTCTGAGGCGGATCTAGAAGCGGAGGCCGACCTGGACGTCGCGGCAGAGGAGGAGCCAGAGTCGGACAGCAAGCCCTGAAACACATCCCGCAGCGCACCTGCATCGCCTGCCGCGAGGTGAAGCCGAAGCGGCAGCTCATCCGTGTCGTCTACAGCAGCGCCGCCGGAGTGGCCGAAGTGGACCGTTCGGGCAGGAAGCCCGGAAGAGGGGCCTACCTCTGTTCGGCTCCGTCCTGCTGGGGCAAACGGTTGACCAGGAACAGACTGGAGCACGTGCTGCGGGGCAGGATCGCCAATGAGAACTGGGCCGACATCGTCCGGTTCGGCGCTGAGCTGACTCACAGTGCGGAGGAACCATCCTCCGGAATCGGAGACCCTGAATGACGAGAACTGCTGGCAAGAGGGATTCGGCGGCCAAGAAGGACAGCCCGCGCCGGCTGGAGATCCCAGCCCTGCTGACGGTGAAGGAACTGGCCGGCATGCTGAGTGTCAGCGGCGTGGAGATCATCAAGCTGCTGATGAACTACCGGATCATGGCCAATCTCAACCAAACCATTGACTATGACACCGCTGCAGTGGTGGCTTCGGACCTGGGCTACGAGGTGGTGGAGAAACAGGCGCCCAAGGTGGAGGCCGTGGCCAAGAAGGAGGCCCGGGAGGAGAACCTGCAGCCGCGGCCCCCGGTGGTCACCGTGATGGGGCATATCGACCACGGCAAGACCAAGCTCCTGGATGCCATCCGGCTGGCCAACGTGGTGGCCTCCGAGGCAGGGGGCATCACCCAGCACATCGGTGCCTATCAGGTTGAGGTATCCGGGAGGAAGATCACCTTCCTGGACACCCCGGGACACGAGGCCTTCACGGCCATGCGGGCAAGGGGGGCCAAGGTCACCGACGTGGCCGTGCTGGTGGTTGCTGCCGACGACGGCGTGATGCCGCAGACACGGGAGGCCATATCGCATGCCCGCGCCGCCGGCGTTCCCATTGTGGTGGCGCTGAACAAGATCGACAAGCCCGGCATCAATGTGGACAGGATCAAGCAGCAACTGGCCGAAGAAGGGCTGGTCATCGAGGAGTGGGGTGGTGATACCGTCTTCGTCCCCGTCTCGGCCAAGATGAAGCAGGGGATCCCCGATCTTCTGGAGAACATCCTGGTGGTGGCCGAGATGCTGGAGCTCAAGGCCGATCCGGACGCGTCGGCCAACGGAGTGGTCATCGAGGCGGGACTGGACAAGACCAAGGGCGCCTTGGCCACCGTCTTGGTCCAGAAGGGCACCCTCAAGCCCGGGGATGCCGTGGTTGTCGGCGATGCCTGGGGGAAGATCAAGGCCATGTTCAATGATGCGGGCAAGCGGGTGAAGAAGGCCGAGCCCTCCTCTGCAGTGAAGATACTCGGCCTGAGCGGCGTGCCGCATGCCGGGGACGATTTCGAGGTCTTCGCCAGCGATAGGGATGCCCGCTCCGTGGTGGAGAAACGGCAGCAGGAGAAGCAGCAGAGACTGCTCAGGCCGGTGAGGCCGGTCAAGCTCGACGATGTCTACGCCCAGATCCAGGCCGGACAGGCCAAGGACTTGAACCTGATCCTGAAGACCGATGTTCAGGGCAGCATCGAGCCCATAAGGGACTCCCTGGAGCGTCTGGGGTCGGAGGAGGTCCGGCTGAAGGTCATTCACACCGGCAGCGGCGCCATCACCGAAGGGGATGTGCTGCTGGCTCTGGCCTCCAAAGGGATCATCGTCGGATTCCACACCGCTCCCACCGTGGGGGCCCAGAGAATGGCGGACTCCGACGGAGTGGACATCCGGCTGTATGACATCATCTACGACCTGATAGCCGACGTGGAGAGGGCGCTGAAGGGCATGAGGGAGCCCACCTACCTCGAGGTGGTTGAGGGGCATGCCGAGGTCAGGGCCATCTTCTCGGCGGGGCGCCATGCCAAGGCGGCCGGCGTCTATGTCAGCGACGGTGTCCTGAAGAGGAATGCCTTCATCAGGGTCATCCGGAACAAGGAAGTCATACTCCAGTCCAGCATTGCCAGCCTGAGGCGATTCAAGGACGATGTCAAAGAGGTGGCTGGTGGCATGGAATGCGGCGTTGGAGTGGACGGATTCAACCAGTTCGCCGTCGGCGACGTCATCGAGGCCTACCGCAAGGACAAAGTCGATGAGTCGGCGCACTGAGCGGTTGAGCCACTTCATTCGGGACGAGATCAGCGATCTGCTCCACCGCGAGGCCAAGGACCCCAGGCTAGGCGCCTTCGTCACCGTCACCCGGGTGGCGGTTTCCCCGGACCTGCAGCATGCCAGGGTGTTCGTGAGTGTCATGGGCACTGAGGCCGAGAAGGCCGCCGTGATGACGGCCCTGGACGCCGCCTCAGGCTTCCTCAGGAGAGAGCTGGATGCGCGTCTGCGTCTGCGGCACAGCCCTGTGCTGAGCTTCTGCTACGATGATTCCCTTGAGCGGGCGGGCAGAGTCCTTCAGATGATGAGCGAGCTGTCCGCCGGCGAGACCGAGGGACAGCAATCAGGTGAGCATTGACGGCATCCTCAACATCGACAAGCCTGCCGGACTGACCTCCTTCGCTGTGGTCTCCCGTATCCGGCGGCTCACCGGCGAGCGACGTGCCGGTCATGCTGGCACCCTGGACCCCGAAGCTACCGGCGTGCTGGTGGTCTGCCTGGGCCAGGCCACCCGGATCGTCGAGTTCCTCTCCAAGGCCAGCAAGACATACCGGGCGGAGATTGTGCTGGGCACCGACACAGACAGCTACGACGCCACCGGCAGAGTGGTCTCGCAGGGTGACCCCTCCGGCGTCACCGCGGAGCAGGTGGCCCGGACACTGGAACAGTACCGGGGCGTCACGGCGCAGATCCCGCCCATGCACAGCGCCTTGAAGCACAAGGGGAAGCGGCTCTACCAGTTGGCCCGGGAGGGCAAAGAGGTAGCCAGGGAGGCCCGGCGGGTCGAGATATCCCGCCTGGATCTGGTGCAGTGGCAGCTGCCTCAGTTCACCATCGAGGTGGAGTGCGGGGCTGGCACGTATGTCCGTTCCCTGGCTCATGACATCGGCCAGACGCTGGGCTGCGGCGCCCATCTGCGGAAGCTGGCCCGGCTGAGGAGTGAGCCCTTTGCCATTGATGACGCCGTCTCGCTGGAGGTGCTGGAGCAGGCCTGCCGGGAGGGCTGCCTTGAGAACCTGCTCCGCGCCATGGATGAAGTGCTTCTGCACTGGAGGGCGGTCATTCTGGACAGGGCCACCGAGGCCCTGGTGAGGCAGGGCCGCGACGTTGTTCTCGACGAGGTGGGAATGACGGGGAGCGGCGACTGGTGCCGGGCCTACACCGTCGACGGGCATTTCGTGGCTGCCCTGAGGCTGACCGGTGAGGGCTCGTGGCATGCGGAGAAGGTCTTCCGGGAGACTGGCTCTCCGTCGGGTTGCCGGCGCTGCTGCGGGGCCGGAGACTAGGCCGCCGGGAGCCTGTCCTATTTGACTGCATGATGAGCTTGTGCTAAAAGTTAATGTCAAAATCCCAGCGCCGCGGGGCGGACCAGCCAGAAGAGGAGGAGTGATGCCCAGGATCTATCGCGATCGCGATGCCAAGATGAATCTGCTCAAGGGCAAGACCATTGGCATCATTGGCTACGGCAGCCAGGGACATGCCCATGCCAACAACCTGAAGGACAGCGGCTGCACGGTGATGGTGGCCGAGGCGCCCGGCACCGAGGGGTGGAAGAACGCCCAGAAGGCCGGCTTCAAGGTGGCCACGGCGGACAAGGTGGCCAAAGCGGCCGACATTATCGTCATGCTGGTTCCCGACAACCTCCATCCGGCGGTCTATCGGGAGTCTATTGAGAAGGGACTGTCCGCTGGCAAGACCCTCATGTTTGCACATGGCTTCAACATCCACTACGGCCAGATCGTGCCCCCGGCCAATGTCGACGTCAGCATGATTGCCCCCAAGTGCCCGGGTCACATGCTGCGGAGGCTCTACACGGAGGGCAAGGGGCCTCCGGCGCTGGTGGCTGTCTACCAGGATGCCTCCGGCAAGGCCAAGGATGTGGCGCTGGCCTATGCCAAGGGCATCGGCTGCGCCCGGGCCGGGGTCATCGAGACTACCTTCGCCGAAGAGACGGAGACCGACCTCTTCGGGGAGCAGACCGTGCTCTGCGGCGGCGTCTCGGCGCTGATCAAGGCCGCCTTTGAAACGCTGATCGAGGCCGGCTATCAGCCGGAGATCGCCTATTTCGAGGTCCTCCATGAATTGAAGCTGATCACCGACCTGATCTATCAGGGCGGACTGAGCTACATGCGCTATTCGGTCAGCGACACGGCTGAATACGGCGACTACACCCGCGGACCCCGGGTCATCGATGAGATGGTCAAGGAGGAGATGAGGATCATCCTGGAGGAGATCCAGGACGGCAGCTTCGCCCGCGAGTGGATCTTGGAGAACCAGGCCGGCCGGCCGTGCTTCAACACCATCAAGAGGAACGAGGCCTCGCATCCCATCGAGATAGTAGGCAAGAGCCTGCGGGATATGATGCCCTGGCTCAAGGGCTGACACGCACTCCCCGGAGGAACGGCGCTTCACTGCCGGGCTGGGCTACCCTTATCGGCGGTGGTGGCTGGGACGGCGGGCACCATCTTCTGAAGGACTGACATGAACAGAGTCATCATTTTCGACACCACCCTCCGCGATGGGGAACAGGCGGCGGGAGGCATGCTCAACGTCCAGGAGAAACTGGGCATAGCCAGACAGCTGGAGTGCCTTGGTGTGGACGTCATCGAGGCCGGCTTCCCGGCCAGCTCCAAGGGCGATTTCGAGGCGGTGCGACACATCGCCCTGGAGGTCCGCCGCTCCAGCGTCTGTGCGCTGGCTCACGCTAACCCCAAGGCCATCGACACCGCCTGGGAGGCCATCGGCGAGGCGGAGCATCCCCGCATCCACGTGTTTCTTTCCGCCTCGGATGTCCATCTGGCCCATCAGCTCAGGAAGAGCCGTGAAGAGGTGCTTGGCCAGGCGAGGGACATGGTGGCCCGGGCCAGGAAGTATGTCGGCGACGTGGAGTTCTCCCCCATGGACGCCAGCCGGACCGAGCCGGCGTATCTCTACACCATCCTGGAGGCGGTTATCGAGGCCGGTGCCACCACGGTGAACATCCCTGACACCGTGGGCTACGCCATACCTCAGGAGTTCGGGGGGCTGATCCGGGGCATCCTGGACAACGTGCCCAACATCGGCAGGGCCACCATCAGCGTTCACTGCCACAACGACCTGGGTCTGGCCGTGGCCAACAGTCTGGAAGCCGTCCGGCAGGGGGCCAGGCAGGTGGAGTGCACCATCAACGGCATCGGGGAGCGGGCGGGCAATGCCTCCATGGAGGAGATCGTCATGGCCATCAAGACCCGCCACGACCTCTTCGACCTGAGCACCGGGATCGACAGCACTCAGATCTACAAGACCAGCCGGATGGTGAGTGACCTTACCGGCTTCATGGTCCAGCCCAACAAGGCCATCGTCGGGTCGAACGCCTTCCGTCACCAGTCGGGCATCCATCAGGATGGTGTGCTCAAGAAGGCCATCACCTACGAGATCATGGACCCCCGGGACGTGGGCATTCCGGCCAGCAGTCTGGTGCTGGGCAAGCTCAGCGGACGCCACGCCTTCAAGGAAAGGCTGGCCGAACTGGGCTTCGCCCTGGCCGAAGAAGACCTGAATCGGGCCTTCCTGGCCTTCAAGGATCTGGCCGACAAGAAGAAGGAGGTCACCGACCGGGACATCGAGACACTGGTGGCCGAAGAGATGCGCACCTCCTCTGAGACGTACCACCTGGACCATGTCGGCGTGTCCTGCGGCGACCACGGCATGCCCACGGCCACGGTGAGGCTGATCGGGCCGGGCGGCCAGGTCTCCGCCGACGCCGCCCTGGGCACCGGTCCGGTGGATGCGGTCTACAAAGCCATCAACCGGATCATCGGCGTGCCCAACAGGCTGACGGAGTTCAGCGTCAGCTCGGTCACGGCGGGCATCGACGCCATCGGCGAGGTGCTGATCAGGATCGAGAGCGATGGTGTCACCTACACCGGACGCGGGGCGGCCACCGACATCATCGTGGCCAGCGCCCGGGCCTACATGAATGCCCTCAATCGGCTGCTGGCCGCCAAGAAGAGGAACTCGGTTGACGCTGGCTGAGAAGATCCTGGCCGCCCATGCCGGAAAGGCAAGGGTCGACCCTGGCGAGCTGGTGAACGCCAGAGTGGACCTCGTCCTGTCCAATGACATCACCGCCCCCATCGCCATCAGGGAGTTCCGCCGCATCGGCGTCAGCCGGGTCTTCGATCCCCGGAAGGTGGTCATGGTCCCTGATCACTTCACCCCCAACAAGGATATCCTCTCCGCGGAGCAGGCCAGGCTGGTCCGGGACTTCGCTCTGGAGCAGGGACTGGTCTACTTCGAGGTCGGTAGAATGGGCATCGAGCACGTGCTCCTGCCGGAGCAGGGGCTGGTCCTCCCCGGAGATGTGGTCATCGGCGCCGATTCCCACACCTGCACCTACGGGGCGCTGGGGGCCTTCTCCACCGGCATGGGCTCCACGGACATCGCCTCGGCCATGGCCAGCGGCGAGATCTGGATGAAGGTGCCTGCCACCATCAGGTTCGTCTACCGCGGCTCGCTGCCTCAGTGGGTGGGCGGGAAGGACCTCATCCTGCACACCATAGGCGACATCGGTGTGGACGGCGCCCTCTACTCCGCCATGGAGTTCTCCGGCGAAGCGGTGAGGAATCTCTCCATGGACGGACGCTTCACCATGGCCAACATGGCCATCGAGGCCGGGGCCAAGGCGGGCCTCTTCGCGGTAGATGAAGCAACCGAGGAGTATGTCAGGGACCGGGCCAGGCGGCCCTACCAGGTCTATCAGCCGGACAGGGACGCCGGATATGAGAGGGTGGTGGAGTACGATATCTCCCGGATCGAGCCCCAGGTTGCCTGCCCCCATTCACCGGCCAACACCAGGCCGGTCAGCCAGGTGGGCGGCATCGAGATCGACCAGGCGGTCATCGGCAGCTGCACCAACGGCCGGCTGGAGGATCTCCGTATTGCCGCCCGGGTGCTCCGGGGCCGGCAGGTGCATCCCAGGGTCCGCTGCATCGTCATCCCCGGCTCCCAGCGCGTCTATCTTGAGGCTTTGAGAGAGGGCCTGATGGAGGTCTTCGTCGGTTCGGGGGCCGCGGTGAGCACCCCTACCTGCGGCCCGTGTCTGGGAGGCTACATGGGGGTGCTGGCTGCCGGCGAGCGCTGCGTGTCCACCACGAACCGCAACTTCGTGGGCCGGATGGGCAGCCCTCAGTCCGAGGTCTATCTCAGCAATCCCGCGGTGGCGGCGGCCAGTGCCGTGGCGGGCAGGATCGTCAGTCCCGTTGAGGTGGCCGGTTGAAGCTCAGCGGCACGGTGCACAAGTATGGCGTCAATGTGGACACGGACGCTATCATCCCGGCGCGCTATCTCAATGTCTCCGAGGGGGCGGAGCTGGCCAAGCATGCCATGGAGGGCATTGACGTCCAGTTCGTGAATAGGGTCAGCGCCGGGGACTTCATCGTCGCCGGGGCCAACTTCGGCTGCGGCTCCTCGCGGGAGCATGCCCCTCTGGCCATCAAGGCCTCCGGCGTTGCCTGCGTAGTGGCCGGGAGCTTTGCCCGGATCTTCTTCCGCAATGCCATCAACATCGGCCTGCCCATACTCACCTGTGAAGAAGTGGTGGCCGGAACGGAATCCGGCGACACCCTTGAGATCGATCTGGAGACCGGCCGGATCAGGAATGTCACCAGAGGCACGGTCTATCGTGCCCAACCCTACCCCCAGTTCATGCTGGAGCTCATCGCCGCGGGCGGACTCATCGAGCACACCAGGGCCAGACTCAAGGCCAGGGGGGTGATTCCATGAAGTTCAGTATCGCCGTGCTGCCCGGCGATGGCGTTGGTCCCGAGGTGGTGGCCGAGGCGGTCAAGGTTCTGGAGGCGGTGTCACAGCGATTCGGCCACGAGTTCCGGCTCCACTACGGCGCTGTCGGCGGAGCCGCCATCGACGAGTCGGGCGTGGCCCTGAGCGATGACACCCTGAGGCTGTGCAAGCGCTGCCATGCTGTCCTGCTGGGCGCGGTGGGCGGCCCCAAGTGGGACGATCCCCTGGCTAGGGTCCGTCCTGAGGATGGCCTCCTGGCGCTGCGCAAGGGACTGCGGCTCTTCGCCAATCTCCGGCCGGTGAAGGTCTTCCCCATGCTGGTCGATTCCACCACCCTGAAGCCCGAGATCGTCAGGGGGGTTGA
>Ga0194113_10008541_pt1 | contig 12574 bp, 11 predicted proteins | sample TA2MahC200mmetaG_FD_146193 | JGI IMG/M metagenome (GOLD analysis project Ga0194113, IMG submission 146193) | Freshwater microbial communities from Lake Tanganyika, Tanzania - TA2015017 Mahale Deep Cast 200m | ecosystem: Environmental > Aquatic > Freshwater > Lake | place: Tanzania: Lake...
AAGACAGGTTATGGAAAGTCCGCTCAGCTACTTTAAAGTTGCCAAATTCCAATTTCATCTTAAGGCAATAGATAGCATAAACCTACCTGCTTATAAAGGTTCAACCTTAAGAGGTGGCTTTGGCCACGCATTTAAAAAGGTCGTCTGTGTTCACCCCGTTAGAAAATCTATAGAGGCATCAAACCTTACAAATAACATTCTAAAATCTGACCCTGCGGTAGGGCAGAGGGGCATTATTTCTAACGGGGTAAACAGGGAGAAGATTTGTGGATCGTGTCTCCTCAAAGGAAAATGTGTTTACTCCTATGTCTTCGAGACCCCACCTCCATCCGATACTTCAAAGATGAGAAAATACCCCTTTGTTCCCCATCCTTTCATCATTACCCCACCTTTGGGAAAAAAGAGAGATTATATACAAGGTGAGACACTTTATTTTGAATTAACACTGATTGGGAGATCAATTGATTATCTTCCATATTTCATATACACCTTTGACGAACTTGGGCGAATAGGGATCGGGAAGGGTAAAGGGAAATATCAATTAGAAGAAGTAAGGGCAATCCTTCCAGATGAAAGGTCAAAGGTGAAAGGTGAAAGGGAAAATAACCAGGGTGAAAGGGATGAGATGAAATATGAAGATTCAACACTGATTTATTCCGGAAAAGATAAGACCCTCAAAAATAACTTTAAGGTTTTGGGGGTTGATGATCTTTCACCTATCAGCTTACAACCTTCACCTTCTTCTGACCTTTCACCTAACACCTTGCACCTTAGGTTCGTGACGCCAACCAGATTGAAATTTGACGGAAGGCTTTCACCAGCTCTTGAGTTCCATATCCTGATACGAAACCTTCTCAGGCGTATCTCCCTTCTTTCTTATTTCCATTGTGACCGCGAACTTGATCTTGATTTTAAAGGCCTGATTGAAAAATCCCATGAAATAAAAGTCGGAAAGTCAAATCTTCACTGGTTTGATTGGGAACGTTATTCAAACCGCCAGGAGACGAGAATGATGATGGGCGGTATCATTGGGTCAATTATTTTCAAAGGCGATTTTGAACCATTTCAGCCATTCTTATTGCTTGGAGAATTTATACATGTAGGGAAAGGAACAAGTTTTGGACTCGGTAAATATGAAATTTTGAATCTTGAATTTTAAATCTTGAATTTTGAATCTTGAATTATGTTTGATGGGGAAAACGTTTCCAAAACGTTTCTATTGTTGATCAGGTCAGCCAAAAGGGTGTAGGATAGGTCCCATGGAGCAAAAGACCTACCGAGAAATTTTGATCTTCGTGATCGGAACAACCCCTCAAATCATTACCGAAACCCTCTATGGCCTCACCCAGGAATGCCAACCTCCTGTTTTTCCTAAAGAAATTCATATTATCACCACCTCCAGTGGGAAACAAAAAGTTGAAGAAGAATTGATTTCGAATGGACGTATTTCTTTTTTTCTAAGAGAATTTGGCCTACCTGAAATTACCATAAGTAAAGATTCTATTCATGTCATAAAAGGAGAAGGTGACAAGCTTCTCGAAGACATTCGCGAAGCTTCTCATAACGAAGCCGTTGGAGATTTTATTGCCAATTTTATAAGGGAAAAAACACAAGATATGAATGTGAGACTTCACTGCTCTCTGGCTGGGGGCCGAAAGACCATGTCTTTTTACCTCGGTTCAGCCCTCCAGCTATTTGGACGCCCCTGGGATAAGCTTTACCATGTCCTCGTCACACCTGAATTCGAATCCCATCCAGAGTTCTACTATAAGCCCAAAAAGAACCAGGTTCTTGAATTAAAGAATTCCAATGGCAAGGTGATTAAAAGGCTTCATACAAGAGATGCTCAGATTTTGATTGCTGAACTTCCATTCATCCGCCTGAGGGATAAAATTCCTTTGGATGAGAAGGGATTTAAGGAACTGGTCAGAGAAGGGCAGAAAGAGATCGACATCGCGTCCATTCATCCTTCAGTCATAGTTAATCTTTCTGAAAAGGTTGTCTATATCGGCCATGTTGGTATCGATATGGTCCCGATGCAGATGGTTCTCTATGTCAATTTGTTGAGACGAAAATTGGAGGGGTGTTATTTTCCAGAAAAGCCTTATTGCCTTAATTGTACAGAATGTTTTCCTTATCTTGGGGAGCTCTCGAAGAAAAAGACTTTTGATGAGATGGTTAAGGATTATCGAAAAGCCTATGGTCCTTCTTCGGGAAGAGTGGATGAGTTCTTAAGACATTGGGAAAAAAAGGGAGGTATTGATCCTGATACCTTGAGGCAAAATATTAGCAAGATTAATAAGACTTTGAAGGAAGCGATCGAGGACGAGACGTTACATCCGTATTTTATCATTGGGCCAATTGGTAAACACGGCAGCAAACGCTACGGCATCCGAGCCGAGAAAGGCAAGATTTTCATTGAGTAACACAGCCCGGGTTTGTCATTCTGAGGAGCAAAACGACGAAGAATCTTAAACAAAAAACCCCTCTCCCCTGGCGCCTGCCTGCGGTAGGCAGGGGAGAGGATGAAGGTGAGGGGGATCAAGAAAGGAATTTATGAAAAAGCTAAAGATTGATGTTGAAGACATTGCTATTATTATGGAAAATCAGGATCGCTTTGGCACTCAGTATTATCTTGATACCGAGACAGGCGAAGTCGTTGCAATTCCCGATGAGTTGATGAGTGCTTTGGAAGAAGGAGAGTCCTGTGAAGGTCTTCCCACCTGGGAACTTGGACTCCTTCCAAAGGCAAAAGAGATATTCGAAGGGAGTGATCGGTACCAAGAAATTCCAATCCGACCAAGCTACGAGGGATATAATCTGATGGTCCAATTTGCAGAAGGGGTAGCGGATAAAAGGATTCAAAGAGAACTTTCTATTCCTCTTGACGGAAAAGGAGCCTTCAGAAGATTCAAAAAAGTTTTAAGGAATTATCCTAAGGAGGAGAAAGAGTGGTTTAAGTTTAAAGCTGAAAGAGATAGGGAAGAAGTGAAAGATTGGCTGGAAGGCCTCGGAATTGAGATGGAGGATTAGGGAAGGCAGGGAGATTGAATAAAAGTATAATTTAGATTATACTAATCGTGATTATACTTTTTCATTTGGGAGGGATTCTTGAAATTTGTAAACCGAGAAGAAGAATTATCCTTTCTTGAAAAGGCCTATCGCACGGGAGGTTTTCACTTTATTCCTATCTATGGGAGGCGTCGCATTGGCAAGACAAGGTTGATTCAGGAATTTATAAAGGATAAGAAAGCCATATACTTTCTTGCTGATAGTGCTTCAGAGAATGAGCAATTAAAGAATCTTGGGATCATTGTCGGTGAATTCTTTAAAGATTCAATCCTCGTGGGTGCTGGTTTTAAGGACTGGTATCAATTTTTCGCATATATAAAAGAAAAGCATTCTCCAGGGTTAATTCTCATTATTGATGAGTTTCCCTATCTTGTAAATTCTAATCCTGCCATATCAACTGTCTTTCAGAAAGGGATTGACGAAAATCTGAAAGACACGAAGCTATTCTTGATCCTGATGGGTTCAAGCATAGGGATGATGGAAAAAGAGGTCCTTTTCTACAAAGCTCCTCTCTATGGCAGAAGAACAGGCTCTTTAGAGGTTCGGGAGATGGCTTTCGATGCCCTAAAGGATTTTTTCCAGGAAAAAAGTTTTGAGGAGCTTATAAAAATATACGCTGTTTTTGGTTCGATGCCAGCTTATATTGAAAAGGTAGACCCAAGAATGGATATATTTACAAACATAAATGAGTTGGCCCTTGAGAGGAGGCAATTCCTATACAATGAAGTAGAATACATCCTGCGGGAGGAGTTCCGCGAACCCAGAAACTATTTTGTCATCTTAAAGTCTATTGCACAGGGAAAACGGAGGCTTTCCGAGATCATTAATGAGACGGGTTTTGAAAAAAGCCTTGTATCAAGATACCTCGATATCTTGAAAACGCTGGGTTTTGTTGAAAAAGATGTCCCCATTACAGAAAAACATCCGGAGAAGAGCAAGCAGGGTCTTTACCGACTCCATGATAAGTTTTTCTCATTCTGGTTTAAATATGTATTTCCAAACAGAGGAAAGATTGAGATAGGAAATGCCAATATTGTCCTAAAATTGATTAAAGATACTTTTGAACACCATCTTTCTACTATCTATGAGGATATCTGCAGGGATTTATGTAGGAAATTGGTCGGGGAGGGCTTGATGCAGTATTCTATAATAGGAAAGTGGTGGTCGAAGGATAGAGAGATTGATCTCCTGGCTCTCGATGAGGGGAAAAAGACCATTTATTTCGGAGAATGTAAGTGGAGTAATAAGAGAGTGGGAGATGATGTTTATAAGGATCTTTTGGAAAAATCTCAATTTGTCGATTGGCATAAAGGGGAAAGAAAGGAAAAGTTTGTCCTTTTTAGCAAAAGTGGTTTTACACAGAGAATGATGGATATCGCCAGAAGAGATGGAGTCTTATTGGTCAATAAGGATAAGGTGGTGTGTGGGTAAAGAAGGGCTGGATGGCATTGGAGTTCAACCCATTTTCACCCATTCTGAGCAAGAACCCTGAGCAGAGCAAAGGGACAGCGAAGAATCTCACGAGAAAGTATATAAAAACCTGTAGATGGATATAGTTAGATGGGGGATACCATGGATATGAAGGAAAGGGATGAAGAGATCTGGAAGATGAGAAGAGAAGGAGCACGATTTTCTCAAATTGCTGCCCGGTTCAACATTAGTCTGGAACGGGCCCGAAAGATTTATCAGCAAAAGCAGGATAGGATCGATAACTTTGATAAGTGGCCTCCACTGAAGAGAATCCTACCGGTAAGAATTAGAAACGTCCTGGTTAAGGTTTTTGGGAGCGAGGAAATCTTTAACCATCCGGAAAAACTTGTATCTCTAAGTCAGGAAGTCTTTCTCACATGGAAAAACTTCGGGAGAAAAAGCCTGAACGACCTGATGAATGCTTTGGAGTCGCTTGGATACACCGTCAATAGAGACATGAAGATTGCAGATATGAGAAGCCAGAGCTATTTTCAGATCGGTAGGACGATTCTAAGAAAGTACTTTGACTACTACAGGGAGAAGACCCTGGACGATACAGAATACATCCCTGTCGTCCGATTGATCATTGAAGGGATCACCAAAGAAATGAGATCTTCAGGGATAGGGAAGCAAGCTTGTGATGAGATTGCTCAAAAGCTCAAAGCCTTTAATCGCGAAATGTATCAAAATATCTGGATTGAGCATGCAAAGGAAGATCATGATCCTGATGAGGAACCGCTCGACCTGGGAAAAGAATACGAGTCAGCAAAATATACCTTTGACTACATATACAGGCATGGGGAACACCCACGCAATCTTGATTTTTGAATTTTGAAAGTTGAATTTTGAATCTTTAATCTTGAATCTTGAATTTTTTTATTAAAGGAGGGAGACATGCCTAAAAGCTTTGAGGAGCTACCCGTCTGGCAGAAGGCAAGAGAATTGGTCCAATACATTTACAGTCTTACTAAAAAAGAGCCATTCAGTAGAGATTATAGTCTTATCGATCAAATTAGACGTGCTTCCACATCTGTGATGTTTAACACTGCCGAGGGATTCGAAAGGGGTTCCAATACTGAATTCATCCAATTTTTATATATCGCAAAAGGTTCCGCAGGGGAAACAAGAGCGCAATTTTATGTTGCTCTCGATCAAGGGTATATTACCAATGAGGAGTTTAAAAAGGGTTGTTCGTTGTGTAAAGACGTCTCTGGCCAATTAAGTGGTCTCATCGATTATTTGAAAGGCTCTCGACTTAAAGGAGAGAAATTCAAAAAAGAATACAAGAGCGCAAAAGACCGTTTTGAAGAAATGACCCGGCAATTCAATATTCAACATTCAAAATTCAGAAAAGAAGAATCTTAAATTTTGAATTTTGAATCTTAAATTTTGAATTTGTTTAATTAGTTTGGAGGAATCTTAAATTTTGAATTTTGAATTTTAAATTTGTTTGTTAGTTTAGAGGAAAACATGGCATTTGATGTGAAGGAATACCATGCAGTGATTTTAGGAGCACTTTTACATGATATTGGGAAAGTAATTCAAAGGGCACAAGATGATCCTACTTTAAAGAAACATACCGAGTGGGGATATGAATGGTTGAAAGAACACATAGGAGACAATCTTGCTATTAATGCCACTATTGCCCACCACTATACTAAGGATGATGACTATGCCTTCACAAGCAACTTAGGTCTTATCTGGTATCAAGCTGACAATCTGGCATCTGCTGAAAGGAAAGGCAAAGAGAAACTTGAGGAGGGGAGGTGGCACTCAGAAGTTCCCTTGGCTTCGCCTTTTAGCAGGATAAGAAATCAAAATAATTTTGAAGAAAGGCCGGGTATAACTTACCTACCGCTGATCTACGCACAGATCCTAGAAGTTATAAAGGAAGAGCCAAAAATTACCAAAGATAACTACAAAAGGCTTTTAAGAAACTTTGAAAGAGACCTTAATGATCCGAATGTACAAAAGCCTCACTCCATAGATTTTTTGCTTATGCTATATGAAAGATATTTTTCTACTGTTCCATCCATAACAATGAAGATATATGACGGTCTGAAGAAAGAAGAAATCAGGGACAAACACCCCGATATATCCCTTTACGATCATTCAAAACTAACTGCGGCTGTTGCAAGTTGTATGTATCGATTCTGTAGCGAAAAATACCAAGAGAAATGGAATCGTAAGGATCTGTTAAGAAATGAGATTCTGGATGTTCCTCGGGATGTTCACCCATACTTCCTGATAGGTGGAGACATATCAGGTGTTCAAAGGTTTATCTATACAATAACATCCAAAGGAGCATTAAAATCACTAAAGGGAAGGTCTTTTTATATCGAGCTCTTAGCTGAACACGTTATCTCAACCCTGCTGAATGAATTGAGCCTTACAAGATGCAATCTTATTTTTTCAGGCGGAGCACACTTCTACATACTCTCTTATAATACCGTATCTGCAGAGCAGGCGATTAAGAGAGTGAAGAAGAGGATCGATGACTTCCTGTTTAAGGAATTCAAAGGTAGCCTTCAACTTCATCTTGAATATATTGAATTTCATCCCGATGAATTTAAAGATGCTTCTCCCATATGGAATAAGCTGTCGGAAAGAATCGAGAGATCTAAAAAGAGGAAGTGGCAGAATAGGTTAGTGGATGTTTTGAAAATAGAGATGCCCCATGAAGAATGCTTTACAGGATCATGCGAAGTATGCTTTAGGGAAGATCTGCCTTTAAAGGAACTTAGAAAAGGTGACGAGGAACTAAAAGTTTGTGAACCTTGTTTCTCCCAGCATCATCTCGGTGAAATGCTTACGGGAATCTCAAATAAGCGATTTCCTGTTTTATATAAACTTCCTGTTGAACCAGAGGATGGATTTATAAAGATAGAGGATACATATTATCAACTGAAGAGTGGATGGGACCCGCTGATTCATCAAAATGCAGATACTGTTTATAGGATAAACGACTTTACTATAAAACACTACTCCCATCCAAAATCGATATTCCTTCCCCTTGGTATCTACCAGCATGAAGGACTTAAAGAGCTTGAAGATGCATCGGGTACTTTCGGTATCAACCGTATTGCCGTCATTAGGATGGACGTTGATAACCTGGGTAAAATCTTCTCTAAAGCCGTGCCTGAAGGAGATAGGTCTTTCTCACGTATGGCCTCAATTTCAAGGTACTTAAATATTTTCTTCAAGCACCATTTGAATGATGTTGCGGAAGGGGTCGAAATAAAAGGCCCAACTGATGTTGCTAATCGCAATATCAAGGATAAAGGTAGGATGCTTTCCGTTGTTTATTCCGGTGGGGATGACCTATTTTTGATAGGCCACTGGCTTGATATAACGGAATCCTCCTTTGACATAAACCGTCATTTTCAGAGATTTACAGGAAATCCGTTTATCACAATCTCTGGTGGTATGGCGGCTAATCACGACAAATACCCAGTTTATCAGTATGCAAGAGATGCAAACAGGGCAGAGGATATTGCAAAAAGCGCTGGCAAAAACGCGATAACCCTCTTTAGTGATGTAGCCTTCAAGTGGGATGATGCAGAAAGGGTCGTGGAGAGGGTAAAGTTATTTTTGAAATTTCTCAAGCATAAGGGGGACCATTTTGCAGTAGATGAAGAGAGTCTACCCAAGACATTTTTTTACAGGCTTCTTGCCCTTTCAAGAAGATTTAATGAAGAGGGTTTGCTGATACTTCCAAAGGCTGCTTACTTGCTCTCAAGGGTTAGGAATAGGGGGGACAATATGGAGGAGACCCTCAAAATGAAGGAGGCGATTATGAACACTAACAATAATGGATGGAAAATCACTGAGGCAGCAACATTATGGGCATTAATGCTTATGCGAAAAGGAGGTGAGTAAGGATGCCAGATTATGGACAGAGACATGAACAATCACAACGCGGAAGGCAAGGAGGCGAACAAAGAGAATCCCCTGTTTCTGCAATAAGACAAAAACTTGAGCCTTATAAATCAACAGGACTAAAAAATTTATCTGCTGATGAATTAGTCAACATTGCTGATAAAATGGGTAAATACCTTGAATCAGTTGACCTAAAAACGACGCAAGTGAGAAGGTTCTTAGACGGCGTGAGGAAGATCGACGCGGTGTCCGATAAGGGAAAAAAATTTAGCAAAGATCTAGTTATACTCTTAAAACCCAAACTTGCCTATGCAGCAGGAAGGGACAAAGAAAAAATAGGGCCTCTAATGCAGGTATTGGAACCAGCTATTACCGCCGGCTCAAGAACCTATGAGGATTTCAAAAGACTTATAGCCTTGATAGAGGGAATTATGGCTTATCACAAATATTATGGGGGAAGAGACACTTAGGAAGGAGGGATGGATATGTCTACAGAGAGACCGCTTTTAGGCAAAATAACGATTTCTGGAAAGCTTGAATGTCTCACAGGTCTCCACATCGGGGCATCAAGAGAAAACATGGAGATAGGGGCGATTGACCTACCTGTTGTTAGAGACCCAATTACACGGGAGCCGTATATTCCAGGAAGTTCCTTGAAGGGGAAAATGAGATCGTTACTCGAAAAGGCGCTCACTATTTCGCCTAACAGAGAAATTGGGAGAGATGTAAAAATTCATGTGTGCGATGATGCAGGAAATGCTGTCAATTGTCTTATTTGTAGGGTTTTCGGCTCGACGGGGAAAGACGGGGGCAAAAACTTTCCAGCTCGACTTATTGTGCGCGATCTGAAGCTGACTGATGAAAGTCGTGAAAAACTGGGAGAAATAGATACAGGGCTTCAATATACGGAATGGAAATTTGAGAATGCAATAGACAGGATTACATCAGCAGCCAATCCAAGACAGCTTGAGAGAGTTCCACGAGGCGCCGAGTTTACCTTTGAGCTTATCTACAATGTAGAAGAAACTTCACAGGTAGACGAGGACCTTAAGAACCTTAAACTTGCAATGGATTTGATTGAAGCAGATTCACTTGGAGGTCATGGTTCACGTGGATATGGTAAAGTTAAGTTTAAAATAGGCGAAATTGAAGAGGAAAAGGGAAAAGGTATTGTAGGTAAGACGATACAGGGGTATCGTGGTGATGCTTCGGCAATAAAAGAGGCGAAGTCCTTTAACGAAATAAGTGAAATCACAAAATTGTTTAGTAATAAAAGACCGGAGGGGAATTGATGGATGTCTACATTTATAAACTAAAATTTAAAGGGCCAACCCATTTCGGCGAAACAGGTATAGACCTTGAAAATGTGAACGAGTGGGTCAGTTCAGACACTCTCTTTTCTGCCCTCATAAATGCTATGAGTCTGATTTCCTCGAAGGATAAAGTGACTGAATTTGTTAACATATTCAAACAACAGCCGCCTTTTCTTGTAAGTTCCCTCTTTCTATATAGTGACGATATATGCTTTCTTCCTCGCCCAAAGGATGACTCTCATATACCAGTGGAATTAAGAAAGGACAAAGGGAAAGAGATTAAAAAACTCAAATGGCTTGATGCAACAGGTTTCAAGAAGTGGATATCAGGCGTCCATTTAGGTGAGGATGACCTAAATTCACTCGTATCACTCCAACAAGCATATCGGGATATGTTTAAAATAGAGAGAAGACCAAGGGTATCCATTGATAGGGTTACACAGAACAGCAATATCTACCATTGTGGTTATGTCTATTTTAAAGATAGGGCAGGGCTTTACGGGTTTGTTTCGTTCAATGACCTTTCCACTGTGGAGCCATTTAGAAAATTATTAACCGCACTCGGGGAAACAGGACTTGGTGGCGAAAAGACATATGGCTGCGGATTATTTGGGTTAGTCAGTATGGAAAAGGTCTCAGGCGTATTTAATGAAATCCTTTTCCATGATGTTAAAACGTATACACTTCTTTCTCTTTATCATCCCTCTGAACAGGAGATCACAGACATAGGTAATGCTCTTATTGCCTATGATGTTGTGAGAGGAAGGGGCTGGATTACTAGTGGTAGGTACGCACTTCCATTGAAGAGAAAATCAGTTGGATTCTTTACAGAAGGGAGCGTTCTAAGCAGTAAGCCAGGAGGTTGTCTTGTTGATGTGACACCGGAAGGTGCCTCACTTGATACGTTGCAGCATGGAATTTATCGGTACGGTTATGCATTTACAGCGCCTATTGGGAGGTAGTAATGGAGATCTTTGAAAAAAAGAGAATGAAACTCACTGTTAAGTCGCCCATCCACATTGGAAGTGTGGACCAAAAGATTACTCCTTTTGAATACATCCGCCGTGGAGAGTATTTATACCAGGTTTCGGATGAAAAATTAGGTATTTTTCTTCAGAAAAGAAATCTTATAGACCTTTATGTGAGTGCAGTACAGAAGGAGGAACACAGGTTCAGATTATTGGACTTTTTCAAGGGGAAAGGGATTACGATAAAAGAGGATGATTTGCTCTCTTTAAGCAAAGCGAAAACCAAACTCATTGGCGACGCCTCAAGGCTGCAGGAATACAGACCGTTTATTACGGATGGATTTGGAAAACCATATATTCCCGGTACATCTATAAAAGGCGTTATCAGAACGACGATACTCTATAATGCCCTGTTGAGTTATAAAATTAATGATCCCAATGGATTTCAGAGCGAGGTTATTGAGAAGGTTAAGAGAACTTCTCAGAGGGATTTTAGAAGGAAAGGGGCATTCATATGGCTCCAGGAAAAATGGCTTGAGAACTTTAAACTTTCTGAAAAGAATAACTCACCAAACACCGATTGGTTGCGAATGCTCCATGTTTCTGATGGTTATCCGGTTAACCTAAAAGAAACAAATCTTATACCTGTTAATATTCTTAAGAAAGAAGCGTCGGGCTGGAAATATAAGACAGAGACTTCGGGGCAAAATACTATCATATGGATTGAATGCATTCCTACTGATACCGTCATAGAGTTTGATTTGGTATGGGATAATGAACTCCTAAAAAGATTTGAAGAAGGGAACAAAGTTAAACTGCCAAAAGATATTAATGAAATATTATCCTGTATCGGCAAATGGTCTGAAGATGTAAGGAGTTTTGAAACCGGTTTCTCAAAAGGGCATAGTCTTGAAAATTGGTATAAAATTAACAGGGCGAATTTCAGAATTGGTTTTGGGTCAGGAATGATTTCCACTACCATGGCGATGCTACTACCCGAGGATATAAGGAAAATGGTTAGAAATCTTTCCGGAAAGAATAAAGGTGATGAAATTGCACCAAAATCAAGGAGGGTGTGGACCAAAGAAGGGGGAATTATTCCGTTGGGATGGGCGATGGTGAATTAAGCTAAAAAATCAGGAACGGGTTCAAATTGGTTTAATTTACTATGTTCTGTTGAAGAATCATTGGGTTACTAAACTGATAAATCCATTGAAGGAGAACTCTCGATGACGAGACAGCGATTCGTTGAACTGGGGTGTCCGAAATGTGGCGCGAAACAAAATGCTACTGTTTACGACAGTATCTAAAATTGGGGACGGGTTCACATTCGTAAAGCGAGGAAAAGGGATAAAGTAATAGGAGGAGGTTTAAATGGTTGAAAAGAACCAGATCAATGAGATGACGTCTCTCAAAGAGATCCTTGAGGAGTTGAAAAAAGGAGGCAAGGTTCTAATTGCTATCCTATATGGCTCCTATGCGCAGGGCACTCCTCATAAGAGGTCTGACATTGATCTTGCTATCTATATAAAGGCAAAGGGGAGCAAAGAAGAAATAGAAATTGTTGACAAGATTCTTATGGCTGGCGAAAGAGATGTCTCGATACTCAGGTTGGATGATGAGGAAGAATCGCCCTTCGTCGTGAGTGAGGCTCTTAAAGGGACCCATCTTGTTGAACCGGATAAAGAGACTCTTTACGGAATCAGCCATAGAGTTCTTCACGAATGCGAAGAGATAAGATTTAGGAGGGAGTTGAGAATTGGATAAGGCCGGGAAACTTCTGGATTTTTTGGAGGATACGAAAATAGGGAAAATAGAGTGTCAGGCCAACACTTTTCATACTCATAGCGCAGACCCCATTAAAATAAAGGG
>Ga0194113_10008542_pt1 | contig 12572 bp, 12 predicted proteins | sample TA2MahC200mmetaG_FD_146193 | JGI IMG/M metagenome (GOLD analysis project Ga0194113, IMG submission 146193) | Freshwater microbial communities from Lake Tanganyika, Tanzania - TA2015017 Mahale Deep Cast 200m | ecosystem: Environmental > Aquatic > Freshwater > Lake | place: Tanzania: Lake...
GGACTGGAGGCGATGCAGGGACGCGAACCGCCGCCGTGGCTTTCGGTCGACGCGAAGAATTTCAAGGGGAGCCTCCTGCGGATCCCGAGTCGCGAGGAGATCGGTCCCCTCGTCAACGAGCAACTGGTCGTCGAACTGTACTCCAAGTAGACCGGGACGCCGGCTCCGCCGATTCGCGCCGTGCGCGACGGCGCACCGTGCGGTTGCGGCCCGCGGGCCGTGTTTGGAAAGGACTGGACAAATGCCCATCAGACTGAGCCGATTCGAAATGCCCAGGCGGGTCGTCAAGGACGAAGCGGCGGCGACCGCCACCTACGCGCGGTTCGTGGCGGAGCCGTTTGAGATCGGATACGGTCGGACGCTGGGCAACTGTCTGCGGCGCGTGCTGCTCTCGTCCATCGAAGGCGCCGCCATCACGTCGGTGCGCATCACGAACGCCGACCACGAGTTCTGCGCGCTGCCGGGCGTGCGCGAGGACGTGACGGACATCGTCCTCAATCTCAAGAAGGTGCTGCTCAAGTCCTACGTGCGCGAGCCCAGGGAGATCACGCTCAAGGCCGCGGGGCCGGGCGAAATCACCGCCGGCGACTTCACGACCGACGGGACCGTGGACATTCTCAACCCCGATTTTCACATCGCCACGCTGGCGTCGGACGGCAAGCTGGAAATGCGCATGGAAGTGGGCGTCGGCCGCGGCTTCTGCCCGGCGGAAGCCAACCAGAACCCGGACCAGGAAATCGGACGGATTCCGATCGACGCCATCTTCTCGCCCGTCACGCGCGTCAACTTCACCACCGAGAACACGCGCGTCGGCCAGCGCACGGACTATGACCGGCTCAACATCGAGATCTGGACCGACGGGCGCGTGACTCCCGACGACGCCTTGACCATGGCGTCGGCCATCATGCGGCACCATCTCGACGTGTTTGTCAACTACGACAAGGACGTGATCGAGTTTGAAGAGGAAGAGCGGCAGGTGGACGAGGAGCGCGAAGAGCTGCGCCGCAAGCTGCGAATGAGCGTCAACGAGATCGAATTGAGCGTGCGCGCGGCGAACTGCCTCAACAACGCCAACATAACCACGGTGGGGCAGCTCGCGCAGAAGACCGAGACCGAGATGCTCAAGTATCGCAACTTCGGGAAGAAGTCCCTCAACGAAATCAAGGGCAAGCTGGCCGAGCTGGGGCTGAGCCTGGGCATGTCGTTCGGCGATGATCTCATGCCGGCGTCCGGCGCGTCGGCGGCCGGACAGCGCTGAGCCGCGAGGAAGACCATGCGTCACAGAAGAGGCGGCAAGAAACTGGGTCGATCGTCGGCCCATCTCAAAGCGACGCTGGCGTCGCTGGTCGTGGCGCTGATCGAGCGTAAGCGGATACGGACCACGCTGACCAAGGCCAGGCAGGCGCGCCGGCTGGCGGAACGCATGATGACCCTGGCCAAGCGCGGCACGCTCGCCGCGCGCCGGCGGGCTCTGGCCCGGCTGGGGCGCGAAAGCGCGGTGGTTGCGCTGTGGGCGATGGCCCCGGCTTCGGCGCAGCGGGCCGGCGGCTACACGCGCGTGATCAAGCTCGGGTCACGGCCCGGCGACGGATCGGAAACGGCCATGGTCGAATGGGTGGACGCCACGCCGCCGCCGGCGGCGAAGAAGAAGCGCGAGAAGAAGGAGAAGGCCGAAAGCGCGGCGTAAGCCGCGGCCTGGAACTCGGGAAGAAGATATCTTCGGAGTTTCAGATCGACGGCCGGTCTTTCCTGAGTTCCAGATTGATTCCCCCCGTCTTCCTGAGTTCCAGATTGATTCCCGGTTCTTCCTGAGTCCCGGATCGCAGGTCTTACCTCCCGATCCCCTTCCCGCTTCCGCGCCGATCGCCGGGGCTCGGATTCACACGGACGGGGCTTCCCTGCGCACGAAATACACCGAGCGCGGCGATGCCGACGGCGATACGCGCTCGACGAATCCTTCCTCGACGAGATCCTGAAGATCCCGCGTGGCCGTGTTCGGCGACACGCCCGCGTGCTCGATGATTTCGGCGCGCGTGAGGAGACGGTTCCCGCGGAACAGCTCGCGCAGCGCCTCCAGGCGGCGCACGCGCGGGGCGCGTCGTCCGGCGGCGCGCCGGCTCACGCGATGGGCGGGCGTCAGCCGTATGGGACGGCGGGTCGCGGCGGGAGAACGCGCCGCCGCCGGGGGCGATTCCGCGGACGCTCCGGCCGGCGGCGTTTCCGTTCCCTCCAGCGCGCCGTCCGCGGGCAGATCGATGTCCGCGGCGTCGTACCACAGCTTGTCCGAGTTCATCAGGCGCATGCGCTCGACGGCGTTGCGCAGCTCCCGTACGTTGCCGGGCCAGGCGTGCCGCAGCAGGCGGCGCGTCAGGTCGGTGGACATCGCCGCGCGCGTGTCCGGCGGCCTTCCGGCGTTGAGGAAATGCGCGGCCAGAAGAAGGACGTCCTCTCCCCTGTCGCGCAGCGGCGGCAGGTGGATGCGCAACCGGCGCAACCGGTAGAGAATATCCTGCCGGAAACGCCGCTCCGCGACCAGGCGGTCGAGATCCGCGTTGGTTGAGGCCAGGATCCGGCAGGCAACGGCCTTGCTCCGCGCGCTGCCCACCGGACGGATTTCCCCCGTTTCAAGCACGCGCAGCAAGGCGGCCTGCAGAGGGGCCGGTATGTCGCCGATCTCGTCCAGGAGCAGCGTCCCGCGGCCGGCTTCCTCGAACAGGCCGGCGTGCGCGGCGGCCGCGCCGGTGAAGGCGCCCTTGGCATGCCCGAACAGCTCCGACTCGAGGATGGAGACGGGTATGGCGCCGCAGTTGACCGCGAGAAACGGCTCGTCGCGGCGTCGGCTTCCGTCGTGAAGCGCCCGCGCCGCCAGTTCCTTGCCCGTGCCGGTCTCGCCCGTGATCAGGACCGGGACATCGAGCGGCGCGAAACGCGCCACCGCCTCGCGCACGCGGGCGATGGCTTCGCTCCGGCCGAGAATGGCGTCGGCCGCGGCCGCGAAGGTTGCAGGGGGCGCCGCCGCGGGGGAGGGCGGGGCCGTCAGGCCCGCCCCGGCCGCGGAGAACGGCGGTCCGGCCTTTGCCCGGCCCGGCGCGGCTTCGGCGCGAAGGATCGCGTGGGCGCCGCGCGTAAGGTCCACCAGCGCGTCGCGCGGCATTTCGGCGGCAAGCCGCAGCTCGAAGCGCAGGCGCCCGGCGGCGCCGTAAAGGTCCACGGCGCGCAGCAACGCGGCGAAGCGCGCGGTCGCCGTTGCGGCCTGCCCGGCCAGCAGCGCGATGCGGGCCAGGAAGAGATTGTCCCAGTAGTTGGCGTTCCCCAGATCGCGACGCATGTTCAGCAGGCGGTCCGCGGCTTCGGCGTTGCCCTCGGCCAACTCCGCGCGGATGAGGTTAAGGGAAACGCAATCGTGTCCGGCAAGGCTGGATGGACCCCTTTTCTCGCACAGCCGCGCCCAGCGCAGGGCCTGGTGAATATGCGCGCTCAGCAGGCACTGCATCACCAGCGCCCAGTCGGGGAGATCCGCGGCGGAAACCGCGCGCTCCCGGTCCGTCCCAACGGCCGCGGCGCGCTGTTCCGCGTCGGCCGTCATGAGCCCCAGCAACACACGATAGCGCGCGACGAGTCGCTGTTCCGCGGGCGCGGACGCGGCGCCGCCCGATTCGGCCAGCAGGCGCGCGGCGAGATCCGTCCGCCCGGTCTCCATCGCGTTGATCAGGATGATCGAACGCGGCAGGCCCGGCGGCGCGTCCAGGGCCGCCGGAGAAACCCCGGGCGCGCCGGGAGCCTGTTCCCCTTCCGGCGCGCAAGGCGCCCGCGCCCCGCCCGGGACGGACGGCGGGCGGGACGGGGCCGGGATCGCGCCAAGGCCCGGCTCGAGATCGCCCAGACGGCCGAGTTCGGCCAGCAGGCGCGCCAGGCGCAAACAGGCGTCGGGCCGGTGCGGCGACGCGGCCGGCAGCGCGGCAAGGGCTTCGCGCAGAAGCCGCTCCTCGTCGGCGTGATTGCCCGCGCCGCCCTGCAGCAACGACTCGACAACAAGTATGCCGGCGCCGAGCTCGGGCGGAGTCGCGGGCGCAAGCATGGCCCGCGCCCGGTGAAGCACGGTCCATGCCTGCTGCATGCCGGTGTGCGTTGCGAGCGCATGCAGGCCGGCGGCTTGCGCCCAGGTCACAAGGAAAAGAACGCACAGGTCGTTGTCCTCGTCGCGCAGCCCGACTTCGCGCGCGGCGCGCAGTCCCCGCGCCGCGGCTTGCTTCCCGCGGATCGCTTCATGCAGATGGACGAGGGCGGCGAGCAGGGGCGAATCGGACGCCGCCGGCTTTACCGCGGCAGCGAGATCGGGAGGCGCACTGATGTAAGAGGCGATTACGGGGTTCATGATTGGTCGCCTTCTGTCAGTTACCTACGCTTATCATAAGCGCATGATAGGCGCAGTCAAGCGATGGGGTCAACGGCAATTTTCACTGGTTGCTTGTCGGGCGCAAGGCAGCTACGCAGGGCATCGGGAATATTGAGCCTGGAGAGAGGCTCCGGAAACAGGACGGGCGCGTGGCATGCGGCGTGCTCATATGCCGGTTGCCATGAGCGCGCGCACGAGAACCGCGGAACAGGTTTTGTGTCCGGCCGGCCGGTCCGGAATAACGGCTTGCCTGCCTTTTTTCGACGGGATATTCTCGGCTGCAGCAAGTCTGTGGAGGACTCCCATGCCCAGGTTCAGATACGTCGCGATGGACGCCAAGGGGGGCGAGACTGAAGGCGTGGTGGACGCCGAGAGTCAGTCTCAGGCGATCTCCGTAATCAGGTCGAAGGGGTTCTATCCCACGCGCGTGGTCGCCGTCGGCGGCCCGGCGGTAGCCGGAGCGCCGGCCGCCTCCGTTGCCGCCAAGGGCCTCAGCATGCGCATGGAGATCAAGCTTCCGAGTTTCCTGCGGGGCGGAGTCAAAGCCAAGCAACTGATGGTCTTCACGCGGCAACTGGCCACGCTGGTTGACGCCGGCGTGCCGCTGCTGAGAGGTCTGCGCATTCTGCTCAAACAGGAGAAGAACGTGACGCTGCGGGAAGGTCTGGAGGGGATGGGCGACGCGGTGGAAAGCGGCAGCACCTTTTCCGACGCCCTGGCGCAGTTCCCGCGCATTTTTGACGGCCTTTTCATAAGCATGGTCAAGGCCGGCGAAGCCGGCGGCGTGCTCGAAGTTGTGCTCAACCGTCTGGCCGAGTTCATGGAGAAGGCGGAGCGGATCAAGAACCGGATCAAGAGCGCGATGATCTACCCGATCGTGGTGCTGATCGCCGCGGTGGGCATCCTCTCGTTCCTGCTCATCAACGTGATTCCCAAGTTCGAGGATATCTTCAAGGATCTGCTGGAAGGCCGGCCCCTTCCGGCCGTGACACAGTTCGTGATCGGCGCGAGCCACGCCGTGGCCGCGAACGGCCTGTGGATTCTCGGGGGTATCGTGGCCGTGGTCGTGGCCGCGCGCCTGTGGAAGCGGACGAGGCGGGGCGCGCGCACTCTGGACAAGCTCAAGCTCAGGGCGCCGATTTTCGGCCCGCTTTTCAGCAAGACGGCCATCGCCCGCCTCACGCGCACGCTGGGCACCCTGATGACCTCGGGCGTGCCCGTGCTGCAGGCGCTGAACATCGTGCGCGATACGGCCGGCAACCGCATCGTGGCCGACGCGATCCAGATGGTCCACAACGCGGTCAAGGAAGGCGAAAACATGACCGGTCCTTTGGAGGCAAGCGGCGTGTTCCCGACCATGGTGGTCAGCATGGTGGACGTGGGCGAGGAAACCGGCGCGCTGCCCGAGATGCTGATGAAGATCGCCGACAACTACGACGACGAAGTGGACACGGCCGTGGAAGGCATGACCTCGGTGATCGAGCCGATTCTGATCGTGTTCCTGGCGGTGATCATCGGCACGATCGTGATCGCCATGTTCGTGCCGCTGATCACGATCATCGGGCAGATGTCGCAGTAGGGGAGGTGTGTGGGGGTGTGAGTGTGGGAGTGTGTGAGTGTGGGAGTGTGGGAGTGTGTGAGTGTGTGAGTGTGGGAGTGTGTGAGTGTGGGAGTGGTGACGCATTTCAGGGATCTGAGGGTCTATCGGACAGCTTTCGAAGCTGCCATGAAGATCTTTGAGTTGTCAAAGGAATGGCCCAAGGAAGAGAGGTTCTCCCTGACCGATCAGGTTCGGCGCTCATCGCGCTCGGTTTGCGAGCAGATTGCCGAAGCATGGAGGAAACGACGCTACTTGGCCCATTTCAAGAGCAAACTCACGGATGCGGACAGCGAGGCTGCGGAAACGCAGTCATGGCTTGAGTTCGCTTTCAGATGCGGCTATCTGGTCAAGCCGGGGTTCGAGGAATTGGATGCGACATACGACCAAGTGAGCGGAGGTCTGGTCAACATGATGGCCAACGCAGACAAGTGGTGCGTTGCTCACCTGGGCGTGAAAGAGGACGGTATCCAGTACGGAAACGTATCGGACGAGTCACTCACACACCCACATACTCACACACCCACATACTCTGAGGAGGTGGAGGGGAGTGTGTGAGTGGGGGAGTGTGTGAGTGGGGGAGTGTGTGAGTGGGGGAGTGTGTGGGAGTGTGTGAGTGCGGGAGTGCGGTGGAGAGGGGAGGGTGACGAATGAAAAAGCGCGGATTCACGCTGATCGAGATGCTGATGGTGATCGTGGTGATCGGCATCCTCTCCGGCATCGTGTTCAAGCTCTTCTCCATGGTCACGCGCAAGGGCCAGGAGTCCGAGACGATTCGCCGGCTGGAGTGCATAGCCAACGCCCTCAACGAGTATTTCGTGGAATACGGGCAGTATCCGCCGGCGGTCAACATGACGTACATCTGCGAGAACACCGGGCTGCAACATCCCAACTTCCGCGACATTTTCCTGCCGCAGAACCCCGACTGGAAAGACAACACGCTTTTCGACTACACGGGCCTGGTGGCCTGGCTGTGGCCGCGCGACAATCCGCCCAACGCGGCGGCCTGGCCGCGACTGCCGGGCTACAGCATCAAGCACAAGGAGAACGTGCAGTACATCGGCGACAGCGCGCGCGACCAGGCGGCCAAGGAACGCTGGGCCCGTTTCCTGGAGGAAGTCCCGCTCAGCTCAGGCAAACAGGCGATTCTGAACAACAACGTCAGCGACGGCTACGGGACGTATCCGTGGCCGTACACCAACGATGTGCTCACGGTCAAGGACGACTACGGCGGAGATCTGCGATACCAGTGCACGCCGCCGTACCTGACTTACCGGTTGTGGTCGCTGGGGCCGAACGGCAACGACGGCGACGCGGACGACATCCACCGCGACAAGTGGGATCTGTGAGAGACTGAGATGAATGCCGAATCAGGTAGGGCGGGCAAGCCGGCCCCGCCGGAGCGAGGCTTGCACATGGCAGGTTCGAGGCGGGCGCCCGGCGCGGCAGGGATGCCGCGCCCTACCTGGTGTGGGCCTGGTAGGGCGGGGCCTCCGGCCCCGCCGCAAGCGAAGACGGCGGTCAGGGGGGATGCCGCGCCCCCCCGGGGATCGGCGTCGAGGCGAAGAGGCTCCGCTTTCACCCTCGTCGAGCTGCTCGTGGTCATGGCCATCATCGGCCTGCTGGCCGGGACGACGCTCACCGCCGTCAGCCAGGTGCGGCACGCGGCGCGGCGGGCCGAGGCGCGGGATTACAACGACCAGATCGTCAGCGCGCTGAAGTCGTTTCTGGCGGACTACCGCAGGTTTCCGGACCTGACGGTGACCACCTTGAACACGGATCTCATGCTGGTTCTCAGCGGGCAGAACACCAACAGCAACACCAAGGCGCTGCGCTACATGGAATTCTCCTCCGCCGAGTGGGCGAACGGTGAAGTGCGCGACCCCTGGGGCAGGGCGTACCGGGTGGCCATCGACAACGGCAGGGGCGGAAACGACGACACGAAAGGCTACGATTCGATCGTGCACCCCCAGGACTATTCGCCGGTGCGGCAATACGCGGTGTCCTGGTCCTGGGGCCGCGACGGCGTGAACGCGACGACGGACGACGTAAAGAGCTGGTAGAACGGCGCCGAATGCCGGATGAAGAGCGGAATGATGAATGTCGATCGCAGAGCGTGGGGCAGGGCCGGGCGTCTCGCCCGGTTGCGGCGCGGCGGGGCGCGCTCCGCCGCGCGGATTCGGCAATCGGCAATGGGCAAACGGCATTCCGCCTTCACCCTCATCGAACTGCTCACGGTCGTGGTCATCCTGGGCATCCTCTTCGGGCTGGTAACTTCGGCCGTGATGCGCGCGCGGCTGTCGGCGCGCAGGCGGAAGGCGGCCACGGACTGCATTACGCTCGCGGCCGCGGCGCGGTCCCACTACCACCGCTTCGGCGAATGGCCCGTCCCGGATCCGTACGACGCCAACGGGATTCGCGTGTATTTGAACAGCAACTACAAAGTCATGGCGTGTTTGCTCTCCAATGAGCTGAGCCGCACCCATCTCAGCGTCGGCGACTACGCTTTTGACGCGCAGACCAACGTCCTGTCTCCGGCGCCGGCGTCCTATCCGGCCGGAGCGACGTCCATGACCGTCACGTACGGGGCGCAAAACGTGACCATGCCCGAGCAGAACGAGCGTTACACGTTCGTTTTCAACAAGAGCGACAGGGCGCAGAACGTGGTGTTCGAGGTCTGGACGAACGGGTTCCTTCACGAGAACGTAACGCTGACGCTGGGGGCGGACAGCATGGCGGTGACGGCTTTTCTGTGCAAGTGAGGTTCGCCATGAGAAGAGCGGGGCGCGCGGGCCGGCAGGCGGGCGGCTTCACGCTGATCGAGCTGCTGGCGGTCATGGCCATCATGATGCTGATGACCGTGATCGCCATGACGTCCTATTTCGGCGCCACGCGCGGCGCGGCCATGCGCGGCGCCATAACGCACCTGCAGGACACGCTTACACTGGCGCGCCAGGCCGCGATCATGCAGCGCCGCGCCGCGCACGTGCTCTTCAGCAGCCAGGGCGAGGCGCCGTCCTACGTGATCTGCCTGCACGAGGGGACGGGGACCGGGGACGCCACCCGTAAGGTGCTCGGACTTGACGAATTCGACAACCGGGAAGGGCTGGTCCAGGGAGGCGAGGTGTACAATCTCAACACGGGGGCCAGGACCACGATCGCTACGGTCCATGCGCAGTCGATCACCACGCAGGACGCCATATGGACGGGGGAGTGCAAGTACGGATGGGCGGTCAGTCCCACGGTGCAGTTGCCCGACGGTTTTACGCTTTGGGAGGTACCTCCCGGCAGGTTTCCGCTGTCGGTGCTGTTCAACCCGGACGGCACGACGCGCACCGAGGACTACACGATCAGGGTCCTGGAGGAGACGGATACGCGCGGCTACGGGGAAGTCAAGGTGGCCGGCCCGACCGGTTTCGTTTCGAGCGCGATCGTGGCGGGACAGGCGAAATAGGCGCCGGGCGAGCGCGGGTAGGGCGGGGCGTCTCGCCCCGCCGGTGCGAGGCGCGCGCGTGGCATGAACGAGGCTTGATCGCCGGGAATGAGAAGATCGTGAAGAAGAACAAGACAGACGTCGGCGCCCGTTCCCTTCGCGGGTTCAGCCTGGTCGAGGTGAACCTGGCCATTCTGCTGGTCGGGGTCGGTCTTTTCGCGATCTTCGCCCTCTTTCCGCGCGGACTGCAGGAAAGCGACATGGCCGTCCAGGACACGCACGAAGCCATGTTCGGCAACGCCGTGATCAGCGCGATCGAGGGCAATGCCGCGGCGATCGCCGACTGGGACACATGGACCGACCTGTCCGCCCTGAGCAGCGCGTTGCGCGAGGGCATGATCATGCGGAACATCGTCCTGACGGCCGACGGCGGGGGTCTCAAGGCGACCGACACCGACCTGATGTTCCCGCCGAACTCCAACCCCCAACGCTACATCACTTACCAGTTGCTCGTCCTGCCGCGCGGCGACACGCAGGGAAGGCTGATCAAGGTCTTTCTCAAGGTCGCCAGCGGACGCGACCGCAGCCTGGCGACGTGCAGGGACTACTATACCGAGCTGATATACACGAGAGAATGACGATGACGACGGATCCGAAAGCGGCGACGCATGGCGGCGATTCCGCCCGGCCGGGAGGCGCGGCGAACGCCGGCGCGCGGCGGCCTTCGCCGGCCGGTTCGCAAACGCGGACCGCCTTCACCCTGATCGAGGTCATGGTGGCCGTGAGCATCATGGCCATCCTGGTCGTGATCATGAGCGCGATCTTTCACCAGAGCAGCGTGGCGTGGGACAGCGGCACCGGCCGCATGAAGGCGAACGTTACGGCCCGGGCGGTGCTGAACCTCATGGAGGGCGAGCTTTCGCATGCGGTTACCGATTCGCGCATGAAGATGAACATCGGATTGATGACCAAGGAGCCGGGGAGTCCCACGATCTGGTTCTGGGCGTTGACGGGCGAAGCGGACACGACCAACCGCATGCTCCGGAAGATCAGCTACGTCCGCAGCGGCGACGCCATCCTGAGAAAATTATGGAAGGTGGATGCGAAGACGGCGTACAGCAACGCCATTGACGGCACGGCGGGAGCCGCGCCGGACCACGAGGCTGTCCTGGCAACCAATGTGCAGGAAGTGTACTTCCAGGGATGGCCGGGCGACGAAAGTTTCGAGACGCGCAGCAGTCTCCCCGGCGGCGTGAAGATCCGGCTGGCGATCGGCCGCGCCGACCGGGTCTCGAACCTGGCGGCGTGGTCGGCGGGTCCCGATGGCATGACCAATCCCGACAAACCCAAAGGCAAGGACGAGAACGCGGACGATATCGGAAGCTGGTAGGGCGGTCAGCGTCAATGGAACGCGAAATGAATAAGACGCGAAGACAGGCTTTCACGCTGGTGGAGCTCCTGACCGTCATCGCCATCATCGGGATTCTGGTCGGTTTCCTGCTGGTGGCGGTGTCCAAGGCCCGCGAACGGGCGCGGCGGGTGCAGGTGGAGGCCGAAGTGCGCGAACTGGCCAAGGCGTGGAAGGCCTACTGGGTCACCTACGGTCATCAGCACGGGTGGCCTTTCGCGAAGGACGGCCAGGGAAAGATCAGGCGGGAGATGGACGGCACGGCCATGAAGATCCTGGCCGGCGCCGAAGACACGCCCACCTGGAATCCGGAAGGGCTGGTCTTCATGGAAGTCCAGACGGAGGAGTTGGAGAACGGGTTCAAGGATCCGTGGGGGAAACTGTACATGGTGGATTTCAGCAGCGATCTGATCACGGGCACGGAGTACTACGAGACGGCGGTGACGTTCCCGAACCGGGACAGGTATGAGTTTGAGTAGAGAGGGAAGTGTGTGGGTGTGTGAGTGTGTGAGTATGTGAGTATGTCTTGTCCCACCCACACACTCACACACCCACACACGCACACACAGAAAGGCCATCATGCGAACCGACCACCTAGGCAATAGGAACGGCGTCGCCATCGTGCTGGTGGTGGGGATGCTGGCCGTGCTCATGCTGATGGCCGTGGCCTTCTCCATCTCCATGCGCATCGAGCGTCGGGGGGCGGGCATGCGGCGCTTCAACGTGCAGGCGGAACACATGACGCGCGCGGCCCTGAGCGAGGCCATGTACGCCATTGACCAGGCCTTGGACCCGGGACCGTCCGGCGAGTTCAAGATATACCCCGACTGGGGCGTCCTGGCGTCGCACGCGGGGGACGCCGATCTGCTGCCCGCGCAGGTGCTGACCGGTCCGGCCATGGGCTACGTGCCCATGTCCCTGGACGCGGAGGCGCAGGCGGCGCAGCCGCGCTGGGGCGAGTTCCGGGTGGCCAGCGACGGCGAAAACGTGCTGCGCGGGCGCTACGCCTTCGTGGCGATCAATAGCGCCGGATTGCTGGACGCCAACGTCGTCGGCGGCAGCAACCGCGTTTTCGGCCTCAGCCCGGCCGAGATTCCGCTTGCCGGCCTGCGCGACTTCGCCAACCCCGGCGATCCCGCGAAGTTCCTGTCGGACCGCAAGAAGCACATGCGCTACGAGACGCTGCCGGAATTGTGCGCCATCAACGGCAGCGTGGCGGCGCGCTGTCCCGCCGGCTGGACGCCTTACGACCTGGCGGTCTATTCGCGGGCGGCGGAAGGGCAGTACCTGGAGTCCTCCCTGGCCGGCAGCAACAAGATAGACATCAGCGGGAGCGTGGCGCAGTTGAGCGCGCCGTCGAAAAAAGAGGAAATCGAGCAGGGGTTGATAAGAAGCGGCGTCCGCTCGGGAGAGGCCGAGTTCGTTTTCAACAACCTGGTCGACTACCTCGACGCCGACTCGATTCCGTACGACCTGGGCGGGCCGTACACGGAAGCCGTGCCGATGGTCAGCGAGTTCCAGGCGGAATACGACGCGCGGTCAGGCGCCACGAACGTGGTAGCGCGCGTGGTCCTGGGAATCGAGCTGCACTATCCCTTCACGAAACCTTCCGATCAGTCGTTTGACGTCAACACCGAGATGAAGGCCAGACTGCGCGACGCCAGCACCGGCGCGGAGCGCACGGCGACCAGCGGCGTGTTCACGGTTGCGTCGGGATACACGCCGGGCGCGGACGTCG
>Ga0194113_10008544_pt1 | contig 12571 bp, 10 predicted proteins | sample TA2MahC200mmetaG_FD_146193 | JGI IMG/M metagenome (GOLD analysis project Ga0194113, IMG submission 146193) | Freshwater microbial communities from Lake Tanganyika, Tanzania - TA2015017 Mahale Deep Cast 200m | ecosystem: Environmental > Aquatic > Freshwater > Lake | place: Tanzania: Lake...
CGTGCTGTGCTCGGCCGGCGGCGACGAACTGCACCTCGAGTTCATGCACGCGCCGGGTGCGTGCTGCGAGGCGGCCATGCCAGCGCTCGCCGACGCGCCGACGGACGGGTCGCCGGCGCTCGCCGCGCACGAACACTGCGACCACGTCAGCCTGACGATCGAGATCACGCCAGCGCCGCGCGGTGGCGACCTCGGCAACAACGCGTCGGCGCTGCTCGCGATCGCTCCGTTGCCGCTCGCCGCCGTCCCGGCCATCGGGGCGACTGCGTTCACCCGCCCCGCCGCCACCGGCCCGCCGCCGTGGGCGTCGCGCCTGCGCCAGCAGGCGACCGTCCGTCTGCAGGTCTGAGCCCGCGCGCCCGTCGCAGCCGCCGTGCTGCGCGTCCCCGCCGCGTTTGCTCCCACCTGTCCGACCGACCCGCGTGAACGACCCGACCTCGACCTGCCCGACCGGCCGCCTGCGCCTGCTGCGCCTCGCCGTGCTCGCCGCCGCTCTCGCCGCCTGCACGCCCGAGCAACACGCCGGCGCGCCGCCGCCCGCGCTGTTCGTCGGCGACCTGCCGCTGCAGCCAGCGCTCGCCGACGATGGCGCGTCGTTGACGACTGGTCGGCCAAAGCTCGTCGGCGACGCCACCGCCTTCGAAGCGCCGATCCCGGTCGGCCTCGACGACGCGCTGCGCGCCGTCGCCGCCACGCACCCGCGCATCCGGGGCGCGCTCGAAGACGTGATGCAGGCGCGCGGCGACTCGGTCACCATGAAGCTGCTGCCCAATCCTTCGCTCGGCGCCAGCTACTCGCTTGCGCCGTTCCCGGGCGCGAAGTTCGACGCGACGTCGCGCCAGGGCGGCCCGCCGCAGATCGACCTGGGCTTGGGCTTCGCGCTCGACGCGCTGCTGTTCGGCAAGCGCAGCGCCGCCATCGCCGCCGCCGAACTCGCGGTCGACGCGGAGCTGGCCCGCTACGCCGCCGCCGCCAACGACGTGATGGTCGCCGCCAGCGACGCGTACTGCGCCGTGCTGCGCGCGCGCGACGTGCACGAGTTCGACCTGCAGGCCGCGGCGTCGGCGCAGACGCTCGTCGACGCGCTCGCCGCCGGCAACGCCGCTGGCACGGTGGCGCGCCCCGAGGTCGATCGCGCCCGCACCGCCGCGGCGCTGGCGCAGCGCGACGCCGCCGCGTCGGCAGCTTCCCTGCTGGCCGCGCGCGCGCACTTCCGCGCCTTCCTCGCCGGCGTCGACGGCGGTGACCGCGCCGAACCGTGGCCGAGCGACGCCGAACGCGCGACCGCCGCCGTGCCGCCGCTCGCCGAGTTGCTGGCCGGCGCCGAGGCGCGCCGGCCCGACCTCGAAGCCGCGCGCCGCGAACTGGCGCTGGCGAAGCAGGCGCTCGGCCGCGAGGTCGCCAACGCCTGGCCGTGGCTGCGCGGCAACGTCGGCATAGCGCGCCAGCGCCAGCGCGCCGCCATCGGCTTCCCCGACGCCGACTCGTGGGGCGCTGGCCTCGAGTTCGCGCTGCCGCTGTTCGACCGCAACCAGGGCAACATCCTGCGCGCGCAGTCGGCGGCGCGGCAGGCGCAACTGCGGCTCGACGCCGTGCGCGCGGAAGCCGCCGCCGCCGTCGCCGCCGCGCACGCCGAGCACGACGCCGCGTGCGCCGCCGACGCGCTGCTTGGCGAAGCCGCCCGCGACCCAGCCGAGGCGGCGCGCGCCGCCATCGAAGCCGAGTTCACCGCCGGCAACCGCACGCTGCTCGAGGTGCTCGACGCGCGCGCCGCCTGCCGCGAGATCGCGCGCAGCGCCGCCGCCGCGCGCGCCGAACGGTTGCGCACCCACCGGCGCCTCGCCGCCGCCTGCGGCGGCCTCGCCACCGGACCTGCGACGGAAGCCAGCGCCGCGCCGGACGCGACCTCGACCCCGACGCCATCGACGCCGCCGCCCGCCGCGTCGTTGCCAACCACCCCGACTTCCGCCCCCGCGAGCCCAAGGAGGCAACCGTGATGCGCTGTTCCCTGACCGCCGTCCTCGCCTGCTGCTTCCTCGCCGCGTGCGGCAAGGAGCCGGCCGCCGACCACGACCACCAAACGCCGCCGCCGACCAATCGCATCGACGTGCCCGACGCCGTGCGCAAGAACCTCGGCATCGCCTTCGCCACGGTCGAGCGCCGCGCCGTCGCCGCGACACTGCGGCTGCCCGGCACCGTCGAGCTGCTGCCCAACGGCCGCGCCGAGGTCTCCCCGCCGCTGGCCGGACGCGTCACCGTGCACGTGCAACCGCTGCAGCGCGTCGCCGCCGGCGACCTGCTGGCGACCGTCGCGTCGCCGGCCTGGCGTTCGCTGCAGCGCGAACTCGGCGAACTGGAGAACGCGCTCGCGGTGATTGAAGCCAACCGCAAGGCGATGCCGCTGCTGCTCGCCGCGTGCGAACAGCACGAAGCGAGCCTGCGCGCCGCCGCCGACGCGCTGCAGGGCCTCGTGCGAACGCTCGAGCAGAGCCAACAGCAGGTCGGCGGCCAGGCGACGCGTCTCGCCGAGGCGCGCGCCAGCCTCGCCGCCAATGCTGCGCTGCTCGCCGAAGCCAACGAGAAGCACTCCGAGACGCAGACGCGGCAAATCGAGCTGGAAGCGACCGCGAAGAGCCAGCGCGAACGGCTGCGCCTCGCGCTCGCCGCCGCGGCGACGACGCTCGGCGTGACCACTGATTCGCTGGCCGCCGTCGGTCCCGACGGCGCGCCACGTTGGCAGACGATCGACGCGATCGAGCTGCGCGCGCCGCGCGCCGGCGTGGTCGAAACCATCGCCAGCGGCGACGGCGCGCTGGTCGACGGCCACGACGTGTGGGCTACGATCGTCGACTCGACGGCGGTGCGCTGCCGCGCGCGCGCGCTGCAGAGCGACCTCGGCCGTCTGCGCGACGGCCTGCCGACCGCGATCGTGCCGGCCGGCGCCGCCGACCCGGCGGCCCGCGCCGTCGCGACGCTGCAGCTCGCGACCGGCGGCGACGCCACGCAGCGCACGTTCGACCTGTGCGCGACGCCGCAGCAACCGGCGACGTTCCTGCGCCCGGGCATCGCGGTGTTCGTCGAGATCACGACGATCGGCACGGCCGAGCCCGTGCTGGCGATCCCGCGCAGCGCGGTGCTGCAAGACGGCCTGCAGCGCGTGTTCTTCCGCCGCGACCCCAAGGACCGCGACAAGGTGATCCGCGTCGAGGCCGACCTCGGCGTCGACGACGGCCGCTGGGTGGAGATCAAGAGCGGCCTGATGGACGGTGACGAGGTGGTGACGACCGGCGCCTACGAGCTGGTGCTAGCGAGTCCGGCGCAGGCGACCAAGGGCGGCCACTTCCACGCCGACGGCACCTGGCACGAGGACCACGAGTAGGCCGCCATGTTCCGCCAACTGATCGCCTTCGCGCTGCAGCGGCCGTTCGTCGTGCTCGTCGGCGCAGCGCTGCTGCTGCTCGCCGCCGTCTGGCGCGTCGGCACGATGCCGGTCGACGTCTTCCCCGAACTCAACGCGCCGACCGTCGTGGTGATGGCCGAGAGCCCCGGCCTCGCCGCCGACGAAGTCGAGCAGACGGTGACCTTCCCGTTGGAGACGGCGACTGCCGGCCTGCCGGGCGTGCGCCGCGTGCGCAGCGCCTCGGCGATCGGCCTCGGCATCGTCTGGGTCGAGTTCGACTGGGGCGAGGACATCTTCCGCGCGCGCACGCTGGTCGCCGAGAAGCTCGGCTCCGTGCGCGAGAACCTGCCGAGCAACGTGCACGCCGAGATCACGCCGATCACCTCGATCACCGGCGAGATCATGCTGCTGTCGGTGACGTCGCCCGACGGCCGCGCCAGCCCGCAGCAGCTGCGCACCTACGCCGAGTTCGACCTGCGCAATCGCCTGATGGCGGTGCCCGGCGTCGCGCAGGTGGTCGCCATCGGCGGCGAACTCGCCGAGTACCAGGCCGTCGTGCGCCCCGACGACCTGCGCCTCTTCGACCTCACGATGGACGACGTCGTCGCCGCCGTGCGCGACGCGCACGCCACCGCCGGCGCTGGTTACCTGCCCGACGTCGAAGGCCTCGAGCTGCCGATCCGCCAGACCGGGCGCGTGCGCTCGCTCGACGACCTCGCCAGCGCCGTCGTCGCCCATCGCGACGGTCATCCGGTGACCGTCGGCCAGGTCGCCGAGGTGCGCCTGGGCGCTGCGCCGAGACGCGGCGCTGCCGCCGACGACGCGCGCAAGGCCGTGGTGCTGTCGGTGCAGAAGTCGCCGGACACCAACACGCTGGCGCTGACCGACGCGATCGATCGCAAGCTCGCCGAGGCGCAGGCGACGCTGCCGGCGGGCATGGCGCTCAACACGCACGTGATGCGCCAGTCGGACTTCATCCAGCGCTCGGTCGACAACCTGGTGCACGTGCTGCGCGACGCGGCGATCTTCATCGTCCTCGTGCTCGTGCTGTTCCTGATGGACGTGCGCACGACGGCGATCACGCTCACCGCGCTGCCGCTCAGCCTCGCCGTCGCGTTCCTCGTGCTGTCGGCGCTCGGCCTGACGATCAACGTGATGACGCTCGGCGGCCTCGCCGTCGCCATCGGCGAGCTGGTCGACGACGCCATCATCGACGTCGAGAACGTGTTCCGCCGCCTGCGCGAGAACGCCGCGCGACCGGTCGACGAGCGACTGCCGGTCGTGCGCGTCGTGTTCCGGGCGAGCAACGAGATCCGCAGCGCCGTCGTGTTCGCGACGGTGATCCTCGGCATGGTGTTCGTGCCGCTGCTGTTCCTCGGCGGGCTCGAGGGCCGCTTCTTCCGGCCGCTGGCGATCGCCTACATCGCCTCGACGTTCGCGTCGCTGATCGTCGCGCTGACGGTGACGCCGGTGCTGTGCCGGCTGCTGCTCGGCCAGACCGGCGCGTCCGGCGCGCACGGGCCGAGCCGGCTCGTGCAATGGCTGCAGGCCCGCTACGCCCGCGTGCTGCAGGCCGCCCTGCGCCGCCGCAGGCCGCTGCTCGCCGGCGCCGGCCTGGTCGCCGCCGCCAGCCTCGCGCTCGCGTCGACGTTCGGCACCAGCTTCCTGCCGAGCTTCCACGAAGGCACGTTCACCGTCTTCCTGATGGCGCCGCCCGGCACGTCGCTGGCGGAGAGCGATCGGCTGGCGAGCGGCATCGAAGCGCAGCTGTGCGCGGTCCCCGGCGTGCGCACGGTCGTGCGCCGCACCGGCCGCGCCGAGCGCGACGAGCACGCCGAGCCGGTCAGCAGCTCGGAGATCGAGGTCGTCGTCGCCGCCAACGCCGACCGCACCGCCGTGCGCGCCGGCATCGACGCCGTGCTCAACAAGGCGCCGGGCGTGGCCACCGCCGTCGGCCAGCCGATCGAGCACCGCCTGTCGCACGTGCTGTCCGGCACGCCAGCGGCGATCGCGGTGACCGCCTACGGCGACGACCTCGCCGTGCTGCGCAGCCTCGCCAAGCAGCTGGAGGCCGTGGTCGAGGCGGTGCCGGGCACGCGCGACGTGCTGGCCAACCGCGAGGTGATGATCACTTCGCTGCCGGTGCGGTACCGCGCCCAGGATCTCGCCGCCGCCGGCCTGTCGCCGGCCGAGGCGGCGCGGCAGGTGCAGCACGCCATCGGCGGCGCGCACGCGGCCGACGTGATCGACGGCAACCGCCGCATCGCGCTGACCGTGCGCCTGCATCCCGACGAACGCGCCGACGTCGCCGACGTCGGCGAGTTGGAGCTTCGCGGCGCCTCGGGCGCGCGCGTCCGGCTGCGCGACGTCGCCGACCTCGGCCGCGAGCGCTCCTCCAACCTGATCGCGCGCGAGAACGGCCGCCGCAAGGCAGTCGTCTCGTGCAACGTCGCCGATGGCCACAATCTCGGCGACGTCGCCGCGGCGATCGAGCGCGCCGTCGCGCCGATCGTCGCCGCGGCCGGTTGCACGCTGGCGCTCGACGGCCAGTTCGAAGCGCAGCAATCGGCCAGTCGCACGATCTTCGGCATGGGTGCGATCGCCGTCGTCGTCATGCTGCTGCTGCTGCACAGCGCGCTCGGCTCGCTGCCGGCGGCGCTGTTGGTGATGGTCAACCTGCCGCTCGCACTGATCGGCGGCGTCGCCGCCGTGTACCTGACCGCCGGCCCCGGCGGCTTCGCCAACACGCAGGCGCTGCTCGGCCTTTCGGGGCGCGCGTACGAAGCGCCGGCGCTGTCGATCGCGAGCCTGGTCGGCTTCATCACGCTGTTCGGCATCGCCGTGCGCAACGGCATCTTGCTGGTGCGCCATTTCCTCGACCTGATGCGCGAGGGGGTCGACGTCGCCGACGCCGTCGCGCGCGGCGCGCACGAGCGACTGGCGCCCATCCTGATGACGGCGCTGTGCGCGACGCTCGGCCTGCTGCCGATCGCGCTGTCCGCCGGCGAGCCGGGCAGCGAGATCCTCGCGCCACTGTCGGTCGTCGTGCTCGGCGGCCTCGTCACCTCGACCTTGCTCAACCTGCTGGTCGTCCCGGCAGGCTTCCTGCTGCTATTCCAGAACCGGCCCCTCGCGGCGCGCGATGCCGCCGCTGAGCTGCTCAAACCATGAAGAAGCTGCCGCTGTTCCTCTCCGCTTCCCTGGCCTTCTTCGCCGCCTGCGGCAAGGGCGACGCCCCCGGCACGCCGGCCGTTGTGCCGGCAAACGTCGCGTCCGGCGACCACGACCACGGCGAAGCGAAGCCGATCGGCTCGATGACCGTCGGCGCCTACAGCTTCGCCGTCGTGCAGCTCGGCGACGTCAAGGCCGGCGCCGAGGCGGTGTTCGAACTCGAGTTCGCCAAGGACGCCAAGGTGCCGCCGCTGGCGCGCGCGTGGCTGGGCGTCGAGTCCGGCCAGGGCTCGATGAAGGTGCGCTTCGGCAAGGAGGGCGACCACGGCCTGCACGCGCACGTGCCGGTCCCGGCGACCCTGCCTGCCGACGGCAAGCTGTGGATCGAGGTCGAAGCCGACGGCGCGACGGCGCGCGCGGCCACGGCCTGGAAGTGAGCCGCGGCGCGATCGTCAGTCGCGCGCGCACAGCCGCTGCAGCGCCGCGTGCAGCGCGTCGACGGCGCGGCCGAGGTTCCATGCGCCGCGGTCGCGATCGCCGGTCCAGTTGCTGATCGCGCGCAGGTGCAGCAGCGGCGTCTCGCGCCGCCGACAGACGGCGGCCACCGCCGCGCCCTCCATCGTCTCGACGTCGGCGTGCGTGCGCGCGTGCACGCCGTGCGCGAGCGCGTCGACGCCGCTGCACGTGCTGACCGTCGCGCCCTTGACCAGCGGGCAGCCCAAGCGCGCCGCCGCCTCGGCGGCCATGCGCGGGCTCGCCGGGAACGGCCCGGTGTCGACCATGCGGATGCCGTGCTCGCGCGGCTTGCCGAAGTCGACGAAGCCGTCGGGCGTCAACACGCCTTCGTCGGCGAGCGTGTCGCTGGCGACGACGCAGACGTCGCCGGGCGCGACCGGCGGCGCGCTGCCGCGCACGCGCTCGGGATAGCTGCCGGCGACGCCGACGAGCAGCACGCCGCGCGCCGGACGGCGCGACTCGAGCCGGATCAGCAGCGAGTAGACCTCCATCGCCGCCGCCACCTTGCCGACGCCGAGTTCGTGCAGCGACAGCGGCAGGCCGCCGGCGCGCTCGAGCGGCGACGCATGCACGACGAGGAACTCGTCGAGCGGCACGCCGCCGTAGCTCGGCAGGCTCATCGGCCGCCTCCGCCAGCACAACGCGACGCAAGCGCGGCGAGCAGCGCCAGCGCAACCATCGAGCCGACGAGGCCGAGGCCGCCGTGCAGCGGCTCGAGACGGTCGCTCAGTCGCGCGAGGCGCGCGCGCCACGCTGGCCAGCGCGATGGCGCAGCGCCGGCCGGCGCAACGGGCGCGGCGACGGCCGGCGCAACGGGCGCCGCCGCTAGCGCGCCGAGCGCGACGAGCAGTTCGCGCGCCGAGGCGAAGCGATCGGCCGGGTCCTTGGCGAGGCAACGCAACAACAGCGCGCGCTCGCCCGGCGCCAGCGCCGCCGGCAGTTCGGGCGCTGCGGTCTCGTGCTGCTTGAGCACCTGCCACGGATCGTCGCCGCGGAACGGCGTCCGGCCGCACAGCAGTTCGTAGAGCAGGCAGCCCAGCGAATAGACGTCGCTGCGCGCGTCGCCGCGGCCCTGCAGCACCTCGGGCGCCATGTAGTGCGGCGTGCCGCGCGCCGATGACAGGCTGGCGCGACTGCCGGCGACCAGCTTGGACATGCCATAGTCGCCGAGACGCGCGACGTCGCCCTTCACGAAGACGTTGTGCGGCTTGACGTCGAAGTGCACGAGGCCGTGGTCGTGCAGCGCGGCGAGCCCGCGCGTGGCCTGCACGAACCAGCCAAGTAGCCGCGCCCGGTCAGCCGACGCCGGCGGCGCGCCCTGCGGCAGCTTGGCGGCGAGCGTCTCGGCGCCGGCGAAGGCCATCACCACGTACGGGATGCCGTCCTTCACGCCGCGGTCCTCGACGGCAACGAGGTTGGGATGGTCGATCTGCGCGAAGTGCCGCAGGTTCTCGAGTTCCATCTGCGCGGCGCGCGCGACCCCGGCGTCCTCGACGCGCAGGAACTTGATGGCGTAGTCCTTGCCGATCGAGGCCTTGCGGGCCCGGTAGACGTGGCCCGAGAAGCCGCTGCCAAGCTTGCTGGTGATCTCGTAGCCCGGCACGTAGCCCGGCTTGCGGAAGTCGCGATGGAACGCCTCCCAGTCGGGTGCTTCAGCGGCGGGCTCGGCGGTCATGCCGCGCGGCAGTCTAGCCGCGCGTTCGCGCCACGGCACGCCGCCGCCGCCGCAGCCGTCGACGCCTACGTCGAACGCCCCGCTGGAATCCCCCGCCGCCGCCGCCGAAGCTGCGCCCGCAACGACGCCGCTCCATGGTCACGACGAAACGCTACGACTACGTGCCGATCGAGCAGGTGCGCGAGCACCCGCTGGTCGCCAACCACCGCGAACTCGACGAACGCAAGGTCGCGCACTACCACGACGACATCCTCAAGAACGGCCTGCTCGAGCCGCTGGTCGTCTGGGAGCGTTCGAGCCGCGAGTACTACCTCGTCGGCGGCTTCCACCGGCTGGCGGCGATCCACCGCATCCGACGCTCGCACCCAGGATGGTACGACCGCGTCGACGTTCGCGTCGTCGCCGGCGATGTCGAGGAGATCCGCGCGCTCAACCTCAAGCTCAACGCCGACCGGCTCGACGCCAAGGTCAGCGACTACTTCGACACGATCCTGTTCCTCAACAACGCCAACTGGCCGGTCGCGCGCATCGCCGCGTTCCTCGACAAGGGCGACGGCTGGGTCGAGGACATCCTGCGCTACGTCCCGGGAATGGACCCGCGCGTGCGCGCGCTGCTGCACGCCGGCAAGCTGTCGTGGGCCAAAGCCAAGCTGATCGGCCGCCGCGTCCTGCAGGCGCCCGCCGGCAGCGAGCGCCAGGCCGTCGACGCGGCGCTGGCCGAGCTCGAGCGTGGCGCCGACGCCGAGCCGCGCTACGTGCTGACGCCGAAGGCGGCCCAGCGCCGCATCCAGAAGCAGCTCGCCGCCGACCCGAAGGCGACTTACACGGTGACCGCCGCCGACCTGCACGCGCTGCTGTCGCTGCTCGCCGACAAGGCGGGCGCCGAGCGCGAGCAGCACCTCGCGCGCGTGCGCGCGACGTTCCCGGCGCTGATCGACTAAGGATCGGGTCGACTGGGGATCGGGCACGGCGCCATCTGGCCGGCCGTCGGCGTGTCGATGGTGACTGCGCCGGGTCAGCCGCGCGCTTGCGCGTGCAGCAACCGCGCGGCGTCGGCGACCTGCTGCGGCGTGACGCGCAGCCCGCCGAGCGGCAGCGCGAGGTCGGCAGCCGCGGCGCGCGCGGCGATCTGGCGCTGCAGCGGTTCGGCGGGCGCCGCTGCGCGGGCGGCGGCGGATCGACGCAGCGCCAGGAACCAGTCCTTGCCGCGCTGCGTCAGCGCGAGTTCCTCGACGTCGCGCCACGCCACGCGGCGACCACGCCACGCCCGGGCCCCGAGACCGTCGGCGTCGAGCCATACGACCGCGGCGTCGCGCCAGCGCCGCGATCCGAACCAGGCGGAGACGACCGCGCCGCAGGCCACCTGCACCCACGTCCCTGGCCCGGCAATGCCCATGACCAGTTGCATGACGCCGACGACCACGAACGGCACGCCGATCCACAGCGGCATCAACGCGACGGCATGGGCAGCAGGGACGTCATAGCGCAGCGGTTCGGCCATGGGGCGATCGTCACGCCGGCCAGCGGGCAACGGCGCGCCGACCGAGCATACAGTTCGCGCGCCGAAGCGCGTGCGCGCGCCGCTACAGTCCCCTGCTTGCCGCCCACCATCGACACGCCGCTCCACTGCCCGCACTTCGGCCGCTGCGGCGGCTGCACGCGTCTCGACCAGCCGATCGTCGACCAGCTGACTGCCAAGCAGGCGCGCGCGCGCGAGCTGCTGGCGCCGTTCCTCGGCGGCGTCGAGCCCGCCATCGCGCTGCCGCCGCGCACGCCGCGGCACGACCGCACGGCGATCCTCTACCCGGCACAGCTGCACGAGCGCCGGCTGTCGCTCGGCATCTACCGCCAGGGCTCGCACGACGTCGAGCCGATCAGCGACTGCCGCATCCAGCACAAGGCCCTGACGCAGCTCGGCGTGCGCCTCGGCGAGGTCCTGCGCGCGCTCAACCTGCCGGTCTACCTCGAGGACACCGGCCGCGGCCTCGTGCGCGGCGTCAAGGCGCGCGTCATGCCGGGCAGCAATGAGCTGCTCGCCGGCGTGATCGTCACCCGCAGCGACTTCTCCGAGCGCAACGCGCTGGCCAAGGCGATGGCGGCGGCGACCGCCGGCCTGCGCGACGACCAGGGCCGGCCACTACACCCGGTCGGCTGCGTGCTCAACGTCAACGACCGCCCCGGCAACGCGCTGCTCGGGCCGACGACGATCGCGCTGTCCGGCCGCAGCTGGCAGACCGACGTGCAGGGCGGCCTGCGCTTTTGCGTCTCGTTCGGCAGCTTCTACCAGCTGCACCGCCACGCCGACGCGATCCTGTTCCAGCCGGCCCTCGCCATGCTCGGCGACGTCGCCGGCCTACGCATCGTCGACGGCTACGGCGGCGTGGGCACGTTCGGTCTGCGGCTGCTGCGCTCTGGCGCAGCGCGGGTGACGATCGTCGAGAGCTCGCCGAGCAGCTGCGCCGACGCGCGCGCCAACGTCGCCGACAACGGCTTCGGCGAGCGCGCCGAGGTGCGCGAGGAGGCGTTCGGCAGCGCACCGCTGCCCGCGTGCGACCTGCTGGTCGCCGATCCGCCGCGCGCGGGACTGCTCGCCCAGGGGGCCGCGGCGATCCTGCAGGCAGCGCCGCCGCGCGTGCTGCTGGTCTCGTGCGCGCTGGAGGCGCAAGCGCGCGACCTCGCGGCGCTGGCTGCGGGCTACCGCGTGGCGCAGGCGCGGCTGTGCGACCTGTTCCCGCACACCGAGCACATCGAGACGCTGACGCTGCTCGAACGGCGCTGACCGCAGCCGGCGCGACGACGACGGCCTACTTCGCCGCCAGCCGCTTTTGCACGCGGACGCGGAAGGTCGCCATCACCGCCTTGCCGGTATCGCACGAGTTGGCGATCCACTCGGCGTTCTGCAGCGCGCGCGGGTTGGTCGCCGCGCGCAGCGCCGCGAGGTGTGGCTCCATCCGGGCGAACAGCAGCAGACCTTCGCCGTTGTTCTCGCACAGGTAGTCGGCGTGCACGATGCCGTGCTTGGCCATGCCGTAGACCATCTCCCAGTAGCTCGACGTCTGCCGGTACTGACGGTTGAGCGGATGATCGGGCTGGGTGACGGCCAGCGCCTCGGCTTCGTTGCGCGGCCAGAAATCCTTGTTGATGGCGTCGCGCGACTCGCGCATCACGCCCTCGCGGCGGAGGTCGTAGATCTTCAGGACGAGGTCGGCGTCATGGTGGTCGGGTGCGGCACGGCTCATGCGCGTAGCGTCGCACGGCGAACCGCCGATGTCCTGCACGAACCGGCGGCGCGCGCTATCCTGCGCGCCCCTTGCTCCGCCTCACCATCGTCCTCGCCCCGGCCTTAGCTCTGGGCCTCGCCGCCGCGGCGCCAGCGCAGCAGAGAGCCGCCAACAACGATCCAGCGAAGGCGTTCTTCGCCCGGCAGCCGGTCGTGCGCGTGCGCATCGACCTCGCCGCCGACCAGCGCGAGAAGCTGCGCCAGGACGGTCGCGCCTACGCCACCGCGGCGCTGCAGCTCGACGGCAAGAAGTTCGCCGCTGTCGGCGTCAAGCTGAAGGGCGCCGCCGGCAGCTTTCAGGGCATCGACGAGCGGCCCGGCTTCACCGTCAACCTCGGCAAGGCCGGCGGCAAGGACCGCTTCTCCGGCCTGCAGAAGTTCCATCTCAACAACGGCGCGCAGGACGGCACGCGCCTGCACGAGTGGGTCGGCAACGGCGTCTTCGCCACCGCCGGCCTGCCGGCCCCGCGCGTCGCGCATGCGCTGGTCGAACTCGCCGTCGAAGGCCTCGCGGAACACGTAGAGCCCG
>Ga0194113_10008555_pt1 | contig 12559 bp, 13 predicted proteins | sample TA2MahC200mmetaG_FD_146193 | JGI IMG/M metagenome (GOLD analysis project Ga0194113, IMG submission 146193) | Freshwater microbial communities from Lake Tanganyika, Tanzania - TA2015017 Mahale Deep Cast 200m | ecosystem: Environmental > Aquatic > Freshwater > Lake | place: Tanzania: Lake...
GCAAGGGCGCCGCCGAAGTCGCCCGCCGCCTGAATGCCTTGACCCTGACCGCAACCCGCAACGACAAGGAGTCTCGCCATGCTAGCTGACCGCTACCGCCCGCAGACGTGGGCCGAAGTCGTGGGGAATGACAAGGCAATCGAGAAGATCGCCGACCTGACCGTTGAAGCCTTTGAGTCCGGCGATCCGCTGGTCCTGCTCCTGACGGGGCCGGCGGGAGTCGGCAAGTCAACCGTCGCGCGACTCGTTGCCAAGACCCTCGGCGCTGACGAATGCCACGTTGACCACATCCCCGCCGGGAAATGCACGGCGGGGCGGGTCCGCGAAGTCGAGGACACCCTCGCCCATACGGCCCTCTTCGGCTCCCATTGGAAAGTGGTCATAGTCGAGGAAGTGGACAAGATCGCCGCCCCCCAAGCGATCAGCCTGTGGCTCACCCTCTCGGAGACCATGCCGAAGCGCTGCGCGGTCATCTTCACCAGCAACACCAAGCCGGACGAGCTTTTCGGGGGCGTTGACTCCCCGTTCGTATCCCGGTGCTACGGAGTCTGGTTCACCACCCAGGGACTCGCCACCCGCGACGGCGGGCCGGGGCCGGGCGCCCAGCGCCTCAAGTGGATCGCCCAGCAAGAGGGGATCAACGGCAAGCCCGACTCCTACTACGTCAACCTCCTCGGCCAGTGCAAGGGCAACATCCGCGCGGCGATTCACAGAATGGAGCTTGACGCCTGACCCGACCCCCACGGCGCCCCGGCCCGCCGGCGGCCGGGGCGCCCGGCTACGCCGGCACCGACAGGAACCCCAGATGCACACCCACGACCGCGGCCGCTTCGCCCACGACTGGGTTGACACCGGCCACCTCATACCCCGCTGTGACTACGAGACGAAACACCGGTCCTACCGCTGCCGCCTCTGCGGAGCGCGGGCGGGCCGGCACTACCTGAGCCACCGGCACGGATGGCAACCGACCAAGCTCTGGCACACCGAATGCCCCGCCCGACGCCTCGGCCCTCTGTTCGACGGCCCGCCCCCCAAGCCTGAAAGGACTGCCCCATGACCCCCGAACCCGACGACACCCTGCGGGCAATCTTCGGCGACCCCATAGACGTGTACACCGACGCCCAAGCTCTGGACGACGGCGCCCTGGTGGACATCGCCCCGTGGGACTTGAGCTTCCGCGGGCGCCTCATCAACCGAGTCACGGGCGGACTCTTCGCCGCCCTTGAGCAATCCGTCAAGCAACCTGGCGCACTGAAAGGAGTCTTGCGCGCGAAGCTGCGACATGGCACACTGAGGGGCGGCATCTGGCAAGTCCCGCCTGGCCTCTGGCTCATCGCCAACGACGTCGGCGGCTGGACCCTCATGCGGCCCGAGGACTACTGAGCTTCCGGCCGCCCGAAAAGGGCCGATTCCCCCCTTCCGTGGTGACGTATATGGTGACGGGCGGGCCTCGGCGGCCCGCCCGTCCTTGTGTACCAATGGTTTACGTCAAGTCAAGACGGGGTTCGATTCCCCCCGCCTCCACAAGTCCTTGACATCACACGACTTATGGCTTCATTTTGGCTTTGATCGGGCTCCGACAGGCTGACCCGCCAATGGAGAGGGTCTCACCGGGAGATTCCACGACTCCCCTACCATGGCTCGCTTCTGTTGCTTGAGGGGCCGGTGAGCCTGCCAGAATCCCGGAAAAAAAGTACTTGACAGCCGCGCGTACGCGCAGTATAATACGTATGAGTTGAGAGGAAGGGCGTGGAAGCGCTGACGGACAAGCAGGCTGCCGTATTGCGTTACGTCACCGAGCAGATTTGCTCGAAGAGGCGGCCGCCGAGCGTCCGGGAGATCGCGGCCAGGTTCCGGTTCTCCTCCCCGACGGCGGCCCGCGACCATGTGGCTGCCCTGGAGCGGAAAGGCTACATCGAGGTCAGGGCCGGGGAGAAGCGGTGCCTCGGGCTCACCCGCGAGTACGAGGAGACCCTCGGCCTGCCGGTCGTCGGCTTGGTGGCGGCGGGAGCGCCGATCCTCGCCGAAGAGAACATCGAGGACTACCTGCACCTCGGAGAGATGTTCCCCCGGGACGGGAGGCATTTCTGCCTTCGCGTCAAGGGCGACAGCATGATCGGCGAAGGCATCCTGGACGGCGACCTAGTGGTGGTCCGCCAGAAGCCTGACTTCGACAGCAATGAGGTCGGGGTCGCAATCATCGAGGGTGAATGCACCGTCAAGCGCTTACGCCGCGAGCCGAACAGGGTGCTCCTGATTCCGGCCAACCCGGCATACGGGGTAACGGAAGTCGATCCGGAGCGCCGGGAGTTCCGGTATGGCGGGGAGGTGGTAGGAGTGATCAGACGGGACATGCACGCGGGCCGGACCGCGTGAGAACTTGCCCTAAAGGGCAAAATGCAAGCACTCACAAGTCAGTTGAGTGAAGGTCGCATGGCATGTGCAAGCACACGCAAGTCACTCCTTGAAGGGCCTGAGAGGGACTCGATGGAGGACCGTGCGCAACAGAGGCTGATTGCGGGGGTCGCGCCTGCGGAGAGCAAAGAAGTGGGTTCGTCCCTCCTCGAGCTCGACGACTGCGCGCACGAGGCGATGAGGCCATTGAGGGTCAACCGAGAAGGTGTGGCCGAGCAGGCTGACCTCGCCTCGGTCGCTCGTGCGACGGAGGTAGACAAGGCGTCCCTTGGGAACCGCCTGCAGGCTCAAGCGCCAGCGTTCGGGAAAGGCGGTCCTTTCGGGGGCCGAATGGATCCGTTCGGCGGCATGCCGGCGGCTGGCCATGACGAAGCGGCGAGACTGCTGGCTCAGGGCTTCCAGCGAGGCGTGATGGAAACGTGCCCAGACTTTGGCCTGCCACCGGCCGTTGAAGTTCTCGATGGCAGCCTGGAATCCGGTCTCTCGGGGCGGAACGAACACCGGCACCACGCGGAGGCTCAGGCAAAGACGTATCACACGCCCCAGCACGTCGGGGTGCACGTGGGGGCCTTGAAACCGCGTATCGTTGTCAAACTGGGCATACTGTGGCAGCCCGAAGCTCTGCCAGTGTTCAATCAGGGATTGGACCACGTCCTTTGCCGCCACGCCCGCCATGGGCCAAGAGGCGACCAGGCCCCCGTGCAGCGAAATCCCGTTGAGGACTTCGACCTCCGGGCCGTTCTGGATCACAAGGCCCTTGACGAAGTCAAAGCTGTCCAATTCGGCCCTCCCCGCGGCCACATCGGGCAAGTACCACCCTCGTGGAGGCGCCGGCCGCCGCACCTTGCTGGACGGGTCCAGCACACCGCGGCGCTCCAGAATGTAGCCAATGGCATGAACGCTGGGAATCCCCTGGTGCCCCATCGCAGCGAGCTTCTGATGGATCGCCACAGCACCGTAGTAGCCCAAGTCACTGGCTTCCTTGAGTTCCTGCCGAACGGCAAGGATCAGGTCCTCCGTCTCCCGGGGAGTCCGATTCACCGCACAGCGTCTGCCCTTCGTGCGATCGCACCAGTCCACGCGGTCCAGGCGCGCGCCACGAGCGCGCTCGACCCACCGCTGTACGGTCAGCAGGCTCACCCCGAACCTGGCGGCTACGGACCGCATGGAATGGCCCCGTCGCACAGCCATCACCATCTTCCGCCTCTTCTTCTGTTCGCACCCATTTCTGACATGCCCTGCTCCTCAAGGAGAAAAACCTCACTCATACCAGATCGCCAAACGACTTGCGAGTGCCTTCACTCAACTGACTTGTGAGTGCTTGCACTTGGCCCCTAAAGGGTAGAGATACCTTTACCGTCCTTCGGGACGAATCAGGGTCCACTTCCGAGCCCCGAGGCTGCGGGAAGGCGGACCCTTTCTTTTTGAGCAGGAGGCCTACCTATGGCTGCCGTACTGGTCCCCGCCATGGCTGCGGCCAGGGTCCATTGCCGCGGTCGCCTTCTGGGCCTATTGGAGCGCGAGGTGCTCCTCAAACGGCTCGACGTTGGGCCTGATGGTCGGTTCATCGTTGAGGCTCAGGGCTGGGGAGACTACTGGGAACCTGTGCTCGCGCTCGGCCACGCCGAGGTGATGGCAAGGCTGGAGCGACTCCACGACATTTGGGGGCGCTACATCCGTGATGGGCTCGCCCCCTCGCTCCGCCGCGAGTACTGCTTCAGGTACTTCGCCCTCCTCGATTCCACACTTGCCGACAATCTGGCGAAGCCAGCGTCGCCACCAGTGAGGTCGGCACTTCAGCGGGTGCTCGGGTTCGAGTGCCTTGGCATCGCTGCGGCAGGATACGCTCAAGGACCAGTGGCTGCGGCGACAACCTCGCTGCGTAACCCGTGCTACCTACTCACCAAGCTCAAGACGCCCGACGCATTGGACGACTGCCAGTTCTTGCCTCTCATCCCGGCCGGAGACGGGCAGTCCCCTGGCCTGTTCTACCAGTACCGCCAGCACCGGCTTTGCGTGGATTCCGAGAACTCCATCCTCCTCTACCTGTCGGCGGACCAGGGCGCGCGCGGAGAGAGCTTCCGGGTCATCAATGCCCTTGAGCAGCAGATCGGCCTTGGCACAGACCCACGCGGCGATGAACGCGCTCTCCGCATCGCCGAAAGGGTCGTCATCCCTTATCTCACGCATGGCTCCGAGTTGCAGGGCCCTCGGTCAGACGCCATGGTGGACATCGAACTTGTGGACGTCGGGTCCGGGAGTGGCATCCTCTCGGCCCGTCTCTGCCAACAAGTTCGCAGGTCTCTCGCGAATCGAGGTACCGCGTCAAGGTTCCGCGTCTGGATGGTGGATCTGACATTGAGCGACCCAAGCCGTTTCTTCGGCGGGAGGCAGTTGAGATCGAGCATCGACTGCGTCGCAGTGGTCGGAAGCGACTATCGGCGTTGGCTCGCCGCCAGGGAGCGGTTACCACGGGCTAGCGGAGCACGAATCGGGCTTGTGTCGCGCTTCTTCAACAACCTGAGCGACTTCAGCGTGGGTACTGCCCCTGCCGAGGAGCTTGCCGACTCAGTTGGGTGGCGGGGCATCGAGCCCGAATGGGGCGACTGCTTGCCAACCCGCTGCCTGGGACCGGACGGGCGCGGCCCCGAAGCGCTTGATGTCTCCAACGCGCGCGTCTGGCTTGATGCGGGGCGGACGTTTGCGCAGGCGTCGCTGTCCAGGTACTTCGAGGGCCTGTTCCGCCTGACGGCATCAGGGAATGACAGCTCTTGGCGGCGTCATGATAGCGATGCCGAGTTCTTCGCGCTGAGGAGTCTCCGGCCGGAGTGCCTTCTCACCGGCGATGGTGACAGTGTGCTGGAGCGCTTGCTTGACGATTGCTCCCTGGTCGTCTTGCAGGATGCGGACATGAGGCCACAGGACCTGTTGGCCCACCGTCAGCGAATCCGCTCCCCGGAGGTCGTGGCCGTGGACATGACGCGGTCGCTGGGACTGAAGGGCCACTTCTCGTACGCGCTCCTTCGAGTGACCGACCCTGGTCTCGAATCCCTGAAGGGAGAGCGGCTATGGTGAATGTCGTCCTTGCGGAACGGAAGACGGCTGTCCTGACGCCTTCGTCGCTCGCCTGTCTATCGCAGATCCCGACGGTGAACCTGACCGCGGGATGCGCTCACGGCTGCCTCTACTGCTACACGCGCAGTTACAGTTCGTACCCCGGCGAGGACAAGGTGACGTTCTACACGAACACCTTCGACAAGCTCCGCGACGAACTCACCCGCAAGCGCCGCGCTCCGAAGGCGGTCTACTTCAGCCCGTCGAGCGACCTCTTCCAGCCTCTCCCCGAGGTCCTCGATCTAGGCTACGAGATTCTCGAGTTCCTGCTCGGGCGCAAGATCGGGGTAGCATTCCTCACCAAAGGACTGATTCCAGAGCGGCACATGAGGCTGTTCGAGGAGAATGCTCCTCTGGTCCGCGCCCAGCTCGGCCTTATCACGCTCGATGGCGCGATCACCGGGGTATTCGAACCGTGCGCGCCCGAACCCGCTGTGAGGTTATCCCAGGCGAAGCGACTCGCCCGTGCGGGAATCAAGACCCAGATGCGGCTGGACCCGATCCTCCCGGGATTGACCGATGATGCCGAGTCAATCGGGAGGGTGTGCGGCGCCGTGGCCGAGGCCGGGGTGAAGCACATTGCCGCGAGCGCCCTATTCCTCCGGCCCTCCGTCGCCGATTCGTTGAAGCGCCACATTCGCGACCCCAGCATGCTCGACAAGCTTCTCCGAGCTTTCGGGCAGGGGAGTCGGATGGCCATCCATGCCCGGAACTCCTCTGTATTCGCTCTCCCGGTCACGACTCGGCAGCAGATGTATGAGCGAGTCGCGCACGAGGCCCAACTGCACGGTCTCATCGTTCACCTCTGCGCCTGCAAGAACCCTGACCTGGCAAGCGGGTCATGCAGTATTGCGGGCGAATGGACGCGGAATCCCACGGCCGCGATCCAACGCGGACTCTTTCCTGATGACGAAAGGAGCTAGAGAATGCTTCGAGAAATCGACCTGCGGATGCTCGTGCCCAATCCTGAACAGACCAATCACATGGACGCCGAGCTGTTGCTGAAGCTTCGGCGCCACATCGAGCAGACGGGCCGGTACGAGCCCCTCACGGTTCGTCCGCACTCGACCGAGAAAGGCAAGTTCCAGGTCATCAACGGCCACAACCGCCTCCGTGTCCTTCGAGCGCTGGCCCACAAGTCCGCCTTCTGTATCGTATGGGACATTGACGACGAGCAGACGCGACTCTACTTGGGCACACTCAACCAGCTCTCGGGCGATGACGTGCCGGAACGCCGATCTCTGCTCGTGGAAACACTTCTTCACGGCCGTAGCGTCGATGAACCCTCGGCGCTCTTGCCCGACCGCAAGAGCTACCTCGCTGAATTGGAGCGGCTGGCGCGGTTGGAGCTTGATGACCTTCTCCCATCCGAACCCACTGAGGAAAGCGCCTCGGGGGTTCCGGTCATCCTGGAGTTCATGCTCGACGAGACAGCCGCGACGGAGATCAATCTGGCTTTGGACCTGATCGTCAACGCGGGCGACGGAACTCTCTCGCGTGGCCAGAGGCGCTGCGGCTCCTCGCCCGTTTCTATCTCGCACGTTGCAGACCAGATGTGGAGCAAGTCGCAGCGAGTCCAGACTAACACTACTGGCCCTCTGCGCGCGCCGAGCTTCGCCGAGGCCAGGGCTGCGCACATGGCTCGTCGCGGTGCTCTCAGCCGCTCCGCCGGGGCCGGGTGCGAGCAGACCCCACGGGAGTAAAACGGGAGTATTTGAAGGGAAGAATGGGGAAACTCAGGGAAAAGAGAGGAAACCCAGTGGAATCGCTAACCCGTTGGGCCGGAGAACCTTGCGTCACATGTCTATGTCTGACAAGACCTTACAGAAGCGCCCTGATTCGGGTTCGATTCCCCCCGCCTCCACTCTTTCATCAGTGTTGAGGAGAGGACCGAGAGCGTCATCTGAAGGTCACGACACGACACAAGCTGGACATTCGCAAGGAGTTATGGAAGGGTCCCCTGTCGAGGAGAGGACGGAAGCTGTCGCTGACCCTGCACACCCCGGACGCTCTTGGAGCACAAAAAAAGCAGAACGGAAGCACAACCCGAGCATAACGACGACCACGAGCCCGCCCGACCTGCTGAGGGTCGTGACGGCTTGGGAGAGGCTACCGGAGGCAGTCAGGTTCGGGATCGTCGCTATGGTGAAGGCAGCGACGCGCAAGTGAGCCGCGAACGCGGGTGGTCGGCTTTCGTCCGCCAGCGTTCCGGGCTCTTACCTGCGTCTCCCGGTTTCGACCTCCAATCGCCGCAGGGTATGTTGCGGTGCGGGTCGCCGGGAGGCACAAGGTCACTGCGCGGCACTGCCGCTCGCTGACGGGCGGTTTCAAAACCCAGCCAGCCGAATCCGTAGCCTATTCCAGGACAATGAGTTGCGACACGCCGCGGGCAGCGGTGCAGCGCCTGGTACAGCGGTCCGCGCAAAGAAAGCCCACGCCGCCGCCATCGCGGTTCTGGCCAGGGCAACTGCTCAGGAACTTGTCGAGGTGGTGCTCGCCTGGCCGCGCCTGAGCGAGTCTGACAAAGCGGGCATCCTGACGATCATCCACGGCGCCGATGCACCTGTCAGATGAGGGAGCCGGCCAACGAACTTCGCCTCAGACCCCCTGCATGTATGGCTTCGGACATCCGGGTCGCGCCCGCTGGGCGGAGAGGCCGGGGAACTTGCCACCGGATCTGTCACCACACTCGTCACCGAGTCGTCGGCGGGAACTGGCACGAGCCGGCAGGCGGCGGCAGCGGAACCTGAGAGCAGGCTAGCCCCGCGTCCCACGAACCACGGTGGCCATGGCACCAATGGGCAAGAGGCGGCAGGAATCGGCGGGGAGGGGTAGATGGTGCCGGAAGGGGGATTCGAAGCCCCGCAATCTTCCCCGGACAATCCACCTAAGCCCTTGAAGGATAAGGAGAAACGGCAACGGGGCTAAGGCGCCCCACGCAGTTGTCACCATAGTTGTCACCACGGCACGCCAGGAGCTGCCGGCATCATACGCCACTGCCAGATCTCACGCCAAGGGTGACCTCACTTTCCCTGGTGGGTGGCTAGGAACTGAACGTCTTCCACGTGGCCGCCGATGCTCAAGGGGGCGGAGCCGCGGACGAGCCGCTCTCCCAGAATGGCGACGTTCTCGAAGATGACCTGGCGGACGTTGTGCTGGGCGTCGGCGCCCGCAAGCTGGACGCGATAGGGGCCTGGCCGGCCAGCGACCTCGACGTTTCGGAAGACCACGTTGCGGATGAAGCCAGGTGTCTTGACCTTCATGTACTGGTTCACCGTGGGCTTCAGACGGATCAGTTCGTGCTGCCCTTCGCCGTGGATACGGACATTCTCGACCGTCACGTCCTCCAGGCGCATCTCTTCGCCAGGCTCGAGGAGGAAGGCCGTCATCGAGAAGTGAATGATGTCGAGGTTGCGGAGCGTGATGTTCCGCATGAACGGCGCGCGGCTCTCGTGGCCCAGTAGGAAGATGCGGGCACGGTCGCACCAGAGGGTGCAGTTCTCGACGGTGATGCGCTCGACGTTGGCGTTCAGGGCGTTGGGGTTGAGGCCCTTGAGCGCCACGCAATCGTCGTCGCTGCGGATGAAGCAGTCGGTGATGAGCACGTCCTGCGAGTTGCAGGGGTTGATCCCGTCGTCGTTCTGTACGCGGGAGCCGCAGAGCTTCACGTTGCGCACCGTGACGTGGTGGCTGGCGCGGGGGACGATAGTCCAGTGGGACGAGCCGCGGATGGTGATGCCGTTGACCTCTACGTTGCTCCCGTGGACGCCCACGGTGACGCCGTACGGCCCCTTCCGCCACTCGTAGTCGTTGCCGTCCAGTATGCCGCGGCCGAGGATGCGGATGTTGTCCCCTTCGGCCACCACGGCGCCCTTCACCACCGAGCCGCCGGCGAGGTACAGCGTCTGCCCGCTGCGTACATCAATGCGTCCAGGCTTGTGGATGCCGGGACCGAAGTAGATGACCCCCGCGTCGCCCGGCTTTGGCGCATTGGACTCCAGGGGGTTGGCGAACAGGAGCAGCGGCCCCTTCTTGCCATCGGGCTCGATGCTTACCTTGCGCGGAGCTTCCAGGGTGAAGGTGAGCGCGTTGTCGCTCTCCATCGTTGGCTTCACACCCGCGGACTGGGGACGCACAACGGTGTTCCTGAGCGGCTTCTTCGAGGTGATGCGCACCGTCACGCGGCCGGCCATGTCGAAGCTGGCGAACGAATATGGCCCCCCGAAGTCCCACGACTTGCCCGCGAACGGCGGGTCGAGCACGCGGGCCCTGTAGACATCCACCTTCTTCCCGTCGGCCCACACCTCGTAGTCGGGCGAGAGCGGCTCCCCTGGGGGCGCCGGGTAGGTGACGACCTCGGCCCGGGCAGCGCCTGCCGCAAGGCCTACGGCTACGGTCAGAAGGACCAGTGCCGTCATTCCATTCATAGTACGACCACTCGCTACGCGTTCGGGGACTGGTTTGCCCCACCGTTGCTGCTGCGATTGTGCCAGAGCATGCGGATCGGATCAACGGCGTCTCCGCAGCTCCAGGCTCGAAGCGGACATAGGTGAACTGCCTCCGTGCCCAGCGCCGCATATGACAGATGCAACCGCTGCCGAGGTGAATGACCTCCGCAAGGCGAACGAGGGTCTCAAACTCCTGGTCGCCGAGCTGACGTTGGAGAACCGCAGGCTCAAAGAGAGCCACCTCGAGAGCTGACGCGGAGAGCGACCTTGACAACCCACGACCCCAGCGCTACGTTACCTATGCACCTGAACCCGGAGCGCCCGTCTACAAGTTGACCCGCTGAACTGTCCCATTGCTTTGACGACGTACAGGCGCTGGGCGTGCCCGAGGACGCCATCAAGGCGGGCGGAGGAAGGGTGCGCATCCGCCAGCTCTTCAACTGCACGGCGCAGAACTACTACCTCCGCGCTCTCAAGTGGATGGCCGACGCCGGCAGAGGAACAGAGGGCAGAATGAAACGGAACGAAGACATGGGGGGTCCGCATCCCATCAAACTGATGCACTGCGACCTGAACTGGGCGATCGACCCGTACCAGCGCCCGGCTGCGCCCCACGACTGGGCGTCTGTGGACCCCGAGGAGTACTTCAACTGGCACCTGGACATCGGCACCAACGTCATGTACTGCCAGGCGTACATCTTCGGGGGCACGGCGCTCTATCCCACGAGGCTCGGGCCGCTGGCGCTGGGCACTGGGGCGCTCTTGTGACTGATTGCGGCGGCCGCGCAGCGGTGACGAACGGGCTGAGGGGCAGATTCCGAGGAAAGGAGCAGCGGCAACATGAGGCGTGGGCACCTGGGCGATGGAGTGTTGCTGATCACGATGATGGCGGCTCTGCACGGTCTCGGCGGGCCGACGCCCCAGCCGGTGAACCGGCCGGCCGCGGACTCGGACGCCGCGGCGCAGCGTCCGGCCGCGGAACCAGTGGCTGCGAGCAAGCCCGCGCCGTTGACTCCGACCGACGCGGCCTTCATGCCCATGGGCGTCTACTGGCCCGGCGAGTATCTCTTCGCCACCAACGGCGCCCTCGACTGGCCGCGCAACGAGGCGGCGCTGGACGATCTGGCACGGCACCACGTCAACGCGGTCTGGCTGACGCACCGCTCGGCGGCCGAGACGGCGGATTTCGCGCGGCGGGCGGCAAAGCGTGGGATCTATGTGGTCGCGTCGCTCGGCGAGCTGGCAGGCGCTTGCGGCGGTCGCCGAGGGGGCCAAAGGCATGTTCTACTTCCTCTACCGCTGGCCCACGCCGCCGAATCCCAAGGCGAATCCGGCGAATCTGCCGGCGGCGGCGAAAGAGCGCAAGGACTCCGGCGCACCGAGGGCGCTGGCGTACGAAGACGGCCGCTCGACACCGCAGTACGAAGGCGTGGAACGGGCGTTCGGCTGGATCAGCCACCACGCGGCAACTCTCGCCCCGCTTCAACCGGCAGCGGTCGCCGAAGCATGGGAGGACGCGCCGAAGGGCGGCAACGTTGTGAGCCTGCTGGTCCATCCTGCGACCGGCGCGCGATACCTGATGGTCGTTGCCCACTACGGCGGCTCCGCTCCCGCGACCGTGAAGGTTACGATGGGGCCCCATATCGTCGGTCTGAGGGACCTGGACACCGGCCAGCCGCGGGCCGTTGCCGCAGAGGCGAAGTTTCGCAACGCGGCCGTCACGCTGGAGCCGGGAACTGCGGCACTGTTCGAATGCAGCGTGCACCGCAACAGTCTTCCGGCGGCTTATGGCGATGACTTCGCGACCGACAAGTTTGCTACCGACGCCATGAAGGTGCAGAGGGTGAAGCGGCACGGTGTGGGCGTGCTCTCCGCCTCCGGCCACGAGAGTTACGAGCAGGCTTTCGTGATCTACGACATGGACAGGATTCTGCCGGCGCTGCCCGAAGGCGGCTTCCGCATGCTGATCTACGAATCGGCGGCGCTGCCGGCCGATTTCCGTGGGGCCTTCTGGTCGGTCTCGGACGACGGCCAGACGTTCACCAAGCTGAGCTACAACGAGCCGGGCAAGCCGGTGTTCTTCAGCCAGCGTTACCTGAAGGTCGGCCTTTCCTGGCGTCAATCCGGCGCCGCCTCGGCTTACGGCTGCCTAAAGCGGTTCAACGTGGTGCAGTGGGCGCACGCCGCGAGTGGGCAATGAGCGAAGACAAACATGGTTGAGTTGGCCTATCGGAAACCGAGCGTTGTTGAGCATCCAAGGCCAACCGCCTGTGGGCCGTAGTCTCAGGCGCCCGCCCTGGCGCAAACAGTTCACTCCACCACCCACGTGCCCATGTCGTTGGGGTGGATGCGCATTTCGGAGGGGACGTCGTTGTTGATAGAGACCTCGGGGCTTCTGTCGCTCCAGAGGTAGCGAATGGCGTTCTTGGTGCCGCCCTCGTTGCCGAAGATGACGCCCACGTCGCCCCGTAGCTTGACCCTATAGGAAATTGTTCCCAGAGCTCTTGTGGACACAGATGGAAGCGGGGCATGATTGGCATGTGGCGTGGGCGCGGTGTCCGTCAGTCGGGTGTCCGCTTCGA
>Ga0194113_10008556_pt1 | contig 12558 bp, 10 predicted proteins | sample TA2MahC200mmetaG_FD_146193 | JGI IMG/M metagenome (GOLD analysis project Ga0194113, IMG submission 146193) | Freshwater microbial communities from Lake Tanganyika, Tanzania - TA2015017 Mahale Deep Cast 200m | ecosystem: Environmental > Aquatic > Freshwater > Lake | place: Tanzania: Lake...
TGCGGCCGTGAAGGCCGTTGAAGGTGTTGCACTTCAGGTAGTGAGGGAATTTACTCGACTGGCCGATGCCGGAAACCACTACGAGCTCTTCCGGCCGGATTTCCAACTCCGCCAGGGCCTGCTTGAAGGCCTTGAGCATGGGGAAATTGCCGCAGCCCGGGCACCAGGCCGACTCGACTCCTTGGTATAATTCCAGGGGCAGCATGGCCTTCTCCCTCACCCGATTCCTTTCAGCCCGCGCAGGATATACTCCGGGGTAAAGGGCCTGCCGTCATACTTCAACACCAGGTGGTCCGCGTTTAGCCCCGTCTCCTGGCGCAGCAGCCGGTTGAGCTGGCCGGTGGCGTTCAGCTCCACCATCACCAGCTTCTGGGCCCCGGCCAAGGCCGCGCTCACCGCGTCCCGGGGAAAGGGCCACAACTCGCTCAGATGCACCAGGCGGGCCGGAACCTGGTCGGCGTTGAGCCGGGCCACCGCTTCGGCCACCGGCCCGTAACTGGAGCCCCAACAGGCCAGGACCAGCGGGGCCTCCGCGGGGCCGGCCGCGGTGATCCCCCCCAACTCTTGGACCAGCCCTGTAAGCTTGCGCAGGCGCTTCTCGTGCATCTTCAGCCGCACTTCCAGGTCTTCGGTGAGGTGGCCGTCGGGGGTATGTTCGTCCGAGTCCGCCACCACCACCGGCCCGAATCCCGGCAGCCTCCGGGGGGAGACCCCGGAGTCGGTGAACGCGTAGCGCTCATATTCGCCTTCAGCCGGACCCGTTTCCAGGGCCCGGTCAATCTCCACCTGCGCCGGGAAATCCGCGGCTTCGTGGGTAAACTGGGTGTCGGCGAAATACTGGTCGGTTTGCAGAAACACCGGCATTTGATAGCGGTCCGCCAGGTTGAAGGCTTTTGCTGCCAAAGCGAATCCCTGGGCCGGGGTCCCCGGGGCCAAAATGGCCCGGGGGAAATCGTCCTGGCCGGCCCCGAGGACGAACCCCAGGTCCCCCTGGGAGGTGCGGGTGGGGAGCCCCGTGCTGGGTCCCGGACGCATGGCCTCCACGATGACCAGGGGAGTCTCGGTCATGGCCGTCAGCCCCAACCCCTCGGTCATCAGGCAGAAGCCGCCCCCGGAAGAGCCGGTCATGGAGCGGACCCCGGCATAGGACGCTCCCAAGGCCATGTTAATGGCCGCGATCTCGTCCTCCGCCTGCTCCACCACCACTCCGTAGCGCCTCGCCCGCTGGCCCACGGCGTTGAGCACGCTGCTCCAGGGGGTCATGGGGTAGCCGCTGATAAACTGCAGGCCGGCCGCCAGGGCGCCCAAGGCCAGGGCCTCGTGGCCGCTGATGAGCAGCCGGCGTTCCGCAGGCTGCGGCATCCCGGCCAGGGACAGGGCCGCCCCTTTGCCCGCCGCCAGTTCATAGCCCCGGGTGGCGGCCTGGACGTTCCACTCCACCACCGGCGCGCCCTTGGCCTCGAAGGTCTCCTTCAGCAACTCCAGCATGGGCCCCAGGGGCGCCTGCAACAAACCCAGGAGCGCGCCGCAGACCCCGGCGTTCACCGCGATCTCCCCGGCCTTGGCCTCCCCTGGGATCAGGTCTTCATGAGTCAAGGCCACCGAAGGATGGTCGTCGGGGATCTCTTTTACCCGGGAGGCGTCGTAAATGATCACCCCGTCCCGGGAGAGTTCCTTAAAGCGCAGGGTCAACGTCTCCTGGTTCAGGGCCACCAAGATGTCCACCCCTTCCCGGGAAGAAATCAGGGGGCGGTCCGCCACCCGGATCAGGTTAAAGAGATGGCCTCCCCGGATGCGGGACTCGTAAGACTGGATGAAGAGCACCTGGCAGCCGCGGCGCACCAGGGTCTTGGCCAGGGGCAAAGTAATGGCGTGCACTCCCTGGCCCGCAGTTCCGCCGATGAGAATGTTCAGGTCAATGGGCACTATTGAACCTTTCCCGGGCAATCCGGCCTAATTGTGAATAATTACTCAAGCGGAGGCCAATTGTCAATTAAATAGTTTTTTGACAAAGATTAAAGCGCGGCGATTGGCCTCCCACCGAGGCTGGGGTTTGGGCTATGAACCAATATTAAGCGCCGACGGGAGGTGGGGCAAGGGGTTTGGGGAAGGGGGCGACCATGCCCCCAACCCTGGTTTATTTTTAGATGGATAGGAGAAACTGCACCAGGTCGGCCTGTTCCGCGGGGGTCAGACCCAAGGCAAGTCCCGTATTCAAGAAGTCGACCACCGCCGCCCGGGTGGGGAAACGGCCATCATGGAAAAAACCGCCCTTTCTGCTATTCGCCTGGAAAAATAAATTATCTAGGTTTCTAACCGTGATAAGATTTTTGGGGGGAGAGGGTCAAGGCCCGCTCTTGCTCCCTCCCCCAATCACAAGGGGCGCAATTTATTGCGCCCGACGCCAGCGGGCGTGATATAGCGATTGCCAAAAGTTTTTTCCGATGGTTTTTTGACGTAGGGGCACAGCGTGCTGTGCCCCTGTACCTTGGGCACGGCTCGCCGTGCCCCTACGGGGAAATTACTTTGGGCAACCCCTATAAATCACGCCCCTAACAGGGGGTGGGGAGGGGAGCCTGAGGGGGGGATCGCGGTCCCCCGGCCCTCCCCTCAAAAACCATTACAAACCGGAAATAGGAGAACCACGTGTACTGGGATGCCACCATTGAAACTTTGCCCGATGAAAGACTTAGAGAACTTCAGCTCCAGCGCCTTCAAGACACGGTGCGCCGGGCCGGGCAAAGCCCTTTTTACCGGCAGCGCCTGGCCCAGGCCGGGATAAACGCCGAGCCTCTTCAATCTCTGGAGGACGTGCGCCGCCTTCCCTTCACCACCAAGGACGATCTACGGGCCGCCGGCCCGGACATGCTCACCTGTCCTTTGACGGAAATCGTGCGCCTCCATGCCTCTTCGGGCACCACCGGCCAGGCCACGGTCATTTACTACACCCGCCGGGACATCGCCGCCTGGGCCGACCTGGTGGCCCGCTCCATGTTCATGACCGGGGTGCGCCCCGGCGACGTCTTTCAGAACATGATGGGCTACGGCCTGTTCACCGGCGGCCTGGGGTTCCATTACGGGGCCGAGCTGCTGGGGGCCCTCACCATCCCCGCCGGGGCCGGCAACAGTCTCCGCCAGATCCAGCTGATGCAGCAATTCGGGACCACCGTGCTGCACATCATACCCAGCTACGCCCTGTATCTCCTGGCCACCTTCGCCCAGGGAGGGGTGGATCCCCGGGAGCTCCACCTTCGCATGGCCTTCATCGGGGCTGAACCCCATACCGAAGAAATGCGCCGGCGCATCGAAGAAGCTTACGGGGTGAAAGCCTACAATTCTTATGGACTTTCGGAGATGAACGGCCCCGGCGTGGCCTTTGAATGTCCTGAGCAAAACGGCCTGCACGTCTGGGAGGACGCCTTCCTCCTGGAAGTGGTGGACCCGGTTACCCTGGAGCCGGCGGGCCCCGGGGAAACGGGAGAGCTGGTCTTCACCAGCCTCACCCGCCAGGGCATGCCCATTTTGCGCTACCGCACCCGGGATCTGGCCTCTTTATACCCCGAGCCTTGCCCCTGCGGCCGCCCCCACCGGCGCATCTCCCGCATCCAGGGCCGCACCGACGACATGCTCGTCGTCAAGGGCGTTAACATCTTCCCCATCCAGATCGAACGGGTCCTGCTGGCCAGGCCCGAAGTGGACGCCAATTACCTGGTGGAACTCACCCGGGAGAATTACAACGACGTGATGCACGTCAAAGTGGAGGTAAAAGAGGAGTTTTTCCAGGAAGACCTGCGCTACCTGCAGCGCCTCCAGAAACGCCTGGCCGAGGCCTTGCGAAACGAACTCCTGGTGACGCCCAAGGTGGAGCTGGTGGAGCCTAACACCCTGCCCCGGAGCGAAGGCAAGGCGGTACGGGTGGCGGATAAGAGATAGTAGGGGGGTGTTTGGGGGGAGGGGGCAAGGGCTTTGCCCTTGCCCCCTCCCCTCAACCACAACTTTTTGTTTACAAGCCCAAGGGCGCCAGGAAGCGCCGTTCGATTTCCACCAGGGTCCCGTGGGGCTCGATATCAGCAGCAGCCAACAGCAGGTTTAGGTCGTCCGCCATCTGTCGGAGACCAACCAAAGTCCTTTGCCGCGCTTCGTCCAGCACTTCCCAATGGCCGGTGGCGTGCAATCCCCAGAAAGCCGGCTCCAACTCCGGCAAGAGGAGGGAATAAAGCCCCGGGCGCAAAGCCAGCATCATCGCCAGGGAGGGCCAGGCCCGGGCTTGGATGATATATGCCAGCCGGCCCCATTCGTTCACTTCGGCCAAGGCGTCCTTGAGGCCCCGGATCCAGTGCTCCACCCGGGTCTGGGGGAAATGCTCCAGGATAAAGGGAAACGCGGTTCTGAGGCTGGGCTCCAGGGCTTCCCCCATTTCGTGGTGGATGACGGCTTCCAGTTCCGCGTCCAGGATGTCGTCCAATGCCGCCCGATAATAGTCCGGGTTTTGCAGCAGTGCTCCCAGAGGCAGGCTGTAAGCTTCCAGGGCGATCTTCAGGAAGCGGTTGGTCTGCTGGGTGGGATCGGAGAATCGGTCCCAGAGGTAGAAGGACAGGGCCTGCTTGCGGGCGTAAATCAGGGTTCCCTGGCACAAGGCCGGGGTGCCGTCCAGGTCCCGGGCCAGTTCCAGGTCCAGCACCAGGATGGTGATGTCCCCGTCCCGGCGCACCTGGGTCAATTCTCCCAGAAAGAAGGTGGGGGCCAATCCCCGGGCCAGGCCGGCGCCATAAGCCAGACCCTGGGGAATGAGACGCTCGTTGAGTTCCGCCACTTGAAAGGGGTCGAAACTGGCCCCGTCCCAGGCCAGGGACTGCCAGGGACGGCCTTCCAGGGTCTCCCAATGCCGCTCCCGGCCCTCCACCCAGGCCAGGACTGCGCCGGGGTCCGGCTCCCGCCAGGGAGGCAGCCCGTGCTCCCATTTGTACAAGGCCCGCAAGCGCAGCACCAGTCCGCACAGGGAATAATGCCCCGCCTGGGCGGCGCTGGCGATCTGGCAGTTCTCCCGCACCGGGCGGATGAGGGATTGAAACTTCATTAGCGACCTTTATAAATTTCACCACCAAGACACAAAGACACTAAGATACACCAGGGATAAGACTTCAGGTTTGGCGCTGGAAAGCGCCAAACCAAAAATATTATTTCAATGAAACTTGGTGTCTTGTTGGTTATACTTTGCCTCTACTTGAGCAGATCGGCGAATTTCTGAGCCAGCTTCTTATCGAGAGACTGCAGGGTCTGGTATTCTTGTTTCGCCGCGGCCTGGTTGCCCATTTGCACATAATAAGCGCACAACCCTAGATGAGCCTCGGCGTCGCCCGGCTGGAGGCGCACCGCTTCCTGGAAGGCCTGCCCCGCTTCTTTCCACTGCTCCAGTTTCATGTATGCCATCCCCAGATTCTTATGAGCCTTGGCCAGGTCCGGTTGGAGGCGGACAGCCTGGCGGAAGGCGTCCCGGGCCTCCGGGTGGCGCCCCAGTTTACCCAGGGCCAGCCCCAGGTGGTAGTGGGCCTCGGCGTTCTGGGGGTGGAGGCGCACCGTTTCCAGGAAGGCTCTTCGGGCGTCCTCCCAACGCCCCATTTTGATATAGGCCACGCCCAGGTTCTCGTGGGCCTGGCTCCATTGGGGTTGGAGGCGGAGGGTTTCCTGGAACTCCTTCACCGCGTCCTGGTACTGTTGGCGCCGGGCCAAGGCCAGTCCCAGGTGGTGGTGGGCCTCGGCGTAATCCGGCTGAAGGCGGACGGCTTCCTTAAAGGCCCGGATGGCGTCGTCCAGGCGGTCTTCCCGGACCAGTCGTTCGCCCTTCTGGAACCGATCTCGGGCCTGGGGGGAGACGCCCTCCAGGACTTCCTGACCCAGGGCCGGGAAGGGAATTATAGATAAAGCCAGGGTCAGCCCAATCCCCCAAAATAAACGTTTAATCAAATCAATCTCCTTAAGCTTTCACCACAGAGGCCCAGAGGACACAGAGATTTTTAGTTTTGGCGCTCAAAGCGCCACACTAAAAAATTCATCTCTCTGGGTATTCTCTGTGCCCTCTGTGCCTCCGTGGTTAATAATAATCCAGCGGATGGACCCGGTGGCGCACGCACCAAGCGAAGATCAGGTTGAAGGGCAGCATGTGCAGGGTGTAAAGGTGCGGGGTCAGGCGCCGGAAGATGGAGGGCAAGGAATAAAACCGGCGGTTGGCCCGCCAATATTCCTCTTCCAATTGCCGGGGAGTCATGTGCCGGGGCCGGTACACTACCTGAAAGCCGCAGTATCTGGTCCAATCATGGTCAAAAACGCGGCCTTCGCTTACCAGTTGCTCCCGCACCTTGGTGCCCACCCGGGGGGACAGGATGAACATGAAGGAGACCGGGGCCTTGATGCGGATGAGGAAATCCACGGTGCTGTCGAAGATATCCGGCCGGTCGCCGTCCAAGCCGAACATAACGTTCACCGAGTAGCCGATGCCCCGTTTTTCCAGGGCCTTGAACTGGCGCTCGTAGTCCTTGATTTTGTTTTGCCTCTTGTTGATGGCTTTCAGGCTGTCCGGGCTGATGCTCTCCATGCCGATGTTGACGTGCACACAGCCGCTCCGGGCCATCATATCCAGAAGTTCCGGATCGTCCCCCACGCTGGTGGTGGCCAGGCAGCCGTATTCCAGGCCCAGGGGGATGAGGCGCTCCATGATTTCCATGGCATGGCGGCGGTTGGCCACGAAATTGTCATCCACGAAATAGATGAACCGGCTTCCCGTGAGGCGCTGGATCTCCTGGATTTCATGGAGGACCTCGTCCACCGGCCGGTGGCGGAAGCGGCCGCCGTACACCTGGGTGACTTCGCAGTAATTGCAGGCCCAGGGACAGCCCCGGGTGGTCTGGGCCGGGATGTTCAGGAGCTTGTACTTTTTCAGATCCAGGAGATCGTAGCGGGGGACCGGCAAGCCCTTCAAGTCCGCCAGCTTCTCCGCCTGGTACCGGGGCAGGAGGCGCCCGGCCTGGAAGTCTTGCAGGAGCCGAGGCCAGGTCTCTTCCGCTTCCCCCAGGACGAGAGCGTCGGCGTGCTCCTGGGCCTCCTCGGGGGCCAGGGTGGCGTGGAAGCCGCCCATGACCACTTTGACGCCCCGGCGGCGGAACCCCGCGGCCAGCTCATAGGCCCGGGGGGCCTGGTGGGACATGAAGGAAATGCCCGCCAAGTCACAATCCTCCTGAAAGGTGACGTCATCCAGCAGGTCATCTTTAATCCGGACCTGAATTCCCGGAGGGGTGAGGGCCGCCACGTAAGGAAGGGTCATGCCCAGGAGCCAGCGCTTTTTCCGCTTTTCCAGACGCCCATCCCGGCGGTACCGGGAGGGTTGAACGAGCAATACCTTCAATGCTTGTCTCCAATATTTTGCACCACAGAGATACAGAGGCCGCGGAGATACCAGATAATTTTCAAATTTTGGCTAATGGCCAAAATTTGAAAATCATCTTTCTCTGTGCTCACGGTATCTCTGTGGTTAAAGATGTTAAGGATCATTCACCATTTGCGAAAGCGCCGTTTCGTCAGCTCCGGCTCCATGAGCCAGAGGAGCAGGATGCCCACCACGAAACCGCCCACGTGGGCCCACCAGGCCACGCCCCCGCCCTGCTGGCCCATGGAGAAGGCCCCAAACAAGAATTGCAGAACAAACCATATGCCTAGAAAGATGTAGGCCGGGAGCTCTGTGAAAGTGATAAAAATGAATATGGGAACCAGGGTGAAGACCCGGGCCCCGGGAAAAAGGACAAAATAGGCCCCCATCACCCCGGCGATGGCGCCGCTGGCCCCCACCAGGGGTATCTGGGAAAAGGGGGAAAACAAGAGGTAGATAAGATTGGCCCCTATTCCCGAAAGCAGATAAAAGACCAGGTATCTCCCATGCCCCAGGATGTCTTCCACGTTGTCTCCGAAAACATAAAGAAACCACAGGTTGCCCAGGAGATGGAGCCAGCCGCCGTGCAGGAAAATGGAGGTTACCAGGGGCAGTAAAGTGAGGCCCAGGGAAACCTGACCGCTCCATAAAAAACGCAAAAAACGGCCCGGTACAAACCCCAGGGTGTCAATGGCCCGGGGAAGAAAATGGCCCAGGGACAGCTCCCACAGAAAGAACAGGGCAGTCAGCCCGATGACGCTGTAGTTGACATAAGGGCGGCGGAAGGACGGGATGTTGTCGCGCAGCGGGATCATGTCTGTGTCCGGATGGGATTAAAGGAACCAAATTATAATAATAACAGTTTTTCCCAGGAAAAGAAGAGTGGCGGGAATATGGAATTTTGCGCTGGAAGGGGTAAAGGGCGAGAAATCTTTTTCCTTAGATTGCGATTTCAACTTAACTGATAATCATAATTTTTTAAACGAAAACCGAAGACCGAAGACCAATTCTTACGGCCGGTTGACCAGGAGGCGCTTACTGGGAGTACGGAGAGCCACCCTGGCCCCTTCCAGGTAAGGCTCCCCGGCAGAGGCGTCGTCTATTAACAGGAAGACCCGGGCAGGTCCGTGCCACAGTTCATTAAGTTGGACCGGGCTGATGATGTAATTATCCTGAGGCGCCACCGGGTAGGGAAACTGGGGGAGACCATTTCGCTGCACCATGAGCAGGCGGCGCCCGGAATAAAAAACCAGGGAGGCTCCAAATTCGAACTCTTCGATGTGCTCCATGACGATGACGTCCTGGGAGGAGGCGTGGTCCCGTATATATTGGCCCGGGATCTTATCGCTCAACTGGGGAGACAGGGCATAAAGGGATAGAAAGGTGAGAAACGTCAGCGCCAAGGCCAGGGCGATGAAAGAGGCGGTTACTATCCCAGGCCGGCGCCGGCCGAACAATATCCCTGCCAGGGCCAGAGTGGGCATGATAAAGGAAGCCGGCTTGACCAGGGGCAGGACCAACGACGCCAGCCCGATGAATTCCCGGCGGTTGCTGGCGCAGAGCGCCTCCATATGGGGCATCAGCGACAGGATTAACATGGCCACTACGGCAATGGGAAGCAGCGCCCAGTAAGGCCAACGGTCCCCAGGGGCAGCCAGATAGCGGTCCAACCGCCAACCCACCACCAATGCCAACGGGGGCAAGGCCGGCAGATGGTAATATTCGATGCGGCTGGCCGCCAGGGTGAAAAACCCCAGGATGACTCCGGCCCATATGAGCAGGAGCCACGCCTCTCTCTTATCTCTCCGGGTCTCCCGCCAAAACTTTATTAGGCCTTCGGGCAGGAGCACCGTCCACGGCATGAGCCATATGATCAGGAAGACCCAAAATGCCCAAATAGAAAAAGGGATGATGTCTGGCGGTTGGCGCTGTCCCAGGAAACGGAGAAATTGCTCGTTGATGAATTGATGCATCAAAAACCCGGGATGGGCCTTTTCCACCCACACGCCCCAGGGAATTATCAACAGGATGGCCAGGGCCGCGCCCTTGGGGGAAAAAATCAGGGATAGCAGCCGCGGCTGGCGAAGCCACAAGGCGTAAAGCAGGCAGATGAGCACGGGAAAGGCCACGCCGATAAATGACTTGCTCAGGAACCCGGCCACCAGGGCCAGGGAAAAGAGCGCCATCCATGTAAAGGCATAGTCCTCCTGCCAGCGCATCATAGAATACAGGGATGCGGCCAGGGATACGGTGATGAGGTGGTCTGTGAGGAGGTTAAGGTGGAAGGCGCAGAAGCCCACAGAACTGAGGAGGACAAAGCCCCCCAGCCAGGCGGCCCGGGTTCCCAGCAGCCGCCGGCCGATGAGGTAGGTGAGCCACACTTCCAGCACCGTGAGCCCCAGGGTGGGGAGCCGGGCGCTCCAATCCGACACTCCGAAAATCTTATAACTCAACAGGTTGAGCCAGTAGAGCAGGGGGGGTTTATCCAGGTAAGGGACGCCGTTCAGGGTGGGGGTAAGCCAGGACCCGGAAATTAGCATCTCCTGGGGGATGAGGGCGTACATGGACTCACCCCGGGACAGGGGAAGCATCCAGAAAATGGGGGCGTAAACGGCCAGGCACGCCAGGCACAGGGTCCAGCCGTTGAACCAGCGGTCCGGGGAGGAGTTATTCATGTAACTCTGTGTATCCTCTTGACCTCTGTGTCTCTGTGGTTATGAAATATTCCACCGCAGCATTTTCCACATGTCCTTGAGTCCCAGGCTGCGAACCACGGAAGGCTCGAAGCCCGAATGCATCATGCACTGGGCGCAGCGGGGGTCCCGCCCCACCCCGTAATTTTCCCACGGGGTCTGGTCCATCATCTCCGCAAAAGTGAGGTAATGGGCGTCCACGATCTGGTAGCAGGGGGCCCGCCACCCCTGGGGGTTGCGGGTGGGGTTGGCCCAGGGGGTGCATTCGTAGTGCCGCTCTCCCCGTAAAAAGCTAAGATACAGCGGCGTGCTGAAATATTTGAATTTCCGGGCGTCTTTTTGGGTCAGGCGGGTGAACTTGTCCTTGATTTCCTCCCGGCTTAAGAAAAGCTCCGAGTTGACTCCATTGAAGCTATAAGCCGGGGACACCAGGAGGCCGTCCACGCCCAGTTGGGTTAACAGGCCGAACAAGGCCTTCAACTCCTCGGGGTCGGTCTCCTGATAAACCGTGGTGTTGGTGCACACCCGGAAGCCCTGGGCCTTGGCGGCCTTGATGGCGTTGAGGGCAATGTCGAATAACCCGGCTCGCCCCAGGATGGCGTCATGGGTGGGGGCCATGCCGTCCAGGTGAATGCTCAAAGTCAGGCGCTTGGACCGGGGCAGCCGGGGCAGGGATTTTTCCAGGAGAATGGCGTTGGTGCACAGATAAATATGTTTTTTCCGATGCACCAGTTCCTGGGCCAGCTCAAAAACCGGGGGGAAAATGAGGGGCTCGCCCCCGGTGATGGTGACCACCGGCGCGCCGCACTCCTCCACGGCTCCCAGGCACTCTTCCAGGGTGAGGGACTGGCCCAGGGTGTCCCGGTATTCCTGGATGCGGCCGCAGCCCACGCAGGCCAGGTTGCACTGGTGGGTCGGCTCCAGCATCAGCACCAGGGGGAATTTCTCCTCCTTTTTCAGGCGCTTCTTGGTGAGATAGCGCCCCAGGTCGTAGCTGAGACTTAACGGGAAACGCATATTAGTTTTGAGTTTCGAGTTTCGAGTTTTGAGTTTTTAAATCTGCGCTAATCTGTGAAATCTGTGGATTATACATATCCGCGCTCACGAAACCACTCCACCGCATCTTCCAAGGCCCGGCGCGCCGGGGTCAGGGTGAGGCCCAGTTCCTTCACCGCTTTACTGTTGTCGAAATACATGAATTTCCGGGCCATGCGCACCGCGGTCAGGGGCATGCGGGGCGGTTTGCCGCTAATATAAGTAGCCCAGCCTTCATTGACGCAGGACATGGCCAGAATGGGCCAGTAAGGGAGCTTCACCCAGGGCGCCCGGCGGCCGCTGATCTCCGCCAGGAGTTTTAAAATCGCCGACAGGCTCAAATTCTCGTTTCCCAGGATGTACTTTTCCCCCACCCGGCCCTGGGCTTCCGCCAGGAGGTGACCCCGGGCCACGTCCCGAACGTGCACAATATTTAGCCCCGTCTCCAGGTAAGCCGGCATGCGGCCGCGCAAAAAATCCACAATCATCTGGCCCGTGGGGGTGGGCCGGTAGTCCCACGGCCCCACCGGGGTGCTGGGGTTGACGATGACCACCGGCAGCCCCTGCTTAGCGTATTGCACCGCGCTCAATTCCGCCAAGTATTTGGTGCGCTTGTACTGGCCCACCATGTCGTAGTAGGTCACCGGGGTGTCTTCCGTGCCCGGGACGCCGTTCCCGGGATTGCCCAAGGCCCCCACGGTGCCGGTATAGACGAAGCGCTCCACCCGCCGGGCCAGGGCCGCGGCCAGGATGTTGTGGGTGCCCTGGACGTTGATACCGTACATGGTTTTCGGGTCCGGCACCCAGAGGCGGTAGTCCGCGGCCACGTGGAAGACCCGGTCGCAGCCCTCCAGGGCCCGGGCCAAGGAGTCCTTGTCACGGAGGTCCCCCAATACCACCTCCACGTCCAGGCCGTTCAAGGCCGGATGGTCATCCCGGCGCACCAGGACCCGGACCTCCCGCCCTGCGGCCAGGAGCTCTTCCACCACCGCCCGGCCCACGAAGCCGGTGCCGCCGGTAACCAGGGTTTTGGTCATCAGTCGTAAGTAACCAGTAACCAGTAATCAGTAATCAGTAACCAGTAACATCAGAGGCTCTTGCAAAAGTTTAGCAAAACCGGTCCCGGCTTCTATTCCCCCTCCCCACGGGGGGAGGGGCCTAGGGGGAGGGGGGCGAAGCCGTTTATAACTATGGGATAATACAAATTATTTTCACCACCCCCACCCTAACCCTCCCCCCTCAAGGGGGAGGGAACCGACCCAATATCGTTGATTTCACTTTTGACCATGACTTTTGCAAGAGGCTCTTATACCAAGTTCGTATTGACATGCAACAAACTATGAGTCATAATCTCCCCAATAAAGACCATTTACGGGGGGATTGCCATGGCCAGACCGAAAAAGGTGATTG
>Ga0194113_10008558_pt1 | contig 12557 bp, 7 predicted proteins | sample TA2MahC200mmetaG_FD_146193 | JGI IMG/M metagenome (GOLD analysis project Ga0194113, IMG submission 146193) | Freshwater microbial communities from Lake Tanganyika, Tanzania - TA2015017 Mahale Deep Cast 200m | ecosystem: Environmental > Aquatic > Freshwater > Lake | place: Tanzania: Lake...
GCCCGGAGCGCCGTGGACGGCGGAGGCGCAGCCGGCCAAGGGCCGGAAGCGCGGCCGAGGGCGACTACTCGACCCGGACGCCTTCGTACATCAACGAGTCCTCGAGTCGACGCGCCGGCCGCTCCGCCCGCGAGGCGTTGCAGGTCAGCATCAGCCCGCGCGAGGCATGGAACCTGAGCCAGGTCTGCAGACAGGTCGTGTCTCCGCGCCAAGGTCTCGCGTGGCCGTACTCGCAGTTGCGGCAGATCGTCGCCACAGCGGCGTCGCGGAAGTTGTCCCAGTTGAGCCCTTTCATCGGGACCCCCTTTCGTCGAAGCTCTCCCGCCCGCCCCTGCCCAGATGAGGCTTCAGGAAGGGATAATCTTCACCCACCAGAGCCTCCAAGAACAGAATATCGACAGCCTGGACCTGAATCCAGGATATTCTGCACGGCTGATAAGTCCGTATCTCAAGCATTATGAAGCCAATCCGAGATTATCACAAAGACGGTGGTGCACTGCGAATAACTCTTGCATATCGGTGCCGGTTATATAGAATTATCTCGTTGTTCCGGGCCCGAGCGTCAGGAGCCCGGCGGACGGCGGAAGGCCGCCGGGACGAGGCGAGGTGATCCATGAGCGCCCAGGCGTCCGATTCCCAGGGACTGCAGGCGACCCCCGAGGAGTGGCGGGGCGTGGCCCGCGGGCTGCAGGCCCATCTGCTGCAGACGGGCCGCCACCAGAAGGACTTGGCCGCCGCGGCCGGAGTCGCCGCTTCGAACCTGAGCACCTACCTCAACCTGCGTCGCCTGCCCAGCGCCGCCATGGCCGGGAGAATCATCGCCGCCGCCGTGGAGAGCCAGGGCGTGACGCCGGCGATGGTCGCCCACTGGAAGCGCCAGGTCGACGAGGCGGAGATGCGCCTCCAGGAGGAGCTGGCCAAGCTGGCCGGCAGCGGCGTCGCCCTGAGCGACGCCGAGCGCGACAGGCTCCTGGCGGCCGCGGCCGGCGACCGCGCGCTGGCGCGCAGCCTCCTGCGCTTTTCCGACGAGATCCGCGCGCTCCGCTCCCGCTGCGCGCAGCTCGCCATGGCCCACACCGACGCCGCCCGCGAGTCGCTGGTCCAGTCCGCCGTCGAGGCCTTCCAGCAGGACCCGCAGATGCGCCACCTGACGCGCGAGGTCGAGCGCGACATCCGCCGGGCCCACCTGGAAGAGCGCCGCCGCCACCCGCATCCACTCCAGGCGCTGGAGTCGATCCTGGCCGCGGAGGGCGTCGCCGTCGAGCGCGTCGAGGCGGCCTCCCCCCGCTCGGGCCGGGGCCGCTGGGAAGGCATCCGCTGGCTCCTCAACCTGAAGGACTCGCGGCGGGCGACGATCAGCTCGAACATCCATCCCGAGCAGTTCCCCTTCGAGCTGGGCCGCGTCGTCGGCCAGTTGCGCATGATGCGCTCCCTGGGCAACGCCGCGCACCGGGAGGTGGAGGCCTTCGCCTCGCGCTGGGTCGAGGAGAACTTCCCCCAGGTCGCCGGCGGCACGCCCGAGCGCTCGCAGCTCGAGCAGGACATCGTCTGGCTGATCTTCCGCTCGCTCGCCGGCCGCTGGGCGACAGGCTTCTTCACGCTGCCCAGCGACCGCTTCGTCCGCCTGGCCGAGCAGTACGAGTACGACATCGATCGCCTGGCGGCCGACCTCGACGCCACCTGGGAGACGATCGCCAACCGCGTCAGCCAGCTCGACTCGGGGCTGCCGGTGCACTTCATCAAGATGGACTGGCGCGGCGTGGTCCTCAAGCGCAGCAGCTTCTCGGGGCTCGAGTTCGCGCCGCTCTACATGCGCGTCTGCGGGCGCTGGGCCTCGGCGCGGAGCCTGCTGACCGCCCAGGGCACGATCTTCCGCCAGCACAGCGTGTTCCCCGATCTCGCCGGAGAGACCTACTTCTGCGTCAGCCGCTCGGTGCGCGCGCCCGCCCAGCGCTTCGGCATGGCGCCGCTCGTCTACAGCCTCACGCTCGGCTGCCGCGAGGCGGACGCCGGGCGCACCGTCTACGCCAAGGAGTTTCGCAGCCCGCCGGTCGAGTGCGGCGTCACCTGCCGGCTCTGCACCGTGCTCAACTGCGAGAATCGAGTCTGCCCATCGGTCAGCCACCCCGGAATGGGCAAGTTCGACTTCGGACTGGTCTGGTCGGGGAAGACGATCCACGAGCGTTTTCCGGTGCGGGGATAGGAGGGGAGAGGCGCCGTCGAAGGAGCACGAAGGGGCGCGAAGAGCGGGCAGGGCGCGAAGGGCGCGGGCAGCATGATGCCCAGCGGGCCCGAGAAGCCTCAGACTCGCGAGGCGCCAGAGGAGCCTGAAGATCCCCTCCTCGACCCTACGCCTTCCTCACGCCCACCCAGACGCTGACGCCCTTCTCCAGCTCGAAGGAGTCGCTGCGGTCGGACGCGCCCTCGCCAGCTCCTACGCCAGCTCCTACGCCAGCTCCTACGCCAGCGGCCTCGCCAGCGGCTTCACCAGCGCCCGACCTCCCGCCGCCGCCCTCGACCAGCTCGCGCGCCAGCGTCTCGGCGCGGATGTAGTCGCCGTGGCGGGTGAAGATCTCGCACGGACGCGGGCCCGCCCCGCCAGCTGCCCCGCCGGCCGCCGCCGCCGCGGCGCCGGCGCCGGCGTCGGCGCCGGGCGCCCCGGGTGTCCCCGGCTCACCGGCAACGCTGTAGGCGACGACGATCCGATCGTCCACCTGGTACCCCGCCTGCTTGCGCAGGTCCTGGATGTGGCGGACGACCTCGCGCGCCCAGCCCTCCAGCCGCAGCTCGTCGGTAATCCGCGTGTCGAGCGCGATCAGCGTGTAGTGGTCCTGGGCGACGGAGAATCCCGGCTTCGGCTCGAGCGTCACCTGGTACTCGCCCGGAGCGACGAGCGCGCCGGCGGCGCTCAGGTTGCCGTCGGCGGCGATCGCGTAGTCGCCCGCCTTGACCGCGGCGGCTAGGACCTTCATCGCCGGACCCAGGCGCTTGCCCAGCACGGAGAAGTCGAGCTTGACCGTGCGCGAGGCGAAGCGGCCGGAGTCGCTCTCCGTGAGGTCGATCGCTTTCACGTTCAGCTCGTCGCGCACCTGCGCCCAGAGGGCCTCGCGCAGCGCCTCGCCCAGCTCGGGCATCTGCGCCGCGCCCTCCAGCGGCACGACCCAGAGCGTCGCCGCCGGCTGGCGCACCTTGATCCGCGCCTGCTCGCGCGCCGCGCGCCCGAGGCTGACCGCCTTGAGCACGAAGTCCATCCCGGCGTTGAGCGCCGCAGCGACCAGCTCGGGGCGCTCCTCGGGATAGGGGGTCAGGTGCACGCTGGGCGGCGTCGCCGACCCGTCGAGCCCGAGCTTCAGCGCCGACCCCTCCCCCGCCGCCTGCGCGGAGGCGGTCAGGTTGCGGTAGATCGCCTCGCTGACGAAGGGCACGACCGGGGCGAGCAGGCGCACATAGGTCAGCAGCGCGTGGTAGAGCGTCCGGTGCGCCCAGCGCTTGTCCTCGTCGCTCTCCGACTTCCAGAACCGCCGCCGCGAGCGGCGCACGTACCAGGTCGACAGCTTCTCCAGGAACTCGTCGGCCGCGCGCATCGCCGCCACCGGCTGGATGCCGTCGAAGTGCCGGCGCATGTCGCCGACGAGCTGGTAGAGCGCCGAGGTGATCCAGCGGTCCAGCGCGTGGGGGCTCCCCCCGATCAGGCCCGGGTCTCCGTCGCGGGCCGGGTCGAAGCCGTCCAGCTCGGCGTAGGTCGCCAGGAAGGCGTACACGTTCCAGAGCGTGATGATCCGCCGCCGATACTCGTCGGCGATGCCGAAGCCGAACCGCAGGTTCTGCGACGGGTTGCAGGCGCAGTAGACCCAGCGCATGACGTCGGCGCCCATCTTCTCGACCGCCTCGTCGAACCAGATCGCGTTGCCGTGGCTGCGGTGCATCGCCCGGCCATGCTCGTCGAGCAGCTTCTCGTAGCTGAAGACCGCCTTGTAGGGGGCGCGTCCCTCCAGCGTCACCGACATGAACATCATCGCGTAGAACCAGAGCCGCACCTGCTCGCGCATTTCGCAGACCAGCTCGGTCGGGAACCACTGCTCCCAGTAGGCGCGATCCTCGAGGTACTTCATCGTCGAGAAGGCAACGATCCCCGCGTCCATCCAGCAGTCGCCGACGTCGAGGATCCGCGTCGCCTCGTGCCGGCAGCCCGCGTGCTGGCAGCGCAGGCGGATCTCGTCGATCCAGGGCCGGTGGAGCTCGGGCAGGGCGTCCACCTGCGCCGGATCCAGGGCGAACTCGCGCAGCTGCGCGCGGCTGCGCACCTGGGTCAGGTGGCCGTCGGGACAGAAGTAGAAGGGCAGCGGCAGACCCCAGAAGCGTTTCCGGGAGATGCACCAGTCGCCCATGTTGTCGTACCAGTCCTGGGTCCGCTTGCCGACGCTCTCGGGGATCCAACGGACGGCCTCGGCCGCCCGCTTCATCAGCGGGCGGATCTCGTCGCAGCGGATGAACCACTCGTCCTCGACGCGGAAGACGAGCTTGGCGTGGCAGCGCCAGCAGAAGGGGTAGCGGTGGGCGTAGCTCTCGGAGCGGACGAAGAGCCCCTTCTGGCGGAGATCCTCGAAGATCGGCTGCTCCACCTCGTGCACGTTGCGGCCGGTCAGCCAGGCGAAGCCGTCGAGATAGAAGCCTGAGCCGTCGAGCGGGGCGACCGAGGCCAGCCCCAGCTCCTCGCCCAGCGCGCAGTCCTCGGCGCCGCAGCCGGGGGCGATGTGGACGATACCCGAGCCCTCCGCCTCGCCGACCATGTCCCAGGGGATGACCAGGTGCTCGATGCCCTGCTGCGCCGGCAGATCGTCGAAGGGGCCCTCGTAGACCCAGCCGACCAGGTCGGCGCCCGGCAGCGTCTCGAGCAGGCGCGCTTCCCCGCCAAAGACCCTTTCGGCGATCGCCGCGCCGAGGTAGTAGACCGCCCCCCGGTACTCGACCCGCGCGTAGAGAAGATCCGGATGGACCGCCGCGGCCGTGTTCGAGGTCAGCGTCCAGGGCGTGGTCGTCCAGACGAGCAGCCGCTCGTTCTCGTCCGGCACGCGGGTCGGCGCCGATCGGCCTCCCGCCGCCTGCCTCCCGGGCTCCCCGCCGCTCCCGCCGCGCTCGCCGCGCCCGGCGCTCTCGCCGCCCCTGGCGCGCTCGCCGCCCCCGTCGCCCCCGCCGCTCCCCCCGGCGCCGCCTCCCGACCCCGCGCGCATCGCCTCCAGCTTCTTCATCCAGGGCCCGTCGCGGCGCTCGCCCGGCTTCAGCTTGAAGCCCAGGAACAGGCTCGTGTCGTCGATGTCCTTGTAGGAGTCGGCCAGCTCGTGCTGCGACAGCGAGGTCCCGCAGCGCGTGCACCAGGGCATGACGTTGTGCCCCTGGCGCAGCCAGCCGCGGTCGCGGCAGACGCCCAGGAAGTGCCAGATGTACTCGATGTTGGTGTCGGTCAGCGTGAAGTAGGAGTGATCCCAGTCCATCCACTGGCCGAGCCGGCGCGACTGCTCGGCGATCGTCGCCGCGTACTTGACCACGCGCGCCCGGCAGGCGCGGCTGAAGTTGTCCAGCCCGAAGCTCTCGATGTCCCGCTTGGAGTTGAAGCCGAGGTCCTTCTCGGTCTCGACCTCCAGCCAGAGCCCCTGGCAGTCGAACCCGTTCTGGTAGCGCTGGTCGTAGCCGCACATCGCCTTGTAGCGCTGGAACAGGTCCTTGTAGGTGCGGCCCCAGGCGTGGTGGACGCCCATGGCGTTGTTGGCGGTGATCGGTCCGTCGATGAAGGACCAGCGCGCGCGTCCGCGATTGCGTTCCGCCAGGCGGTCGAAGATGCGCTCGCGCTCCCAGAAGGCGAGGATGCCGCGCTCCTGCGCGATGAAATCGACGCTCAGATCGACCGGCTCGAACTTCCCCATCGTCCCCTCTCCGGCGCCCCCGCGCTCCGCCCCGCGCAGCACCCCTCGGGCGCGGCGCGCGCCCGCTACGAACCGGCGTCCGGCTCCTCCCCGCCCTCGTCCTCGCCGATCCCTTCGTCCTCGTCCCCGCCCCCCGCGGCGCCCCCCGCGCCGGCTCCGGCGTCGGCCCCGGCGCCGCCGTCGTCCGCCTGCCCCGCCTCCTCGGCCGCGCCGTTCTCCTCGCCTGCCGCCGGCTCCCCGGAGAGCGCCACCTTGGCCACGTCGGCCACGCTGTCGCCCTCCTGCAGGTGGATCAGGCGCACGCCCTGCGTCGCCCGCCCGAGCACGGACACGCCGCTCATCTTCAGGCGGATGACCATGCCGTTCGATGTCGTCAGCATGACCTCTTCGTCGTCGCCCACCTGCTTGATCGCCACGATCGGGCCGTTGCGCGGCGTGTTGCGCACCGTGATCACGCCCCGGCCGCCGCGGTTCGTCACCCGGTAGTCGTCTAGCCTGCTGCGCTTGCCGAAGCCCTTCTCGGTGACGACCAGCAGCGTCGCCTCCGGGTCGGTCACGCAGACCATGCCGACGACCTCGTCCTCGGGGGACTCCAGGGTCACGCCGCGCACGCCCGCGGCGCCGCGGCCCATCGCGCGCACCTTCGTCTCGGGGAAACGGATCGCCTTGCCGCTGCGCTTGGCCAGCACCAGTTCGGCGCTGCCCCCGGTCACGCCGGCGCCGATGAGGACGTCCTCCGCGGCCAGGCGCATGGCCCAGATGCCCTTGCGCCGGGGGTTCGCGAAGGCCGACAGGGGCGTCTTCTTGATCTGCCCCCGGCGCGTGGCCAGGACCACGTAGTGCTGCGGGTCGAACTGGTCGACCGGCACGAAGGCGGTGATCCGCTCCTGCGGACCGATGTCGAGCAGGTTGAGGATCGAGCGCCCCTTCGACAGCCTCTTGCCCAGTGGCGCGTTGTAGACCTTGAGCCAGTAGCACCGGCCCCGGTCGGTGAAGAAGAGGATGTAGCTGTGCGTGTTGGCCACGAAGAGGTGCTCGATGAAGTCCTCCTCGCGGGTCTTCGCGCCGGTCAGCCCCCGCCCGCCGCGGCGCTGGCTGCGGTAGGTCGTCACCGGCAGACGCTTGATGTAGCCCCGGTGGGTGATCGTGATGATCATGTCCTCGCGGGGAATCAGGTCCTCGAGGTCGATGTCCTCGCTGTAGGGCTCGATCTCGGTGCGCCGCGCGTCGCCGTACTTCTCGGCCAGTTCGCGCAGGTCCGCCGTGATCAGCTCGAGCACGCGGCCGCGGCTGGAGAGGATGGCCTCATACTCGGCGATCAGGCGCAGCGTCTCCTGGTACTGGCCCTCGATCTTCTCCCTCTCCAGGCCGGCCAGGCGCTGGAGCTGCATCTCGAGGATCGCCTGGGCCTGGATCTGGGTCAGGCCGAAGGCCGCCATCAGCGCCGCCCGCGCCTCCTCCGCGTTGCGCGACTCGCGGATCAGCGTGATCACGGCGTCGATCTGGTCGAGCGCGACCTTCAGCCCCTCGAGGATGTGGGCGCGCTTGCGCGCCTCCTCCAGGTCGAAGGTCGTCCGCCGGGTGATCACGTCCACGCGATGATCGATGTAGGACTGGCACAGCTCCTTGAGGGTGAACAGCTTGGGTCGGTTGTGAATCAGCGCCAGCAGGTTCGCCCCGAAGGTTGTCTGCATCTGCGTGTGCTTGTAGAGCTGGTTGAGCACGACGCGCGGCTGCGCGTCGGCGCGCAGCTCGATCACCACGCGCATCCCGTCGCGGTCCGACTCGTCGCGCAGGTCGGAAATGCCCTGCAGGACGCCCGACTTGACCAGCTCGGCGATCCTCTCCAGCAGGGCGGCCTTGTTCACCTGGTAGGGGATCTCGGTGACGATGATGGCCAGCCGCTCGGCGCGCAGCTCCTCGATCGTCGCCCGGGCGCGGATGGTGATCAGACCGTGGCCGGTCGTGTAGCACTCGCGGATCCCCGCCGTGCCCTGGATCATCCCGCCGGTCGGGAAGTCGGGCCCCTGGACGAACTCCATCAGCTCGTCGACCGTCGCCTCGGGGCGGTCGATGAGGCAGGTGATCGCCTCGCAGACCTCGCGCAGGTTCTGGGGCGGCACGTTGGTCGCCATGCCGACGGCGATGCCCGCCGAGCCGTTGATCAGCAGGTTGGGCGCCTTGCCCGGCAGGACGACCGGCTCTTCGCGGGTGGCGTCGTAGTTGGGCCTGAAGTCGACCGTCCCCTTCTCGAGATCGACCAGCAACTCCTCGGCCAGCCGGCTCAGGCGCGCCTCGGTGTAGCGCTCGGCCGCCGCGCCGTCTCCGTCGATCGACCCGAAGTTGCCCTGCCCGTCCACGATCGGATAGCGCAGCGAGAAGTCCTGCACCAGACGCGCCATCGTGTCGTAGACGGCGACCGTTCCGTGCGGGTGGTAGTTGCCGGTGACGTCGCCGGTGATCTTGGCCGACTTCCGATAGGGGCGATTGTGCATGAGATTCAGGTCGTTCATCGCCACGAGGATGCGCCGCTGCACCGGCTTGAGCCCGTCGCGCACATCGGGCAGGGCGCGCGAGACGATCACGCTCATCGAGTAGTCGATGTAGCTCGACTTCATCTCCTCCTCGATGAGGATGGAGGTGACTCGTTCATCCGGCCTGTGCATCGTCGCTTCCTTCCCCGCCTGCAGGACGCCGGCGGCCCGTCCCCCGCGGGCGCGGGCCGCGGTCCCGCCCTAGATGTCCAGGTTGCGGACCTTCAGGGCGTTCTCCTCGATGAACTGGCGGCGCGGACCGACCTGATCCCCCATCAGGATCGAGAAGATGCGGTCGGCCTCGGCGGCGTCCTCGCTGGACACGGACAGCAGCATCCGCTGCTGGGGGTTCATCGTCGTCTCCCACAACTGGTCGGGGTTCATCTCGCCCAGCCCCTTGTAGCGCTGCAGCATGATGCCCGTGCGGCCGACCTCCGCCAAACGCTTCTCCATCTCGGCGTCGTCGTAGGCGTACCACTCCTGCTTGCCCTTCTTGACGCGGTAGAGCGGCGGCTGGGCGATGTAGATGTACCCCTGGTCGATCAGCGGCCGCATGTATCGGTAGAAGAAGGTCAGCAGCAGCGTGCGGATGTGCGCGCCGTCGACGTCGGCGTCGGTCATGATGACGATCTTGCCGTAGCGCACCTTGGCGACGTCGAACTCGCCCGAGCCGAACCCGGCGCCGATGGCGGTGATCAGCGTGCGGATCTCCTCGCTCGCCAGCGCGCGGTCGAGTCGCGCCTTCTCGACGTTCAGGATCTTGCCGCGCAGCGGGAGGATCGCCTGGAACCGCCGATTGCGCCCCTGCTTGGCGCTGCCGCCGGCCGAGTCGCCTTCGACGATGAAGAGCTCGGCCAGAGCGGGATCCCGCTCCGAGCAGTCGGCCAGCTTCCCCGGCAGGGAGGCGGCGTCGAGCAGGCTCTTGCGCCGCGCCAGCTCGCGCGCCTTGCGCGCCGCCTCGCGCGCGCGGCAGGCGCTGACGCACTTCTCCAGGACCAGTCTCGCCACCGCCTCGTGGTTGTCGAGGTAGTCGGTCAGGTCCTCGCCGATGATCGACTCGACCATCCCCTTGACCTCGCTGTTGCCCAGCTTGGTCTTGGTCTGGCCCTCGAACTGCGGCCCGCGCAGTTTGACGCTCAACACCGCCGTGAGCCCCTCGCGGACATCCTCGCCGCTGAGGGCGTCCTTGGGGTCCTTGATGATCCCCGCCTTGAGCGCGTGGGTGTTCAGGCAGCGGGTCAGCGCCGCCTTGTAGCCGGCGAGGTGCGTGCCCCCCTCGACCGTGTTGATGTTGTTGACGTAGGTGAAGATCGACTCGACATACGAGTCGGTGTACTGCATGGCCAGCTCGATGGCGAACCCCTCCCGCTCGCGCGACATATAGATCGGCTCGGGATGGAGCGGCGTCTTGCCTTCATTGAGGTACTGCACGAAGGCCTGCACTCCGCCCTCGTAGAGGAACCGGTCCTCGCGCTCCCAGGAGGGGGTCTCCTGGGTACCTCCCTCCCCCTCGAGCCGGAGACGGATCTCGAGGGCCCGGTTGAGGAAGGCGAGTTCGCGCAAGCGGTAGGCGATGAGGTCGTACTTGAACTCGGTCTCCTCGAAGATCTGCGGGTCGGGCTTGAAGCGCACCAGCGTCCCGCGCTTGGAGGTGGTCCCGACGATGTCGACGTCGCCCAGGATCTCGCCGCGGGCGTAGCGCTGCTGGAAGATGGCCCCCTTCTGGAAGACCCGCACCTCGAGCCACTCGGAAAGGGCGTTGACCACGGAGACGCCGACGCCGTGGAGGCCGCCCGACACCTTGTAGGAGTCGCTGTCGAACTTGCCGCCGGCGTGGAGCATGGTCATCACGACTTCGAGCGCGGGCCGCTTCTGCTCCGCGTGCATGTCGGTGGGAATGCCGCGGCCGTTGTCCTCGACCGAAACGCTGCCGTCCCGATGCACGGTGACGAGGATCCGGTCGCACGCGCCCGCCAGCGCCTCATCGATCGAGTTGTCGACGACTTCGTAGACGAGGTGGTGCAGGCCGCGGGACGAGGTGCTGCCGATGTACATGCTCGGGCGGCGGCGCACCGCATCGAGCCCCTTGAGCACCTGGATATCCTCGGCGGTGTAGGCCGAAGCCTCGCCGCCCGGGGACAGCTCGCGATCCGCGTCGGTGACATCCACTGCGCCGGAGGGCGCCTCGCTCACGCTCTCATCCATGTCCGCCCTCGTCCCCTTGCTGCCGGATCCCCCTGCCCCGCACGACGCAGCGCAGGTCGGCCAGGTTCACATCCGGGAACCGCTGCCTGAGCCGCTCGAGGATCCGCGGCTTGAGAAACGCGATGTGCTGGCTCCAGACGCTGCTGGTGACGGAGACCCACAGCACCCCGCGTCGCAGCTCCACCGCGGCGGCGTGCCCCGCCAGTTCCGGCCCCACGGTGTCCGCCCAGGCCGCCACGACCTGATAGTCCGCCACCCGGCGCTCGAGCTCGTTCCCGCGCAGGAAGCGCTCGAGCGCCCGGCCGATGTGCTCCATGGGGCGCATGGATCATCCGGCGGCGTCGTCGCCCGGCAATCGCAGCGGCATCACCAGGCAGAGCAGATCCTCATCGGGCTGGAGTTCGGCCGGCTTGAACAGGCCGGCGGAGACGGCCGACTGGAAGGCCATCTCGACCCGCTCGCCGTCGAAGGTCTTCAGCATCTCGAGCAGATAGCCGCCGTTGTAGCCGATCGTCAGCGGCGTGCCGTCGTAGTCGACGGGTAACTCCTCCTGCGCCTCTCCGGCGCCCTGGTACTGGGCCATGATCTGCAGGCGCCCCGGCTCGAGCATGATCTTCACCTGGCGTGTCTGCGAGTCCGACAGGACCAGGATCCGGCGCAGGGAGGCGAGAAGATCCTCGCGGCGGACCACCGCGCGCAGCGGATTGGACTTGGGGATCACCTTCTCGTAGTCGGGGAAGGGACCCTCGAGCAGGCGACTGTAGAGCTGCGTGCTGCCGATCCGGATCCTGGCGTAGTTCTTGGATCCGCTGATCTCCAGCGGCCCGTCCGCGTCGCCGATCAGGCGCAGGAGCTGGTTGAGCGCCTTTGGCGGCAGGAGCATCTCCCGCTTCTGCTTGAATGCCCCGGACAGCGAAGCGCGCGCCAGGCGGTGCCCGTTGGTCGCCACCATCGACATCTGGTCGTCGCTGATCGACAGGAAGAGGCCGGTCAGTTCCGGACGGGTCTCATCCGTCGAGACCGCGTACAGCGTCTGGCGCACCATCCGCTCCATCTTGGCCGGATCGACCTGCAGCGGCTTCTGGTCGGGGATCTCGGGAAGTCCCGGGAAGTCGTCCACCGGGGCCCCCACGAACCGATAGCGGCCGCTGGCGCAGCGCAGCGTCAGCCCCGATTCCTCTCCCGTGAGCGAGATCTCGGCATCGCGCAGCTCGCGAACGACATCGTGCAGCCTCCGGGCCGCCACCGCCACGCGGCCCCCCTCTTCCACCTCTCCGGCGCGCTGGACACGAACGGAAATGTCGAGATCCGTCGCCGTCAGCGTGACCTCCCCCGCTGGGGAAACCTCCACCAGGACCGTCTCGAGGATCGGAAGCGTGCTCTTGCCCGGCACGACGCTGGCCACCAGGTGCAGGGCTTTCTGAAAACCGCTCTGCGAGGTCGAGAACTTCATGATCTCCCCCAGCGCTTGCCCCCGGCCTCAAGGCCGGTCACCGGACGCCACCCCGAAGCGTAGCCAATCCCTGGCCGCTCCTGCCCGAGCCTCGATCCTCACCTAAAACGCTCACTCGCCGCGCCAGCCCGCCGACCCCGCCGGAACGAGGAACGGAACAGCCCGCTCGATCGCCGCAAACATCGACCACGACGGAAGATCGACTCTCGAACCGAGGCTGCTCCAATGCCAGCCGATTCTAGGGAATGCCCTGGGGGCTGTAAAGCGGCAAATTGGCCCTGAGAGGCTCCCCTCCATGGATGTAACCTACATTGAAATAGCAAGTTGCAGATGCGAACAGAGGTCTTGGCGGCGCTCCACGCGTCTCCCGCCCCGCAGGCCTGCATAATACCTCCGGGAGCATCAGTAGGAACTGCTACTGGAAGATTAACTCAATCCACAGCA
>Ga0194113_10008566_pt1 | contig 12553 bp, 12 predicted proteins | sample TA2MahC200mmetaG_FD_146193 | JGI IMG/M metagenome (GOLD analysis project Ga0194113, IMG submission 146193) | Freshwater microbial communities from Lake Tanganyika, Tanzania - TA2015017 Mahale Deep Cast 200m | ecosystem: Environmental > Aquatic > Freshwater > Lake | place: Tanzania: Lake...
GCCCGACATCATCGTCAACAACCGTGCCGGCGGCGGCTGCGGCGACTACGACACACCCGAACAGCGCATCGGCGGCTTCAACCTGCAACGCCCGTGGGAATCCTGCATGACCATCTCCGCCCACAACCACTGGGCCTGGGGCGGCCCGCAGGACGGCGTGAAGCCGCTCTCGGCGTGCCTGCTGATGCTCATCCGCGCGGCGGGCGGCGACGGCAACGTCCTGCTCAACGTCGGCCCGACGCCGGAGGGCATCATCGAGCCGTGCCAGGTGGACCGCCTCAAGGAAATCGGCGCGTGGCTCGCGAAGTATGGCGACACGATCTACGGCACGCGCGGCGGCCCCTACAAACCCACCAAGAGCGTCGCCTCGACGCGCAAGGGCAACACCGTCTATATCCACATCACCGCGTGGCCCGATGAGACGCTCACGTTGCCACCGTTGCCCGCGAAGATCGTCAGCAGCCGCATCCTCACCGGCGGCGAGGCGACCGTGAAACAAACCGCCGACGGCATCGAGATCGCCGTGCCGAAATCCGACCGGCAGGAGATTGACACCATTGTCGCGCTCGAACTCGACAAGCCCGCCATCGAGATCGCGCCGTTGAGCGTCCACCCCGCCGGCGAATCGCTGACGACCGGCAGGAAAGCGAAAGCGTCCAACGTCTTCCAGAAGAACAACCACTACGGTCCCGCGATGGCCGTGGACGACGACGAGCACACGCGCTGGGCCACCGACGCCAGCACCGGCCCGTGCTGGCTGGAAGTGGACCTCGGCAAACCGCAGACCTTCGACCGCGCCGTGATCCAGGAGTGCGTGGACTTCGGCGTGCGCGTGAGAGCTTTTGAGCTGCAATACAAGGACGGCGACGAATGGAAGACCTTCCACAGCGGCAAAGCCATCGGCAAGAACCTCGAAGTGAAGTTCGCCCCCGTCACCGCCCGCATCGTCCGCCTCAACATCACCGAAGGCAAAGGCGGCCCGACCATCTTCGAGTTCCAACTCTTCGCGCCACCCGCCCGCAAGCCCGCGCCGTAACGCAGCGCATGGGGCAAGAACATTCAGGGGCAACAAGATTCGGTAATGGTCAAGGGTTCTTACCAATGAGCAGCCTCACGCCATGTAGTCCTTGAAGTCCTCCAGCGGCTCATCGAAGTCCGGCGCCATAGAGATCTTGCCTCGCAGGCAGCCAAATCCCTTGAGGGACTCTGGAACCGACGGTTCCTGGTCGGACAACGGTTCCAACTCCGCTTTCACACGGATGGGCGTCTTGCCCCACGCCGGCGGCACCGGCAGATGCAACGTGCCGTCCGCATCGGGTTTAAGAATGGCGGTGATCGTGCTCATGGCATTTCTTTGACCGCGGCAAACATAGCCGTTTGCCATCGCGCGCGGCAAGCCCTCATTCCTGCCGCGACCACTCAAGCCCTCGCCGTGACGCGGCGCATGAGGCAAGAACATTCAGGGGCAACAAGATTCGGCAATCTTCCTGCCGCGAAATGTTCCGCCCTTGCCGCCGTGCAGGCGCCCAAGGAGCGGCGGTTGGGAGCCGCCCTGTCATGGCAACGACCGGCCAGAACTGTGCGGGTCAGGGTAAACAGCCTCGTTGTGGCGGCGGTTCCAAACGGCCGCTCCTTGGGACGGACTTCCGACTCAAAGACGCCGCGCCAGAAGTTGAACGATCTGATTGCCGTGCTGAGGAGATGGCATTTTAGCCTTGCATTGACCGTCTGCACGCGAACGGATATGGTCTGCGCGTCATGATTGTTCCACTCGCCAAGATTGAGACACGCCGCGACGAAGACGGCGTGTGGATTGCCAAGTCCGCGTTGCTGCCCGGCTGTCATGCGCACGGGCGCGACCGGGGCGAGGCGTTGCTCCGTTTTCAGCAGGCGGCCAAGGCCCATCTGGAAGCGTTGATGGAGACAGGACGCCCCATTCCACCGGCCTTCCGCGACAAGTTCGTGCTGGCCGCCTGAACCATGGCAAATACCCCTCGCTCAACTGCCGCCAGTTGGAGCGCCGCCTGCGGGAGATTGGCTGCGAATTGCTCCGCACCAGCGGCAGTCACCGCCACTATTCAAATCCCTTTCAACCCGACCGTCTCATCACCTTCGCGTGGCATCCCGGCGACGTGCCGCGCGGCATCATTGCCGACATCATCGAAGACCTCGGCCTGAGCCGCGACGACTTCTACTTCAGGAAATTCTAGGCCGCCCGCGCCGTGACGCAGCGCATTGGGCAATAACATTCAGAGGCAACAAGATTCGGCAATCTTCCTGCCCCGAAATCTTCTTGCCCTTCACCGTCTTGTTTCTGTTGCCGCTGGCTGTGCCGGCTTGAACCCGATACCTTCCACTGGAAGGTATCATCCGCCGGCCCGACGGTTGGAGTTCACGCTTCAGCGTGTCGCTACGAGTAGGACAGACACTCCTGTCTGTCTGTCGCAGTCTAGGTTCCGAATTGGAACCGATACCTTCCACTGGAAGGTATCATCCGCCGACCCGACGGTTGGAGTTCACGCTTCAGCGTGCTGTTCTCGATCATGAAAGCGCTTGGCGCGCCGCTCCATGTGGCCGCCGGAGGCGATGTGGGAAAATCCGCGAGGAATGTTAAAATCTTACAATATTCGACTTGACGGATTTTGGTTTGATAGTAGGATTTCAACCGATGAGCACAGCATTGAAATCAGATTCCGTCTGGTTCACCACCAAGGGCCAGGTCGTCATCCCCATGCGGTTGCGCAAACTGTTCCACATTCAGGACGGCACCCGCGCCATTGTCACCGCCACGGAAGACGGCATCCTGCTCAAGCCGGTGACCAAGCACGCCATCGCACGACTCCACGGCATCCTCAAGCGCAAGCCCGGCGGCAAGTCCTTTGCTGAGGAATGGGCGGAGCACAAGCGGGAGGAGAAAGCGCTGGAGGAAGCCGACTATGCCCTCCACGATACTCGATAGCCACGCCTTACTCGCGCTGCTGCGCGGCGAACCCGGCGGCGACAAGGTTCGCCAGATTCTGGAGAAAGCGGCAGAGCGCGACCAGCCTGTCCACATGACGGAAGTCAGCTACGCGGAGGTCCAATACGTCATCCGCCGAAAGGAGGGAGAGGCCGCGTGGCAAAGCATCGCCGCGGATTTGGTCGTAGCACCTATTCAATTTCATCCGGCCGACCGCCGCCTTGCCGATCTCGCTGCGGACTTCAAGGCGCGCTGCAAGATGAGCCTCGCCGACGCCTTCGCCGCTGCGCTGGCCAAGGAGAAGAAAGCCGAATTGGTCACCGGCGACCCGGAGTTCAAGGCGGTGGAGAAGGAGATCAAGATTGCTTGGTTGTAGAGGGCTGCTTCGCCCAGCCGACGAGAAATAACCAACTGCTACTTGAGCACGGGGAGTCCGAGGCTGGTCAAGTAACTAAACGTGGAATCGTAGTAGGCCGGCAAGCGAGTGGGATCAGAAGCGTCACCTGGTGGAACAAATACAACCATGCCTTGCCGCGCACGAGTCAGCAGGACGCGATAGGCATTGCGGAGATAGATTCTGTTGTCGGGATTCGCGATGTTGCACCAACGGTCGCCGCGGAAGTCGTGGAAGTTCCATCCTGAACCGTTGAAGCGGAGGTCGCCATCCCACGTCACGCAAACCCAGTCGAGTTCCAACCCCTGCACTTGAAACTCGGTGGCTGCATCTTCGAGATAGAAGCTCGACCGCGTGTCCTCTCTGTCGTCGAGAAACCAGTGCACCGGGTCAACGTCCACGCGGATATCAATCGCGTGGGGTTTGAGACGCTGAGCTTTCGAGGAAGCCACCAGCCCATAGCGTTCTGTTCCCCTGGCATGGGCACGAATCCATCGTTTCGCTGCATTCAAGTCGCGGGTAACAGCAAGCGGATACCGGTTGCTGAGCTTTGCAAAAACCTCGCGCGCCTGTTGCTTCTCGCAATCGAGCAGTGCTTTGACAAAAGCTGAGACGTTCTCAGCCCGAAACGACCTCATGGACACTGCGAGATGCAGAGAGTCGTCAAAGCAAACATTCGGGCGTCGCCGCACGGCCTCCAATGCTTTGCCAGCCGCGTATTCGCTGTCGGTGAGCCTCGACGAGATAAACATCTGCCAATGAGGAAACCGGGAGTTCACCGCCTCCAGCCAAGCGTCAATTCCGGCCTCGCCCCGATGGATCTCTTGCCCGCCGCCGACGAGGCAAATGATGACAGACCAATCCCTATGGCGATCCATGCACGAAATCAAGAACTCAGGCTCTGACTGAGCAAAGCCGGGGCGCTTCTTCTTCCGATGCATGAAACTGGCGGTTTGCTTCAGGTTCCACGCGCGTTGTGCCTCATCGAAAATAGCGACATGTTCTGCAGGCGCGCCGGAATCCGCCAAGGCGTCATCTCGGAAGTGGTGCACATTTTGGATGAACGCTTTAACGCTCTCCCCGACTTTTCCCTTTCGCACCTTCTCGCCCTGGTTCTTTCGACGGGCGACTTCATCACGTGTCAGAGCTTCGCGGAGCACAGCGACGAGCGGACCGTTGCCGGAAAGAAAGACCGCGTGCGTTGGTTGGTTCACGTCCCGACGTCGAGTCGCGACGTTCAGGCCGACCAGTGTTTTGCCAGCTCCCGGCACGCCTGTGACGAAGCAGATTAGCTTGCGCCGGTTCTCTTTCGCCTCCTCGACCAGTTCTTCGATTCGCAGGGATGTAACGCGCAGGTTCTTCGCTCCAGCATCGTAACGCGCGATGGCTTCAACAGAATGCTGAGCGTAGAGCACCCGTGCTGCCTCCACAATGGTGGGCGTTGGGCGATACGGAGCCGTAGGCCAGCGGCGTCCGTCGATCTCAGCGCCGACAACAGCTTGAAGGACCAACTCAACAGCCTTGCGGAAACAGGCGGTGTTTACTTGCGTCGGGCGGTAAACATTATCTTCGTCGGCTTGCAGCCTGAACGGCGGTGCTTCCGTGGCTTCCGTCGCGATCAGGATCGGGACGATAGAAGCAGCGTGGCTCGCTTCGTGGAAATTCTTCAGGTCCAGCGCGTAATCCCAAACTTGGTCAAGCGCAGCCCGATCAAAGGTCTGTTCCCCCACCTTGAACTCGACGACGAACACCACCGGGCCAATGAGCAGCACGGCATCAATTCTTCGACCCATGCGCGGGATGTTGAACTCCAAGAACAGATTGCCGCTCAGTCCCTCAAGATTGGTCTGCAGGAACTCGATTTGAGTGAGCCAAGCGTCCCGCTGCGTTGGCAGCAGAGTGAAATCGCAGTTTGTTGCCAAACGCCCAACCACCGAATCCGGTTTCGCTTGGAGAAACTCGGCTATCGCGCCGCCATACCAAGCTCGCGACGACCGAGCTTCGCTGTCAACAGATGTCTGGGGTAATTCCATTCGCCGCCAGGCTGCCACGGAATGCTCTCGAAGTGAAGCCCGTTGCATTCGCCGCCGGTGAGGCGGTTGCTGAGGAGTGCAATGCCGTTGACAGCAAGCTCATGCAGGGCGCAGAGGCACGAAGAAGGTGGAAACGATGTTGCTGTGACAAGCTGGCGGCGAACAAGGCGCGGGATCGGCGGGTGACACGGACGCTGCGGCGGATGGGCTGGCGGGTGTTGAGGATTTGGGAGCATGAGCTGGCGCGACGGAATGAATCGCGCTTGGCGATGAAGCTCCGTCGGATGGCCCGCGAAATACGCCAACGAACGCGAAAGTGATTCTCGAACCACGGAAGACACAGCGTGGCACAGCCGCAACCGAACAGCAGAACGAACGCGAGGCAAAATCATGGCTGGCAAAATCATGATTTTGCCCCCCCATGATTTTGCCCGCGACCCGCTTTCGGAAATCTGCGCAGCCTGCGAAGAATTTCGCGGATAGTAATACGGAACACACGGAAACGGGGAACTTGAGCCGCAAAGGAACGCAGAGAGGCTGCGGGATACGACTCTCGGGCAAAATCATCGAGGGCAAAATCATGATTTTGCCAACCATGATTTTGCTTCCCATCGTTTTCGCGTTTGGCTGCTCTGGACGAAGCTCCATCGGCTGGCCCGCGAAATACGCCAACGAACGCAAAAAGGCTCCTGTCGGGTTTCGCGACATTCGCGTTTTTAGCGGGCAACGTCGTGGATGGAGAGATTGACGCTGACACCACGGAAGAGACGGAACACACGGAAAAGGGGGAGATTGAACCGCGAGAGAACGCAAAGCCGCACAGAGGCTGCGGGATATGGATCGGGGGCAAAATCATGTCTTACAAAATCATGATTCTGTGCTCATGATTCTGTGTCGCTTCTGTCTGGCGTTTTTTGAACCACGGAAGAGACGGAACACACGGAAGGAAGAGTGAACAGGGAAGACGGGAAGGCGGGAAGGTTCTGATTTCGCGTCTTCGCTGTTCAATTGATTCTGCAAGGAACATTGAGCGTTGCCAGGATGCCGCGTAAACTCCCGCCCCATGATGAAACGTTTCCTGAGTCTTTCCATTACGGGCCTTCTGCTCGCTCCACTGGTCGCAGTTATCGCGGCCGAGCCGCAACCGACCGCGCCCGCCGCGACACCGCGCGCCTATCCAGAGCGGCTTCGGTGGTGGGCCGAGGGGCGGTTTGGCATGTTCATCCACTGGGGGCCGGTGAGTCTCAAGGGCACGGAGATCAGTTGGTCGCGCGCCAACACCAATCCCAAATGCCCGAACAAGGGCGCAATCCCCGCTGAGGTCTATGACAACCTTTACAAGGATTTCAACCCGGTGAAGTTCGATGCGGCCCAGTGGGTGGATGTCGCCAAGGCTGCCGGCATGAAATACATCGTGCTCACGGCGAAACACTGCGACGGGTTCCTGCTCTGGCACTCGCAGGTCAGCGATTACAATATCGCGGCCACGCCGTTCAAGCGGGACATCTGCGCCGAGTTGGCGAACGCGGCACGGGCGCAAGGCATTCGCATCGGCTGGTATTTCTCGCCGATGGACTGGCGCGATCCCGATTTCCGCACTGAGCGAAACCCAACGTTCCTCGGCCGGATGCAGGGGGAATTGCGCGAGTTGCTGGGCAACTACGGCCCGATTGATTTGCTGTGGTTCGATCACGACGGGCGCGAGGCGGTTTACGATCAGGCGCGGACCTACGCGCTCGTGAAGTCGCTCCAGCCGAAGACCATCATCAACAACCGGCTCGATCTCAGCAAAGGCAACAGCAACCGCCAGATCCTCTCTCCCCACGCGGAATACTACACGCCGGAGCAGCAGGTCGGCGCGTATGACGACCAGCGGCCGTGGGAATCGTGCATGACGACTTCGCGCCGGGGCCAGTGGGCCTGGGGCGGGGCGCAGGACGGCGTGAAGTCGCTCGAAACCTGCCTGGGCTTCCTGGTCCGTTGCGCCGGCGGCGATGGCAACATGCTCCTCAACGTCGGCCCGACGCCCACCGGTGAAATCGCGCCGGAACAGGCGAACCTGCTGAAGGAGATGGGCGCGTGGCTGGCCAAGAATGGCGAGAGCATCTACGGCACGCGCGGCGGACCGTTCAAGCCGAGCGACTACGGCGTCTCGACGCGCAAGGGCAACACCATCTATGTCCACGTCTTGGAGTGGCCCGAGGGCGCGCTGACGCTGCCGGTCATTCCTGCGAAGATCGTGAGCAGCCATGTGCTGGGCGGCGGCAAAGCCGATGTGCGCCAGACAGCCGCTGGTCTTGAAGTCTCCGTCCCTCAAAGCGACCGCCAATCACCAGACACCATCGTGGCGCTCGAACTGGATCGCCCCGCGCTCGAACTTGCCGCGCTGGATATTCCCGGCGCGGTGTCACTGACTACCAAAGCAAAAGCCACCGCTTCGAACGTTTATCGCAAACAGCCCCAATTCGGCGCCGACAAAGCCGTGGATGGCAACAACGATACTCGCTGGGCAACCGACTCCGGGACCAAGTCCGCGTGGCTCGAAGTTGATCTCGGCAAGCCGGCGACGTTCAGCCGCGCCGTCATCAAGCAGGCCTTTCCGGAGTTGAAGCGCGTTCGCAAGTTCGCGATCGAGTATTGGCAGGACGAGCAGTGGAAGGTGTGCTACCGCGGCGAAAACCTGGGCGCAAAACTCTCCGCTACGTTTGATCCAGTCACCGCCCGCCGCGTGCGATTGAACATCACCGACTCCACCGACGGCCCGACCATCTTCGAGTTCCAACTCTTCGCGCCACCCGCGCGCAAGCCCGCGCCGTAAAGGCTAAGCAATGCCTATTCTCGCCACCCCGCGGCAAGTGGCACAGCAACGGCCGGGATTTCGAGTTATGACATTGTCATATTTATTTTGACAATATCCGGATCTTATGTCATATATGCGGCATGGCAACTGATAGTGCAGATTTTGGAAGGATGAAGGCCTGCTACGGCAGTGCTTACACTGCGGCAAGAACTGGAGCCGACGAAGCCGAAGTCGTGGGTGCCCTCGTCGGAGGTCTTGAACGAGACATTCGTCGCGAACCTGAGTTCCCAGCATTGCGTCCGTTGGTCGAACTGGTTGCGACCGTTTCACGTTGCACGAACTCGGAACCGCAGGAGTTGCGCCGCCGGCTTCTCAGCGATGTCGAACAGTTGAAGCGTAAACATGCAGGTTCGGGTCTGGCCCGTGATGCCGCAGAGGCAGCAGCCAGGGTTGGTCTTAGCTCAATCAACGACCATCGTGAACTCACGGTGCAACGTGCCGCAGAAGCCGTGCTCACGGAAATGCTGCGTAGTCGTTGCCTCGACAGAATGACTCCATACATCACGAAGCACCGCACGCACTCGCCTTCAGAAACTCACCAGATCGTTGCCTCATTCGCAAATGCCACCCAAACCAGTGCTGAGCTACGCAATTTGACTGCGCGTGCGCTGAAGTCACCGACTTGTGTTCCCGCTCGGCAGCGGTGCGAACGACGGCCACTTGAATATTCTGAGCGGGCATTGAACAACGAAGTGATTGGGAGGGTGGAGTAGCAGGTCATGCAGATCACGATGCCAGAGGTTCTCATCAGGGGTGCCAGAACGGGCCGTCGGAAGCGCCAACGCACGAAACATGCCGCTTCGCGTCCGTGCTACCGCTTTCGCTTTGACGATCAGTGGAAGTTTGCGCGCCAGACGGAACCTCCGATTACTGGCATCAACGATTTCTCAGGTGTTCCGTTCGATGCCGAGTTCGACGAATTCGCCAAACAGGCGCGTCGTCCCCTCGACGGTTTGGAGGTTGATTTTCTTTGGGTTGCGTTGGCCGTGTATTTGGCCGACCGCTTTGCTCCGCGCCATCCGTTTGGCGTGAATGGACCAGCGTTTTGGCGGCGAGACATTCGCGTTGCGGTTCCGGTAAGCCAACCGGCGAAGTGGTTGGAGGCTGAAGGGTCCCTTGCTCGCGCCTTGGCGTTTCTTACCGAAGATGACTGGTCGTTCGAGTTTATTCCGAGCCGGTCGCCTTTTTCGGCGGAGAGCCAGGAGCATTTTCGCAAGATGCGGGGGCCACAAGTCGAGTGGGTATCGCTCTTCAGCGGTGGCTTGGATTCGTTGGCTGGGGCGCTGCGACGGCTCCAAGGCACGAGGGGGTGCGGTCTGCTTGTCTCCGGCCAGACGAGCAGCCGGATGAAAACGGGGCAAGAGTTGTTGGTTCATGACGTTTTACAGCACTTTAGTCAGCGCGTTGAGCATGTCGGAGTTGGTTACGGGCTGCCTGACAAGAGTGGGTTGTCTGGTTTCGAGTCGAGTCAACGAACGCGGGCCTTCGTGCATGTGACGTTTGGCTCCGCCGCTGCGTTGCTGGCGGAGTGCCGTCAGTTGTTTCTGTTTGAAAACGGGTTTGGCGCGCTGAATCTCCCTTGCGACAGCGCTCAGTTTGCCAGTCAGAACAGCCGAGGCGCGCATCCGGTTTTTTTGCAACGCATGGCTGCGTTCGTGGCGGCGTTGTTTGGTGAGCCGTTTGTGGTTGCGAATCCGTTTGCTTTCCACACCAAGGCGCAGATGCTTTCCGGCCCCATGTTGCGGCGATTCTCTTCGCTGTTTCAGCAGTCGTTTTCTTGCGACCGGTTCCCAAACTACCCGCGCCGAGCATCGCAGTGCGGACACTGTGCGTCGTGTTTGATTCGCCGGCTGGCCTTTCATGGTGCCCAGCTTCTCGACGATGGCGCAGGCTATTCGATCGATTTATTCCATCCTCGGCGCAGCGCGAAAGGATCGGAACTTGTCGCGCTCACGAAGCTTTGTATCCAAGCCGAAACGCTCGTGGTGAAGCTCCGTTGCCCCAAACCTTGGGCCGCTCTGTGCGCCACTTGGCCGGACCTTCTGCGAACGGAATTGGAGCTTGGGATGCCAACCTTCAGCGACAGCATCATCCCGCTCCTGCGCCGACACGTCAACGAATGGCGCAGTTTCTCTAGTGCATTGAGCCGGCCAGCGTTTGCTCTGGCCGCCTGACTATCTCTAACTTGATACACTTCAAATGGAACCAGACAATCTTAAGAAACTCGACCCACGCGTGCTAGGCGAACGGCTCAAAGACGCTCGAAAAGCGCGCGGGCTAACGCAGGAGGCCGTGGCGAGCAGGCTTGGCATCCTGCGGACCACACTCGTGGCCATTGAAAAAGGCAAACGCCGCGTGACCCCGGGCGAACTCATTGAAATGGTCAAGATGTTTGGGCGGTCTCTGAGCGAGATGGTGTCGCAGCGGAGCAACAAGGAGCCGTTTGTGCCGCAGTTCCGATTGCCACCGAATCAGACGAGTATCACCGAAGCGGAGTTGACGGCGGCTGCCGTGGACTTGGAAAGCCTCGCTCGGGATTTCGTGGAACTAGAGGAAATGCAGGGCACTGTTATGCGATCTCAGTTTCCGCCCGTCTATGCGCTTGAGGTGCCGGGGGTGACGCCGGAACAGCGTGGCGAGGAGATTGCAGCGGAGGAGCGCACGCGGATCGGGTTAGGTGACGGCCCGATAGCTGATTTGCGCTCGCTGTTGGAGGAGGCCGTAGGAGTGCGAGTATTTTATCTCGACCTGCCGGCAAAGGTCGGGGCCTTGTTCGCCTGCAACGACGAATTGGGCGCGTGCATCGCTGTCAACCGCAAACATCCGCCTACGCGCGGCAACTGGTCGTTGGCACATGAATATGGTCATTTTCTTACCACCCGGTATCAGGCCGACGTTAACTTTACGCACGACCGTTGGGGCAAATTAGGAGCGGAAAAGTTCGCCGACGCGTTTGCGAGGAACTTCCTCATGCCACGCGCAGGTGTCTGCCGACGGCTATCCGAGGCGGTGAAGGCGCACGGTAAGGGTGTGACCATCGGCGACGTTATGGCGCTGGCCCATCTTTACCGTGTGTCGGCGGAAGCAATGTTCTTGCGGCTGGAAGAATTGAAACGCATCCCATTCGGGACGTGGGATTCCTTGCGTAAAAAGCGGCAGTTCAGCCCCGACCAAGCGCGGACGGCGCTTGGTCTGGGCATCGAACTGCGCCAACCGATGCTGCCATTACGTTACCGGTTGCTTGCGCAGAGCGCTTATGATCGCAGGGAGTTGCTCACCGAAGGCCAGTTCGCGCGAAAGCTTCGATTGGACCGCGTCTCGGCGCGACTCGAACTAGAAGCACTCCGGCAAATCGCCGACGATTCAGCCGGGGATGGCTTTGCGCCCGTCGAACTCGACGTGGCAGAGCTGGTTCCCGCGTGAGGTCGCGACCGACGGATGAAGGCGGTTCTGCTCAACGATTCTTCTGTGCTGCTCAACCTGCTGGCGACTGATCGCTTCGAGGCTATCGCGCAGAGCACCGGCTGGCAGTTTGCCATCTGCGAAGCCGTTCGCAACGAGTCGAAAAAACTCCGAAACCCGGTGACGGGCGCCATGGAGGACGTGGACATTGAGCCACTCATCAAGTCGGGATTGCTGCAAGTGTTGAAGTTGGCTGGCGAGAAGGAACAAGCTCTCTATGTTGAGGAAGCGACGATTGTGGACGACGGCGAGGCCATGTCCATTGCTATCGCTGCATCGCGCGGCCTGGACCTAGCAATTGACGACAAGAGAGCATCCAACCACGCACGACGGCAGTTCCCGATGCTGAAACTTTGGACCACGCCTGAGGTTCTCAAGCGGTGGTCGGAAACCGCCGAGGTAACCGACATGGACGTTGGGAAGGCAATCCATCTCATTGAGCAACGTGCCCGGTATGTTCCTCCAAGGACTCATCGGCTGGCGAACTGGTGGAGTGCTGCTCGGAAGTAGCGCGGAACATCCGCGTTTTGGGCTCGCCGTGCCGCGTCGCTACGTCACCGCAAGGAGCACGTAGTCGCATTGCTGGAAAATGTCGGCAAGGATTTTCTTGTGGCACGCGGAGGGCGGACGGTGGCAGGCTGCAGAGTCGTCCTCACGCTCCGCGTGAGGTAATAGAATGAACAACCAGAACATCACGCGGAGCGTGATGACTACTATGAAACGCATCCTCTCCATTATCCGCCTGTTGCTCGCTCCACTGGTCGCAGTTATCGCGGCCGAGCCGCAACCGACCGCGCCCGCCGCGACACCGCGCGCCTATCCAGAGCGGCTTCGGTGGTGGGCCG
>Ga0194113_10008571_pt1 | contig 12547 bp, 9 predicted proteins | sample TA2MahC200mmetaG_FD_146193 | JGI IMG/M metagenome (GOLD analysis project Ga0194113, IMG submission 146193) | Freshwater microbial communities from Lake Tanganyika, Tanzania - TA2015017 Mahale Deep Cast 200m | ecosystem: Environmental > Aquatic > Freshwater > Lake | place: Tanzania: Lake...
TCCCAGGGCGTGGGGCTGGAGGCGCTCGGGGTGCCGCTGCGCCAGACCTTTGAGGTTTCCGAAACCTCAAAGGTCTCTCTTGAGACCGACCACCGCACGATCTGGCAGACCTTCGCCGATCGCTTCTATCTTTTCCGCGCCACGCCCACCGGCATGTGGCTGACGCAGGAGCTGGTCGAGGTCTTTGGCGTCCAGGAGAAGCTCACCGGCGACTCCGCGCAGCGCATCTACGACCAGATCGCGGACTGCCTGGTGCGCCCCGAGTTCCGGCCGCGCGCCCTCTTCGAGCGCTTCAACATCGAGGTGCTGGCGACCACCGACGCGGCGACCGATCCGTTGGCGCATCACCAGGCGCTGGCCGCGTCCTCCTGGTCCGGCCGGATCATTCCCACCTTGCGGCCCGATGCGGTTGTCAACCTTCATGCGCCGGGCTGGCGACAAAATGTGGCTGCACTGGCCGCGGTCAGCGGCATCGAGACCGGCAGCTACCGGGGTTTCATACAGGCGCTGGAGGATCGCCGGGCCTATTTCAAGAGCCTGGGCGCGGCCGCGACCGATCACGCCGCGCTCACGCCCTATACCGCCGAGCTGTCCGACGCCGAGGCCGAGACGATCTTCGGCCGCGGTCTGGCCGGTCGGGCCACGGCCGACGACGCCGTGCGTTTCGCCGGCCACATGCTGATGGAGATGGCGCGCATGAGCATCGAGGATGGGCTGGTGATGCAGCTTCATCCCGGCTCGTTCCGCAACCACAACGTCGAGGTGTTTGCCCGACACGGCCTCGACAAGGGCGCCGACATCCCCATCGCTACCGAGTACACGCGTAATCTGAAGCCGTTGCTCGACAAATATGGTCGTGATGCACGGCTGCGGTTGATCCTCTTCACCCTGGACGAGACCACCTACAGCCGCGAGCTCGCGCCGCTGGCGGGTCACTACCCCGCGCTCAGGCTCGGCCCGCCCTGGTGGTTCTTCGACAGTCTGAACGGTATGACGCGCTACCTCGACCAGGTGGTGGAGACCGCAGGGCTCTACAACACCGCAGGCTTCAACGACGATACCCGCGCATTTCCCTCGATCCCGGCCCGTCACGACCTGTGGCGGCGCGCCAGCGTCAACTGGCTGGCCGGCCTGGTCGTGCGCGGCATCGTGGACCTGTGCGACGCCGAAGACATGGCGCACGACATGGCCTATCGCCTGGCGAAACAGGCATATCGGTTGTGAGGGCGGCAGATGGCAGATGGCAAACCTGTCCTGAGCGTAGTCGAAGGATGGCAGATGAAGGAACGTTACCATGAACGACCCGACTCTCAACCTTAACCTCAACCTTAACCTTGACCTCAACCTCCTCCCCTCCTCCATCGCCGCGACGGCCGAGGCTGGGTTCGGGCTGGCGAGGACCGATGCGGGGCTGAGGCTGGCAGTGCTGGCGCCGATGACAGGCGGCCGGCAGGAGGCTGCCGCGGCGCTGCTGGCCGATTTCGAGGGGGAGACGAGCGAGCAAGCGGGCAAGACATTGCTCCTCGGCCCCACCAGCCCGCGCAACGCGGCCGCGCTGCGCCGCCATTTGCCGTGGCTGCGACCACAGCCTTTGGGCCTGCGCACCTCTGCGGGCCTGGGCGACCGGCTCGGGCTGGCGACGCCCGGTCACGTGCAGGCGGTGCGCGCGGCGGGCGGCGGCATCGCGCCGATCTTCGCGCAGCAATCCATCCGCGAGATGACGCGCACCGGCCGTACGCCGCAGCAAGTGATGGACGATGCGACCTGGGGCGTCTTTCAGGAGGGCTGGCAGGCGGGCGTGGGCGCGGACGCGGATCACCTCAAGACGACGGCCGACATTGATGTGTGCGCCGCGGCCGGCTTCACCTTCTTCACCATTGATCCCGGCGAGCACGTGGATGGCGCGGCCGATGCAGATGATGCGGTCACGCTGGGCCGCAAGTACGATGCGCTGCCCTGGCTGAGCCTGGAGACCAGCGCCTCAGCCCTGCGGACGGCCTATGTCGGCAAATGGCTGGAGATCGAAGGTCAAGAAATCGCCTTCGACGACGAGACGTTAGTGCGCGCCGCGGTGAAGTATGGCCGCGCGGTGATGCATGTGGCCGCGATGTACCGGCATTTGACCTCACTCCTCACCCCCTTCGCCCCCTCTCCCCTCTCCTGTAAGGAGAGGGGAGAGGGGGTTGGGGGGAGCGGGGCGAGGTTTGAGCTTGAAGTCTCCGTAGACGAGACCGACACCCCGACCACCCATGCCGAACACCTCTTCATCGCTCGCGAGCTGCGCAGGTTGGGCGTCATGTGGGTCAGCCTGGCCCCGCGCTATGTCGGCCGGTTCGAGAAAGGGGTGGACTACATCGGCGATCTGGCGACGCTGGAGGCCGACCTGGCAGGACACGCGGCCATCGCGCACAGCCTGGGACCCTACAAGCTCAGCCTGCACTCCGGCTCCGACAAGTTCAGCGTCTACCCGCTCGCGGCCCGGCAGACGCGAGGTTCGGTGCACCTCAAGACGGCCGGCACGAGCTATCTGGAGGCGCTGCGCACCGTCGCCGACCTCGATCCAGCCCTTTTCCGCGAAATCTACGAGTTTGCCAGGGCGCGTTACGAGACAGATAAAGCGAGCTACCACGTCTCCGCGCAGTTGGCTCGCACGCCTGCGCCCGCGGCGCTGGCGGACCGCGATCTGGCGGGCTTGCTCGATCAGTTCGACGCACGGCAGGTGTTTCACGTCACGTTCGGCTCGGTGTTGCGCGAGCGCAGGGCCGATGGCCGGCCGCTGTTCTACGACCGCCTGATGGGGCTTCTGCGCGACCACCCGGACGCCTACGCCGCCCATCTGAAGGCGCACTTCCTGAAGCACCTCTTACCGTTCGTTGCACGGGCTTGATCGCCCCACCCTTTCTTGGAAGGACTTGACCGATGGATCTGCATGAAATCACCCTGACTTATGACTTCTCCGGCCGCACCGTCATCATCACCGGCGGCGCGGGCATCTTGGGCGGCGAGATGGCCTGCGCGCTGGTGGGCTGCGGCGCGAATGTGGCGATCCTCGACCGCGATCCCAAGCTCGCCGACCGGCTGATCGAGCGCATCAAGATGATGGAGAAACCCGGCATCGGCCGCGCCGCGGTGGTCTACGCGGACGTGTTGCAGCGCGACACGTTGCTGCAGGCCGAGGAGGTGATCCGCCGGGAGTTCGGCGCGGCCGATGCGCTGATCAACGCGGCCGGCGGCAACAAACCCCAGGCGACCACCAGCGCGGACCTGAGCTTCTTCGACGTGCCCGCGGACGCGCTGCGCTTCGTGTTCGATCTGAACATGCTCGGCACGGTGATCCCCTGCCAGGTGTTCGGACAGGGGATGGTGGAGCGCGGTGAGGGGGTGATCCTGAACATCTCCTCGATGAGCGCGTATCGGCCGCTCACGCGCGTCGCGGCCTATTGCGCGGCCAAGGCCGGCGTCAGCAACTTCACGCAATGGCTGGCGGTTCACATGGCGCAGACCTATTCCCCGCGCATCCGCGTCAATGCGCTTGCGCCTGGCTTCTTTCTGACCGAGCAGAACCGTTTCCTGCTCACCGATAGGGAGACCGGCGAGTTGACCGCGCGCGGTCGTGCGATCATCGAGCACACGCCAATGGGTCGCTTCGGCGTGCCCGAGGACTTGCTCGGCGCGGTGTTGTGGCTGCTCTCGCCCGCCTCGGCCTTCGTCACCGGCGTGGTGTTGCCGATTGACGGCGGGTTCGCGGCGTTCAGTGGGGTGTAGAGATAGCAAATGGCAAATCGTCGCCACGGTGCAAACTGCCATCTGCAGCTTGCCCGTTTGAAAAAGGAGTGAACCGAAGTGAAAGCTCTCGTCTACGAAGGCCCCTGGCAGATGCCGGTGCGCGAAGTCCCGGACCCGGAGCCCGGCTCCGGCGATGTGATCGTCAGTGTGAAGGCGGTGGGCGTTTGCGGGTCCGATGTCCACGGCTATACCGGCTCGACCGGCCGGCGCATTCCGCCGATGGTCATGGGCCACGAATTCAGCGGCGTGATTACGGCCCTGGGCCAGGGCGTGACGCAGCACGCGGTCGGCGACCGGGTGGTGGTCCAGCCGCTGATCACTTGTGGGACGTGCGACAACTGCCGCGCGGGGATGTCCAACGTCTGCATGAATCGCAGCGGCCTGGGCATGATGGCGGTGGACGGCGCCTATGCCGAGGCGGTGCGTGTGCCCCAGGGGTTGCTCTATGACCTGCCCGCGGAAGTGCCGTGGGAGCACGGCGCGCTGGTGGAGCCGCTGTCAATCGCCATGCACGCGGCTAACCAGACCCCCATCAGCCTGATGACGCCCGTCGTGATCCTGGGGGCAGGCACGATCGGCCTGCTGACTATTCTGGCCTGCCGGCTGCGCGGCGCGGGCCAGGTCATCGTCAGCGATCTGAGCGCGCGACGGTTGGCGATGGCGCGGCAGCTCGGCGCTGACCGGGTCGTCAACCCGAGCCAGGAGGACCTGGCGGACATCGTGAGGGGGAGCATCGGCAAGGCAGGCGCGCCGGTGGTCATCGAGGCGGTGGGCATCGCGCCGACCGCCCGCCAATCCATCGAGCTGGCGCGGCCGGGCGGTCACGTCACCTGGATCGGCAACTCGCAGCCGAACGTGGAGATCGGGATGCAGCAGATCGTGACGCGCGAGATCACCGTGCGCGGGGTCTACGGCTTCACCCATGAGTTCGGCCGCGCCATCCAGGCGATTCGTTCCGGCCGAGTGGATGTGACGCCTATCATCGAGCAGATCGCGCCCCTGGAAGCCGGCCCGCAGATCGTGGACGATCTGGCCAGGGGCAAGACCGATGTCATCAAGGCCGTGCTGACGCCATGAACAAGATTCGCACTGCGATCATCGGCCCCGGCAAGGTGGGCCACGCGCACGCCCGCATCCTGGCTGCTCTGCCCGCATCGGAGTTCGTGGCGGTCTGCGGTCGCACCGCGGAGAAGACGCACGCGTTCGCGGCGCAGTATGGCGTTCGGGCCTATACTGACCTGCCCACCATGCTGCATGAGGCCGGGGTGAAGATGCTCGTCATCTGCACGCCGCACCCACAGCACGTCGAAGCGGCAGTCACAGCGGCGCACGCGGGAGTTCACGTGCTCGTCGAGAAGCCGATGGCCGTCACCCCGGCCCAGTGCGACGCCATGATCGCGACAGCCAGCGAGAACGGGGTCAAGCTCGGCATGGTTAGCCAGCGTCGCCTCTACGAACCGGTGGCGCGCGTCAAGCAGGCTGTCGAGACGGGCAAAGTCGAGCCGATCCTGGGCACGGTCACGGTGCTGGGCTGGCGCGGGCCCGAGTACTACGCGATGGATCCGTGGCGCGGCAAGTGGGATGCCGAGGGCGGTGGCGTGCTGGTCAACCAGACCTCGCACCAGCTCGATCTCTTCCAATGGTTGATGGGGCCGGTGGAAGAGGTGTTCGGTTACTGGGACAACCTGAATCACCCCTACATCGAGGTGGAGGACACGGCGGTCGCGGTGTTGCGCTTCAAGAACGGCGCGTTGGGCAACATCGTGGTCAGCAATTCGCAGAATCCTGGGCTCTACGGCAACATCCACATCCACGGCCGCAACGGCGCCACGATCGGCGTGCAAACCGACGGCGGCTCGATGTTCGTGGCTGGCGTGACCGCCAGGGTGGATCCGCCGATGAACGACCTCTGGACCGTGCCCGGCGAGGCGGAGCTGCTGCCCCAGTGGCAGGCCGAAGACCGGCTGCGCGCGGATCAGGTTGACGTAATGAGTCACTACCATCGACTGATCGTGGAGGACTTCTTGCACGCCATCCTCGACGACCGGTCGCCTCTCGTGCCTGGCGAGGAGGGGCGCAAGGCCGTGGATCTCTTTACCGCCATCTATCGGTCCGGGAGGGAGAGAAGGCCGGTGCGGCTCGGGGAATAGTAAATTGCAGATTGCCAATGGCAAATTGCAGATTGCAGATGGCAGAGCGAGGCTTGATGTGTATCGGTTGCTTTCCTATCCGCTGGGCGCGACGTCGCCGGTGTGGCCGGGTAATCCGCCGGCGGCGCGGACCGAGCCGCTGAGTTCAATTGGTCGGGGTAGCTGGGCCAACACGACCCTGCTGCACCTGTTCAGCCATTCGGGCACGCACGTGGATGCGCCGAAGCATTTCAACGATGTCGGCCCGGCCGCCGCCGAGCTGCCGATCGAGGCGTTCATCTTCAGCCGGCCGTGCGTCGTCGAGACGCCGAAACCGGAGGGCGGGTTCATCATGCGAGCCGAGCTGGAGCCACACCGAGCTGCGCTCCGCCAGGCGGACCTCTGTTTGCTGCGCACCGGATGGAGCAGCCTGCGTTCGGCCGACCCTGACCGCTACGCCCGACAGGGGCCGCTGCTCCATCCCGATGCCGGGCGTTTCCTGGTTGAGGACTGCCCCAGTTTGCGCGGGGTGGCGATTGATGCCATCTCCATCGGCTCGCCGGGTTATCCAGCCGAGTCGGTCGCGGTTCACCATGTGCTGACCGGTCTGGGGCGTCCGGATGGCCGCTTCCTGCTGATCTTCGAGGACCTGCGCATTGACCCGGATTTGGGCCAGGCGCGGCGCATCTATGCCTGGCCGCTGTTCGTCGAGGATTCCGACGGCAGCCCGTGTGTGATCGTGGCGGAGTTCAAATAGCAGATGGCAAATAGCAAATGGCAAATAAGCAGATCAGGCTCAAGTGTCATCTGTAATTTGCAATTTGCAATCCGCGTATCTTCTCAATAATCCGGGGTAGGGGCATGGCCTTGCGCCTGCCCGCCGGAGCGACCGCAAGGGTGCGCCCCTACAAATTGAGAAGATACCAATCCGCAATCCGCAATCGGAGGAGTTACGTGTCCACCTATCCTGAAACGGCCCGCCCCCTGGCGGAGCTGCAGCCGCAATGTGCGTTCTTTGTCGGCGTAGATTCTGATGGCTGCGCGTTCGACACGATGGAGATCAAGCACAAAGAGTGCTTCTGCCCGAACACCATCAAATGGTGGGACCTGCAGCCGGTGTCCAAGTATGCGCGCGAGGCTGTGGAGTTCGTCAATCTCTACTCGAAGTGGCGCGGCATCAATCGGTGGCCGGCGCTGGTCATGGTCTTCGATCTGCTGGCCGAGCGACCGGAGGTGATCGCCCGCCACGTTAAGATCACGGAGGCGAAGAAACTGCGCGAATTCATCGCGCAGAAGGAGTTCCCACTGAGCAACGACGGACTGAAGAAGTACATGGCCGCGCATCCCGCTCCCGAGCTTCAGACCGCCTGGAACTGGACGACCGGCGTCAACGCGACCATCGAGGAGATGGTCCACGGCGTGCCGCCCTTCCCGTACTTGCGTGAGAGCATGGAGCAGATGAAGGGTAGGGCCGACATGGTCGTTGTCTCGGCGACCCCCACCGAGGCGTTGAACCGCGAGTGGCAGGAGCACGACATCGCTCAGTACGCTCGCGTGATCGCCGGCCAGGAGCTGGGCACGAAGAAGCAGCATCTCGCGCTGGCGGCCAGGGGCAAATACACGGCCGATCACATCCTGATGATCGGCGATGCGCCCGGCGACCTGGATGCAGCGCGCGGCAACGATGCGCTCTTCTTCCCGGTCAATCCGGGCGCGGAGGAGAAGTCGTGGGAGCGGTTCTATCGCGAGGCGCTGCCGCGTTTCTTCGCGGGGACCTACAAGGGGGCCTACGAGGCGACGCTGATCGCCGAATTCGAGAAGCTGTTGCCCGACACGCCGCCGTGGAAGCGGTGAGGATCAGCGCATCAGCAGATGGGCGAATGGGCGAATATCCGGATCCGGCGACGATCAGCTTAGAAGAGATGTCGGGTCTTGACCCTTGACGGCCCCGCCGAATTCTGCGCCCGAACCTGATCTTGCCCCGGCGCTGGTAGATCGTTTGCGTCGTCAGATTTCTGCGGCTCAAGCGGCCGCGTAATGGAGGATTTCATGTCCAAAGCAGATATCGGTTTGATCGGTTTGGCCGTGATGGGCCAGAACCTGGTTCTCAACATGAACGACCACGGTTTCGCCGTGGCTGTCTACAACCGCACCGGCTCGGTGACGGACGAATTCCTGGCCGGCAATGCCAAAGGCCGCGCGATCTACGGCGCGCACACGCTGGAGGAGTTGGCCGAGCTGCTCAAGCGGCCGCGGCGCGTGATGCTGATGGTGCAGGCCGGCCGGCCGGTGGATGACATCATCGAGAAGCTGCTGGGCGTGCTGGAGCCGGGCGACATCATCATAGACGGCGGCAACTCGAACTACGAGGACTCGATCCGCCGCACCGCCTACGTGGAGTCGAAGGGGCTGCTCTACATCGGCACCGGCGTCTCTGGCGGCGAGGAGGGCGCGCGGCACGGCCCCTCGATCATGCCGGGCGGCTCGCCGGCCGCGTGGCCCGCGGTCAAGCCGATCTTCCAGGCGATCGCGGCGAAGGTGGCGGACGGCTCGCCGTGCTGTGATTGGGTGGGCGAGAATGGCGCCGGCCACTTCGTCAAGATGGTGCACAACGGCATCGAGTACGGCGACATGCAGATCATCGCTGAGGCCTATCACCTGATGAAAGAGGGCCTGGGGATGAGCAACGACGAGATGCACCAGGTTTTTGCGCGCTGGAACCAGGGCAAGCTCGAATCGTACCTGATCGAGATCACCCGCGACATCCTGGGCTACCGGGAGGCGGATGGGTCAGCCACGATTGATGTCATCCTGGATCGCGCCGGCCAGAAGGGTACCGGCAAATGGACGGTGATCTCCGCGCTCGATCAGGGCATCCCGCTCACTCTGATCAGCGAGGCAGTGTTTGCTCGCGCGCTCTCTGCGCTGAAGGATGAGCGCGTGGCCGCCTCGGCCGTGCTGGCCGGGCCTGCGCCGGCCGCCATCGCGGACAAGGCCGCGTTCATCGCCGATCTGGAAGAAGCGGTCTACGCGTCGAAGATCGTCTCCTATACGCAGGGCTACATGCTGATGCGCGCGGCGGCCGAGGCGTACAAGTGGAACCTCAACTTCGGCGGCATCGCGCTGATGTGGCGCGGGGGCTGCATCATCCGCTCGGTGTTCCTGGGCAAGATCAAAGAGGCGTTCGACGCCGATCCGAACCTGACCAACCTGCTGGTGACGCCCTACTTCCAGGAAGCCGTGACCGGCGCGCAGGCCGCGTGGCGTCGCGTGGTCGCTGCGGCGGTCGAGATGGGCATCCCGGTCCCGGCCATGGCCAGCGCGCTGGCCTTCTTCGACGGCTATCGCCGCGCCTGGCTGCCCGCCAACATGGTGCAGGCGCAGCGCGACTACTTCGGCGCGCACACGTACGAGCGGGTTGACAAGCCTCGGGGGCTATTCTTTCATACCAATTGGACTGGCGAGGGCGGTAACATCACAGCGAGAACATATCAAGCGTAAGGGTGCAGACAGGGTAGGCGGGAGAAACAGGTCTGGAAAGCAAGTTTCCACCCACTTAGGCTACTTGTTTCCTGGTCTACCCTTTCAGCCCACTTATATCGCTCTCAACTCGGCGAATCGTACCGGGCTTGACATCATTGCCTATCATCCGTCGAATCAGCAACGACTTGGCATCACGGTGAAATCGCGCACTCGGGTTGTTGACAGAGAAGATGCACCAGTGAATGTGTTCTCGTATCAAGGCAAGACGGATGATCTCCAAGGCAAAAAGAATGACCGCTGTAAACTGACAGATGCCTGCCAGTTCTTCGCTTGTGAACCGTGGATAGCGATATACGTCGAGACCACATTGACTTCAGCCTAACAAATAGGAGTTGGGAGAGATAGACCTCGCCGCACGCAGCGCATATGAAACGCGTTTCGTTAACCAAAGCCTGGAGGCAAACATGACCAAACCACGCAACGTCATCGTAGCCCAATCCGGCGGCCCATCGCCGGTCATCAACAGCAGCCTGCGCGGGGTCGTGGAGACGTGCAAGGCCATGCCGGACGTTTTTGGCACGGCGTACGCAGGGTATCACGGCATCGAAGGTGTACTGCGGGAGGAGTTGCTCAATCTGTCGGCGCAGCCTGATGAGGAGATCGCGCTGCTGAGCGTCACCCCGGCGGCCGGCAGCATCGGCACGTGCCGCTATAAGCTGAAGGACAAGCAGAAGGAAGACTTTGCGCGCATCATCGAGGTCTTTCGGGCGCACAACATCGGCTACTTCTTCTACAACGGCGGCAACGACTCGATGGACACCGCGCACAAGATCGCAGTGCTGGCCCAAGAGATGGGCCTCGAGTTGATCGCCACCGGCGTGCCCAAGACCATTGACAACGATGTGGGGGACAGCGAGTTCAGGCTCGTGGATCACACCCCGGGCTATGGCTCTACTGCGCGTTACTGGGCGCTCAACGTCCAGGGGGCCAACGAGGAGAACGCCGGCTCATCCCCGGCCGACCCGGTGCTGGTGCTCCAGGCGATGGGCCGCAAGATCGGTTTCATCCCGGCGGCCGCGCGGCTGGCCGACCCCAAGCGCGCACTGCCGCTCCAGATCTACCTGGCCGAATCGAAGGTCAGCCTGGCGCAGATGGCGGATAATGTCAACGATGAGCTGAAGCGTTCGGGACGCTGCATCGTGGTGGTCAGCGAGGGTTTCGACGTGGGCAGCCTGGGTGAGCGCAAGGACAGCTTCGGCCACACGATGTTCGGCGCCAGCGAGATGACGGTCGCGCAGACCGTGGTCAACTACCTCAACAGCGTCGGGCTGGCGGCCGCAGGTGCGGCGCGCGGCAATGTGCCCGGCACCGACCAGCGCACGAGCATGGTCTATGCCTCGACCGTGGACATCGAGGAGGCGTACAAGGTCGGTCAGAAGGCGGTGTTGGTGGCCGCCCAGGACGGCTCTGGCTGGATGAGCACGATTCTGCGCGAGCCGGGTCCTATCTACAACGTGCGGTATGACAAAGTGCCGTTGAAGCTGGTCGCCAACTCGGAGCGCACGTTCCCGAAGGAGTGGATCGCGGCGAGTGGTTGCGACGTGACGGACGACTTCGTCCGCTACGCCCGGCCGTTGATCGGCGACGATTGGCCGAGCATCCCGCTGGTGGACGGCCGGCAGCGGTTCGCCCGGCTGAAGCCGATCTTCGCCAGCCAGACGCTGGCCAGCTATACGCCGCAGGCGCTGCGCGGGTAGCGGAGCTGGCTTCCGGCGGTTTCCAGCCTGTGCCTGCCCGATTTCTGGTTGCCGTAACGTAGCGGGGGCGGCTTTGACAAACCGCGTGTCAAGTGGTACATTGCTCACATACGCTGTTCCACTCTTTTCATCTTCAAGGAGGAAGGCCATGAGTCGCAAGATGCAGTGGGTGCTCGTCGGTTTGGTGCTGTTGAGCCTGGCATTCGCGCTGGTGGGCTGCGCGCCGGTCGCGCCGAAGGACACCGAGATCAACGTCCTTTGTACGCCCCAGGAGGAGTGGTGCCAGGGCATGAAGCAGGAGTTCGAGAAGAAGTACAACATCACCGTGAACTATGTGCGCATGTCGAGCGGCGAGTCGCTGGCCCGCATCCAGGCGGAAAAGGCCAATCCGCAGTTCGACATCTGGTGGGGCGGTCCGATTGACAGCTTCATCGCGGCTAAGAAGGATGGCCTGCTCGAAGCTTACAATTCCCCCAACTTCAAGAATCTCCTCGATCAGGCCAAGTACAAGGACAAGGACAACACCTGGGCGGGAATCTATGTCGGGACGCTGGGGTTCTGTACCAACAAGAACTGGCTGGCCAAGAATCCGGGCGCTAAGGCGCCGACTTCGTGGGACGATCTGCTGAAGCCCGAGTTCAAGGGCCAGATCATGGTCGCCCATCCGTCTACGTCAGGCACGTCCTATACCGCGCTGGCGACCGTGCTCCAAATCCGCGGGGATCAGGCCGGCTGGGACTTCCTGAAGAAGTACGCGGGCCAGGTCAACCAGTTCACCAAGAGCGGCGCGGCGCCGGCCAAGTTCGTCGGCCAGGGCGAGGCCGCGGTGTGCATCGTCTTCTCGCACGACATCGTGAACGAGATTGACAACAACAAGCTGCCGCTAGAGATGACCTTCCCCAAGGAGGGCACCGGCTATGAGATCGGCGGCATGGCCCTCATCAAGGGCGCTAAGCACCCCAACGCAGCCAAGCTGTGGTTTGACTGGGCTCTGACCCCCGAGGTGCAGGCGCTTGGCCCGAAGTACAAGGCATACCAGGCGCCCACCGTCAAGGGCGTCGAGCTCTCGCACCCCGAGCTGCTCCAGGTTAAGCTGATTGACTACAACTTCCAGTGGGCTGGCGATAACAAGAAGGCCTTCGTTGACAAGTTTACCAACGAGATCGCCGCGGCCGCCAATCTGAAGTAACGAGAAACTGGGTAGACAAGGAAAGAGGAAACAAGTAGACAAGGAAAAAGGAAACAAGTAGACAGGGAGACAAGGAAGCGAGAGCCTTATCTCCTTGTCTCCTTGTCTCCTTGTCTCCTTGTCTACTCGTCTCCTTGTCTACCCGTCTCCTTTTCCACGCGAGGGCGCCCATGAACTCGAAGGCATCCCCCCCATCTGGCCTA
>Ga0194113_10008572_pt1 | contig 12547 bp, 10 predicted proteins | sample TA2MahC200mmetaG_FD_146193 | JGI IMG/M metagenome (GOLD analysis project Ga0194113, IMG submission 146193) | Freshwater microbial communities from Lake Tanganyika, Tanzania - TA2015017 Mahale Deep Cast 200m | ecosystem: Environmental > Aquatic > Freshwater > Lake | place: Tanzania: Lake...
CACAAATGGTCCGCGGCCACCCGCAAAGGAGCACGGAATGCCCGACGCGAAATACGCCCTGGGAATCGACTACGGCACCGAGTCGGCCCGCGCCCTCCTGGTGGACGTGGCCGACGGCCGCGAGGCCGCCACCGCCGTCTACCAGTACGCAAACGGCGTCATCACCGACCGCCTGCCCGACGGCGGCACGCGCCTGCCCGCCCACGACTGGGCCCTCCAGGACCCGGAGGATTACCTGCGTGCCCTGGACGCAACCATCCCGGAGTGCCTGCGGCAGGCGGGCGTGCGCAGCGAGCAGGTCATCGGCATAGGCACGGACTTTACGGCCTGCACCATGCTGCCCGTCCGCCGCGACGGCACGCCGCTCTGCACCCTCCCGGAGTTCCGCGCCGAGCCGCACGCCTGGGTCAAACTCTGGAAGCACCATGCCGCGCAGCCCGAGGCCGACCGCGTCAACGACGCCGCCCGGCGCCTGGGCGAGCCATGGCTTCAGCGCTACGGCGGCAGGATTTCCAGCGAGTGGTTCTTCCCGAAGGCGCTCCAGATTCTGGACGAGGCGCCGCGGATTTACGACGCGGCCGACCGCCTCATCGAGGGCGCCGATTGGATCATCTGGCAACTCTGCGGCCGCGAGACCCGCAACCTGTGCACCGCCGGATACAAGGCCATCTGGTCGAAGCGCGACGGGTTCCCGCGGCGGGAGTTCTTCGCCGCCCTCGACCCAGGCCAAAAATTCGCCGCCGTGGTCGATGCCAAGATGTCGCGCGACATCCTGCCTCTGGGCGCGCGGGCCGGCGGCCTCACCGACGCCATGGCCGCACGCCTGGGCCTGCGGCCGGGAACCGCCGTCGCCGCAGGAAACGTTGACGCCCACGTTGCCGTCCCCGCCTGCACCGTAACCGGACCGGGCAAGATGGTCATGATCATGGGCACCAGCATCTGCCACATGGTCTGCGGGGCGGCCGAGCGGCAGGTGCCGGGGCAGTGCGGCGTGGTGGAGGACGGCATACTGCCGGGCCTCTTCGGCTTCGAGGCCGGCCAATCGGCCGTGGGCGACATCTTCGCTTGGTTCGTCCGAACGTGCGTGCCCGGCTCGTACCAGGCCCGGGCGCGGCGGCGAAAAATGGGCGTCCACGACCTCCTGGCCGAGAAAGCCGCCGCCTACAGGCCGGGGCAGACGGGCCTTCTGGCCCTCGATTGGTGGAACGGCAACCGCTCCGTCCTCGTGGACGCCAACCTCACGGGCCTCATGCTCGGCATGCACCTGGGCACCAGGCCCGAGGAGATGTACCGGGCCCTGCTTGAGGCGACGGCCTTCGGCACGTACATCATCATCCGCACGTTCGAGGAGCACGGCGTGCCCATCGAGGAAATCTACTGCTGCGGCGGGCTGCCCGAACGCAATGATTTACTTATGCAGATTTATTCCGACGTAACCGGCCGCTCGTTCAAGATCGCCCGCAGCGCGCAGACCTGCGCCCTGGGGAGCGCCATGCACGGGGCCGTGGCCGCAGGCAGCGCAGCGGGCGGCTACGACTCCATCCGCGATGCCGCCCTGCGCATGGCCGGGGTGCGCGACAAGACCTACCGCCCCGACGCGGGCGCCCACACGGTCTACGAGGAAATATTCGCCGAGTACCGCACCCTTCACGATTACTTCGGCCGCGGTGCAAACGACGTGATGAAACGCCTGAAGGCCCTCAAGGGCGTAGAGTAGGCCGCCCCGCGACTGCTGCGCAGGGCACTGCCCTGCTCGGGGCCGCATCCGAGCCGCTCGCCGTAAGGGAGCGGAGCCGTCGCATAGGAGTTCCACATGCTCGACGACCTGCGAAAAGAAGTCTGCTGGGCCAACCGGCGGCTGCCTGAACTGGACCTGGTGGCGTGGACCAGCGGCAACGTCTGCGGCCGCGACCCGCGAGAGCCGAGCCTGGTGGTCGTCAAGCCGTCCGGCGTCCTCTTCGGCGACCTGCGGCCGGAGGACATGCTCGTCGTGGACCTCGACGGACGCATCGTCGAGGGCACGCTCAAGCCCAGCGTTGACACCGCAACGGCCCTCTATGTCCTGCGCGAGATGCCCGAAATCCGCAGCGTCATCCACACGCACTCGCGCTACGCCACGGCGTTTGCGGCCCTGGGCCAAGCCATACAGGTGTACCTGACGGAGCACGGCGACGCGTTCGGCATCCCCATCCCGTGCGGCAGGTACGCCAAGATAGGCGGCATCGAGGTGGGCCAGGAGGTGGTGCGGGTCCTGCGGGAAATCAAGTTACAGTGCCCGGCCGTGCTGATGCAGAACCACGGGGTCTTTGCCGTGGGGGCGAACGTGCGGGGGGCCCTGAAGGCCGCGGCCGTGGTCGAGGACATCGCCCGCACGGTGCACCTGGCGATGACCGTCGGCAAGCCCATCCCGATTCCGCCCGAAGAGGCCGCCCGGCTCTACACCGTGTATCATACGAAGTATGGGCAGAAGCCCGGCGGAGGATTTGAGTAGGCGCCGCGCGAAGGTTAACCGCGGAGAACGCAGAGAGCGCAGAGAAAGCCAAGACCGGGCGCGCAACCAGAAAAGACAGCGGCGACCTCTTCCTTGCTGTTCTCTGTGTCTTTCATCTCAGTTACCCTCTGCGTTCTCTGCGCTCTCTGCGGTAGAATCGAACGTCAGGAGACGCGCAAATGGCCGACAAGTTCCGGATTGAGAAAGACACGCTCGGCACAGTCAAGGTGCCCGCCGCCGCCTACTGGGGGGCGCAGACCCAGCGGGCCGTGGAGAACTTCCGCATCTCGGGCCTGCGGGCCCACCCGGCCCTCGTGCGGGCGCACGTGATGGTCAAGATCGCCGCCGCCCGCGCCAACGCCAGCCTGGGCAAACTCGACAAGAAACTCGCCCAGGCAATCGAGCAGGCTGCGCAGGAGGTCCTCCAGGGCAAACTCCCGGACCAGTGGGTCGTGGACGTGTACCAGGCCGGGGCGGGCACGTCGTTCAATATGAACACAAACGAGGTCCTGGCGAACCGCGCAAACGAAATCCTCGGCCGGCCGCTCGGCTCCTACGAGCCCGTCCACCCGAACGACCACGTGAACATGAGCCAGTCCACGAACGACACGTTCCCGACGGCCATGCAGGTGGCGGCCGTGCTTGAAGGCGCGGCCGCGGCCGAGGCTGCGGAGAACCTGGCCGACGCCCTGGCGGCCAAGGCGCGCCAGTTCGACGGCGTCCTCAAGAGCGCACGGACGCACCTACAGGATGCCGTGCCGATACGCCTCGGCCAGGAGTTCCTCGCGTACTCGCTGGCCGTCCACCGCGGGGCGGAGCGGTTGCTGGCGGCGCTGGACGAGTGCAGGGAACTCCCCCTGGGCGGCTCGGCCGCCGGAACGGGCCTGAACACGCACCCCGAGTACGCCGCCGCGGCCGTCGAGCAACTGGCGGAACTCGCGGGCACGGAACTCGCGCCGGCGGAAGATTTAAGATATGCCATGCAGTCGATGTCGCCCGTCGGGGCGGCAAGCGCGGCCCTGCGCTCTCTTGCGCTGGAACTGTTGCGCATCGGGGGCGACATCAGGCTCATGGCAAGCGGCCCGCGCACCGGCCTGGCGGAAATCCGCCTCCCCGCCGTCCAGCCCGGCTCGAGCATCATGCCCGGGAAGGTCAACCCCAGCATGGCCGAGTGCCTGGGCATGGCGGCCATGCAGGTCGTGGGCAACGACGCCGCAGCCGCCCTGGCCGTCCAGGCGGGGCAACTGGAACTGAACGTCTTCATGCCGCTGATGGCCCACTGCGTTCTTTCAAGCATGGAGATACTTAAGAATGCCATGAAGGCGTTCGCCGGGCGGTGCGTTCGCGGCCTGGAGGCCGACGAGGCCCGCTGCCTCGCGTACTTCGAGTCGTCCGTGGGCCTGGCGACCATCCTGAACGAGCACATCGGCTACGCCAGGGCCGCCGACGTGGCCAAGGAGGCGGCTCGCACGGGCAAGACCATCCGGGAACTCATCCTCGAAAAGGGCTTGATGACGCCGGATGAACTCAAGGCAGCCCTCGACCCGAAGCGCGTCACCGAACCCTTCGAGCCGACGCAGAGGTGATACGGTGCTGTGGCACAGCCGGCTTGTCCGGCCGTGGAGAACGCGACGGTCGGGTGCCATGCTTTCGCGCCGTTGCGAGGGCATGCCGCCCGCGTGGGAGCGAGAACCATGATGGTCCGCGAACCTATGGTGGCCGGGCAGTTCTACCCGGCCGGAAGGGAGCAGTGCCTGAAGCACATCGAGGCCCTGCGGCCGAAAACTCCGTTTGAGGGCGGGCCGGAGCGCCCCGTGGGCGGCATCCTGCCGCACGCGGGCTGGGTATATTCCGGCGCGACGGCCCTGGCGGCGCTCGGGGCCATCTGCGCGCGGCGGACGCCCAGGACGTTCGTCATCTTCGGCGCCGTGCACACGGACGCGGGGCGCAGCGGCGCAGTATTCCCTCACGGCGGCTGGCGGACGCCCCTGGGCCTCGTGGAGGTTGACGAGCGGCTGGCTCGCGAGGTCCTGGCCCGCGGCCCGGACCTCATGACGGAGGACCCGGAGGCCCACGAAGACGAGCACAGCATCGAAGTGCAACTGCCCTTCATCCAGCACCTGGCGCCGGACGCCCGTATCCTGCCCATCGCGGTGCTGCCGAACGAGAAGGCCCCGGCCATCGGGCGGCTGGTTGGCATCGTCATTCAGAGCCTCGACGCCGACGCCGTCTGCCTGGGCTCGACGGACCTTACGCACTACGGCACCGGCTACGGCTTTGCGCCCCGCGGCCTGGGCCCGGCGGGCATCCGCTGGATGCGCGACGAGAACGACCGGCGGATGCTGGACCTTATCGAACGGCTGGACGCCGAGGCGGTCGTGGCCGAGGCCCGCCGGCATCGTAACGCCTGCGGCGCGGGCGCCGTGGCCGCCACCCTGGCTGCCGCACGCCAACTGGGGGCCGTGCGCGGCCACGTCGTCCGGTACACCACAAGTTACGACGTCATGCGCGAGCAGATGGGCCGCGAGGCCGCCGACATGGCCGTCGGGTACGTGGGCGCGGTGATATAGTACTACAACGCCACTTCGCGCGGCCCGCCCTCCGTATCGGCGGGCCGCGCGAGCCCGCACCACGGGGCAGAAATCGCAAGTTCCGGCGCGGTGGGTCAGGAGACCCGCCGCGCAAAGCAGCAAGCGGCGTTGTAGTGTTATAATGACGAATGCCGAAACCCGAATGACGATCGAATGACGGAACGGCAATGACGAACTCACCGTCCGGCGGGTGCCATGCTTTCGCTGGCGAGAGCATGCTTGCGGGCCTGGCACGGCCATGCTTTCGCAACAGCGCGAGAGCATGCCACCCGCCATTCGGGCTTCGTCATTCGTCATTCCTGGGGGCATTCTCGCTTGACAGCCTCTCTCGCCGCCCGTACTTTTACCCCGCCGCGAGCGCGCGGCTCATGGGGGCAATCGCATGTCTTGGCCGAACCGCATCACAATTCTGCGGCTCCTTCTTGTGACGCCGTTCGTGCTGCTCCTTCTGGACGCGGCGGAGAGCCCGGCATACCGGTACGGGGCCATGGCGCTGGCGGTTCTCGTGGGCGCGCTGGATGCCGCCGACGGCATCCTCGCCCGCCGCATAGGCGCGGTCACCAGGATCGGCTCCATCCTTGACCCGCTGGCCGACTATGCGTTCATGATAAGCGCCCTGGCGATCCTGTCGATGAAGGGGGTGTTGTCGGCCGAGGCCGACGTGCGGCTGCCCTACTGGGTCTCGGTGACGCTGATTGCGCGGGCGCTGTTCATGCTCGTCGGAAGCGTCATCCTGCACCTGCTGACGGGCTTCTGCCAGGGGATGCCGACGGTCGCGGGCAAGGCCGCCACCGTCCTTCAGTTCATCGTGGTGGCCTCGATGTGCGCCGCGCCGGATTTCCTGGCCCTCCTGCCGCGCGCCGTGCCCGTGCTGCTGCACGTTTTGTGGGGCGCAACAGTGCTGTTGGGCGTGGTCTCTTGGCTGGGGTACGTGCGGACGGGGTCGAAGATCCTGACGGCGGGAGGGCACGGCGAGTAGGGCCGCACCGACGGCGGCGCCGGGCGGTTGACGGCGCGGCTGGCAGGCCCGCCGGCCAGATCTGCTCGTGAGGAAAAACCGCGCGAAATCGCGGGCCGCCGCGCATGGGCCCCGGCGGCGGCGCCCGCTTGCGGCAACTGTAACCCCTTATAGATACCGGGTTTATCCGCGTCCCCCACCGCTCCTTCCGTCGGCGTTTGCCCCCTGCCCGGATGTGCGTAGGCTTTCCTGTGGTGCACGGCGGGAATGTCTATCGGGAGACCGTCCCGCCCTGGAACCAGGAGGTCGGATGTCGCGGATGGCCAGCGTGCTTGCCATCGTGCCGGAATCGTCGCCCCTTCGGGACATCGTCGGCCGGCTGGAAGGGCTCGGCCACGCGGTGCAGGTGGCGGCGGACTGCCTGGCCGCCATGGGGTCGGTCAAGGCCCATGATTTCGACTTCGCGGTCCTGGCCGACGCGCCGGGGCCGATCGACGTGGCCGACGTGGTGCGCATCCTGCGGGGCATCCGGCCGGACGGGTACCTGCCGATCCTGGTGGTTGCGGCCCCGGGCGCGGGGGCGTCGCACCGGCAGGGGCTGCTCGCGGCGGGCGCCGACGACATCCTCGGCCCCGACTTCGACGCCGAGACCCTCCGGTTCCGCCTGCACCCGGTGCTGCGCCTCAAGAGCGCCTGCGACCGGCTGCGCCAGGTCCAGGAGGAACTGGCGCGGACGCTGGCTCGCGAGAACACGCTGCTTGCGCAACTGCGCGAAGACAACCGCGCGCTGCGCGTGCGCAGCATCACCGACGGCCTGACGGCCCTCTATAACTACCGCTACCTCATGGAGTGGCTGCGGACGGAGTTCAAGATCAGCCGCCGCTACGGCCACGACCTATCAATGATTATTGTGGATATCGACTTCTTTAAGCGAATCAACGACGACTACGGGCACCCCTTCGGCGACTGCGTGCTGAAGGAGGCGGCGGTCATCCTGAAACGCTGCGCGCGCGAATCGGACCTGGTGGCCCGCTACGCGGGCGACGAGTTCGCCCTCGTCTGCCCGCGCACGGGGCGCAAGGAAGTCCAGGCCCTGGCCCGGCGCATCCTGGCCGCCTGCCGCAAGCACGAGTTCCGCGCCGCCGGCCGCCGCGCGCCCATCACGCTGAGCCTCGGCATGGCCACCTACCCGGAAGACGCCGAGGCCGCCTCGCCCGAGATGCTCATGTACCTGGCCGACCAGGCACTGTACCGCACGAAGCGCCTCGGCCGCGACGGCGCCACGTCTTGGCACGACATCGACCCGCAGACGCGCCTGGCCATCCGGCGCGAACTGCACGAGCCCGGCAGCCCCCTGCTGGCCGACGACCCGAAGAGTCGGCTGGAACTGGCGGCCGCCGCCCGACTGGCCGAGCGGTGCGCGGAGACGACCTCCCTCCGCGCAGGCGCATCCGGCCCGCCCCGCGGGTCGGACGCTCCGTCCGGCGGGCGCCGGCCCTGAGGAGAGCCGACCGGCTCATACCCTCTCTCCGTGACCGGCCGGTTCTCCTCCCTGCGGGGGCAACACCCATCCGTCGCGCGCTCGCCTTCGGCTCGCGGCTGACAGCGGCCTCCGTCACTCCGCCGCCGGCTGCCCCCGCTCAAGGAACCGCTCCAGCGGGCACCCGGAGCACAGGGGGGCGGCCTTCCGGCAGTGCCGCTTGCCCGCCTCCACCAGCAGGGCGTGGTACTCCTGGAACATCGCCGGGTCGTCGGGCAGGTTGTCCTGCATGAGTGACTGAATATCTTCATACGTGGCGTCGGCATCGACGAGGCCGTGGCGGTAAAGGATGCGGGCCGTGTACGCGTCGACCACGAAGACGGGCCTGGCGGCCGCGTAGAGAACGATGGAGTCGGCCGTCTCCGGGCCGATGCCCGAGACCTCCAGCACCCGCTCGCGCAGCGCCGCCGCCGGCAGGGCGAAGAGGGCGTCCAGGCTGCCGCCGAAGTCGCGCATCAGCATGTCGATGAAGTTCCGCAGCCGCCGCGCCTTGACGCGGTAGTAGCCCGCAGGACGGATGACCTCGGCCAGCCGCTCGGGCGCCGCACGCGCGAGCGCCTCGGCCGAAAGAAGCCCCTCGCCCTTCAGGTTCGCGATGGCCCGCTCGACGTTCTTCCAGTTGGTGTTCTGCGTCAGGATGGCCCCGACGACCACCTCGAAGGGCGTCTCTGCCGGCCACCAGCCCTGCGGCCCCCAGGCGGCCAGCATGGCGTCGTAGAACGCGCGGATTTTCTCGCCGGTTCGCATGCCCGCTTCGACTCGCCTGGCCGTGCCGCTGCTGCGCCTTCGTCCACGGCTGCGGCAGAGAACAAGGCCCGCAACAGACGAATAATGTAATCCGCAATCCGCAATTCGCAATCCGCAATTGCTTTTTTTGCGCGGGCTGCTACATTCCCCCGCATGCCCCGGGCCAGGCGAACGCGGAGATCTTCGGACGCTTCCGCGCGGCCGGGGCGCGCCGGGGGTTTCCTGACCGACGCCGCGGCCGCCCGGCCGCTCGCGAGCCTCCTGTTTCTCGCGCCGGTGCTTGGTTTCTACGTAGTGGGCCTGATCTGGGTGCGGCCCGACCTGGCAGCGCGGGCCGACGTCGTCCTACGCCGGGGGCTGGAACTCCTGGGCGTCACAGGCACGCTGGCCCCCACGTGGCTGGCGGTGATCGTGCTGGTGGGCTGGCACGTGGTGCGGCATGACCCGTGGCATGTGCGACCGGGGCTGCTGGCGGTGATGGCGGCCGAGACGGTCGTCCTGGCCGTGCCCCTGCTGGCGATGGAGCGCATCGTCCATGCCTTCAGGCACGCCGCGCCGCTCCAGATTGCCGCCGCGCAGCCGGCCGCCGAAACGTGGCTGGAGGTCGTCATGACCAGCATCGGCGCGGGGCTGTACGAGGAACTCCTGTTCCGGCTCCTGGTGGTCGGCGGGGCGGTGTTCCTCCTCAGCCACGCGCTTAAGGACGACTCGTTCGGAGCGCGCCTGGCGGTCGTGCTGATCGCGGCCGGCCTGTTTTCCGGGGCGCACGTCGTGGACGACCCGCGGCTCTTCGCCTGGGCGCCGTTCCTCTTCCGCGCGGCCGCGGGCGTGTACCTGGGTTTCATCTTCCTGTACCGCGGCTTCGGGGTGGCAGCGGGCGTGCACATCCTGTTCGACCTGGTGCTGAAGGCCGCCGCGGCGCTGGGTTGAGCGGCCGCTGCGGCTGATTACAAGCCGCGAAGTCAGAGCCGCGACCGTGAGGGAGCGGTGCCGTTGGCCCCCGCGACGGCTCCGCTCCCCTACGGTCGCGGCTCGGATACGGCCGCGCGGCTCGCTAAACAGTCTTGCGGACACAGGCACAGCCACCCTATAATCGCCGTCGGGACATCAAACGACGATTCCGCAGGGTGCGCGCCGTTGGCGCAGCCTGCCGGCGCGGCCGTTGACGAAGGGATGTGGATGAACCCTGTGCTCGCGGGAGTTTCTGAAGCCGCTGCTGCCAAGTGCACGTTTGCCGGACGGCCTGTCCCGCCGCTCGCGCGCGGCCTTCCGAAGACGGTCGAGTCGATGTGCCCGGAGTGTGCGCGGCTCATCCCGGCCCGCCTGTACGAAGACGCCGGCCGAGTCCTGATGGAGAAGACCTGCCCCGACCACGGCCGCTTTGAAGACGTCTACTGGGGCGATGCAAGGCTGTACCTGAAGGCCGAAGAGTTCCACTACGGCGACGGCGACGGCCTGGAGAACCCGAACACGCCGGCCACGTCGCGCTGCCCCCAGCAGTGCGGCCTGTGCGGCGACCACGCCTCGAACACCGCCCTCGGGAACATCGACCTGACGAACCGCTGCAACCTGCACTGCCCCATCTGCTTCGCCAACGCCGACGCCTCCGGCTACGTGTACGAGCCCACGTACGAGCAGGTCCTGGGCATGCTGCGCTGCTACCGGTCGACGCGGCCGTCGCCCGCGCGGGCCATCCAGTTCTCGGGCGGCGAACCGACGCTGCACCCGCGGTTCCTCGACGTCGTCCGCGCGGCCCGCGACCTGGGCTTCTCGCACACGCAGGTCGCCACGAACGGCCTGCGACTGGCGCGCGAGCCGGACTTCGCCCGCCGGTGCGAGGACGCGGGCCTGCACGACGTGTATCTTCAGTTCGACGGCGTGACGGACGACACTTACGCCAGGACGCGCGGCCGCCCGCTCATGGCCGAAAAAATGAAGGCCGTCGAGGCCGTCTCGGCAACCGACATGAAGATCGTCCTCGTGCCCACCATCATCCGGGGCATGAACGACCACGAGGTAGGCGACATCGTGCGGTTCGCACTACAGCGCATCGGCACCATCGCGGGCATCTCGTTCCAGCCGGTCGCGTTCACGGGGCGCATCTCGACCGCAGACCGCCTGCGGCAGCGATACACGCTGACCGACTTGGCGCACGACGTGTCGCGGCAGACGGGGCTCACGGACCCGTACGAGGACTGGTTCCCGCTGGCGTGCGTGCAGCCGTTCTCGCGGCTGGTGGCGGCCATCCGCGGCAAACCGAACATCGTCATGTCGTGCCACCCGCACTGCTCGCTGGGGACGTACCTCTTTGTGGGGCGCGACGGGCGGCCGGCGCCCATTCCGCAGTTCTTCGACCTCAAGGGCCTCCTCGACGACATGTGGCGCCTGGCGCAGAAGGCCGAGGCCGGCCGCGCCAAGTGGTTCCGGAAGGCCGAAGCGTTCCTGGCCCTCAGGCGGCACTGGCGGGGCGACCGCGCCCCGGCCGGCATGACGTTCGAGGGCTGGCTGCACACCCTCAACGGCATGGTCGATAAGAGCGTCGGCCGCGGACGGGCCGGGCGAAAGACCTTCCGCAGCCTGCTCGTCGCGGGCATGCACTTCATGGACTGCTACAATTACGAGACCGACCGCACGCGCCGCTGCGTCATCCACTACGCCGACCCCGACGGCCGCCTCTACCCCTTCTGCACCTACAACGCCGGGCCGGTGCACCGCCGCCGCGTAGAACGGAAGTTTGCCGTGACGCCGGAGGAATACTCGCGCCTGCGGCGGAATGACGAAGCACGAAACACGAATGACGAATGAAGTTCGAATGACAAGCGCCCAAACGGCGAGCGCCAGGGCCGGGCCCCCGACGCCGTTATTTCGTAATTCGTCATTGCCGTTTCATCATTCAATCGTCATTCGAGTTTCTTCATTCGTCATTGCCGCGGTCCTGGCCGCCGGCTGCGGCCCCGTGTTCACGCGCACTCCCCCCAAGCCTGACCTGTACCGCGTTACCGGCCGCGTCATTGACGCGCCGACAAAGCAGGGCCTCGGCGGCGTGCGGCTCCTCCTGCGCGCGGCCATACCGACCGACCTCGGGCCGCGCACCCTGGCCGCTCACGGCTACACCAGCGCCACGGGCACGTACAGCGTGGAACTCTCCGAAGGGTTCGACGTGCTGCGCACGGCGATGGGCATCCGGCTGGAGGCGTCGAAGCGCGGCTACCTGCCCGTGATGGTGGACCTGCCGCCGCCCGCTCCAGGCCAGAAGGCGTACCCCGTGCCCGACATCGTCCTGGCGCCCGGCGACCTGCCCCCCGCCACGGTCGCGCCGCCTGGGGTGCCCGTTCCCGGCCTTGCGCCCGCGCCGGGGACGGGCCCGCGCGTCATCGTGCCGCGCATCGGACCGCAGCCGAAAAGGCCCACACCCAGCGCGATCCCCTGGAAGCCGTAGCGCTGTTAAGCCGCGGCCGGTACGGCCGCGGTCGTGTTTGGACGCCGGCCGCCGTGCGCATCGCCGTACCGGCGACGGCTAAACAACGTCAACGGCGCAGCGCCCTGCACGTTCAGCCGCGCAGGCCGGGGCGACGCCCCGCCTTTCCCGCGCTACGCATACAGCCGCCCCTCGTCCACCATCGCCAGGTAATTGTCGAGGGGGATATAGTTGGCCACCGAGTTGCCCGTGCCCAGGCAGTACCCGCCGCCGGGCATGCAGGCGTCGAGCGTCTGGCGGACGCGGCGGCGGATGGCGGCTTCGTCCGCGCGGCAGAGGAAATCGACGTCGATGCCGCCCAGAAGGGCCATCTTCCGGCCATACGTCTTTTTCGCCTCGCGCACGTCCTCGATGGTGTCCTCGAAACTGTGCTTGGCGTCGATGCGCACGTCGTCCACCAGGTCGCCCATGATGTCGCGCAGGTTGCCGCACGAGTGCAGGAGGTACGGACGCCCGGCCGCGTGGGCCATGGCCGCCTGCTCGCGGTGGCCCGCCAGGACGAACTCGCGCATGTCGGCGGGGGAAAACAGCAGGCCCGTCCGGAACCCCATGTCGTCGCTAGCGAAGACGGCCTTGACGCGCGGAAACTCAAGCATCCGCCGCATCACGCCCCGATAGAACTCGCGCAGCCGCCCCGCGATGGCCCCCACCAGGTCGCGCTGGTCGTACAGCGCGAAGCACAGCGTCTCGTAGCCCATCAGCCACGCCAGGTACTCGCAAAAGTGGCCCGTGCCGCGCGCAA
>Ga0194113_10008575_pt1 | contig 12546 bp, 8 predicted proteins | sample TA2MahC200mmetaG_FD_146193 | JGI IMG/M metagenome (GOLD analysis project Ga0194113, IMG submission 146193) | Freshwater microbial communities from Lake Tanganyika, Tanzania - TA2015017 Mahale Deep Cast 200m | ecosystem: Environmental > Aquatic > Freshwater > Lake | place: Tanzania: Lake...
AGACCCCGGAGTCCTACGGGGCGGGCAACTCTTTCTTCGGCTCGCCGGTTCTCGCGGACCTCAACCGGGACGGCTATCTGGACATTGTGGCCGGGTGCTCGGACCAGAAGGTGTACGCGGTGGACGGCCTGTCCGTGGCTCAGGGCCGGGCCGCCCGCCTGGCCGGCTGGCCCGTCCGCACCGCGGACCCGGATCGATGCAATCAGCTCGCCACCTCGATCCTGGGAACCGTGGGCGCCGCCGACCTGACCGGCGACGGCATCCCCGAGATCATCGCGGGGACATCGGAAACCTGCGACACGCCTCAGAGCAACTCCGGCCGCCTCTACGCGCTGCGTCCGGAAGGAAGCCTCCACCCCGAAGGGCCGGTGCTCAGTGGATTTCCGGTGGGCATCCGGCCCAATCCCCTCGGCATCGAGATCCCGCTGCCGCCCCTGACCACCGGGGTTCCGGGCTCGCCTGTGGCGGCCCGCATGGGAGACGAAGTGCTGATCGGCGCCGGCACCCTGCTCGGCTTTCACCATCTGGTCCGCGTTGAGCCCGCCACCGGCGCCGTTTCGTCCACAACCCTCACCAGCCTCTCGTTCGGCGCCGCCGGCAGCGGGGCCTTCCACCGTGACGCCGCAGGCAGGATCGCTTATGCGATTCCCGCCGTCACCATCGGCCCCGGGGGCAAGCACGGTTTCGTGGAGTTCGTGCATCAGGTGGACATGTTCCTTCCCGGGCTCGCGTCCCTGCCCGTGGCGGTCTACCCGGCCGAGGATTACCAGTTCCTGAGCAACCCGAGTTTCGTGGACGTGGACGGGGACGGCCTGGCCGAACTCGTCACGGTCAGCGGCGGGCACTTCGTCCACGCCTTCCGGTTCAACGGCAGGGAACCCGAAGGGTGGCCGAAGTTCACTTACGGCTGGCACATGGCTTCGCCCGCCTTCGGCGACCTGGACGGGGACGGGGTGCTCGAAATGGTGGCGCCGGTGCGCGAGGGCAGGGTCTTTGCCTGGCGCACCGAGGCCCCTCTGTGCGGCAACCACCCCTGGATGACCTTCCACCACGACAACCACCGCACCGGGAATCTGGACGAGCCCTTTCGGCAGGAAGTCTGCGGCTACTGAAGAGGCCTGGTTTTTTGTCAACCGCCGAACGGATTGTCCTCGTACAAATCGAGGCGGAGACCCGGAATCGGCAACCGGTTTTGTTGACAGGGGAAACCTCCCTGTTCTATGAGACATCACGAGGCCCCAGTCCATTGTCCCTTTGAAGCAGAGGACCCGCCATGGAATTCGAAACGGTTCACGAGATGTATCACCACTTCTCCGAGACCCGGTCCGACCTGCCCGCCTACTTTGTCAAGCGACAGGGGAAATACACCGGGGTGCCCTGGAGGGATTTCTGGGAGAAGATCACCGCCTTCGCCCACGGCCTGATGGCCCTGGGCATGGAGTCTCGAGACCCGGTAACCATTCTCGGCCTGACCCGGGAAGAGTGGGACATCGCGGACAAAGCCGTCATGAGCGCCGGCGGGATCGCCGTGGGGTGCTACCACTCCAACACTTCGGCTCAATGTCACCATGTGGCGCACCACTCGGAGTCCCGTTTCTTCATCGTGGAGAACCGGCAGCAGTGGGACAAGGTGGCCGGGATCCGCAGGGAGCTGCCCCTGGTCAAGCGATACATCCTCATGGATCCCACGGACGTCAGCGACCCCGACGCGATCCCCTTCCGGGAGGTCCTGGAACTCGGCCGCCGGGAGCGGGCCGGCCAGGAGGGCGAATTCCGGAGAAGGTTCTCCGCGGTGAAGTCCGAGGACACCGCGATCATCTTCTACACCTCGGGCACTACCGGACCCCCCAAGGGCGCCCTGCTCACGCACGGCAACGTGCTGGATGCCTGCCGCGCCAACCGCGAACTGGGCATCTTCACCCCCCAGGACTACAGCGTCATCTGGCTCCCCATGCCGCACATCTACGGCCGCATCGCCATGATCGCCGGCACCTACATCGGCATGCAGGGCTATTACGCCGAAAGCCTGGACAAAATCATCGAGAACCTCCAGGACATCAAACCCACCATCTTCTACAGCGTGCCGCGCATCTTCGAAAAGGTGCACAGCCGCGTGATGGGACAGGTGGCCGAAAGCCCGCCGGCCCGCAGAAAGATCTTCGACTGGGCACTGAAGACCGGCCTGGCGCGCAGCCGCGCCCTGCAGGCGGGCAAACCGGTGCCGCCGGCCACGGCCCTGCGGTACCGGTTCGCCGACAGACTGGTGTTCAAGAGAATCCGGGATCTTTTCGGTGGCAGGATCCGGATCATCATCTCCGGCGGCGCGCCCATCTCCAGGGAGATTCTGGAGTTTTTTCACGCCGCCGGCATTCTGCCGCTGGAGCTGTACGGGATCACCGAGACCCTGCTGTGCACCATGAACAAGTCGGAACGCTACCGCTTCGGGAGCGTGGGCCCGGCGGGCCCCGGCGTGGAGCTGAAGATCGCCGAGGACGGGGAGATCCTGGTCCGCAGCAAGATGGTGTTCAAGGGCTATCTGAAGGAGGAGGCGAAAACCCGGGAGGTCCTGAGCCCGGACGGGTGGTACGCCACGGGAGACATCGGCCGCCTCGATCCGGAGGGCTTCGCGTGGATTACGGACCGCAAGAAAGACCTGCTGATCACCGCCGGCGGCAAGAACGTGGCCCCGCAGAATATCGAAAACCTGATGAAAACCAGCCCCTACATCAGCCAGTTGATGGCCTACGGCGACCGCAAGCCCTACCTGACCGCGCTCGTCACCCTGGACCCGGACGAGATCCGGAACTGGGCCAGGTCCCAGGGCCTCGACACCTCCGACTTCCGCGCTCTCTGCGAACACCCCAAGGTGATCGGGCTGGTCGAATCCATCATCCAGAACAAGAACAAGGAGTTGGCTAACTACGAGCAGGTCAAATCCTTCCGGATCGTCCCCGAGGAGTTCTCCCAGGAATCCGGCACGCTCACGGCCACGCTCAAGGTGCGGCGGCGGGAGGTGGTTAAACGCTACGGAGACCTGCTGGAGTCCCTCTACGGCAAGGGGTAGGGCGCGGCTGTTTCTCCCGGGACACGCCTCACCGGAGCAACAACAGCTCAACCACTCCTGACGGAATCGGCAACTTGCGTGGCGCTGGGTCGTGGGTTTCAGTACGAACGGCTGGTTATCCGGGTCGCGTAGCGCATGGGGTCAACGACATCCGCCCGTGGTCTCCGTTCCTTGCTGCACGGCTTCAGCCCGTAACCACGAGATCGCGCCTGCCATCACGCGCTATCCCGCATCCCCATGCATAGCTGCCGGATCCCGGCCTCAACCCTCGGGGAAATCGGTGGGCCGGCGGACGTCCCCGCAGGGCGCCGCGCTCAAGGCAGAAAGTCCGGAGTGGGAGCGAACGCGGCCGTGGCGTTGTCCCGGGAACCCTCGTAGTAGACCGGCAGACTCGGGGCATAGTTCTCGCTGTGCAGTTTCCGGAAGTCCTTCAGGATCTCCTCGTAATCCGCAGTCACGTCGATCTGGTAGCAGTCATCCTGGCCGATGATGGCCGTGGGCCCGATGATCGCCGGATAGATGGGCTCGTCCGTGCACTCGATCTCCGTGTGCAGGGGCGCGGCGGGGTGGTAGATGCCCCAGGTGCTGCCCGGCCGGTAGTATTTCCACTGCCAGGGCGCCCAGTGGATACCCCGGCGGTTCATCATGTCCAGCGTCAGGTTCATGCCTTCCGAGGCCCAGGGCCGGCCCTCGCCGCCCACGGCGGCGTTGAACTCGCCCGCGAACAGGGGCATGTTGAATTTCCTGCCCAACTGGAAGCGCCAGGCATAGCCCAGGACGTCCTGTTCGATGCTGCGCAGGTATTCTTCGGCGCTGTTGGTAGGCACAAAGGAGTATCCGGGATAGTAGTGCCCCTGCATAATGCAGCAGTCCGCCTCCCAACCCATTTCCTGCGGGGTGGCGATTCTGTCCGGACCGAGGAAGCCGTCGGTGAGACCGATGATGTGCCGATCGTCGACCTTCCTGACCTCCCGGTAGATGGCGTCGTAGACGCGGATGAATTTCTCCTTGCTGGGAACCGTGTTGGGCTCGTTGAGAAAGTCGAAGACCGCCACGTGCGGCTCGTCCCGGAAGTAGCCGGCAATCGCGCCCCACAGCCTGGCGGTCTTGTCGATGCACTCCTCGCGGTCCCACAGGTCGCCGCCTTCGGGCAACCCCATGTGCCAGTAGCCGCTCTGGCCGCCCGGGGCCCCGTGCAGGTCGATCATCACGTACACGCCGTGTTTGCGGGCCCAGTTGACCAGGTTGTCCAGCCGGCGCCAGCCTTCCGGCTTGAAACCGTTGACTTCGTTCCGGTAATCGGTTTCCAGGGCTTCGTACCAGACCGGGACCCGGATCAGGTTGAACCCCAGGGCCGCGGCCCGCTGCACGTCGAGTTCCGTGATCCAGTGGTCCTGAAAGGTGTTGCGCAGGGTCTCCATCTTCTCCCAGCCGAACCGCCTGACGAAATAGAGCCAGAGATTCCGCTCCTCGAAGATCCAGGGCTGCCGGTCAAACCAGGCCGACAGTTCGCGGGCCTTTTCCTCGGCTGCCGGCGAGCCGGCATTCTCGATGGCGTAGTCGAGCCAGAACTTGTAAAGAGACCAGATGGGCACATCGCGATAGAGATAATGGATGATGGTCTGCAGGAAGGCCAGGAACATGATGGGTTTCAGCTCCAGTTCTTCCACCTTGGCGTCGAACCGAACCTTGAAATCGTCCACGGTTTCCCGGCCGATCCCGGGAATCCAGTTCTCCATCATGAGCCAGGAGCCGAAATTGGTGCCCCGCAGGGCCACAGGGTTGTCGTTCTCGTCCAGGATCTGCATGCCCTTCACCTTGAGAAAGGGCAAGGTTGCCGGAAACTGCGGCGCGGGCCGCACCGGAAAAGGGGCGTCGTTGGGCTCGCAGGAACCGTACTCGTGCACCACGGGCAGCCGAGCTTCCTCTTGTCGAACCTCTTCCTTGTCGCCGGTACAGGAAGCGGTGAACACGAGCGCAGCGAGCAGGGAAAAGACGGACAGCATGACCGGCGGGGTTTTCATAGCCGCACCCTCTTCTCGGTTTTTCAAGGACTGGTTTCGGTTGTGGCACTTCCGTTGTTCCGCGCCACGGGAAAGCAACAAGGGCCGCGTTCCGGACGCCGGCCTCTGTCAGGTGGGCTTGCCGGCATCGCAGCCCCGGCTTTTCCGCGGACTGTGCCCGCGCCTGCTCCGGCGCTTTGCGGCGCCCGGCCGCACGGGACCGGAGGCCGGCGCGTTCTGTTTCTCGAGCCAGTCGGCCAGGGGCTCGAACACCCAGCGCTGGGAAACCTCGCTGATGAAAAGGTCCGCGTGGGCCACCGCCACACCCTCCGTACCCACGCGCAGGATGTCCTTGACCGGGGAAGCCATCGCCGCATGGGCGCTCAGGGCCGAGGCGTCCGGAACGATCCCGTCGGCGTTGGCCAGCACCACCAGCAACGGGTTCTTGGCGGCCGCCAGCCCCCGGGGCACGTTCACCCCGTTCACGTGCAGATCCCCGGCGCGGATCCACTGGGCCAGCTCGCGGTTCAGCAACGGGTTGGGATCCTCGATGGTCTGCAGCATCTCCCCCAGCTTGGAAATGTCGATGAGTTCCGGATGCATGTAAAGGTGGAGCAGTCTGGGAAGGCGCTTGAGGATCGGCAGGCCGATCCTGGCCAGGTGCCGTGTGCCGCGCAGGCGGATCTGGCCAACCCAAAAGGGGGAGACGAACGCCGCCTTCAGGGCCGGATGGATCTCGGCCCACTGCAGGGGTGCACCCATGGCCACCAGGGAACCGAGCCGGCTCTTCTCGCCCATGACCGCCAGGTAGACATACAGGTAGGTGCCGCCCAGGCTGCAGCCGACCCCATCCACCCGGTCGGCCCGGGTTCTGGTGTTGCGAACCACGTATTCCAGGGCGCTGCCGAGGTCGGTCACGCCCGCCTCGTAAAAGCCGTACCGCCTCCGGCCGCCCTGCCGCCGGGAGCCGCCCTGGGCCCTCAGGTTGAGGGACCAGACCTCGAAGCCCCTGGAGGCCCAGTAGGCCTCCATGGACATCCCGGTGGGATGGTAGCCGAAGATGAAGGCGTTCATCCCATAGCCCGGGACGATGGCCACGGGCCGCAGGTCCGGTCGAAGCTTCTCCGGGTCATAGGTCTGTTTCAGCGCCAGGAGCCAGCCGTCGCCGTTGGGGACAAAGTGCTCTTCCTGGATCATGGGAGGGTTTCTGCGCGGGCTTGCCCGGACGGGCGATGTAAAGGGCTATCGCCGGCGGCGGCAACTCCCTGCCGCCGGAGCTGGTGGATCGCCGTCGCGTCAGCGGTCTTCGGTTTCCGACTTCTTGTCCTTCTTGGCCTTCTTGGGCCTGGTCTTCCCGAAACTGCCGCGAAAGATCTTTCCCTTCTTGCTTCTGCGGTCGCCTTTTCCCATCCGTCCCTTCCTCTGTGCGCTCGGTTGCCGGCCGGCAGGCGCCGGCCGGGGTTGTGGCCGTCATTATAGGGAAATGCGGGGAGAGGTTCAATCCCAGGGGACTTCGCCGGCGAAGAACCGCCGCGGATGCTCGATCCACAGGGCCGGATCCGTGCTCTCCGGGTCCACCAGGGGGAGGATCAGTCTGGACGGGTGCGCGGGTTCGTGAAGGATTTCGCTCTCGGAAGGCACCAGGCTCGGCACCAGATGCGGCGCGTCCGAGTTGGAAATGTCGATGCGGATCTGGTGGCCGGCCTTGAACAGGTTGCACGTGGGCCAGATTTCGATCACGTACTCGTAAAGCCGACCCTCCTCCGGCAAACTCGGGGAGCGGTCCTCGGGATAGTCAAAGGGATCGTAACCGGGCTGGGTCCAGTCGGGCCGGTTCGGGTCCCGGCGGTGAGAAGCCGACAGCCAACCCGAGGTCAGATTCCGCACCCGGCCGTCCGGGTAGACGTCGTTCAGATTGACGATCCAGTGAACGTTGTCCTCCTGCATGTCCTGCAGCAGGGGGTCCAGCAGCCCGTCCGAATCCCGGTGAAGCCTCTCGACCAGTTTGACGCTGTCGGGCGACAGGGGCGCAAACCGGGTGCGCGCCCACAGCCGGAGCACCGCCGGACCGGCCAGTTCCACATCCTTTTCCAGGAGACCGGTGGAAAAGGTCAGGGTGCGCTTCTCGTTGCGCCTTTCGTCCTCGGAACTGGAATGAAAGGCGGTCAGGCCCACGAGCCAGCGGCAGGTGGAGCGGGAATACTGGCCCGCGTAGTGGGGCGGATTGTGGGCCAGGAGCGTGCTTTCCGGACCGGACCAGGCGGCCCGCGCCGGCTTTCCCCGCTCCTCTCGGAACAGGCTGCCGTTGTTCAGCGACGGATTCCGATCCGCTTCCTGCCTCAGACCCGAAAGAACCAGGGTTTCATAGCGGGCCCGGGCCGGAGGCCACTCCCGCTCCTTGCGCCACTTCTCCCGGCCCAGCACGTAGACCTGAAGCGGGTACTGCGGGTCCAGGATATCGTAGTTCCGGTACAGAGGGTCCTCATCCGCCTTCAGGTGCCAGTCAAACCAGCGCTGGTGCAACACCTCGGAAGGCAGGTCCGTGAGGATGGCCCCGCTCCCGTGATACCACGGCCCCATCACCAGACGCTTGGGCACCACCCAGCCTTGGCGCCGCTCGTTCTGTCTGGCCCGCTGTTCCAGGTTCGTGTGGTTGAGAAGCGTGCCCCGGGTAAAGATACAGAACCAGCCCCCGGTGGCCAGCACCGGCAGATCGGCCACCTCGTCCCAGGCGTACATGGGCGAGCGCTCTTCGAAAAAGGGCTGGTCCAGGGTCATCCCCAGCCACCCCAGCAGATCCGGGATCTGGCCGATGTGTTCGGCCAGCGCCTTGAGCGCGGAAAAGGGATCCGCGAGCAGTTCGGTGCCCGGCAGCACCGAAAGCCCCACGGTAGCCAGGGCCCAGAACAGGATGAACTCCTGGTTGAAGATTCCCCCCTGGTAGAAAACGTCCCGGTAGGCGTCGGCCATAGCCACCCCGGGAAAGATCGCCTTGAGATGCGCGGGCCGCTTTTTGGCGGCCAGAAGCTGGTTGATGCCCATGTAGCTGGGGCCGATCATGCCGACCTTGCCGTTGCTCCAGGATTGCCGGGGAATCCAGTGGTCGATGATCCAGGCGAGGTCCTCGATCTCCTCCTCGGAGAAGCTGCCCCATTTCCCTTCCGAGGAGCCGGTGCCGCGGACGTCCAACAGCACCACCGCATACCCCCGCTTGGCCAGCCACTTGGGGTCGGGGGCTTTCCCGATGGCGATGATCTCCCTGCGGTAGGCGATCCCCTCCAGCAGGGCCGGGAACCTGCCCTCCACGCGCGGGCGGTAGATGTTGGCAAAAAGCTTGCTTTTTCCGGGATCGGTGTCCCGCACGATGGGAATCCCGGTCTCGTACACGACCGGGTAGAGTTCCGCAGGACCTTGATCCGGCAGGGGGATCTTCTTCACCGCGGCGGGCTCGGCGCCGCCCGGCGTGGAGGGCCCGGCTTCGCCGCACCCGCCCAGAAACCACCCGCCTGACGACAGGGCCGAGGCCAGGATCCAGGTTGCGGCCATCGAACGCGCCGATAAACGGTGTGTTGCTGTTCTCGCCATGGCCAGCCCTCCGTGGTGCTCCGTTTCAGAAATCCGGAACCTCAACTTCCACCCGCAGCGGCGCGCGCCGCCACTGGAGGTAGGTCCTCTCGTCTCCCGGCCGGTATTCCGGGGGGACCAGGTAATCGGCATCGGCCTTGAATACACCCGAGTCGAGCCGGATCGCCTCGACCCGTTCGCCGACGCAACCCGCCGGGCCGATCTCCCCTCGCCGCCCGGCCCTGGCACGCACGTCGTCCTCGTAAACCAGGGCAGCCTCGGCCCCGGGGGCCTTTCCCCCATCCGGCAGGCTCTCACGAAAAACCGTGCCCTGCTCCCCGGTCAGCAGACGCCATTCGTCCGGGCCCGGGTCGAGGCCGAGTTCCTGGGGCGACATTCTGCCGTCGATCACGACCCCTTCCGGGTTGCGGGAATTCCTGAACATCATGCCCCAGGCGCGGCGGCTGTACCCCAGGCCGATTTCCGCCTCAGACAGGCTGAAAAGGGGTTCCAGGCGGACCGGCAGACGGTTGGCCAGGACGCCGCTCAGGTGCGCCTCGTAGTAGTAACTGTCGGCCACGAAACGGGAGGAACGGATCCCGAACCCCGGGTCAGCCCCGTACTCGATGCGGCGCACGACCCGGATCGGACCCGCCCTGACCCCGACCAGGCTTGTTTCCAGTTGTTCTTCGCCGATCCGCAACCGGAACCAGGGCAGAAAACTCCGGTAGACGCCCCTAGCCCGGAAGCGGTCCAGCAGATCCGCCCCCGCGGTCCCGGAGGGGGTGTGCAGATACCAGGCGCGGGCGCTGAAAGCCCCCCAGGGGTGGACCATGCTGTAATAGGGCGTGTCGACCTGGTCGAATTGCCCCTGCCGGCGGGTGTAGCGAACGCAGATCTCCGGACTGGGTGGAGGCGGGGTCGGAGAGCAGAGAACATAGGCCCAGCCCGCGGAACCGTCCCGCGGGTCCGTGACCTTGAGGCTGAGCGAGAAGGACTCCCCTTTGCCGGTCTGGGGCGCATAGACCATGGCGCCCAGATCCCTGGCCATGAACAGCAACAGATCATTCTCGTCAAAGAAGGGGTCGGGGTCCCGGGCGGGCTGTGCACTCTGCGCCAGCACGATTCTGCCCTTTTGATCCCGTTCGTCGATTTGAAAGGCGATGGGCTCCAGCCTCTCCTCGCGCAGGGCGAAAACCCGGATGTCCTCCACCCTCTGGCCGTACAGGGCGGACAGCAGAACCCCTTCCACCTGCACCTCTCCAAGTCGCTGTGCGATCAGCGGCACCAGGGACTCCTCCTCGGCCCAGGCCGGCGCGTCTTCCGCCGGCGTCGCCGGGGGAAGGGCCAGGTGAACCCAGGCACAGACGAAAAACAACAACAGCGTCCGGCCGAGGGGAAACCTCCCGGCCGGCCGGCCTTTGCGATTCGTGCGCTTCATGATCAACAGAACTCCTCGTCGGAAACTCCGGCCGCCACGCCGGCCGGCAGGTTTCACAAGTGACGTCTCAATCAGGCACTTGCGGACACCGTAGCTGTGGCACTGCAGTTGCCGAGTCTCCACACGGACCCTCTTGACTTGGTGAAGCCCCCGACGGAAACATGCTGTATGGGCGAGACCGCCGGAACCGGCCGATTTCGGACCGGCATCCCCCTGATGGCATGATCCCCGGTGGGGATTGCCTTCTGGCCGTTCTTTGGCGGCAAGGTTTCCCTCCCGGGTCAAACGTGATTCCCGGGCGGGTAAACCTCTCGACCCAAAGGGCCGATAACACGGAAGGAAGTTCCTCGATGCCGGGGAACTCCCCGATGGCATGTCACCGTTGGCCCGAGCCACAGGAGAATGTCCGCCATGAGACCGACAAACCGGCAAGGGGGTCCGCAGGGATACTGGGAAGAGAAGGCGCAGACCAGGCAGGTCTCCGGCTACCGGGGCACCCGCATCAGCTACCAGAGAATCGGGGACCAGGGCCCGGCCATGATGCTCGCCTGCGGACTGGGGGGCAGACTCTACATCTGGGAACCCCTGCTGGAAAGATTTGCGCCATCCTGGCGGATGATCACCTGGGACTACCGGGGCCTGTTCGAATCCGGCGCGCCCGGCAGAATCCGGCGGCTCGGCATCTGCAATCACGCGGAGGACGCCCTCCGGATCCTGGACGCGGAACAGATTTCCCGGGCGGTCTTCGTGGGCTGGAGCATGGGGGTGCAGGTTTCGCTGGAGTTCGCCAGCCTTTACCCCGAGCGGGTGGACAAGCTCGTGCTGCTCAACGGCACCCACGGCCACGCCCTGTCCACCGGGTTCCAGCCGCTCTTCCGCATTCCCTGGCTCCAGAAGGTCTTGCACGAAACCATCGACTGGTTCGAGCCGAAAAAGGGCCTGCAGCGCCTGCTGGCATCCCTGGCCACCTCGCGCCTGAACTGCGAACTCATCGGGGGAGGGTATGCCCGGCTGCGCCGGCAGCCGCGCATCAAGGACCTTTACCGGCAGTACATGCAGGACATCTTCGCCACGGACTTCGGCAACTACCTCAGACTTTTCCAGGAACTGGACGCGCACTCGGTCTATCACCTCCTGCGCCAGATTCCGCATCCCACGCTCATCGTCAGCGGCCGGCTCGATTACCTCACCCCTGCCTATCAATCCCGGGAGATGCACCGCAAGATACCCCGGGCCACCCACCTGTCCATCCGCGGAGGCACCCATTTCGTGCTGGTGGAATACCCGGAGCGGGTGGTCTCCCGGATCGAATCTTTCCTGGCCGCCTGAAATTTGGGGACCGCATGGCGGCCGTCTCAAGGGGTTGGGATCGGCCTTGTCCGCAAAGGGTCTAATGGCAACATCTGGTTACCCCCTTGTCTGGAACTCCTTCAACCGGGTGCAAGGAACCAGTCGGTCAAGGGTCTTCAGGATGATCCCGAACCACATAAGCGGATGCTAAACAGGTTCGCACAATTACGAGAATCATGAATGGGGCTCTGCATTTACACTTCAGCGACTTATCGTCTCTTTATCCACGACCCAATCCCGGCGGCGATTACGCCGTCATGCCCCCGTCGACCGTCACACAGGTGCCGGTCACAAAGCTCGCGGCGGCGCTGGCCAGGTAGATGGCCGCACCCACCATCTCCGCGGGCTGGGCGTGCCGGCGCATGGGAATCATCTGCACGGCGATCTCGTAGATCTCCTTGGTTTCGATGAGCATCTGCGAGAACTTGGTGTCGGTCAGGGTCGGGCAGATGGCGTTGACGCGCACCCCGGCAGCCGCCAGTTCCTTGGCAAAGACCCGGGTCATCATGACCAGGCCGGCCTTGGTGATGCCATAGACCCCCTGCATGGGAGCGGCGGCGAACGCGGCCACCGAGGCGATGTTGATGATGGAGCCTCCGCCCTTCTGCATCATGATGCGGGCCGCGGCCTGGCTCATGAGGAAGGCGCCCTTCAGGTTCACCTCGAGCGTCTTGTCCCACAGCCCCTCGCTCATCTCCATGACCGGCCCGAAAAAGGGGTTGGTGGCGGCGTTGTTCACCAGGATATCCACCCGCCCGTGCGTCTCCATGACCTTTTCGAACAGGCCGCGGATCTGCTCGGGCTTGCCCACGTGGCAGGCCACGGGCAGGCACTGCACCCCCAGGCGCCGGACCTCCGCGGCCACGGCCTCCAAGGGTTCCTGTTTCCGTGCCGCAATGACCAGGTGGGCCCCCTGCTCGGCAAAGCCCAGGGCAATCTCTTTGCCAATGCCCCGGCTGCCGCCGGTGACGATCGCGACCTTGCCGTCCAGTCGGAATTTGTCCGCATACATGGTGCCGCTCCCTCCTTGTCATCTTTGTCTTCGGTGATGCCCTCCAGCCGTCCGCGAAGACGACTCCGAGTCCTGGGACGGACTCTCCGCGGCCGGCCTCAGGCGCATGCCG
>Ga0194113_10008583_pt1 | contig 12537 bp, 8 predicted proteins | sample TA2MahC200mmetaG_FD_146193 | JGI IMG/M metagenome (GOLD analysis project Ga0194113, IMG submission 146193) | Freshwater microbial communities from Lake Tanganyika, Tanzania - TA2015017 Mahale Deep Cast 200m | ecosystem: Environmental > Aquatic > Freshwater > Lake | place: Tanzania: Lake...
CCTATCGACTTGTTTATATATTGTAAATTTTTGTTTGTGGTTTATTTTTTTATCTCAATTTTACGCTTTTGCCCAGCCGTTGACCGCTGCTTCCGACAGCCTCAGCGTCGTGCAACGAGTCGTTCAACTTTACGAAGCGGGTCGGTTGTCTGAAGCAGAGTTTATGGCGCTCAAGGCGCTCGACGACCGGCCCGACCTGGCGCGCTACGACCGGTTCGAATTATATCGGGTCTTAGCATTCTGCGCCATAGCCAACGATGACGAGGTGAACGGCGCACGGCATTTTATTCAAGCCCTGCGGCTTAATCCTAATCTCTCGCCGGATCCAATAACCTGGTCGCCTAAGGTGCGGCGCGTATTCGAGACGGCCAGAGGCGAATTCCTACGGATAACGGTCGAAGAAACACGGCAGAGAGTGGCGGCAGAGGCGGAGTTTTGCCGAAAAGCCTCGCTGCGCTCACTCTATCTGCCCGGCGCCGGGCAGTTCGACAAAGGCCAGCCGCAGCGTGGTGTTGTTTACGCTGCCGCGTTTGGGATTTCGGCAGTTCTATTTATATATGCCGAAATCAACTTGCCGAAGGCGCGCGACCGCTATCGCCAAGCGCAAGAGCGGCAGGTCATCGACCGTGAATATCGAACCTACCGAAATCTGTATCGACTTGAGCGGATAGCGGGTTCGATGCTGATTGTTTCCTATTCAGCGCCGTTTTTCGACGCCTTGTGGCGGGCGCCGGCTGTGAAGGAGACCCAAGATAAGGCGAAATAGTTCACGTTCAGACGCAAAGGAATAAAAAATAGAGAATGAATAATTTACCCGCTTTCTGATTATTCGTGCATAATTTGCACATAAACCTCGCCGTAATTATTGCTACCTATAAAAATCCGCTATAATATTACAATCCATCCTTTTGGCACATCTCTTGCATAGGTAAGTCTCGGAATTGCTTCAAGCGCGGTTCCCGCGGCGCAGCCTTCAAAACGCTTCTTCTCCGCACTGAATTTGGCACAGCACAGCGACTTGCACTGCAACTTCGCACGGCAACAGTTCGACGCCTCCACGTCATAGTTTAACTAACGGCACAGGATACCCGCACAGGCTCAGCTTCGCTTCGACGCTGCCTTCAGCGGCGCTGGCGCGGACATTGAACGACAACAGAATACCATCAAGCGCGGTTCACTTGGATTTTACACCGGCACGGTTTGCGCGGAGTGAGTTCACAATATTACACGACAACTAAGAAGCGTCACCCAAACTCGAATGCATACCGGCGCGGTTTACTAAGATTTGTGGAATGGGTGAATAACAAGCACGGGCTACTTTGATTTTAAGGTGCGCCGCACCCCCGCCAGGGGAGGTCTTTCCATCGTTATGATTTGACATCGCAGACGGGGCGACTTCGGAGGAAAGGCTAAATTAAAGGAATGGATGCCGGCGGATGAGCGTCGTAAATGACCGTTGCTGCCGCCCGGGTATTGGCAGCGCCGGTCCGGTCGTCCTGCACGCAACCCGCTGATGAGTAATACGATCTTTTCCGGCGCTCCGCCGGCTCCTTCCTAAATCTATGAAACCTTTATTTTTAAGCAGGAATTATCTCAATCGATTTATATCGAACGAGTTATAAATAGTATGTTGTCCCTGACAGATGTCCGTTTGCTCTACCAACCTCCCAGACGGATGTTTGCTCTAAAGCCTGTGTTGCGGCAACCCGCAGAACGTTGAAACAATCGGCTGGGGACTAATTAGGGCGTCGGTTCTTACCGACGCCTTTATTTTTGGAATTCAGAAAGCAACGTTGTTGCAAGGTTGCGGCTGTGTCGGATTTATTTTACAGTCAAATATCAATTTTCATTAAACGGCTTATATACATAGTTGTTATATATTAATATCAAATCGAGCGGAATAGACTTGACTCGATGTGAGAATGTGAATATATTTGTAGATTAATAAATAAATCACAAATTGAGCGATAGGCATATCGCCTGTCGTTCGAATGACATTTAAGGGAGACTGTAATGACACAATACGACAAGATTGTCCCGCCTGTGGACGGCGCGTCGATAACGATTAAAAACGGCGAACTAAATGTGCCGGACAATCCTATCATTCCGTTTATCCGCGGCGACGGCATCGGTATCGATATTTGGCCGGCGACCCAGCGGGTCATCGACGCTGCCGTGCAGAAAGCCTACGGCGGTGAAAAATGCATCGCCTGGTTCAAAGTCTATGCCGGCGATGAGGCGGTTGAGAAGTATGGACCTAATCAATATCTGCCGCAGGACACACTAAAGGCGGTGCAGGAATATTTAGTGGCGATAAAGGGTCCGCTGACGACGCCGGTAGGCGGCGGTATCCGCAGTTTGAATGTAACCCTGCGCCAGGTGCTTGACCTCTATGCTTGCGTGCGGCCGGTGCGCTGGTTCCGCGGCGTGCCTTCGCCGGTTACGCACCCCGAGCGGATGAATATTGTCATCTTCCGCGAGAATACCGAGGATGTTTATGCTGGTATCGAATGGCAGCAAGGCACCCCGGAAGTCAAGATGGTCATCGACTTCATCAATAACACGATGAAGAAGAAGGTGCGCGAGGATTCCGGCATCGGCATCAAACCGATTTCGGTATTCGGTTCAAAAAGACTGGCGCGCAAGGCGATTAAACACGCCATCTCGGAAGGACGCAAATCGGTTACCTTTATGCACAAGGGTAACATTATGAAGTTCACCGAGGGCGCCTTCAAAGATTGGGGCTATCAGTTGGCTCTGGAAGAGTTTCGGGATTATGTCATCACCGAAGCCGAGTTATGGGACGAGGCGCGCGCCGCCGATGGCGTAACGCCCATTACCAAGCCGGGCGCGTTCGCTCATCTGCGCGACGACAAACCGGCCGGCAACCCGGGTTCACGCATCGTGATCAAAGACCGCATCGCCGATTCAATGTTCCAACAGATTTTAACCCGCGCCGACGAGTATGAAGTTGTCTGCACGCCGAATCTGAACGGCGATTATATCTCCGATGCCGCTGCGGCACAGGTCGGCGGATTGGGGATGGCGCCAGGCGCCAACATTGGCGACTACATAGGCTTCTTCGAAGCCACCCACGGCACGGCGCCCAAATACGCCGGTAAGGATATGGTCAATCCCGGCAGCCTGATGCTCTCCGGCGTAATGATGCTGACCTACCTCGGCTGGCGCGAAGCCGCTAACCTAGTCGAAACCGGCATCGAGCGCACTATCGAAGCCAAAGTCGTTACTTATGACCTGCACCGCTTGATGGAAGGCGCCACCAAAGTCTCCTGCTCAGGTTACGCCGACGCAGTTATTAAGAATATGTAATTTATGGAATTATGCTGTGGAGATGAAGGCTATAACGCCAACCTTCATCCCCTCGACTTGGAGGGCGGATTTGAATCCGCCCTCCAAACACCGAATATTGCTGGATAGATAATTATACATAGCGTCATAATTCAGTTCACATATTTCGCGGACGTCATGCTGAACGCAGTGAAGCATCTCGTCTGGGAAGCGGGAACGATATCCTTCACTTCGTTCAGGATGCATATATAGCATACGCAAAGAATAATGTCGCTATGTATAGGCGACCAGTGATGTTGCCTATTTATATGGAACTGGCGTTCGCTGAATACAGGTTATTTCGAATTTTTATTTATCGTTTCTATGACTATATAGCGATGTTGAAATGTTGACTGTTATTAAAAAAATTCTTACATTTGAGTAGATTGCAAAAGTAATGATTAATCTAGAAAATTCAGACTATGGCAAGGCGGACGCCCTCGTCCGCCGAAAACTAAGCCTAGAATGTGGCGGACGAGGGCGTCCGCCTTGCCATCAGTTAATAAATCCAACACTTTTGCAATTACCTAATTTTAATATACTTTCTTTATCTTATTCGGCGCAGAAGGTTCTGCCCGAAGTAAATCGTTGAAAACTCCCCACCCAATCGTCGCGAGGTTTCAAATGACGCTTTGGACACCAAGGCGCTCGACGTCGGTCATCGCCGCATTTCTATTATTGCTACTTACCACGACTTTAGCGCTTGCCGGTAATGGCAGCATCAAAGGCACGGTAACCGACAGCGAGAAAGGCGAGCCGGTGATGGCGGCTAATGTTGTCGTTTTAGTCACCGAGTTGGGCGCCGCCACCGACCTCGATGGGAAATTTTATATCATCGGCGTCCGGCCGGGCGTATTCGAGGTCGAAATTTCTTGCATCGGCTACCACATGCAAAAGATAACCGGCGTAGTAGTGCAGTCCGACTTGACCACGGATTTGAATGTCAAACTTACCCCTTCGACTATAACACTCAAAGAAACCGTCATCAAATATAAGAAGCCCGAAGTCATACTCGATAAGTCAACTAGCGGGACGCGCTTTGGAAAGGATGCGTTAGTCTTGCGCAAGCCGGAGTCGATAAATGCTATTATCAGTTCGACGAAGGGTTTTAAGGTTGACCAGGAAGGCAAGTGGCATGTTCGGGGGGCGCGCGCCGGCAGCGTAGCGATAGTGGTCGATGGCATCGACCAGCGCGACCCACAGGTTGACACGCAGACTAACCTGTCGATATCCGCTGAAGCCGTCGATGAAGTGAACATTTTAACCGGCGGCTTCAACGCCGAATACGGACGCGCCGGCGCTGTCGTGCAGGTTACATCAGCCGAAGGTCCCAAGACGCACTATACCGGCCGGGTGGAATACCAGACCGACCGCATCATCGAAACCTATTCCTTCGACACCGACCGAATGGAGTTGAACCTCGGCGGGCCGCTGCCCTACACCAGGAGTTGGCTGGGCCGGCCGATTACTTTTTACTGGTCAAGCACCGGCTATCTTACCAATACTTATACGCCTTTCAACATCAATCGGCCCGCCAACGATTATCTGGATCTTGGCATCAACCTGCCGGAACGGCAGGATAATTCCTACCAAACATCGCTCAAGTTAAGTTATAATTTATCTGAAGCCAAGAAGTTAACCCTATCTTTGAGTCACAACTATCATAAGTGGGATATTTATCCGAATGGCGAGGGCGGTGTTTCAGGCAATTATGGTTATGGCTATAAATACAACCTGGCGCATCGGCCTTGGGCGCAGAACCGGCAATTTTCCGGCAGTTTGACTTATACCAATCAATTATCTTCCCGGACATATTACACACTGCAATTTATAACTTTCCGCACACATTCGACGGTTCAGCCGCGCGGCAAGAATCCGGGCGAATTCACCCTGCTGTCGGCGGTGGAGAATAATTTTGCCCAGGCATACGACCGCAACGGCAACGGCTGGCTTGACCCGGATGAGTATTCCGACTCCGATGGCGACGGTTTTATGGACGGTTTCTGGGATGCCAACCGCAATAATATTTTCGACGGTGGCGGCGAAGGCTATGAAGATCTGAATATGAACGGCCGCTGGGACCGCGGCGAAGATTGGGTGGATTTAAACGGCAACGGCATCTACGACGCCGCCGAGCCGTGGGTGGATGTCGTCAATCCGCTGACCGGCGAGAATAACATCGGCGTCTGGGACCCTTGGGATTCTTATGTTGATATCAACGGCAACGGGCGCTGGGACGCCGCCGAGCCGCAATTACCGGAGCAGGATTGGAACGGCAACGGACGCTGGGACGGCGAACGCTTCATCGATGCTAACGGCAATGGCAAGTTTGACCCGTGGGAGCCTTATACCGACCTAAATAACGACTACCGCTGGAATCCGGGCGAGCCTTTCGAAGATAAAAACGGCAACGGCGTGCAGGACGATGGCGAAGGTTATGACGATAAGAATAGAAACGGCAAAATCGATAAGCGTGACCTAGTCTCGCGTGTGGGCAACCCGGATTACAACGAACCATTCATCGACGGCGACTTCTGGTGGGACACCGGTGAGCCTTTCATCGACGAGCCGGATCCTATCACCGGACTTTATAACGGCAAATGGGATAGAGGTGAAATATGGTTCGACCTGCCGTCGTCGGCTAACCAACAGACCGGCGCCGGGCTATGGTTCGTAGGCCGTGATATGACTCTCAACGGAAAATACGACGGTCCAAATTTCCTATTCGACGAATATGAATTATTTACGCGCCCGGTGGATTGGAATTATAATTCCGACCGCTCGCGGCCGATATGGTATGCCTGGGATGAGGAAGCCCGCGGCGCCGACTGGCCCGACCGCACGGTTCTGTTCAGTTATATTCCCGGCAAGTCAACCTGGGTCAATCGCACATTGCACGATACAGCCAATCCCCAATTCGATATGCGCAATTATTCCTATGATGTTGATAAAGAATGGTTCAAAGATTTGAATAATAACGGTCAGTGGGACCGCGCTGACCGTTTCTTGAACGAGGGCGAATGGGACCCGACCGCATTCTGGCAGGACCGTGTATCGACCGAATATACGGTGAAGTATGATATCCAGAGTCAGGTATCCAAACATCACGAGATGAAGGGCGGTTTGGAGTTGAAATACCGCGACCTCCAGATGCAATCGATTTCACAGCCCGACCTGCTTTATACCGGCGAAGCCGAGTTACCGGCTGGGTCGAAGTGGCCTGAGCGCGGCGGCGTGCGCGATTTCTATCACTATCAACCCATCGAAGGCGCCGGCTATGTGCAGGACAAGATGGAGTTCGAGGGTCTCATCGTCAACGCCGGACTGCGCTTAGACTTCATTGTTCACGATAAAAAGATAATCGACGAGTTCACCGCTCGCTTGGAACGCGACGAACCCGGCGCAATTGTGGCGGAAAGAGGCAAGTACCGCATCTCGCCGCGTCTGGGCATTTCGCATCCGATTACCGAGCGCTCCAAACTTTATTTTAATTACGGGCATTTCTATCAAGCGCCGTCGTTCCAATACTATTACAAATCGGCGACTGCGAACTTCGAAGCCAACACAACCATCGGCAATCCGAATTTGGAATACGAAAAGACAATTCAATATGAGTTGGGCGTCAACACGCAAATTTCCGATTACATCGTGTTCGATATTTCGGGTTATTATAAAGACCAATACGATTTGATTTCGACGGCCGACGAGCGCTGGAAGAATCTGACGCTCGACCGTTATGTCAACCTCGATTACGGCCGGATGCGCGGCTTTGAGTTCACCATCGAGAAGCGTCCGTCGCATCACTATGCTGTTACTTTCAACTACGATTTCTCTTATGCCTATGGCAAAGCGTCCGACCAGCACGCCAATCAAGCCAACCGCCTGCGCGGTATTCCTTACAACTATGACGAGCATCCGCTGGATTGGGATGAGACGCACAAAATCAACGCCTTTCTGACGATTTTATACGATAAAGGCGAGTATCCGCGCCTTTTAGGCTTCACTTTGCCGGATGATTGGATGATGTCGTTGCAGTGGGACTTCGGCTCGGGGACGCCTTACACACCGTCGAAATACACGACCGGCATCGAGAATACGAACTTAATCCTGCCCAATTCGGCGCGCACGCCGTGGCGCGAGCGCACAACCCTGAAGTTCGAGAAATACTATACTCTAGATATGAAAAAAGGCAATCGGGCTTTCTTCGGCTTCACCGTCGGCAATCTATTCAACAAAAGGAACATCGTCGGGCTTTACACCGAGACCGGCAGCCCGACCCAGGCCGTGCATCCGCTCAATCCATCTTACAACCCTGCCGACAACCGCGCCGAATATGATGCCAATCCGCGCAACTACGACTCACCAAGGAATGTGCTGTTCAGGGTGGGGATGACATTTTAGATAAGTAAGCGATTATGTCAAAACGTCGACCTACAGCCAAGCAACTACTGGCGCGGGATAAGTTTCTGCAGCGATTAGTTGCGCGGATGGAAGATTATGGCGCCCAGCAGGTCATTTTATTCGGTTCGCGGGCACGCGGCGATAATGATAGATACAGCGATTATGATATCGCTATCGTAAAACAGACGAACTTGCGCTTTGTCGAGAGATTGACCGAAGTCGTGAAATACATATACGATTTGGGCAAAGCCGTCGAAATATTTGTATATACGCCTGAAGAGTTGCTTGATATGGAACACTATGATTGGGGTGAAATGCTGAAAAGGGAGGGGATTGTGATTTATAGTAAGGCAATATGAAAAACATACTTACAGATAAAGAAATCGAGGATATTTACAAGATAATTTCCGATAAATATAATCGACATTTAAAGAACCACGGTGTGAAGTTACCGAGTTTGAGGCATCAGGATGGTCAGTATACAAAAGATGCACTCGTTTTAGTTTTCCTCGGGCAGGATTATCCAAACACAATAATCAGAACCAAAAATGAGATTACTAATTTCATTAGACAATATTATCCTGATACGAATGATGTTCAGCAAGCCCGACATTTAGGGGCTCAATTTGGCTGGTATATAGCAGCGGGTGGTCGAGATAATCGAGTTGTTGTCCTAAAGCGAGGCGAATACAAACTCTTTTCATTGGAAATACACTATCCTGGATTCACAAAATCTCGGCGTGCGAACCAAACAAACTGGGATGATGTTAAGAATAAATATGGTTATAGATGTGCGACTTGCGGTTCAGTAGAAGGAAAACCTCATTTACATTGGCCAGGGACGATAACCAAAATTCAAAAATCTCATAAAGATCCAAGGCTTGAATTAACTGATGAAAACTCCATTCCACAATGTCAGAAGTGCAATCGAGCGGATAAGAATTGGTGGGTATATGATGATAAAGGTAGAGTAATAAAAATTGCTAATGCCAGAATTCTTTTGCGGTGTGATGATGATGTAAAAAAAGAAGCCTATACTATACTTTATGAATATTTTAATGGCGCTAAACCTGAAGAAGTGCAGGGTAAAAATGCTAAACGATAAATTCATAAACCACCTGTTCTGTGAAGATGCTCTACAGTTTCTACCCAATCTGGCGTCCAATTCGATTGATTTAGTGTTGACCGACCCGCCCTACTTTTTAAATAAACTGGATAATAATTGGAATACTACTAAAGTATCGAAGACCGATAATCTTTGGGTGATTAAGTCTTTACCGGCGGGGATGAAGTTCGACCGCGAGCAAGGCCGAAGATTTTATAAATGGTATAATGTTGTTTCGCGGGAATTGTTCAGAGTGTTGAAGCCTGGCGGTTACTTTTTCTCGTTTTCCAGCCCACGGCTGTATCATAGGATGGTCCAAGCTATGGACGACGCCGGTTTTGAGATTCGCGACGGCTTTATATGGCTATATACCCAGAACCAGCCCAAAGCGATGAGCATCAATCACTTCATCGACCGGCTGGAAATGAGCGAGCCGGAAAGAGAAGAACTTAAGACCAGATTTCACAACTGGAAGACGCCGCAGATAAAATCCTGCTTCGAACCGATTGCGATGGCGCAGAAACCATTGGACGGCACCTTCCTTGAGAATATGACTAAATATGAAGTTGGCTTGATGAATACAGCGGTCAAGATTGGCGATGATATGTTCCCGGCTAATGTGGTCTCGACCGAACTAATGAATTCGACCATCGACCGGGCTTTCTTAGTCGCCAAACCTAAACCTCGCGAGAAAGGCGGATTCAATCATCATAAGACGGTCAAGCCTTTATCTTTATGCGAGTATTTGATTAAGTTAGTAGTTTTCAGTAAAGACGGGGTGATACTCGACCCCTTTATCGGCAGCGGCACGACCGCAGTTGCAGCACAGAGGCTTGGCGTTAATTATATCGGCTGCGATATCAATGCTGAGTATCTGGACATTGCGAGAAGACGGCTGGAAGACGAAGGGGGAAGGGGGCAAAATAGGATGGCGGTATGAAAATATTCCAACTAACCGACGAGGAGCAAAAGCAATTAAACTTAATCGAAAATACTTATTATATGCGGCCAATTTTGGCTTTGTTTGACGAATTCATCAGCAATTATAAACCCAAAGTCGAAGCATATATAAAAGCATTCGATAAGATTTATGAACTTTTAATAAAAGCGAAACCGGCAGTTGACAAATTACTCGAAAAGCGCCAGAAAAAAGGAGATTTAAGGGACATTAATCAAGCCCGCAAATCCATCGCCGGAAACGCTTTCTCGCAACTGATCGTTTATCTGTTTTTAAAGAATAAACAGACCGGACAAATCCGTGCTGATATTTTCATAACCAATAGTAAATCCAAAGTCCAAGTTTTCGACAAAGTCGCTACTATTAATGTCGATGGCGAGACTCAGAAACCGGATTGCGATTTAATAATCTATACTAAGACAGGTAATATCGAAAGCAATAAGTGCATCATTTTATCGTTAAAAACCTCTCTACGCGAGCGCGCTGGACAGACTTATAAATGGAAGTTATTGATGGAAATAGCCACAACTGATAATCCTATAAAAGATAAGTATAACATCACCTATAATTCTGAAGAGATGCCTTTTGTTTGTTTCGTGACAGCCAATTTTTATAATGAGATTAATAATCCACAGCATCGCGGTATGTTTAAGTTTTTCGATAAATCATTTATATCTAAAGAAATAGACTCAGAATTTATCTCAAGACTTTCATCGATAATTCCATTCGTCAACGAGAACTTGTGAAATACCCAATAACGCGAAATCCTAAATACGACTTCGCAGGACAGTCTTATGCAGATACTTATCCAAATTTACATAAGTATCCTGCCACAATGATACCGCAGGTGGGCATCGAGTTATTCAAAGAATTGGGGATAAATAGGGGCCGTCTGCTCGACCCATATTGCGGGAGTGGGTCGTCGTTTATCGTGGGCTTAGACCGCCGACTCAGCGAAATGGATGGCTGCGATATCAATCCTTTAGCCGTCCTGATAGCCCGAGCCAAGTTCACCAAAATAGATATTGAGAGTTTAGAAAATATGAAGCAGCGCCTGCGCAGCGATGTGTATGAATTTTCGAAGAATGAAGAAAACTTTACCAGCCTAAAAACGCCTGATTATACGAATATTCACTTCTGGTTTTCTAAAGAGGTTCTGCTAAAACTCACTATCCTGCGAAACTTTATAGACTTAGTAAAGGATGATGATATAAAGAGATTTTTCTGGGTGCCGTTGTCGGAGACGATTAGAGAATGCTCTTGGACGCGTTCGAATGAATATAAACTCTTTCGAATGAAGCCGGAGGAATTATTGAATTTCAATCCGGATGTTTTCGATGTCTATTTTTATAAACTCAATAAGTGTTTGGATATTTATAAGTATGCTTATCTGCCCTTGCTCATCGAAAATCAGGCGAAGATAAATGTTGAAGACCGCGCTTTTGAGATTAAAGATGAGAACTACGATATCGTTCTCACCAGTCCGCCTTATGGCGACAGCGCCACAACTGTGGCTTATGGGCAGTTTTCGATGTTTGCCAACGAATGGATGGGGATGAAGAACGCGCGTCGGTTAGACCGAATGATGATGGGTGGGCAGACCATTTCGAACAAATACTTATCCGGTCTCATCGCCGAGCCGATAATGCGAATTCATTCCGAATCACCCAAACGCGCTTTAGAAGTGTCGTCTTTCTATTTCGATTTGGAAAACTCGATTCGCGATGTAGCCGCTAGTGTTCGCAGAGGTGGAATTGCAATCTATATTGTCGGCAATCGGCGAGTTAAAGATGTTCAACTGCCGACCGACCAGTTCATCGCGGAGAAGTTTGAGCAAAATGGCTTTAAGCATTTATTTACCTATGAACGATTATTAGGCAATAAAGTCATTCCGTCCAGAAATTCACCGACCAATAAAGCCGGTCAGGCGAGCAGCACGATGACACGCGAGTATATCGTGGCGTCGCAAAAAATAATGTAGAAACCCGATTAGGATTGATAAATAGTCTTTCGACTAAGGCTTATAATGCGTCAAATACTAACTTTATTAATTGCGTTAGTTTTCTTAATTTCCTGCGAGAAATCCAAAACGCCGACGCGGGATGTATTTCGCGGGAATCCAATAGCGGCGTTGCCGGCGGATGGCGTTCTGCGCGTTTCAGGCAGCCCCTATTTGGCAACGGTCGATTTGCGGGTGCCGGCCGGTCAGACGCTCACCATCGAGCCGGGCGTCGAACTGCGCTTTGAGCCGGCAAAGCGGCTGACTGTCGAAGGCTGCATCAATGCCGTGGGCAGCGAAGCCGCGCCGATTACATTCACCTCCGGAATGGTTATTCCACGGCGCGGCGATTGGGACGGCGTATGGTTGGAAAGCGCCGATAATGTCTCGCGCTTCGAATACTGCCGCTTTCTCTTCGGCGCTCTGTGGGGCAGGCATAAAACTTACGAATACGACACTACCGGCGCCGCTATCGACAGCGCTATCGCCGAATACGGCAGCCTTACGCTCAAGGCTTCCAGCCCGACCATCAAGCGTTGCTGGTTTTTAGCTGGCGGCTTCAGTGGCGTGCATATCGACACCGGTTCAAATCCAACGCTAGAAAATTGTATCATCTACGATAATGCCTTCCATGGTGTCTGGGTGCATCAAAACGCCGACCCGCTTATCAATTACTGCATCATATCCGAGAACGACGATTACGGCGTCAAATGCGCGATGCCGGGC
>Ga0194113_10008584_pt1 | contig 12537 bp, 10 predicted proteins | sample TA2MahC200mmetaG_FD_146193 | JGI IMG/M metagenome (GOLD analysis project Ga0194113, IMG submission 146193) | Freshwater microbial communities from Lake Tanganyika, Tanzania - TA2015017 Mahale Deep Cast 200m | ecosystem: Environmental > Aquatic > Freshwater > Lake | place: Tanzania: Lake...
AATTGCCGCAGGCGTAGCGGAATACTACGTCGAGGACGATTTTGGCCCGGCCAACGCCGCCGGACGCAAAATAAGCCGCTTGAATGCAAAGGCATTTTGTTAGATGCTCTAATATTTTCGACTGCGCAGTATCGACACCAAAATCCACCCTCCTATCACGGCGGCGACAAGATAGCCCAGAACCCCCAGCGCCTGAAGACTGATGAGTCCCAGCACTGTCCCATCCTGTGCCACCAGAAGGCTCGACCCGATCAGCAGCGCCGCGATAATCACCGCAAAGCTGATGCGGTTGGAGCTGTTATCGAGCGTCTGTGCCAGTTCTTCAAGATGCTCATGGTGAATATGCACCTTAAATTGTCCCCGCCGGAATTTACTGATAATCGCCGCCGCATCTTCCGGCAGCCGACCCGCCAGTTCGCCCGCCCCCATTGCTGCCCGCTTAATCTGGTCGAGCATCGTTTTCGGACTGACCTGCTCCATCGCAAATTTACGAGCGTACGGCTTAAGGCACTCAATAATCTGAAATTCCGAATCCAGCGATCGAGCGAAAGATTCTATCGTCATCAGACTCTTGAGCATCAGCGTAAAATCACGCGGCGCCCCAAGTTGATACCGCCGAATGATGTCAAAACCCCGCGCCAGCGCCTCGCGAAACGGAATATCTTTCAACGGCAGCCCCGCGTAGGTATTGAAAATATCCTCAATATCCCGCGCAAGTTCTGTCAGGCTGGCCTGCTCGCCAAGCATTTCCGCCCGTTCCAGCCCATGCACGATTCGCCATGCGTCACCATCGACAACCGCAAGTACAATATATTGCAATAAAAGCGTATCTTCGTTGGTCAGCCGGCCCACCTGTCCGAAATCCAGCGGCGCTAAAACATTATCCGCCATCACCAAAAAGTTTCCCGGGTGCGGGTCGGTATGGAAAAAACCGTAATCAAATACCTGCTTGAGCACAAAATCCGCTCCGCGCCGCGCCAGGAGTTTCAAATCCATTCCCGCCGCCGTGAGCTTATCAATTTGCGAAGGCTTGATGCCGTCGATATATTCCATCGTCAGCACGCCTTCGGAACAGTATTGCTCCAGCACCTGCGGAACGTGTACCGTCGTATCATCGGCAAAATTCCGCCCGAATCGCTGCTGATTTCGCCGTTCATTGGCTAAATCCACTTCCTTATGCACCGCCTGCGAAAATTCCCGTACCATTCGCTGCGGGTCAAACGTCGTATCCGTCCCGAGGGACAGTCGCCCCCGCGCCAATTTCGCCAGGTCACGCAGAATCTCCAGTTCCGCCGTAATCGTCTTGACAATCTCAGGCCGGCGCACCTTGACGACCACTTCCTGCCCGTCTTTCGTGCGAGCCCGATGCACTTGCGCAATACTGGCCGCGGCAATCGGTTCCGTGTCAAATCGCTCAAAAATATTTTCCGGATATGCCCCCAGTTGACGTTTGATTTCTTCACGGATGCGTGAATACTTTTCCGGGCTGACTTGGTCCTGCAGGAGTTCCAGTTCCGCAATAAACTCCGCCGGCAGCAAGTCCGGCCGGGTACTTAATAACTGACCCAGCTTGATAAACGTCGGCCCAAGCTCCTCCATCGCCAGACGCGCCCGCCGGGCGAGACTGGCCTTGGCAATTTCCTGCCGCGTCGCTAAAGGAATTCCCTTGGAGCCGAACCCCACATTCAAATGCCGGCCCACCTGACCCGCCAGTTCCTCAAAGCCGTACTTCATCAGCACCGTCATAATATGACGGTACCGGGCCAGCCGGACAAACGTCCGCCGAATTCCGCCAAACAGTTCCAGCAAGGTTTATTTCCCCTTCGCAGCCAGAATTTGATCCAGCTTCTGCTCAATGCGTTTGATGTCTTCTTTGGTGGCGATGGGATTGGCGGCGATGGCTTTTTTCACCTGCTCGGAAATCAGCTTTTCCATATCCGCGCGGGTCTTGTTGGCCGAATCGAGCAATTCCTTGACAAAGCCGTTCTTGTGTTCACGCTGAGCCTCGCCTTTTTTGACATATTCGTCAAAAATCTGCTCCGCCTTTTCCTTCGTCATCGACATCGCCCCAAGCCCCGCCAGAAATAACTTATCCAGTGTTTCAAACATAATCGGCTCTCCTGTTGTTGTAAGATATGACGCTTCAGCCGCAGCGGACTGTCCGCCGCGACCTTCCAAACTTATTATACCAGAATCCTATACATCTTGACACCTTTTTTCATCCTGCTTTTTACCCCCTGTTTTGACCCCGCGATTTCAGAAAATCTGCTTGCTTATCCCTGCGTTTTCATTATACTACTGTCCTTCTTTAACAGGGGTCATTTGTTTCCGAATAAGTTCATAATCAGTCTCATAAAAACCGTTTCAAGTGTATAATCGAAGGATGGCAATGATAAACATCGGTATAATCCGATGGACGATTGCGGGATATGTTTTGCTCGGTTTCGCCGCGGCATACAATGCGCACGCGACCATATCCACAGACCCGAATCAGACCATCTGTGACCCGAATATGTCACTTGTCAAATTACTCCCTTCCGTCACCGACCCGAACACCGCTGCCGTCACCAAAACCAATGCCATTACCGGCACATTGGCATTGAATTGGTTATATCAGGGAAAAACGCCTCCAACCCCCCTCGTCGGACAGAAAAAGGTATCCTTCCGCACCGAAGTCCATCCATGGCCATATTATAGTTATGGCCGCGACAGACCTTTTGCCGCCCCATTGTGTTATCGCCCGTGGAATGAGTACGATTGTGAGAATGGATACGGAGATGAATTTACCTATCCGCTCCACTATGCCGAAGTTCAGATGATATTGAACACTCAGACAACTCTCCGCTTCGGCGCTTATTTCCTCTCCGACCCCCTCTCGAAACCATAACTTATAAAGTGGGTTGTAATTCGAGAAAGATTTTGATATTATCATCGAACTGGCGGACAGAGTTGCGCAGCGAATCGTTGAATATGCAAAATCCCGGATGAATGGCCGATGGCCTTAGAAGATAACGCGGAAGAATTTTTTATAAGGGGAATGAAATGGTTGAGTATTCAATAAGTCCGACGGGTGAAAAATTCGAAATTCCTGCACAGAGCCAATACCGCGATGAATTCAATCGTATTCAGGAGCTTGTCGAAAAGGCGAGGACGGAAGGCAAAGAAATCGTCGTGGTCATGGGCGTAGGTTTTGTCGGCGCCGTGATGGCCGCCATTATCGCCGATACCGTGGATAAAAAGACCGGCAAGCCCAGCAAATTCGTCATCGGCTGCCAGCGTCCAAGTCCAAGAAGCTATTGGAAGATACCGCTTATAAACAGGGGCCAGTCGCCGGTCAAGGCCGAAGACCCGGAAGTTGACCCGATGATATCCCGCTGCGTCCTTGAGAAGAAAACACTGGCTGCAACATACAACAGCGATTGTCTGGCACTTGCGGATTGCGTCGTTATCGATGTCCAGTGCGACTACACGAAAAGTGAACTCGGCAATATGCGCACCGGCACAACCGAGATGAAGGCGCTGGAAGCGACGATGAAGGTAATCGGCGAAAAAGTCCAGCCGGACTGCCTGACGCTCATCGAGACAACCGTAGCGCCCGGAACAACGGAGTTTGTGGCCTGGCCGATAATGAAAAAAGCCTTCTCCGCCCGCGGCATAAAATCCGAACCGCTGCTTTCCCACAGTTTTGAACGGGTCATGCCGGGCAAAAACTATGTATCCTCCATTCGCGATTTCTGGCGCGTCTGTTCCGGCTGCAACGCCGAAGCAAGAGCCCGCGTGGAAAAATTCCTGCGCGAAGTTCTCAATACCGAACAATTCCCGCTGACCGTCATGGACCGCCCCATCGAATCGGAAACCACCAAGATCGTGGAAAACTCCTATCGAGCGACAACGCTGGCGTTCCTTGACGAGTGGAGCATGTTCGCCGAACGCAACGGCGTTGACCTGATAAAAGTCATCAATGCCATCCGGATGCGCCCCACTCACAGCAATATGATATTCCCCGGCCCCGGCATCGGCGGATACTGCCTCCCGAAAGACGGCGGGCTGGGCTTCTGGGCGTATAAACATATCCTCGGCTTCAGTGATGATATATTTAAAATGTCAACGATGGCCATCGACATCAACGATACGCGGGGCCTGCACGTCGCCGACTTGACACGCGACGCCCTTCGCAATATGGGAAAACAGGTCGCCGGCGCTTCCGTATTGCTCTGCGGGGCAAGCTACCGTCAGGACGTCGCCGATACCCGCTACAGCGGTTCCGAGATTGTCGTACGAAAGCTGACCGAGATGAACGCGGAAATGCGAATACACGACCCCTATCTGGACCACTGGTTCGAACTGGAAAATCAGGATACCTATCCCGCCCCCGGCCATTCATGGTCGAGATTCTTCCGAAATCAGGACGAACTGATGAATACAAAGGTTCTCAAAGACCTTCAAACGGCGATTAAGGGAGCAGATGCGGTGATATTGGCCGTTCCGCATAGCCCCTACCTGCAGCTTGACCCCGACAAGATTGTTAAATGGGCGGGTCGTCCTCTGGCCGTCATTGACTGTTTCGGCATACTTGATGATAACAGGATACGCCGGTATTTTGAACTCGGCTGTGAAGTCAAAGCCCTCGGCAGAGGCCATATCCAGCGGATTAAAGAAGAGGTCCGAAAAACCACAAAGTAAAAAATTCGGTAATCTCTAAAAGCGCGGCGGCGCAAGCCGCCTGAAAGTTATCCACAATTGGGTTCGTTTCGTTTTTTTGGGTAAGTTTTTAGCCTCCATTTCTACGTTTTTGATACTGATAACGCATATTTTGTCGTAAAAAAATTGGGTTCGTTCTGGCAATTGACGATTGATGATTGTCGATTTTCGATTGAAAAGAAAAGCAACAAAACAACACCTTCTCGCTGCGTCTTGACACTTACGGGGAAGATGTGCCACCCGAAAGTTATCCACAATTGGCTTAATGGGTTCGTTTGGGTTGAAATTGGGTTTTGAGGCATATTTGACATTCATTTTTGCTCACTTTTTGGCTTTAGATTGGCTTTTTTTAAAGCCAAGAGTCCATAGTTAAGAGTTCATAGAAGGAATCGGTGGGTCAATGACCTACCCTACAGAGCCTATATTTCAAAGAACCACAAGGGCGGAAAAACAGCCCACCATAATTACCCCGCTACTTGCATATTTGTGTCGAAAATTCGTGATTTTTGCGGGGCGTGAAAACTGTAAGTCTTTACGGAAAATAGAGTTAAAGAATTATGGAATTTTTAAAGATAGCAGGATAGTGCAATCGCAACACGTTTTATATGGATAAAACGTGTTGCGAATTAGGAATGCAGAATTTAGAATTGAGAAATCAAAGATATAAACCACGAAACGCACGAAAACTTCGACGCGGCAAGTGGGCGTTAACCCTACTTCGCCATTTTATTTCACTCTTGAGCTACGAAGAAATCGGCTTCCCGCTTCGCTGAAGCTACGCAGGACAAGACGCAGGGCAAAGTGTTGGAGGAAAGATTCAAAAATATAAGCAATGGTTTTATGAAGGTTTACGGGATAAGTGTCTGACCTTTTATTTTACATAGCTTCCCTCGACGATTTTTATTTCTTCGGGGGTCAGGCCGTAGAGGTCATAAACAAGTTTATCGATTTGGGTGTCGGTGGCGTCAATCTGTCGCTGCAGCCGCGTTTTTTCATCAGGATTCTTTATCCCCGAAAGCTTCTTATTCAACTCCAACATCTGCTCGACTAAAGATACCATCTTGTCGTGAAGGGATTTGTCAGTTTTGTTGGAAAAATCAATTGTACGAATGGGAAGAGTATCTAAATGCATTTTTTTAATCTGAGCAATGCTTCTCCTGTTAGTAATTAACCGATTTCGATAATAAAAAGAGAAGAGATTTGAATTTATAAGCCCCAGCAAGTATTTGAAGCTTATATTTGTATGATTGTCATAAAGAAAGTACAATGATTGTTCGGGGTAGATGCCCGTTGTATCATATGTTGCAATAAATGAATCTCCTGTTTTACGTAATAAGAGCTTTGGCACAGCTCCAAGCTTATTTCTATCTGTAGTTCGTCCCGTAATATTTTCCTTCTTAAAATCAAACCAAAGAGACTCTCTTGTTACATATCTTAATATAGAGCTCCCCTTTATGATCTCTACTTGATTTTTTGAAATTTTTGAGGATGTAATTTCTTTGGATTTACCTCCAAATCCAGAAGTTGACTCACAAATCTCAAACAGTCGACTTATTTTGTTATTTTTTTCTATTTTTTCGATAAGATGCATTGCCTCGGAATTATCATAGTATTTAAAAGAAAAATCCTCGGATTGTTCAAAATACGATTGAGGTGTCATCATTTGTTCAAGACCATATTCTCCAATTCTTACCTGTCGGTGTTTAACAGGATTATTTGTCTTTTCTAAAACAAAAATCATTGTATCTGCAGTTATACCTGGAAATGGGACTCGATTAACAATAGAATAAATTTGTGATTCTGTAAGCATTCTTTGCCGCAAAGAGACAAATTGCGCATTGAATCCTAGTCGATCCGGAACGATGAATGAAAACAAACCTTTATATGCCACAATATTCAAACCATGAGCAACAAAGTACTCATACATATTAGGCATATATGTATTTCCTGAATATTTTCGTATGAGGTAGTTAATTTCACTCTTGCTGGAAGTGTCCGTGCCAAATTTTCCAGTTAAAGATATCCACGGCGGATTGCCGATAACACAATCGAAGCCGCCGGTTTTGCCTGCAAAAATTTCCGCAAATTCTTTTTGCCAGTCGAAGGCGTTTATTTTTCTTTGCTGTTCATCGTCAAAAAGGGTTAGCTGCTGATTTTGATAAAAATCCGGCCCAATCAGTGAATTGCCGCACTTGATATTATTGCCCAAGTCCGGCAAAGCCCGCTCGTGAAACAGTCTCAAGCTCTCCTGCGTCTCATTTTCAAGCACCTTTAACAAAAGGGAAAGTTTCGTTACCTCCACCGCCTGCGAATCAATATCGACGCCGTAGATATTATTTAAGAGAATCCTTTTCTTTTCCTCAATTGTCAAAAACCACTGTTTGCCCTTACCCTGATATATCGCCTTTTTATGTTTGGCGGGTTCTTTGGCGTAATAATCACGGTGAAAATCCAAAAGATACTGATACGCCCCGATTAAAAACGAACCGGAACCGCAGGCCGGGTCTAAAATCTTTAATTTTTCGATTTGTCTAGGTGTTTTGCCTTCGCAAAGTTTGCCGACCGTATTTTTCACAATGTAATCGACAATATACGAGGGCGTATAATAAACCCCGCCCGCCTTTTTAACCTCTGGCTTTTCCTCGACCTTTGCCTGATGCGACGCGGTCAGGCGGATGACCTTGCCCAAAAACTGCTCATAGACATTGCCGAGGATTTCGGCCGGCATAATGGAAAATTCATAAGGGCACGGATAGTACAAATCTTTGATGATTTTCTTGAGGACATCATCATCGACTTTCAGATTTGCCGACAGTTCGTCCGGCGATTCCGGCCGATCTTTTTCCTTATGAAAATGGAAAATGCCAGAATTATATCGTTCATCGGATTTCTCAAAGAGTTCAAAAAGCCGCGGATATACTCTTGAGCCGTTAATCAGCCCGAGGAGTTGGTCGCTTCGCTCTATGCCTCTGTCTTCGCATATCCTCAAAAATAAAATCCGGTCGATGGTTTTTTGCACCGCGAAATTAAGGTCATAAACGGACAGTCTGCCGTTGCGAATCGCAATATTTTTTGCCAGTTCGTTTCGCCATCCTTCGATCTCGGCCAGAAACTCTTTATCGACCGTGGTTGTGCCTCTTTTTGTTGTCTTTTCAGATGCGTAGGTATCGAACAATCCTTTAAGCACCGCATCTTTGCCGAATATATTCGCGATTTGCTCCCACTTGTCGGCATACTCTTTATACGTACAAAAGAAAATCCTTGCCGTTGAGGGCTTGTCGCTGACATTCGGCCTGACCTGGCAGTCATACACCGCAAATTCTTCAAAGTCTGTCAATATCGACAGCGGCAGCTTTGCCGACCATGCGTATCTGCGGAGCTGATAGGCGGGGCTGACGTCTGATTTTATGTCAACAGACGGTTTTTTTGCCTCAACGAAAAACTTTTTCGTTCCCCCGACGCGAAAGCAGTAATCGGGTGCTTTTGTTGACCCGCCGACTTTGATCGCGTCTTCGTGAATCACATCACTGTACGCCAAAGCGATTCCCGCCTTGTTTTGCATATCCCAGCCGAGCGCTTCGAAGAATGGGTTGATGAATTGCTGCCGGACTTGTGCTTCGTTGTAGTTTTGTTTTTTGAAATTGTCGATATTCCTGTCGAATGTCTCGACAAGCTGCAAAATTAGTTGGGGCGTATTGGACATTTAACTTTTTCCCTCAGATTTTAAAATCAGCGTCAGCCCATGTTAATCAGTGTCTATTTTCTACCAAACATATCTTCTTGTCAACCTATTTACCGACACCTTCTTCACCGCATTCCCGGCCAGCAGCAGCATTTGTTTGGCGATGCTCTTGAAAATCCGCGGCAGAGAAAATCGCAGCGGCGTCAACTGCGCCCGCTGAAAATCCTTCCGAACAACCGGCCCAAAATCATCACCCCTAATCTCAATTTCATCCCACCGACTTTGCCCAAACCCCATCTTTTCGGCCGTCCGCACCATCGGCAATTCCCCCGCCTCTATCCCAATCAGCCTGCCGCATACCACCTCGCACGCTATCGGCTCCGTCCCCGCAATCAAAAACCCCAACGGATACGGCTGCCCGCGTATCGGCCCCTGCCCCTGCATCGCCACAATCCCGTCAATCAAATTCAGCGACGGCGACAGCTTTTTATAAATCTCAATCAGCAGCCGGCAAAATCGCCGTTCGCTTTTGCCGCGGGCGAAATGCCAATACGGCTTCTCCTTGCCCACCACGCAGCCAAACATATTTTTCACCGCAAACGTCGCTACAAGCTGCTGATGAGCCTTGAATTTGGGCAGGTTGATAATCGCATCGGCTTCCAGCGCGTACCGACTCAGGCGAACCCTCGCGCCGTCAATATTGCACACGACCGGCCGGTTCAACTGCACAATTTCGACCCCCATTTTTTCCAGCGGCTCAATCGCCCCCATCGCCGCAAGACATCCCCGAATATTCCCCCACGCCGGCGAATCCCCAACCATCGGTTTCGCACCACGGTCTTTGACCGCCTGCGCCATCGCAATAATAACCTCTCGATGCGTCTGAGCGGGCTGCTCCGTCGGCGCAGGCACGATAAGATTTGGCTTGATTAGGATTTTTTGGCCGGGCCCAATGAATTTTTCCGCCCCGCCCAGCAGTTCCAGACACCGTTCGACCTGGCACCGAACCCGCCCCGGCTCATAATCCGGACACCGGCACACCGCCACCACCGACTTTCCCGCACCGGCCGAGGTCATTACTGCTGCGTCCCGAAAAAAATAATGACATACAATCGCATGGTGTCCTTTTTGCCGTCCGCCCCAAACAGCATCTTGTCGAGCGTCGTCTGTGTCGTCAGACGCGTCGGCGCCAAAACCACAAAATCCCCCTCCCGCATCAGCAGTTCAACCCGCCCCCGCTCAAAAATTGTGTCATATTCCTTCTGTCCCGCCGCCAGCCGGATATTACTCCCTCCCAGAGACATATATACCGGCATCATGGCTGCTCCGATAACATCCCTGCGTATGGTCAGTGTCGGTGTAATCAGCCACCCGATTTGCCCCGGCAAAAACATCTTGCCGACCGTATGATCCTCGTAATTCGTGGAAAAGATATGTCGCTCAACGGAAAATGCGGCCGTTGAAAACAATTCGTCGGCCTTGTCTATTGTCATCAAATCGCTCCGCATCGTACGCTGGGCCTCCAGAAACCGCAGTTGCGATGTCAGTTTGTCCCCCGCTTCGCTGCTGCCGCGAAAAAGACTCAGGCCGTTTGTTGAAAAATACGTCTTGTCCCGGAACCTCACCTCCGCCTGTCCAAAAGATGCCAACGCCGGGGCGATATCCTTGACCCTCCCGGCGGGCACCTCAAACGTGACAATCTCAAAAATAATCCGCGTCTGGAATTGATAAGAATTGCTCGGCTTGAGGTCCTGCACGGTTAATCTCTTCTGCGGCGGCGGCACAATTGTACTTCGCGCAGACCGCTTTCCGCAGCCGACGCAAAAAGACAAACTCAGACACAGCCATAATATAATTTTTCGCATGGAAAAACATTGTAGCCGCCGCGAGAAATATGTCAACGCGGCAATAGCGGATTGAAACCCCTCGACAATTTATACGCGCAGATGGGGGGACTCGCAAAATTCCACGGCAATGGCATTGGCGGAGGAACCGGCGGACTGCAGCGCCGCTTCGGATTGATGAATGCGCAACACACGGGCATAGCCGGAAAAACTGCCTCCGTACTCCAGCAGACCCTCCGTCGGCGGAACCGTCACCTCCACACTCACCAGTTCGCCGTCTTTGAGCTGCGGACTGGCAACCTCAACGAGCATTCCGCCCGGACTGACATTGACAGTATTGCCGGAGTAAAATCGGCCATCGCTAAGCCCCACTTTCTGGCAAAGCACCGAAAATTTCACCGGCAGCCTTTTGTGCCTTCTTCTGTCTGATTCTGATTCCATAATGGTTGCCTCCATGCAACGAAGCTATACTTGATATTCTACACCGGAAATATGGGAGCAAAACTTATTCCATCGCATACAGAAAATAATCGATTTCCGGAGACATATATAACTACTTGATATATATTAACTTATAAAATAAATAAATCGCCGCTTAAAAATCTCCCGCCGCCATTTTACTAAATACGATGACGGCCATAAACATGTTATTATCTTTATTATCGACGATTTCTCTCATAATCATACACAAAATCACCCATAAAAATAACTATATTACTATATTTTTACAGGACTTATATGAAATCCGAAACTGTAGATTTTGTTCCGATTGACAAATCGTTGTTTTTTTTCATCATCAATGTTGACTTTTTACGCTAAAATTGGTTATATTTTCTATTATGGTAGATAAAGCTCTCACAAAAGAAGACTCTGCGATAAAAAAAACAACAGAATCGCAGACGCGTGACTCTGATAGTGAAACGATTGACCTGTATCTTTTATTTCATTCTATCTCCGAATCCCTTGGCGTCGGCCTGATTATCTTTGACCGCAACCTCGAAATCCGGCACTCCACCGCCTTGGCCGGACTTTTACTTGAACTGAATACGCGAATCGACCAGAGTCTGGCCTGCGCCGTCGATTCAAAGACGGACTGGAAAATGCTCCTCGAAAGAGCAATGGAAAACGGAGAAATCTCAAGATTTGAAGCCGTTCGAGCCGTGAACAAAGGAAGAAATCGACTTCTTAATCTGACCTGTATCCCGATTCGCACCCCCGAAGGGGCGGTTTCCTGCGGTATGATTATCCTGGAAGACATCACCGAAAAAATCGGCAGAGAAAATGAACTGTCGCACTCGGAACGGCTCGTCACGATGGGCAAGGTCGCCGGTAAAGTCGCCCACGAGCTGAATAATCCGATGGACGGCATCTTGCGATATCTGAATCTGGCCATGCGAATTCTTGAACACGGTGACATCGACAAGGCCCAGGAATACCTGCGGCAAAGCCGGACGGGCCTGATGCGAATGGTGCATATTCTAAGCGAGCTGCTGGAATTTTCACGCAGTTCCAGTCAGGCGATGGAGCCGGCGCCGCTGGACAAAATCGTTCAGGATGCACTGGCGGCATCAACCTCGGCTCTGAGCGGGATTGAGGTACAAATCCTGAGAAAATATGAAGGACAGACAATTCAGATGCGTAACGACAGCCTGTTCCAGGTCTTTTGCAACCTGATTAAAAACGCCTGCGATGCCATGCAGGGTCAGGGCAAACTCACCGTCACCATTGAACGAATAGATACTGACTGGCAAATCTCTTTCCTGGATACAGGGCCGGGAATCCCGCTTGAATCAAGGAGTCTGATTTTCCAGCCGTTCTTTACCACAAAAACCGGCAGTAAAGGCGTCGGACTTGGACTGGCCATCTGCAAAGACCTCCTCGAAAAACACAAGGGAACCATCTCCGTGCAATGCCCCGACGAGGGCGGAAGTCTGTTTATTGTCCGGCTTCCCGCTTCCGCAGGCATTACGATAAATTCAAAATAAGGTAAAATCGCTATGCACAAAGGCACTATTCTGGTCGTTGACGATGACAGCATTATCCTTGATTCGTTATGCGAATTTCTCCGGGTTGAAGGCTATTTCGCCTCGCCAAGCCGAACACTGGCTCAGGCAAAACAAAAACTCCAGGAACAAAGCTTTGCCCTGGTTATCTCCGATGTGAACCTGCCCGACGGAGACGGTTTCGAGCTTTTATCGTTTGCCAGGCAAAACCACCCCGGCACAGTGGTCGTCTTAATCACCGGCTACGGCACTATCGAAAGCGCCGTCGAAGCAATCAAAAACGGAGCCTACGACTACCTGACCAAGC
>Ga0194113_10008592_pt1 | contig 12533 bp, 8 predicted proteins | sample TA2MahC200mmetaG_FD_146193 | JGI IMG/M metagenome (GOLD analysis project Ga0194113, IMG submission 146193) | Freshwater microbial communities from Lake Tanganyika, Tanzania - TA2015017 Mahale Deep Cast 200m | ecosystem: Environmental > Aquatic > Freshwater > Lake | place: Tanzania: Lake...
GAGCCGCTGATTCTAAGACAGCGCTGATTAACGAAAGCCCAAATCCGCGCCGTCTGATAATCGGCGGCTATAGATGTTTACAAAACCTTGCGAACATTACTTAAGTTCCAAAAAACATTGTAAACTTTTCCTACGTCGTTTTTTCTCACCGCAGAGGTCGCAGAGGAGGCGCTGAGAACGCAGAGAAAAGATTATCTCTGTGTCCTCTGCGTCTTTTCTGTGTTCTCTGCGGTTTAAAAAGTTTAAAGAATTAATTGGAACTTAGGTAACAAAACAAAAAAGGAGATTCAGATTATGGCTAAGCGTCCCAAAATCGCGGCTATCGCTACCATTTACCATAAGTATTCCCATGCCCAGCACATCGTTGACCGCTTTCTTGAGGGGTACGGCTGGGACAGCCGGCACCACCGCCCACTGCTGGACCTGGTCTCACTGTACGTCGACCAAATCAAGGAGGGCGACTTGAGCCGTGACCGGGCCGAGCGTTTTCCTTCTATGAAGGTCTACTCCACCATCGCCGATGCCCTGACTTTAGGGGGCAAGGAATTAGCCGTTGACGGTGTCCTGTTAATCGGTGAGCACGGCGACTATCCCACAAACGAAAAGGGACAGCGCCTTTACCCGCGCTATGAGTTCTTCCAGGAAATCGTCAAGGTTTTTAAACAAAGCGGCCGCTCAGCGCCCGTCTTCAACGACAAGCACCTGTCGTGGAAATGGGAGTGGGCGAGGGAGATGTACGACACGGCAAAAGAACTGGGCTTTCCCTTCATGGCAGGGTCGTCATTGCCGGTTACCTGGCGCACTCCGTCAATCGACATGCCGTTAGGCGCCCGCGTCCTGGAGGCGGTATGCATCGGGTATGGCGGCGTCGATGGCTACGACATACACGCCCTGGAGACTATCCAGTGCATGGTGGAACGCCGCGAGGGCGGCGAGAAAGGCGTCAAATGGCTGCAAGCCTACCGGGGCGATAAATTCTGGCAGGCCCATCACGAAGGATTGTGGTCGCGTGAGTTGTTCGAAGCCGCTCTTTCTCGTAGCCACACCCTCACCCCATCGCGGTCGGGGTTCAATAACATTTTCCCTACCCTGGACGAAATGAAGCAAATCGTCAGAGACCCAATCGCCTATCATTACGAACACCTCGACGGTCTTATGTGTACCATGATTCTGATGAATGGACTTGTGCAGGACTTCAACTTCGCCGCGCGCCTTGCGGACAGTGACACCCTGCTGTCCACACAGATGTACCTGCCCATGCCCCCTCACCGCACCACCCTGGCCAACTTTTTCTCGCCGCAGGTCAACAACGTTGAAAAAATGTTTCTGACTGGCAAACCGTCCTACCCGGTAGAGCGCACCCTATTGACGACCGGACTGACTGCCGCGGGTGTGGAGAGCCTGCACCAACAGCAACAGCGACAAGAAACCCCGCACCTTTGCCTCTCCTATCAGCCATCTTCGGAATCGACCTTTTGGAGAAGCACTCGTTTCGCAAGTTCGCCAGGCCGCTCTTTCGAACTACGCCAAACGACAAACACAGACGCCGAAGGCGGAGGTGAACCTGCAACAGCACCAAAACGCTTAGCCGTCATCACCACTATCTACCGCTATCTGTCGCATGCCCAGCACTTCGCTGACCGCTTTCTGGTCGGCTATCCCTACGAGGGCCACTGGCATCGTCCCAACATTAAGGTCGTTTCCCTCTACGTCGACCAGCGACCTGAAGGCGACCAGAGCGCGGACCGAGCGCGTGAGTTTGGTTTCTCTATCTATCCCACCATTGCCGAGGCTCTGCGTTGCGGAGGCGACAAACTTGCTGTCGATGCAGTTTTGCTTATTGGTGAGCATGGCGATTATCCAAAAAACGAATTGGGGCAGATTCTCTACCCGCGCTACGAGTTCTTCAAAGAGTGCGTCAAAGTTTTTGAAGAGGATGGTCGTTCTGTGCCAATATACAACGACAAGCATCTCTCCTACTGCTTTGCAAAGGCAAAAGAGATGTTAGACGATGCTCGCCGCTTGGGGTTCCCTGTGCTGGCGGGTTCGTCCCTGCCGGTGACCTGGCGTCTGCCGGATGTGGAATTGCCACTCGATTGCGAAATCGAGAGCGCCTTGATGGTAGGCGTCGGAGGTTCAGATGCAATGGACTACCACGCCCTGGAAGCCATGCAGTGCATGGTCGAACGCCGCAAAGGCGGTGAAACCGGTGTCAGGGCAGTGCAACTAATTGAAGGAGACGAGGTGTGGAAAGCCGGTGAGGATGGAAGGTGGTCAAAGGAATTACTGGAAGCGGCGCTTTCTTGCAGCGATACCCCGTGCGGCCTGACCGAAGTAGACGGTCGCACCCAGGATTTGCTCGGCAGCGGCGAACTCAAAAAGCTGGTCACCAAACCGGCCGCCTACTTCATCGAATACAATGACGGTTTTGGTGCTACACTGCTTATGCTCAACGGTGCCGTCAAGGATTACTGCTTTGCCGCGCAGCTCAAAGGCGGGCCTATCCCGATATCCACCCAATTCTTCCTGACGCCGACGCCAAATGTGACCTACTCCGCCTGTTTAGTGGCAAAGATCGAGGAAATGATTATCACCGGTAGTGCTCCCTTCCCCGCCGAGCGCACCCTCCTTGTCAGCGGCGTCCTTGAGAGCTGCTTAACCTCGCGCCTCAGAGACCACCAGCGTCTTTTGACTCCGCATCTGCGCGTCGAGTACCGAGCGCCGACCCAGTCCCAACACGCTCGCGACTGAATCTACTACACTGTGAAATATGTGTTGATTGGTATTGTAGTAACGACTTTAGTCGTTTTTCAAACCGTATCAAACGACTGAAGTCGTTACTACAATAACTCCAGTTGCAGCGGTTTACGAAGTAACAACCCCCCTGCCCCCCTTTGATAAGGGGGACTGTTGAGCTAAACGAACAGGCTTCCCTATGTGAACACTTTCCCAGATTGCCTCTGCGATAGCGAGAGCAGCGGCACCATCATACAGAGATGAAATCGGAGTTTCACCTGTGCGGATACAGGCGGCAAAGTGACGCAGTTCCCCTTCGTAACCAAGGTATGCCCCACCTTGGCCATAAGCGACGGCATGGGGCAAAGCATATTTCCCTTGTCTCCAGGCGACATGACGCAGATTGGGTGCCCATGAATCGCGCGGGCGATAGTCCAGATATATCATGTCCTCTACATCCACACTACATAGCAATCCAGAGACATTGAGTGTCTCCCGGATATTCCAGGCCGGGTCATCTGTCGCATTGCTATTGAGCAACCCTACTGCGCCGTTCTGGAAGCCGACGGTCACAGCAAAAGCAAAGCGTCCTTGACCGTGGTCGCATAACCTGGCATATAATTCAGTTACATCCCCTCCAAAGAACCGCGCCAAATCAAAAGCATGGCATTGATTGCCGATAAGGCAGCAGAGCGGTTCTGGTGCCAATCCCCAGATGAGCGGATAGGCGCCATGTGTATACCGGATACTCACCATCGAAATGGGATCAAACTCCGGACTGGTGGTAATGGCTTTCGCTTCTTGATAGGCGGTTGCAAATCGTTTCATGAACGCGGTCATACCGAAAGTACCCGCTTTTCTTGCTGCTTCTGCCAGGGAATAAGCGTGCTCAAAATCAATAGATGAAGGCTTCTCAACGAAAATAGGGATACCTCTTTCAAGTACCTGCATGCCTACTTCGTAGTGCATCTGCGGTGGACCCACAATGCACACTCCTTCGGGTTTTTCTGCATCAAGCATCTCATCTACCTCAGCATAAGTTCGCCGAGCGCCGAACAGCCGCTGCACACGCAGCCGCTTCTCTTCCACTCGGTCTACAACAGCCACTAAGTCAATTTCTCCGATCCGGTGGAGCACCGGATACAGTGAATGATTTGCATGCCCACCGCATCCAACAAATGCTATGCGTACCTGTTTATTGTCCATATTTTTTCTCCTTACTCTGGGCGTGTTTCGGAAAATAGTCCCCTGCTTGGAGTGGCATGGGTAGATACATTTCGACGGATGGTAATTGAGCAAGAGGGCCATCTTGCCACTTTGAAATATGCCGCAAATTTGCGCATTTTAATGATACCTCCCATATTCCCGCACCAGTTCCATCACCCGTTGATACTGTTGAAAGCTGACGTCGTCGGGAACTGAGTGGTCGGAATGGAAGATATATCCTCCGCCCTGTTTGGCAATGGTAATTTTATTGCGTATCTCTTCTAATATTACGTTCGGATTTGGGTTAGCCATCGCCCGCACGTCGATACCGCCCATGAATGCCAGTTTTTCTCCGAAGTGCTTTTTAAGTTCGATGAGATTCATGCCAGCCTTTACTTCTAACGGCTCAAGACAGTTAAAACCAGCTAAAACAAACATTGGTACCAACGGCCGGATACCTCCGCAACTATGCAGGATAACTTTAATCCCTCTTGAGTTTAAGAAATCACAAAGTTTCTTATGGGCGGGGAAGAGTTGCTCGCGGTACATGGCTGGAGAAAAGAAGGGGCCATTTACGTAGCCTAAATCGTCGGTGAAATATGCCCCGTCAAATTCTATACCTTTAGCCATAAGTTCTTCTACAAGGGTAATGTGTAAATCTACATTTGTCATGTAGAGCTCCTTCACCCACTCCGGGTCATCCTTCATTCCAACGAGGATGTTCGTGACCCCAACCACGTTTTGCCAAATATCAAAACCAAGTCCGCCGCCCCCGTAATTGAGGAAGATGCCTGATTCTTGGGCGTTTTTGAAGGTTGTCAAAGCCTGGTCAAAATTGACTCTTGATTCATTATAAGCCAGCCGCCACTTGTTTTCCTCCCAGCTTTTCCTGTCCTTCACCAAAAAATCGATATGTTGAGGGGCCGAGGTTGTGCGCTTCATGTTTTTGGAGACAACCCCCCAACTGCTTTTTGAGATTACGTAATCGTCCGTTTCCTCAATAACACCTCCGGGCACTTGAAAAGAGATATCCACGCCGATGGAGGCCATGCCGTCAAATCCAAAGTATCCAGAAAGTGACTCTTCAGGAAATCCTTCTTGCCGCCATCTCTGGATAGTTGTTGACCAAAAGTTATCCATCATTGGAATTCTATCTGCTTCTTTATGTTCAAGTGTAAGAATAATTCTTTCCTTTGATGTCATTTTTCTCTCCTAATATTATATTCCAAGCAAAGCCTGAGCAAGTTCGAATTAAGTTTGTTTACTTTTTAAACCGTAGAGAACACGGAGAAGACGCAGAGGACACGGAGATTACTTCGTTCCTTTCAACTTCGTCTGTTCTCTGAGTACAGCAGTTTAGAAGCTAAACCGCCGCTCTCAGCGCCTCCCCCCCTCTATTCCCCCCGCACGCGGGGGGATGCCCGACCTCTGCGGTTAGAAAGAAGCGATGCGGAAAAGTGTAAACTATTTTTTAGAACTTGCTTGCAAAAGCAAGTTCCAAAAAACAGTGTAACCTTTTCCTACGTCGTTTTTTCTCACCGCAGAGGTCGCAGAGGAGGCGCTGAGAACGCAGAGAAAAGATTATCTCTGTATCCTCTGCGTCTTCTCTGTGTTCTCTGCGGTTTAAAAAGTAAAAAAACTTTTTTGGAATTTACTAACTTTTTATATTAGTAAAAAAGTTTGCACAGTTCACGATAATTTAACATCCACTCAGCTTCATGTCAACGGAAAAATGCCAAAACAAAACATCTCGGCTCATGTTAAGAATTTTGGCATTAGTACAAATGCATTGTAAAATTTGTGGTTCTTCAGAGTTACGTGTGGAAAAAAAGGAATGTCATTGCGAGCCTAAGGCGAAGCAATCCCTCATTCCCCCCCTTTAGCAAAGGGGGGTTAGGGGGGATTTGAGATTGCTTTGCTTCCTTCCTCGCAACCAGAAATGCCTCGCAATGACAAAGAAATCTACCAAAGTCAAGACTTACCATTGTGAGAAATTTACAAAAATTTAAAAATCTTGAAACAAATTTTTAATAAATTATAACTCATCTTTCGCATTATAGAAATTGACTTTTGTGAATTAAGCCTGAAGGTACGTCACATCAGGATTAGCAGAGCAGGTGAGTAGGGGAGGAGGGGAGAAAGTGGGACATTTTGCTATCCCCCTGCTCCCTTTCTCCCTTGCCTCATTTTCTCATTTTCCAGTGTCCACGCGCCTTTCAATCGAAATTAAAAAATAATCGAAATAAGTAAAAAAAATTCGATCGAAATTAAGTATAGGTTACACTAATAATAAAAGCGGGGATAAATTAGTATTTACCCTCGAAATTAAAAAATGATCAAAATTAACTTGACTTTGGTAAATAGCGGCATTGGCACACTTGCCTGCCTGTGCCGAAGGCAGACAGGCCTTTGTGTGCAATCAATGGATAAAACTATATGTCAGCTAACCTTCTCAAGGCTTTTTGATCACCACTCAGGTTAATCTACCAAAGTCAAGCTATATAAGGAGTAATCCTATGAGACACACAATTAGCACCTCTCTGGTATTTCTTGTCCTGTTTCTCTTTCTTTCTGGTTGTGGGCCAATCAAGGAGACAGTTCGCCAGACAACGTACGTCGACACTCACAAGGCACCAGAGGATAAAACATTTGTAGTCGAATTGCCGAAGGTCGAACTACCTCCCGGCACGGATCAACTTCTCGTAAAAGGAGGCGTGACCATTTCCTGTGAAGTGGCTCCATTCTCCCTAGAACGGACGGAAGTTCTAAAAGAAAGCGTCACATACGCAGATCCAAATGCTCCCGGCTATGACGTATATGAAGTGGTCAAAGAACCTGTCTATAGCATCAAGCCGGATGAATTCCAGTTCAAGATTCGCATAAAGAACAACCAAGACCGTGTCTTGAAGCTATTCGAGATGCCAATCATTTTGATTATCGATGGCATCCAGACTTCGATTCCAGAAAGCGCCTTCGTTGACTGGAAAGCCGCCCTTGTGGTGAAGGGCTTTGAAAAAGAATTTCAGGTAAATGGGCCTAAGCTAAGCGCCTTTGAGGACGCAAAATTAATATACATTGGTGTCCACGATGTTCCGATTCTCTACGACGAGGCAGGCAATGTCAAGAAGAAGGAAAACTTCGAGTGGACATTTCAACTTACCAAGCAAGAGGTCAGCCAGCCAGACAAGATCGTATACACCTATAATACGAAGCCGGTATACAAGGAGCAATGCAAGGCGTGCAATGGAGTGGGCTATTTTAAAGAAGTCGTCCAGTGTTCCTCCTGCAACGGTTCCGGCATACGCACCAATAAGGAAGGTAAAAGCTCCAAATGCTACGGGTGTGGTGGGAGCGGGAAAGTCACACAAAAACGCAATTGTGATACCTGTTCTGGTCTTGGTGTGCTCGCGTACCCCAAATCTCAGAAACCACCTGTTGCCAAAGAAGTAGTTTGGACGGGCTGGAAGGTGAGAGTTGAAACAAATCCGCCAGGCGCAAAAGTGAGTGTCGTCGACGTGAATACAGCCAAGTATAAAGATGCCGGCGCAAGCAACATAGAAGTGCGTTGGTTCTCATCATCACAATCCTATCCCATCATAGTAGAATACCAAGACAAGCAAGTCAAAGTGCTGCCCTTCACGCTGGATGGGAAGGCGTCTCGCAAGGTGGTCATCGATTTTCTATCGGCCTCACAACCTGTTGTTCAAGTGGGGCGAAAGGTAGAATAGCCATTCATAAATGCACTCGCTAATCGTTTGAGTAACTACTCACCTTGTTCCTTGTTGCGCCTTTTAAGCGGCTGGGGGACAAGGTGAGTACGGCAGACAGACCTACCAATCCCTTTCATCAAACGTGAAAAGCACCTTGAGCGCCTGGTGAGACTTAATCAATTTCATTGCTTTATCGTAATCTTCCAATCTCATCTTATGGCTGATTACAAGGCTAAGGTCAATCTTGCCATTCGCAATCACTTCAACTGTGTATTCGCCGCATTCAAAGTTTCTGCCAGGATGCCTACGAAGATTAAGCCCTTCGTGACGCTCCATAGTTCCTCCCTTAAATTCAAACGGTCCAAGCTGCACCGCAAAGAAACTGACGATGTCTTTTGTATGGTCCATCAAGTATTCTATCGCAGCCGGCCTGCCAGCGCAATCAATACCTGTGTCAATTGGTGTTGACGGTCGAAGTGGCAAATTTTTGCCATCATCTCCGAGAGGGTCTATTGACTGATTCACCAGTCCTGAAGAGACCGCATACCCTCGCCGTCCTTCATCAATATCCATGCCGATTACCTCTGCCGCGCCTTCCGCCTTGAGCATCTGCGCACCAATAAGGCCTGCAGGCCCAAGTCCCATGACGGCTACTCTCTTCCCCTCAATAGCTTTCATTGCTTTGAGGTCGATAATGTTTGCGGCCATACACGTCGCCATCTCAAAAGGCGCGAGCTTAGCGATATCCATGCCCGCTGGCACCTTAATCAGACATGTCTCGTGACAGACCGAATATGGCGCATAGCCCATAGGATACATGCCGCGTCCCTCGCCCCTGCCACCAGGCAGACATACCCAATCACCTATCGCAAGTTGCGTCACACCAGGACCAAGTTTATCCACCATGCCGACCCACTCATGACCTGGGCCACCTGGTGGATAAGGAAAAGTCAACGTTCCGTTTATATTAGGGTAAGGCTTGCCCTGGTAGATATTGAGGTCATAAGCGTTGCAAGTCACTATCCCCAAGCGTTTAATCCGAACTTCCCTATCTTCAGGTTCAGGCACCAGCATGGTGATAAATTCAAACTGTTCTTTCCGGGTTATCTGTAAAACCTTCATTGAACTTTGCTTTGCCATACTTCTAATACTCCTAAGTCCGTTGAATAAGATTCTCGGTTCATAATTTATAAGTTTATCCTAACAAATTCAGTTTGTCAACACGTATTATTTTCTCTTTGATAATTGGAAGCCTGGTATGATATAATTAGGTACTTAACGATTAAAGAATCAGTTTCATAATCACTCAGATGCGTGGAGGTAAACAATGTCATCTCTTAGGTACTGGATTCCCGTAGAAGTAGGAGCGGGAAAAGTGAAACGTGAAAACTCAGTGGTATCTGTTGCGATAGATTTTCCAAGGATGCTCAACCAGTTTACGGACAAATGGTTTAACCCTGATTCAGTAACCGTTTATGATGAAAAGGAACAGGAGATCCCTTCACAGTACGACAGTTTTGATGAAACGGTCTCCTGGATTATGGATGGCGTCACTGAGCCTCAACAGAAGAGAACCTACAAGGTCGGCTTCGACGTCCTGGGAAGGGAATTACCATTCAAAGCAAGGTATCCGAGGTACCCCAAAAACGTTGACTTAGCGGATATGGACGGCGGTCTTCGTATCAGTGTAGGTGGCTCTATCTGGGGAGGGCGACACTTCACCACCTACATCTATGGCGGCGAAAGCGTCACAGCTTTAGGTGTCGGCGGAGACTTAGGCGGCCCATTATGGAAGCCTTCCTTCTGTCCCGTTAATGGGCCGTTGGGCAATTTGGTTCGTGCAAGCGAAGAGGAGCATCCTCATCAGCACGGGCTTTACATTTCTTATGGAGCTCACATAAGCGCCGAAGGCACAAATATCTGGGCTGAAACGGTTAAAGGTCCGTGGGGGCCATGTGGAAGGATAGTTCACGAAGCTTTTGAGAGTCGTACCAACGGCCCGGTCTACGGGCGATTTTTAGAAAAACTCGCTTATACCAAACCCGACGGGTATAGGTTTATGGCGGAAACGAGGGACGTAAAAGTGTACAACCTTCCGGCTGAGAGTATGATTATGGACCTTGCTTCAACCCTTACCTGCCCAAACGAGGTTGGTGTAAGAGGCGTAAGAATAAACATCCGAGTCGCTAACTCTATACGAGAGATGGATGGCGGTAGGATAGAAAACTCCGAGGGCGGTGTGGGACAAGAGCAGACCAGCCGAAAAAAGGCTAAATGGGTTGACTACTCAGGTCCGGTTGGTTCAGGCGTAAACGGGATAGCTGCTTTCGACAATGAGAGCAACCCAGGTTTCCCTGTTGAATGGGGTACTAACGCCGGCCCGATGGCCCTGGTAGGCGCGAGTTATCCTTTCCCAGACGATTTCCCGTTGCACGGCATTCTAAGGCTGAAGTGGAGATTCTACGTCCATGATGGCGATGCAAAAAAAGGAAAGGTGAATGAAAAGTGCCTGGATTACTCCACTCCTCTTGACGTTATTCCTGGAAAACCTTACGAATTACGCTAACGGGATTGACCCTGAATTTTGGGGTGATTGTTTGTAGTGAGGCAATTCATTGCCTCACTATGAAACTAAAGTCAGTGTCATTTCCTATAGAATAGAGTTCTCTCAGAAAGTCGGAAGCCCGAACTTGTTCGGCTCCCCCCTTTGGAAAAGGGGGGCAGGGTGGATTTCCCTCAACAAGTTGAGGCGTCCGTCGAGCTCAATATATTTAAGGAGGAACAAGGTGGGATTAGACATTTATGCCATCCGCCAGGAATTTCCACTGGTGAATGAAGTGGTTTATTTAAACACTGGCACGGTGGGCATTTCGCCAAAACCAGTGGTAGAGCAAGTGCTGAAGGCAATAGAGCGCTTTGAAGTCCGAGGACAGACAGCGTGGGGGGAGTCGGAGGCAGGTATGAACGAAAGTCGTAAACGCCTCGCTACGCTGCTTGGGGTAAGCCCTCTTGAGATTGCGTTCACTCGCAACGCGACCGATGGAGTGAATCTCGTTACAAACGGCATAGCGTGGCGTCAAGGCGACGAGGTGCTGCTGTCCGACCAGGAACACCCCGCAATGCTGTTTCCCTGGACACATCTTCAGCAACGGGGATATATCACCCTGAAGCGGTTTGAAATTGATATAAATTCTGCAAAGACTCTTTTCAACATCCGCCAAGCCCTCACGCCGCAGACAAGGCTGTTAGCAACCAGCCATGTGACATCCCAGGCTGGCATCCGCGTCCCTGGCAAAGAAATCTGCGCGTTGTGCAAAGAGCGCGGGGTTTTGATTTTGTTGGACGGCGCGCAAGCGGTGGGACAATTCCCTATCGACTTGAAAGCAATCGGCTGCGATTTTTATACCGGCAACATCCATAAATGGCTGCTTGGCCCAAAAGGCACAGGGTTTTTCTACGTCACGCAAGAATTTCTAAATGATACCTCGCCCCCTATGTCCTCTCCCTCCCCTATCCCCCCCGTATACGGGGGGGAACAAGGGGGGGGCGGGGGCAGGGGGGACAGAGTAAATTCCCTGCAACCCACCTGGGTTGGCGCGGGCTCAGGCGGCTTTGACGCCCGGGGGCTTTTGCCATCGCCATCGGCGCAACGGTTTGAGTATGGCACCCGCGATTTTGGCAAGTATGCTGGCATCTCTCCTCTGCTTGATTGGTTTGAGACATTAGGCTGGCAAAACGTGGAAGAACATCTTCGCGAATTATCCAGTTTCCTTAAAACAGAACTCAAAAGAATCCCCAAGGTACGGTTGTTCACCCCCGACCAATGGGAACGGTCTTCAGCCATGACCACTTTTGCCCTCTCAGGCCTCTCCTCGAATGAAATCTCCAGGCGGTTGTGGGAATCGCATCGGGTGCTGGTGCGAACGGTGGGGGAATTTGATGCGGTGCGTATCTCGACTGCGGTGTTCAATACAGTAGAGGAGGTGGAATTGTTGTTAAGGTTGATTCGAGAGATGTGAGGAAGTTACACCACCTACTTAATTGGCTTGAGTTCCATCACCTTGTCGGGGATGAAAAGGCCAACAATCGTGTTCTTCCAATATTGTTGGTTGGTTAGCCATCTATTATACTCGGCAATATTGAGCTGGAAAGCGGCTATCTCCATATCTACATCTTTCGCACGCGCCCATTCGTAGGTGGCTCTTGCCTCCTCGAACTGTAGTATCTCTGATTTGATTGATGAATGTATTAAAGGCAAAGATATAGCAATAGCCACTATACCCACAATACCAAATAAAATGAGTATAACGCCTACACCTTCTGAAGCAAGAGAGAAATCGACACTTGCAATTTTATTCCCTAACTTACGCATCACAATACCAGTTGCCAACATGATAATGCAGGTGAGTATGATTATCATTTTTTACACTCCATCAAACAAATAATAGGAATGAAACTATCCCCCAAAGGCGGGGATTTCGAAAATCTCATCAGAGAATGGACTCAAACTTTTTTTGAGTATCCTTATCTTAGCACACTAATTTGCAAAAGGCAATCTGTTTTTTAGTTGCTTTTCATATTTTCGTTGATTTTAACAGACAGAAAATTTTTCTTGCAAAATTTACAAATTATGACTCCAATTCCTGTCATCTTGAGCGAAGCGAAAGAGCTCTTAGTGACCTTCGGTGATTCGCTCCAAGAGATTCTTCGCTTCGCTCAGAATGACAAAAACCAAATTCATAATTATTATAAAGAGTAATTATGAAACTGGTTTTATACTTTTGAAACCGCAGAGGACACTACCCACCCCTACCCCTCCCAGGAGGGGAAGACGCAGAGAACACTGAGATGATTTCTTACCTCTGCGTCCTCAGCGCCTCC
>Ga0194113_10008599_pt1 | contig 12529 bp, 6 predicted proteins | sample TA2MahC200mmetaG_FD_146193 | JGI IMG/M metagenome (GOLD analysis project Ga0194113, IMG submission 146193) | Freshwater microbial communities from Lake Tanganyika, Tanzania - TA2015017 Mahale Deep Cast 200m | ecosystem: Environmental > Aquatic > Freshwater > Lake | place: Tanzania: Lake...
GATGCCGCCGCTGCCAACTGCGGACCAGTTGGCGCCGTTCCAGCGGGCGATGGAGTTCACGACGGCCCCGCCGGCGGTGGCGAAGGCGCCGGCGACGAGGTCGCCGTTCGGCAAGAACGCCAGCGCCAACACCGTGCCGTGCCGCCGCTGCTGCGCCCTGGCCGGCGTTTGCCGTACGCTCGTCGCCGTGACCGCCCAACAGTTCGTGCTTGGCATCGGCCGGGCGCTGCACGCCCTCGGCAGCCCGTCGTACCGCATCGAGGACGCGATGGACGCGTGCTGTCGCACGCTCGGCCTCGAAGGCAGCTTCTTCTCGACGCCGACGGCGATCTTCGCCTCGCTCGGCGAGCGCGGCGGGCCGCAGGCGACGACGCTCATACGCGTGCAGCCGGGCGACATCGACCTCGGCCGCCTCGCCGAGCTGTACGCCGTGCGCGACGCGGTGCTGCGCGGCGGCACGTCGCCGGCCGACGGGCTGCGCGCCATCGAGGCGACGCTGGCGGCGCAGGGCCGCCACGGTCGCGTCGGCGACGCGATCGCGCACGGGCTCGGCGCCGCAGGCGCTGGCGTGCTGTTCGGCGGCGGCGCGCTCGAGGTGGCATTCGCGGCGGCGGCCGGCCTGCTGGTCGGGTGCCTCGCCTTCGCCTCGCGCCTGCGCCCGGGCCTCGGCGACGTGCAGGCGACGCTCGCGTGCGCGATCGTGGCGTTCCTCGTGCACATGGCGGCGGCGAAGGGCGTCGCCGTCGATCCGACGGTCAGCACCGTCGCCGCGATCGTCGTGCTGCTGCCCGGGCTGTCGTTCACCACCGCGCTCGCCGAACTGGCGATGCGGCACCTCGCGTCCGGCAGCGCACGTCTGCTCGGCGCGTCGGCGGTGTTGCTGACCATGGCGATCGGCGTCGGCATCGGCGATCGCGCCGCCGGCATCCTGTTCGGCTCAGCGACCGCGGTCGCCGCGTCGCCGCTGCCGGCGCCGTGGCTCGCCGCCGGCCTGCTCGCCACCTGGGGCGCCTACGTCGTGCTGCTGCGCGCGACGCGCCGGCAAGCCGGCTGGGTGCTGCTCGCGGTCGTCGTCGGCTTCGGTGGCGCCAAGTGGGCGGGCGAAGCGTTCGGCCGCGAGGTCGGCGCCTTCGTCGCGGCCGTTCTGGTCGCCGTCGCCGCCAACCTGTTCGCGCGGCTGCGGCGCCGGCCGGCGGCGATCGTGCGCACGCCGGGGCTGCTGGTGTTGGTGCCGGGCTCGCTCGGCTTCCGCGGCATGACGACGGCGTTCGCCGACTCGGCGGCGAGCGTGCCGTTCCTGCTGCAGATGCTGCTGGTCGGCGGCGCGATCGTCGCCGGCTTGCTCATCGCCGGCGCGTTGCTGCCGCCGCCGCTCGACGTCGAGCCCGACTCGCGGTTGCGCGCGCGCTGAGGCGCGGCGTTGCCAGTGCGCCGGCCGCGAGGCCCGCGGTCGGTGGCGGTCCCGTCAGCGTCACTGCGCCGGCTGCTGCTGCGTCAGGCAGTGGATCGAGCCCAGCCCCCAGATCAGCTCGCGGCAGTCGATGCCGATCACCTTGCGGCGCGGGCCGACGACGTCCTGCAGGATCGCCAGCGCCTTGGCGTCGCGCTGCTTGTTGCCGTACGTCGGCACCAGCAGGGCGCCGTTGACGAAGTAGAAGTTGGCGTACGTCGCCGGCAGCCGCATGCCGTCGTGCTCGATGCGGCCCGGCATCGGCAGCGTGACGACGCGGTACGGGCGGCCATCGGCGTCCTTCGCTCTCTGCAGGCGGCGCAGGTTGTCGTGCAGGATGCCGTGGTTCTCGTCCTTCGGGTCGTTCTCGACGGTGGTGACGATCGTGCGCGCGTCGGTGAAGCGCGCGAGGTCGTCGATGTGGCCGTTGGTGTCGTCGCCGACGATGCCGTCGCCGAGCCACAGCACGCGCTCCTGGCCGTAGTAGTCGCACAGAAAGCGCTCGATCTGCTTCTTCGACAGGCCCGGGTTGCGGTTCTCGTGCAGCAGGCACGCCTCGCTCGTCATCACCGTGCCAGCGCCGTCGAACTCGACCGAGCCGCCCTCCATGACCACGCCTGCGCCGCGGTGCCGCGGGTAGAAGACGCCGTCGCATCGACCCTCGATCGAGCGGTCGCCGTTCGCCATCGCCTCGGCGACGCGCGTCGGCACGGCGTCGTCGGCGTCCCACGGCGGGTACTTGCCGCCCCAGGCGTTGAAGCCCCAGTCGACGATCGCCATGCGCACGGCGCCGTCGCGGCCGCGCTTGGTCACGAATGCCGGGCCGTGGTCGCGGCACCACGCCTCGTTGGTGGCGATGCGGTGGAAGCGCACGCGCGTGCCGATGGCCGCGCGCGGCACGCCGCCGGCGACCAGCTGCGCCGCGACGATGCGCTCGTAGTTGCCGTTGGGCACATTGACGTGCACCAGCTCGCGCGGCGCGATCGCGCGCACGATGGCGGCGAGGTTGCCCGGCACCGTGTGGTGCTTGTCGGGGAACGAGATGCCTTCGGGGCGCGGCCAGCTGAACCACGTGCCCGAGTGGCGCTCCCACTCCGACGGGAACGAGTAGCCGAGTTGCTTGGGCGTGCCGGCGATGACCTTCGGCTGCTTCTGGGCCATCGGTCAGCGCGCGAAGCGTTGGGTGATGCCGCCGTAGGCGTCGACGCGGCGGTCGCGCAGGAACGGCCAGTGCGTGCGCGCGAACCCGACCTTGTCGAGGTCGCACGGCATCACCACGACCTCCTCCTCGTCGGCGCTGCAGCGGTAGGCGATCTGGCCGTTGGGCTCGCACAGGAACGACTGGCCCCAGAACTCGATGCCGTCCGCGTTGACCGGCTTGCCGTCGACGCCGCGAATGCGCTCGTGGCCGATGCGGTTGGGGGCGCAGACGTAGCAGCCGTTGGCGACCGCGTGGCTGCGCTGGATCAGCTCCCAGCTGTCGTGCTGGGCCGCGCCGTACGCCTTCTTCTCGCCCGGGTGCCAGCCGATCGCGGTGGGATAGAAGAGGATCTCGGCGCCCTGCAGCGCGGTCAGGCGCGCGCCTTCGGGATACCACTGGTCCCAGCAGATCAGCACGCCGATGTCCGCGTGCTTCGTCTTCCACGTGCGGAAGCCCGTGTCGCCCGGCGTGAAGTAGAACTTCTCGTAGTACAGCGGGTCGTCCGGGATGTGCATCTTGCGGTAGATGCCCAGCAGCGAGCCGTCGGCGTCGATCACCGCGGCGGTGTTGTGGTAGAGGCCGCTGGCGCGCTTCTCGAACAGGCTGGCGACGATCACCACGCCGTGCTTCTTGGCGATCTGTTGGAACAGATCGGTGCTCGGCCCCGGGATCGTCTCGGCGAGCGCGAAGAAGCGGTGCTCTTCCGACTGGCAGAAGTACTGGCTGGTGAACAGCTCCTGTGTGCAGAGGATCTGCCCGCCCTGCTTCGCTGCGCGCTCGAGCAGCTCCGCCTGCTTCTTGCGGTTCGCGGCGACGTCCTCGACGCAGCGCATCTGCGTGAAGCCGACGTTGACGATGCGACGGGACGACGATGCGGGCTTGCGGCTGGCCATGGCTCGGGCGCGCGGGCCGCGGACGGGCGGCTCGGTGGCGCGGGCGGGAAGTGTAGGTGGCTCGAAGGCGCGAACAAGCGCGCGGGCGGTGGGGCGCGCATTGGCGCTGGCGTGAGGCGAGCGCCCGGCCGCTGGCACGCCGACGAACGCGACAAATCCGCCGACCGAGAGGGCGCTGGCCAAGGCCTCGGGCCGTGGCGCACGACAGCGGCGCGATCGGCGGCAGCGCGTTTGCGCCTGGACGCGCGGCGAGCGGCTCGGCGGCGCTCTTGTGCTCGACCAGCACGCAAAGCAAGGCCGGCGCGTCGGCAACTGCACGGTGGACAACGGGCGCGCGTGGTGGTCGCACAGCCCTTCGTCGACCGACGTGTCGGCGACGAGCCGCAGCGACGGCTAGAGCATCGCGGCCGTGATGTCGTCGGGCAGCGCACTGTGCCGCAGCGAGACCGTGTGCTCGGGCTGTGCGAGCGCGCGCCGGACAGCGCGTCGTGGTCGTTTGTCATCGCAGGGCGTTCAGCGTCCAGTGCGTGATCGGGGGTAATGTTGGCGACCGCCTTCGTCCGATGACACGGTGCGCGGGGAATCCGCCCTAGCGGTTGTTCAGCGCCGCTATGCTGTTCGCCCGCTCCGTTTCCGCATGACGCCACGCTTCGATCCTCGCGCGCGCCTCGACCAGTTCCCGATCCTCCGCGTCCTGAAGGAGCGCGTGCTGGTGTTTGACGGCGGCATGGGCACCCAGATCCAGTCCGCCAACCTGATTCTCGACGACTTCCGCGGCCTGGAGGGCTGCAACGAGTTGCTGGTCGAGACCCGCCCTGACGTCATCGGCGGCATCCACGAGCGTTACTTCGCGGCCGGCGCCGACGTGGTCGAGACCAACAGCTTCGGCGGCTTGCCGTACGTGCTGGCGGAGTTCGACCTCGCCGCGCGCGCCTTCGACCTCAACAAGCAGGCGGCCGAAGTTGCGTGCCGCGCGGCGGCGAAGTTCAGCACGGCCGCGCGTCCGCGCTTTGTCGCCGGCTCCGTCGGCCCGGGCACCAAGTTGGTGACGCTCGGCCACATCGGCACGCAGGAGATGTACGAGGGCTACAAGGTCTACTGCAAAGGCCTGATCGCCGGCGGCGTCGACTGCCTCAACCTCGAGACCTGCCAGGACATCCTGCAGGTCAAGATCGCGATCAACGCCGCGCGCGACGCCATGGCTGAGCTCGGCCGCGAAGTGCCGATCTTCTGCACGGTGACCATCGAGACCACCGGCACGATGCTGGTCGGCAGCGACATCGCCGCCGCTGTCACCACGCTGGAGGCGCTGCCGGTCGACGTCATCGGCCTCAACTGCGCGACCGGCCCGGACCTGATGCAGGAGTCGGTGCGCCACCTCGGCAAGACGACGACGCGCACGATCATGGTGATGCCCAACGCCGGTCTGCCGCGCAACGTCGGCGGCAAGGCGGTGTACGACCTGACGCCCGCCGAACTGGCGCGTTTCCAGGCGCGCTTCGTGCAGGACTTCGGGGTCGGCGTCGTCGGCGGCTGCTGCGGCACCACGCCCGAGCACGTGCAGGCGATGCAGGCGGCGATGCAGGGACTCGTGCCGCGCGAGCGACCGAAGGATTACACCCCGCAGCTGGCGTCGTTGTTCCACTCGATGCCGCTGACGCAGGACCAGGGTCCCTTGATCGTCGGCGAACGCACCAACGCCAACGGCTCCAAGAAGTTCAAGGAGCTGATGGTCGCTGGCGACGTCGAAGGCATGCTGCAGATGGCGAAGGAGCAGGTGCACGAGGGCTCGCACGTGCTCGACGTCTGCACCGCGTACGTCGGCCGCGACGAGACTGGCGACATGCTCAAGCTGCTGCGCCCGATGGTGCAGCAGGTGACCGCGCCGATCATGGTCGACAGCACCCAGATCGACGTCGTCGAGAAGGCGCTGGAGGCGATTCCGGGCCGGCCGATCATCAATTCGATCAACCTTGAGGACGGCGAGGGGAAGGCCGATGCGCTCTGCCGCGTCGCCCGGCGGCATGGCGCGATGTTCGTCGCGCTGACAATCGACGAGGAGGGCATGGCCAAGACCGCTGAGCGCAAGCTCGCCGTCGCCAAGCGCCTGTACGACATCGTCGTCAACCGCCACGGGCTCAACCCCGGCGACCTCGTTTTCGACCCGCTGACATTCACCATCGGCTCGGGTGACGAGGCCAGCCGCGACGCCGGCGTGCAGACGCTGGAGGGCATCCGGCTGATCAAGCAGCACATCCCCGGCGTGCGCACGATCCTGGGCCTGTCGAACATCAGCTTCGGCCTCGACCCGTACGCGCGGCAGATCCTCAACAGCGTCTACCTGGCGGAGGCGATCAAGCACGGTCTCGACGCGGCGATCGTGCACGCCAGCAAGATCATCCCGACGCACAAGCTCGACGAGGAGGATCGCAAGGTCACGCTCGACCTGATCTACGACCGGCGCAAGGAGGGTTACGACCCGCTGTTCGCCTTCTTGGCGCGCTTCCAGGGCAAGAAGCGGATCGACGCCGGCGCGACCAACGATGAGATGACCCTGCCGGTCGAGGAGCGCCTGAAGAAGCGCATCATCGACGGCAACAAGAACGGCATCGGCAAGCACCTCGACGAGGCGATGGCCACGCACGCGCCGCTCGCGATCATCAACGACATCCTGCTCGACGGCATGAAGGTCGTCGGCGACCTGTTCGGCAGCGGCGAGATGCAGCTGCCGTTCGTGTTGCAGAGCGCCGAGTGCATGAAGGCCGCGGTCGCGCACCTGCAGCCGTTCATGGAGAAGGTCGAGGGCGAGGCCAAGGGCACGATGGTGCTCGCGACCGTGCGCGGCGACGTGCACGACATCGGCAAGAACCTTGTCGACATCGTCGTCAGCAACAACGGCTACAAGGTCGTCAACCTCGGCATCAAGGTGCCGGTCGAGCAGATCCTCGAGGCCGCCAAGGAGCACAAGGCCGACGCGATCGGCATGAGCGGCCTGCTGGTGAAATCGACCGTGGTGATGAAGGAGAACCTCGAGTTGATGGCGCAGCGCGGCATCGGCGTGCCGGCGATCTGCGGCGGCGCGGCGCTCAATCGTCACTACGTCGAGCACGACCTCAAGGACGCCTACCCGACCGGCAAGGTCTACTATGGCTCGGACGCGTTCTCCGGCTTGCACATCATGGACGAGCTGACCGGGCGCGCGAAGCCGAAGACCGCGCCGCAGCCGGTCGCCACCGCGGTCGGCGCCGCCGCCCCGGTCGCCGGCGCCGCCGCCGGGGACTTGCGGCGCGTGCAGAGCCACCGCCGCATGACGCGCGCGCAGAAGGAGGAGCTGCTGGCGCACGCGTTCGCCGAGTACGCCGATAGCGGCGTCGTTCCGGCGCCCGTGGTCCCGACGCCGCCGTTCTGGGGCCCGGCCGTGGTCACGCCGGCCGAGCTCGACCTCGGCACGGTGATGCAGTACGTCAACAAGAAGGCGCTGTTCCGCCTGCAGTGGCAGTACAAGCAGGGCAAGCGCAGCGAAGAGGACTACCAGCGCTTTGTGCAGCAGATCGTCGAGCCGCGCTTCAAGGAGCTAGTCAAGAAGGTCAAGGCCGACAAGACGTTGGAACCGCGCGTCGTCTACGGCTGGTGGCCGTGCTACAGCGAGCGCAACTCGCTCGTCGTGCTCGACTGGCGCGACCGCAGGACCGAGCTCTGCCGCTTCGACTTCCCGCGCCAGCCTGCCGGTCGGCGGCTGTGCCTGTCGGACTTCTACCGCCGCAAGGACAGCGGCGAGCTCGACGTCGTCGGCTTCTCGCTGGTGACGATGGGGCAGGTGGCGACGCGCGAGAGCGAGCGGCTCTTCCGCGAGAATCGCTACGACGACTACCTGCACTTCCACGGACTGTCCGTCGAGGGCGCCGAGGCGCTGGCCGAGTACTGGCACAAGCGCATGCGCCAGCAGATCGGCATCGCCGCCGAGGACGCGCCGGCGATCGACGACCTGTTCAAGCAGAAGTACCAAGGCAGCCGCTACTCGTTCGGCTACCCGGCCTGCCCCAACATCGAGGACCAGGCGCGACTGCTGCCGCTGCTGGAGGCCTCGCGTATCGGCGTGTCGCTGAGCGAGGAGTTCCAGCTCGTGCCCGAGCAGAGCACCTCGGCGATCATCTGCCACCACCCGGCGGCGAAGTACTTCAACGTCAGCGTGATGCAGTAGGGGGCGGGGCTCCGCCGCTCCCTACCGTTGCGCCAGCGCCCAGTGGGCCAGCCGCCCGTCCGGATCGAAGTGCAGCTCGAGCGCGTCCTGATCGACGCGCAATCCGGTCCACCAGCCGATGCGCCAGCTGCACCAGCGCTTGCCGTCGCGCTCGTCGGGCGGGCCGAGCAGCGCGACGAGTTCGGCGCGCGGGCGGCCGGTGCGCAGCTCGCGCGCCACGAGGCTGGTGATCATCTCGCCGCGGGGGCAGTCGCGCGCGCCGCCATCGGCTGCGCGCCACGCCGCCGCGTCGAAGGCGCGGTCGTTGAACGGGTCGCCGCCCCAGTCGGGCATCGAGGCGAGCGCGAGCGCGAGCCAGCCGACGAAGACGATTGCGGTCAGCCACAGCCACGGCCGCACGCTGGTCTCGAGCGCATATTCGAGCGCGACGAAGCGCCGGCCGAGGGCGTGCCACCACGGCGTCTTCGCCGGGCGGTCGGTCCCATGGCCGTCAGCCATGCTCGACCTGGATGACCTCGACCGGGCAGTCGCGCTTGGCCTGGTCGATGTCCTCGCCCTTGCCGACGAAGTGCTGCGCCGCGTCGGGTTTGAGCACGCAGTCCTTGTCGTCGTCGACCAGGAAGACTTCGGGCACGATATCCTGGCACAGCTTGCACGAGATGCAGCCGGCTTCGATCCAAACCTTCTTGATCGTCGCGTCGCTCACGGGAGGTCGGTCATGGTGGGACGCGGGCGGGCGGGGCGCAAGCCGCGGGACGGGCAACGGCCGAAGTCGCCGCCGCCTCGGCCGTCGGCGCCGCCGTCAGCGCGGCGTGATCCTCTGCTGCGGCATGCCGTCCGCCTTCGGCAGCGCCGCGATGGCCTGCTGCCAGGCCGCCTCCGGCACGGACACCGCGACCTCGGTCTGGTTCGGCAACACGGTCACCGGCTGCGCCAGCGGGATCTCGCCACCGCCCTCGTCGTTGAACAGGCCGACGTGCAGCGTGTGCGGGCCGTCGCCGATCGGCACGTTGGCGACGCCGTTCTCGGCGACGACGTGGCCGCCGTTCGGCTGCAGGTACTCGCTGCGATCGCCGTTGCTCCACGACGTCTCGTACTTCGCCTCCGGTTGCTTCGGGCCGGTGAACCACACGCGCACCGTCGCCCGCTCCGGCAGCTTCGGCGCGCCGGTGACGCGCACGGCGACCGTCGGCCACGCTTCGACGCGGGCCTCCACGCGCGCGCCGTCGCCGCGCACCGGCAGCGGTCGGAAGCCGTTCACGCACACCAGCAGCTCGTACGGGCCCGGCGCCAGCAGCAGCTCCGACGTGTCCTCCCAGAACGTCTCGCCGCGCCAGCCGCCGGTGGCGTTGGTCACGAACGCCGCGCCGTAGCACTCGTCCAGCTGCTTGCCGTCGGCGCCGCGCACGGCGAGCTCGACGACGCGCAGCGACGCGCGCAGGTCGATGTCGACGAGCCGCGGGTCGGGCGTCGCGGGCGGCGGCACGACCACGTCGGGGATGGCCATCAGCTCGCGTCCCTGCGTCCACAGCTCGATGCGCAGCGTGTAGGTGTCCGGCGGCAGCGTGTCCCAGCGCACGTCGGCGCGGCCCTGGGCGTCGAGGTCGATGCCGGCGGTCAGCGACGTCCTCGGCGCGTCCGGGTCGGCGGTCGCCGCCGCCGGAGGCTTGCTCGGCACGAGCGTGAAGCGCAGTTGCTGCGTCGGCGTCTTCGGCGGCAACAGCGCGCTCGCGGCGAGGCGGCCGCCGGGTTGCAACTCGACCTTCAGGTCGTCGGCGCCGAGCCGGAACGGGATCGGCTCGACCGGGAGCGCGTTCTCGCAGCGCACGACGAGCCGGTGTTCGCCCGGCTCCAGCACGCCGCGCACCGCGAAGCGCCCGTCCTTGCCCTTGTGCGCGTACTGGCCGTCGATCCACTGCCATTCGCCCTCGCGCTGGCCCTCGCGCGGCGGCATGCGGCGTTGGACCATCAGGTGGGCCTCGCCCGCGAACGGCTTGCCCGCCGCGTGCACCACGCCGGCGACCAGCAGCGGCGCGTCGCCGAGCACGACGTCGCCGACTTCCTCGCGGCCGTTGCGCAGCGCGCGGCCGGCGATCTCGCCGCGCTGCGGCATCGCGTCCTTGACGATGGTGTCGAGCCAGAGCTTCGTTGCCACCTGCGGCTCCTCGACGCTGCCGAGGTTGACCGTGAAGCGACCGTCGGCGTCGGTCTTCGCGGCCTCGTGCATCCACATGTTCTCGCCGACCGCGCGCACCGACATCCGGACGTTGCGCGCCGGTTGGCGATCCGACGTCAGCAGCCGGCCCGACAGGATCACCGCGTCGGTCGGCGGCCGCAGCAGGACGTCGACTTCCTGGCCCGGCGCGGTCGGGCCGACGCACTCGGCCTGTATGCCGCCGTCGGCGTCGCTGTGGATCGAGTAGCGCACGCCGAGCGCGACCAGCGCGAAGCGCGCGCAGCCGTCGGCCTCGGCCTTGGCCATCTTGCCGACGTCGAGGTCGTGTGAGTTCTCCTGTGTTGCCCCTAGAATCTTAGACGCGTACGCACGCCCGAAGCTCGCCACCGGCTTGCCGGCGGATTCGGCGCGCACGCGCAGCTTGCCGGTCGGCGGCAGCCGCAGTTCCACCGGTTCGGTCGGCGGCGCGGCGACGTCGAAGGGGACGCCGGGATCGCGGCTGCCGAGCACCAGCGCGCGCACGTGCCAGATCGGCTTCGGCGGCGGCGTGCCGTCGTCGCGGCGGCGGAAGCCAAAAAATCTCCAGCGCCAGCCCATCGCGCCGTCGACGTCGAATTCGCACTTGGTCTGCAGGTGCGGAATCGTCGCCAGTCCGTGCGCGTCGGTGTGCGCGAGCGTGCCGTGCTGGGTCAGCACGTTGTCCGCGTCGGCGCTGTCGACGGCCACGAGGCCGACGGGAACGTCGGCGCACGGCTCGCCGCGCTCGTCGAGCACGCGCACGCGCACGTTGCGATCCGGCGCCAGCTCCACGCGGTAGCCGCCGGCGGGCGGCACCGAGTTGTCGCGCAGCGTCAGCTCGCCGTAGAGCGCGCCGTGCGTGACCGCGACGTTGGTCCAGTCCTTGCTCATCGTCACGCGCGCCTTGCCCTCGGCGTTGGCGCGCATGCGCCAGCCGGCCTTGCCGGCGACGCGCTCGCCGAACTGGAACATCACCTCCGTCGCTTCGTCCCAGCCGTCGTCGTCGCCCGAGGCTTCATTGACGAACTCGCGCGCGCTCTCGTCGTACCAGTGCACCAGCGCGTCGGGCTGCGGCGCGCCGGTCGCCTTGTCGACGACCAGCAGCTCGATCCAGCGCGCGCCCTCGGGCAGCGGCCGGCCCGAGCCCATGTCGTCGCCGAGCGCGGCCGCGCGTTCGCCGTCGCCCGGGTTCGTCGCTGCCGAAGCCTCCTTCGGACCGTCGGCGTCGCTGCGGCGGAACGAACCATCGGCGACGTTGGCTTCGCCGGCGCGCGCACCGTTGCCGTCGTCGTCGGGACCGGCGAGCGCGGGACCGCCGCTGCCCTGCATCGCGGCGATGCCGACGACCGCGAGGAGCACGAACACCAGCGCTGCCAGCAGCGCCGTCTGCGACCGGGGGGGCTTGGACACGACGCGCATGGTAACAACTGGCCGCGGCGATGGTTCGCGGCGTGGTGGACGGCGCGCGATGCGCCGGGGCGCAGCGGTCGGCGGGAGTCGATCTGCCGCCGTCCACGGTGGTGGCGCGCGGCGCTTGCGACGTGCGGCGCGTCCGTCGCGAGGCCGTGCTGCGCGCGGTTCCCCGAGCCCCCGCCCGGCCGCGCACAACGCAGCGCGCCGGACCGGGCGTCAGCACGACCGTGACCTCCAGGCCGGGGGCCGTCGGCCCCGCGACCACGGCCCAGCGCTTGCCGAGCGGCACGTGCAGGAAGCGCGCGCAGCCGTCGGCGCCAACACCGGCGCCGCCGCGCTGCGCCACGCGGCCGCGGCCAGCACGGCGACGAACAGGACGACGGCGAGGCGCGGCTTCGTCATGGGGCGGGGGCGGGGCGCGCATGGTAGCGGTGGCGCACCATCGTCGTGGGCGCGACCTCACAGCGGCGTCGAGATGCCGGCGCGCACCTGCCGCCGCCGCCTTGCCCGCTCACCACGGCAGCGCGTCGAGATCCGCGCCGAGCACGCGCTTGGCGATCGCCGCCAGCTGCGCGCGGTCGCCGACGAGGTGCGTCGTGCGGTGCACGTGCGTCGCGGCTTCGCCCGGCTGCAGCGCGAGCGCTGGCGACGAGGTCTCCAGCTCGAAGAACGCGCCGAGGCCCGGGCCGCCGTCGGGCTGCGGTCCGTCGTTGTAGCTGTTGACGACGTCGCCGGCGTACGGGTCGACGTCGTCGCGCCACAGCGAGTTGACGTAGTCGGTCGCCGCCGGCGGCAGCGTGAACTCGACGAGCGTCAGCCAGCCGCGCGCCGCGTCCCAGCTGCCGAGCACCTGCTTGGCACGCCTGGGGCCGACGCCGATCTTGCCGCGCGAGCGCGCGTCGGCGCGGAAGACGAGCAGGCTGCGTTGGTGGTCGACGTGCAGGCGATCCTCGGCGACGGGGCCGAAGTACGCGTCGTTGACGATGGGGCCGTGGTAGCGCTCGGGGCCGTCGACGAACGGGATCAGCGCGCGGCTCGTCGGCGACGCCGCGTACATGCCGAGGATCCAGATCGACGGCAGGCCGCCGGCCTTGGTCCACGCCGCGTCGCCGGCGTTGGTCACGGTGTTGACCGACTCGAACGCCACCGCCGACACGCCGGCCGGAAGTTCGACGCC
>Ga0194113_10008606_pt1 | contig 12524 bp, 13 predicted proteins | sample TA2MahC200mmetaG_FD_146193 | JGI IMG/M metagenome (GOLD analysis project Ga0194113, IMG submission 146193) | Freshwater microbial communities from Lake Tanganyika, Tanzania - TA2015017 Mahale Deep Cast 200m | ecosystem: Environmental > Aquatic > Freshwater > Lake | place: Tanzania: Lake...
GGCGGATGCGCTCACTTTGGCACGCTGGACAACGGGCAGGAACGCTACGCTGCTTCCCACAATGATGGCAAAGCAATATATTCCTATGTTGTTCTGATGCAGTGTTTATTTTTGTAACTTTTCCAGGTGCCTGAGCATGCAGGGTATAGGGAATATCGCAGTTAGGACATTTAAGTGCCGCCCCACAATCCCGGCAAAAGATATACGTAGCAGTTCCTCGCCGGTTAAGAAACAAAATGGCTTGTTGATGGTTTTCCAATGCATTCTGTAAGGCACTTTGTAGCCGGCGGCTAAATATGGAGCGGTTGCCGGATTTTAACTCCTGGCGCATATCTACGATACCAACTGGCGGTAACTCGATGCTCACAGCGTCCGCTTCCAGCGCGTGGTATTGCGGAGTAATTCCCAATTGCTTTGCCTGTATGGTTACTGCTTGACGATGTGCCAGAATACGTCGAGGTAGGTGAAGGTATTTCCAGTTTCCTTGATGTGCCTGGTACAGGCTTACCAGGTCTGGTGTAGCTGAGCCAAACAGGCATACAGCCTTCGCGAGTTGAGCATATACGATGGCTACCTCGCGTGTATGGTAAAAGGGAGGTTCGGATTGATAATACGAATCGTCATGACATTCATCCAATACGATCAAACCAGGATTAGGCACAGGAGTAAACAAGGCACTACGAGGACCAACGATTACCGGTAACTCACCCAGTTGTGCCCGTCGCCAGGTGTCGTAGCGTTCCCCAGGAGAAAGGCGTGAATGTACCAAACCCACCTGCCCGGGGAAACGCGCCAGTATACGGCGAGTTGCCTGGGGTGTAAGGGCGATTTCTGGTACCAACATGATCGCCTGACGTCCGTATTGGAGAACCCGTTCCACAGCTCGCAGGTACAGTTCCGTTTTTCCTGATCCTGTGACTCCATGTAGTAACAGAGGCGCAGTCACATGACCGTCGGCGCTTTGGTTAAGGTGATTTTGAATATCCATCCATAATGCTAGTTGATCGTGAGTTAAAGCAGGAGGTTGGCACAAGTACGGTTCAATTTTTTCCAACGGATCCCGCCAGGTTTCGGTCATTACCAATCGTACCAATCCCATCTCAGACAGGCGGCGTAGATCACTGGCATTGCCACCGCTGGTGGCGTATAGCCAGGCGGGTTGTGTTGGGGTGATCTCTTTTATCAGGTATTCAAGTATGGCTTGGCGGCGATGTTGAACTGCTGATCCTTTCTTCCCTATATGATCAAAGGCAAGACGGGCCTGCTCGGGGGAACAAGCCAACTCAACCATACGGATTTGCTTGGGACGAACGGTGCTTTCGGGGAGCACCGATATGGTTTCGACAATGCCTGACTGAACCAAAGAACGAGCACTACTGCGCCACTTCAAGCGTGGTAAGAACTGGTCGATTTGGCGCCCACGCAGAGCTCCACGCTGATTTAATAGCTTTAGTAAACGGTTCTGTAATGGTCCGAACTTTTGGTTGTTTCCCAGTTGCCCACTCAGTTTGTAAAGCGTATCAGATTGTTGCGCCAACCCAGGCGGCAACATAAGATTTACCCAGGCTGCAAGCGTAGCCAGTGTAGTTTGTGCCAGGTGTTTTGCCAGTTCGATCTGCAGTGTTGTTAAGACTGGTTGTGGCTCAATCAATCTTATTATCGCTCGTGTTTCGGACACCGAGGGATGATCGATAAACTGTAATACAACCCCTTGAACGTGTTGTTGACCGAATGGCGCTTCCACCAGGCTACCAATTTCCACTTGTTCTTCCAATTCCTCGGGTAGGTGATAATCAAAAACCCCGGAAACCTGGGGAACATTTACCGCAATTTCTACATAACGATGCATGGCGCTTGGTGATAATTTAAATTCTTAGTAAGGACATACTTGAAGTAACATTTGTGATTAGTATTAATATCTGGTTGTGTGATGTGCACTAAGCCAGGCGTTTCAATGAGACACGGGCAATTCGCATACCATCCAAATCTTCCACACGAATACGTACACCATCTTCTTCTATCACCTCGTGAAGGCGCGGAATGTGCCCTAAGCGTCCCAGGACATAACCAGCGATGGTATCATAATCTGGGTCTTGAAGGTCCAGATTCAACTGCTCGTTGACCTCCTCGATCAAAGCCAGTCCATCAATTAACGAGCTGCCATCAGGTAGAACCTGGATCTCAGGGGTGATTTCGTCAAATGGATCACTCACCTCTCCAACGATTTCTTCCAGCAAATCTTCGAGTGTAACCAACCCGGCAGTACCACCGTATTCATCCAATACAATGGCAATGTGTTGGCGTTCGGCGCGAAAATTCTGTAACAGAAGGTTTACTGATACGGTTTCTGGCACATAAATCGGTTCACGTGCCAGGCTACGCGCGGTGCAATTTTGGCTTTCTGGTTCTTGCATAGCCTTGATAATATCCCTAACATGCACCACTCCCAGAACCTGATCGAGGTTATCTTCATATACTGGGAATTTGGTATAGCTGGTTTGGGTGACCAACTCAATAAGTTGATTCAGCGGGGTTTGAGCTTCTACGGCGATGATTTCGGTTCTTGGTATCATCACCTGGCGTACCAATAAACCGCTAAGATCAAAGATCGATTGCAGCATATTGCCCTCATCGCCATCAAAGACACCGCTCTGAGCGCTGGCAGAAACGAGCTTTTTGAGTTCTTCTACCGAATGCACCAAAAGGGATCCGGATGCAGGTTTTACCCCTATTAACCGCAAGATCGAGTTACCGGCGCCATTAAGCAGCCAGATAAATGGTTTTAGAATCCATTCGGTTATCATAGTGGGTTGGGCTACAGCCAGGGATGTTTTTTCAGAGTATTGCAGAGCTATGGATTTAGGCGCCAGTTCACCCACTACAACATGCAGAAATGTGATCACTGCAAAGGCAATACCGGCAGAGATGCTGTGCGAAATGCCGGATTGTACGGTTTTTGGGAATAAGTCGACTATCGGCTTGATCAGGTGTGCCAGAGCCGGTTCTCCAATCCATCCCAGACCAAGACTGGATAAGGTGATTCCCAACTGTGTGGCGGCAATGACTTGATCGGGGTTATCAATGGCGCGTTGCACCCAACGTGCACCTTGGTTACCCTGGCTGACCAGCTCGGCTATCCGAGCGCGCCGGACACTCACCAATGAAAATTCCGCAGATACGAAGAATGCGTTGGCAAGCACCAGCAATACGACCGCTGCTAATTTTAATATATCGATCCAAAGTCTTTCTTCCATGGGTTATTTCGCTTGCTGTTGGGTAGCCAGGACGACTGCTGATGCATATCCCACTACCTGGCTTAAATCACCACTGATGTCACCGGAAGTAGCATAATTTAATACTTTTACCTGGTCAGCGCCGAGTTCGCGAGCTGCCCATAAAACTGCAGCCATAGCACTGCGACCACAAGCAAATCCTTTGCCCTCTTCCTCAGCGATTAGTATGCTATCAGGGTCAAAAGATTCCATTCGTATTAGCATTTCATGATCCAGTTGATTGGCAATATTATGAGGGTAGAAATGAGAGAGATCGCTACTGGCAACCATCATGGCGTTTTCTCCAGCCAGTGTTTTTGCCAGCGCCAACCCCAAGCCATGTACCACGCGGGGGTTTACCTCCCGCACCATGATGGGCAGCAGAGAAAACCCAGCGGGTAGTGCTCGTTGCAAAAAAGGCAACTCGATCTCCAGGGAATGTTCCATGTCGTGAGCTACGCGGCTGATTGGGTAACCCAAGGTTTCTACCAGGAAACTGTCCAATATTTTCAATTTAGCTTTATCCACGGGTACTACTCCCAGAGGTGTCTGGTAAGCCTGGTGGCTGGTGGTGAGTATTGCTTGTGGATAGGGATGATGCATGGGAGAGATTACGGCAACGATCTGTGGGTTATACCCTTGTAATGCGGCAAAAGCATAACCGGCAACCGGGCCTGAATATACATGCCCGGCGTGAGGAGCAATCACTGCCACAATTCTACCCTCAATTGGGGGAAGTTTGGCATTTGCCATATAGGCATCCACACTCTCTGCTAATCTCTGTGGATTGCCTGGATACCAACGTCCAGCAATGGGTGATGGACGGAAGTCTGTTATTGTTTCCATCATTTTCTCTAGTGAATTAATTCCACTTTCCAGTTCTCCAATGGAATGGAGCTTGTACATTTCATTTTAGCATAAAAGATCTATCCAACACCAAAAACAGGCGGTTAATCAACTATTCTATCTTTTTCAGTAAGTGGATTTTCTAATAATAGAATTATTAGATTGTTCAAAAAGGATCTTATGTTATTGCCGAAATTATAAATTATTCGCAACGGATTAATCATCTGTCGTATTTCTTCGCATACGTTTGATTAACCCACGACGACGTTTGCTTTCCAGGCGTTTGTGCTGGCTGGCTTTGGTTGGGCGGGTGGGGCGGCGTGTTTTAGGTGTTTTAGTAGCTTGAATCAGCAGAGTTTCTAAACGCTGCATAGCATCCAGGCGGTTTTGTTCCTGGCTGCGGTAGCGTCCGGCTGTAATGACCAGGAAACCATCCTGAGTGAGGCGCTTTCCTGCCAGTTTCGTCAGGCGCGCTTGCATCTCCTCTGGTAAGCAAGCGGCGCTAAGATCAAAACGTAATTGTGCTTTGGTTGCCAGCTTATTGACGTTCTGCCCACCAGGACCAGAGGATTGCACAAAATCGATCTGAATATGAGCTTCATCGATAGAAAGTTGATCATTAATATGGATCACCATATTGGGGATTGTATCAGGTTTGCTACGTTCAGGTATAAGACCACCTGAGGATTATTATTAATCATGGAGCTTCCACAAATGTCTGACCGGAGATGTGCGCTCGTAATATCGCTTGTGCCTGGAACTGGGATTCTTCGGGTAAAAAGCGCAAAGTAAAACACTGGCATCAATGATCATAGCTCTCCCTCAAGCTCTTCTCGCGAGATATGGTAAAGGTCGTTGGGATAATAATCGCATTACCTGAATTGGTCTAATTTAAAGAGACATTATTTACGATAATGGGCTTGTAAACCAATACGCATCATCTCACTTTTCCTCTAGCTGGTTGACCAGGTCTCGCAGCGCCATTAACTCCTCTTTGGTCAGGGTAACACCTTTGCCCATCGTTGTTCCATCGGGAGACCATTCGCGGAGGTCGAATTTTGGCGCACGGTCGTTCCAACTGATAAGGTTGAGTTCCTTTTGCCACCCTCTTGATGATGTAGATAGCACACCAATTTTTTGAATGATTTCGAATTTAATATCCGCCATACTCTATACTCCTGAGAAAGTTATTAAAGGTTGGATGAGCAGACACACAAAATGCTATATACCTACTCCTGTGGGTAACCAGCGGAAACCCAGGCTTGAATGCCGCCATTCATATAAGTGACATTCTTGAAGCCTTCATCTTTCAGCAGTTGTGCTCCTACCTTACTTCGATTCTGAGAGTTACAGTACACTACCACCTCTTGATCCTTGGGAAGTTCATTGAGACGGTCAGGGAGTTCGTTCAGGGGGATCCATTTGGCATTCAACACATGCACCGTATCCCATTCCTCTTGAGTTCTTACGTCTATAAAGGTTACTCCTTGATCGTATTTCTGGCGCGCTTCAGCAACACTGATTGCTTTGGGTTGGTTGCTCTGCTGGACGAACAGATAAATTCCCCCAATCAAAACTACGACCAGGGCTGCAATAGCTATCCATATCCAGTTTTTGGGTATCAGGCGTGATTTAGGTTTTGGTCGACTGGTTTTACGTGATGCGCTGCTGCGAGCAGGTTTATGTTTTTTGGCCATTGAGATACTCCCAAATTTTTGAATAGGCGTATTATACAACCAACACTGGCTGTTGTATCCCCCGATTCAGATTGCTTGTAACCTATGCCTTGAATTCTCTGCAGGTTGCCTGATACCATTCTTTAAATATCTATGTGTAAGGTCGGGTAATCAGGCAACTTGCAGTAAGTAAACGGAATTGTCTGAGTATGTCTGTGTGGCTTAGCCGAGTAGCTTTAGCAGCTCGTTGTATTCTTCATCTGGCATACCGAACCAGTTTTCTGGTTGGGGAAATTCCTGGTTGATGACTTCCTTTACATAACCTTTCAATCCATTCAAAATCACTTCGCCAGCATTGCCGAACACTTTCGCCATGCGAGGTTTAAACTTGGGATATAGTCCAAACATATCATGGTAGATCAATAGCTGCCCATGGGCATGCAGTCCTGAACCCAGGCTCATAATAATGCAGTGATCTGCACGCTCTGTGATTAGTTTACAGACTCGATCCGGAACCATTTCAAGCAGGATACAAAATGCCCCAGCTTCTTCAAGGGCTTTGGCGTCGTCAATAATTTTCTTAGCCTGTAATGCTCCCTTCCCCTGAACGCGAAAGCCACCCAAAGCGCTGACAGATTGTGGGGTGAGGCCCAGGTGTCCGATGGCGGGGATACCAGCGCGGGCAATGCCTGCAATGCGGTCAGCCATTTCTGCGCCACCTTCCAGCTTGATGGCATCACATCCCGCTTCTGCCATAAAGCGACCGGCGTTAAGAATTGCCGTTTCGGTACTTGCCTGGTAGCTCATATAGGGCATATCTCCTACTACAAAGGCAGTCGGTGCACCACGTCTCACTGCCTGGGTGTGACGAATCATATCATCCATCGTCACGGGCAACGTGGAGTCGTAACCCAACATGGTCATCCCCAGGCTGTCACCCACCAGGATCATTTCTACACCTGCCTGCTCTTGCAGGTATGCGGTGGGGTAATCGTAACAGGTAAGCCAGGTGATCGGTTCACCCTTCTCCAGCTTGGCAAACAATGCAGGGATGTTAATTTTTTTTCGATCAGTCATGGAATGCTCCTTAAGAATATATTTTTATTTTATCAATAGACATGCTTGATAAGATGTTGAATAAAGTAGTGATCTCATTGTAATCTATCCTGGAGAAAAATTACCAGACTCAGTTGGATGGCATGTTGAATTGATGATTTTTGGTAGATGGACAGGTTATAGAAAAATTTGACTCAAGTATTTTATTTATCAGCCGATATGGAGGTTATGAGTGTTTCCAATGTATCATTTAGTACCCAACTCGTCTCGCTGGCAATGGAGATGAAATCTGAACAGGTTGGGCAACAAATATCCGTTGCGGTGCTTAAGCAGACACTAGAACAGCAGAACCGCCAGGGTCAGGCGTTGGTTGAGATGATTCAACGGAGTTCAACGCTGGATGGTGTAGGAAGGATCGTAAATATTTCTATTTAAAATCCTCACATATAGAAAATTTTATTAACAACAGCATCCCCGGTTGTTTTTTTTATACAGGTAAAACGGTATAACCTTGAGCTTGAATGGCGTTTTGAACAGCTTCCTCGGTTAATACCTGCTCATCATACTCCACTTGCACCAACCCTTTCCTGTAGCTGGCGGTTACCCACATAATCCCTGGAAGACTATCCTCCAGGCTTTCGATTCTCATCACGCAATGGCTACAGTGCATGTCTGGTATTCGATAGGTTTTTTGGATCATAAGCTTGGCTTAACCTTCCTACTGATTGAATAGTATTTGCCCGGAATACATGCCCATCGAGCAGGTAAAACGCATCACCGTTCCGGGTTTTTGAGGGGGTATCTCTACAGAAATCCGTCCCGTTTCGGGTAGCAGGTTGTAGTAATTAAGCATTGGAATTACAAAATCACGGGCGCAAGAATAGGTCTTGTTAGTTACCAGTTCAAGTGTTAATGCCTGATTTGCTTTGGCATACATCGTTTTGGGGGAATAGCCGTTATTCCCTACGGTTAATTCGAGGTAGTTTTCATTATTTGAAGACAAAGCGGGTGGGGTTTCTGTACTGGTTGAAGGAAATAATTCCTGGTTAAGATTGGCTATAGAGTAGCGCGATCCAAGCAGGGTTAATCCATTATCAAAGGTAACCAGTCCTAGCAGTAACACAACAATGGCTACAAAGCGCAGGAAATATTTCTCCAAACGTACCCCGATCTGTGTGGTCAAGGTGGCTACCAGGAAGAAAAGTGGGCTGGTGCCCAGGGTGAAAGCGAACATCAACGCAGCTCCCAAAGAAGCGCTGCCGGTTCCCATAGCTGCTGCCATCATCGCCTGGGTGACACCGCAGGGGATGAATACTGTCAAAGCGCCAAGCAGTATTGGGGTAGCATAGTTTGCCTGTTGGTCATGGTTGTTTTGACGACTATGCCGCCGGATAAATCGGGTGAGGAAGCGGGGAGGTTCCAGGTTGAAATAGCGAATAATAGGGTGAATATTAAGCATCCGCAAGCCATTCCCGACCATAAAAACAGCAATCAAAATCATCAGCAGGGCGCGCGTCCGTGGATCAAAGGTAAGGAAAGAGCCAACCAGTCCCAACAATGCACCGAGCAGCGTATAGACAATCAACTTCGCCAGTAAAAACAGGGCAACTGGCAGGGCAGTTTGTACTTTTGGTATGGCAGGGATGGATCGGCGTTTCAATGGGCGCCTGGTTTGGGCAACGGGTGCAGGATGTTGCAGGTCTTGTTCGATTTGTCTGGCAAGTGAACTGGCAAGCAGCCCACCCTGGACAGCCAGGCAGCTTAACCCACCAGTGGTCAATCCTGTGATGAAGGCAATTAGAATTTGTTGCATGAAGATTTTTCCTGTTGAATGTTGCCGTGGTGAGGTTAGCGTTTTCCGCCATCCCAAACGACAAATGGCATGTTGACAACAATATCGCTGTCTGATAGTTCGATTTCACCGGCAGTCTGGGCAGAGATAATTTCTGCAGTTGATTTAAGCAAGCGGCTTTTGGAAGGGTCTATCCACTTGACCAGGGTAATTACACGCAGAGGTGAATACTCTGCACTACCGGGTGGTGCATCGAAGATATCTGGTTGAAAACCGAGAGGTCCCATACCCTCAACACCGTTTTCGAAAACATAGACATTTGCCAGAGCTTGCTCAGGCGTATCGGCTAAGCCTGGTGTGAATAATACTGGTGATGACATCATATCGGACAATAATTTGGCAATCTCAGCATCGGATGTTTCGGTATGGACAAAATAAATTTCCTTGCCTTCGGCGTAACCCAATCCGGCCGGCAAAATGGCAGTTGGCATCTCGGCAGCTTTGGGAGAGCAGGCTGAAACCAATAATGTAAGCACGAAAAAAGCAATCAACAAAGGTGTGTTTTTTAACATTGCGTAATCCTTTTATTTAACTGGAAGATTTTTTAAACGTAAACTATTACTAACCACAAACACACTGCTAAAAGCCATAGCGCCGGCAGCCAGCATAGGGTTGAGATACCCCAGCATAGCGGCAGGTATCAGCAAGATATTATAAAAAAACGCCCAAAAAAGATTTTGCTTGATCACCCGCACGGTTTGACGGGAAAGGGCTATGGCTCGTCCAACACCGCGCAGGTCGCCACTCATCAGAGTCACCTGTGCAGTTGCCATTGCCACATCGGTGCCGGTACCGATTGCCAACCCTACATCCGCCTGTGCCAGCGCCGGGGCATCGTTGACACCATCCCCTACCATTGCCACAACATGCCTTGATTTTGCCCGATCATCTGGTTGTTGTAGTTTCTTTATTTCACTTGCTTTGCCATCTGGCAGCACCTCCGCCAGAACCAGATCGATTCCCACCTGACCAGCAATAGCTTGTGCAGTGTTGATGTTATCCCCAGTGATCATGGCTACTTTTAATCCCATCTGGTGCAATTCAGAGATCGCCTGGAAAGAGGTTTCTTTTACCGTATCCGCTACTGCGATTATTCCCCTTACCTGACCATCCAATGCGACGAGCATTGCCGTTTTAGCTTCTGCCTGCAGGCGTTTCAATTCAGTTTCTAATCCTAACAATGGGTAACCTCGCTTATTCATCATAGCAAGGTTGCCTACTGATACCTCAATTCCCTCCACTTGAGCGCTTACCCCCAGCCCTGGTTCTGCAATGAAACTACCTGGATCTGATAAGGTAAGGTTGCGCCGGGTGGCTTCAGCCCAAATGGCTTCACCCAAAGGATGTTCGCTGCCTTTCTCGACTGCGGCAGCTATAGCCAGGAGTTGATCCACATCTTGATCATCAAGGGGGATAATATCCGTGACAGCGGGTTGCCCTTTGGTGATCGTGCCGGTTTTGTCCAGAACTACCATACTTAACTTGCCAGCACGTTCCAAAGCTTCGGAATTGCGAAACAAGATACCTATCTCAGCACCTTTTCCTGTACCGACCATCACTGCAGTTGGCGTGGCTAAACCCATGGCACATGGACAAGCGATCACCAGCACCGCGACCATATTGATCAGGGCACGGGTGAGGTTATTGGTATCGGTATTGACCGGGATTGCCGGACCAAAGAAATACCAACCCAGGAAGGTGAGGAGCGCTACCAGAATTACAGCAGGGACAAAGACAGCAGAGACTTGATCGGCCAATTTTTGAATGGGCGCTTTGCTACCCTGGGCTTCTTCAACCAGACGGATGATCTGCGCCAGGGCGGTTTCTTTGCCCACCCTGGTAGCTTCAAACCTGATCATACCCAGTTTGTTTAGCGTTGCTCCGATCACTGAATCGCCGGGCTTCTTTTCGACTGGTAGCGACTCACCGGTCAGCATGGATTCATCAATGGCGGAATGACCTTCGACCACCACGCCATCCACGGGAATTTTTTCTCCGGGGCGGACAAGTACTATGTCGCCAACCTGCACTTCATCGGCAGGAATTTCAATATCCACACCTTCCCGGATGATGCGCGCTGTGCGTGCTCGTAAGCTCATCAATTTTTTAATCGCTTCGCTGGTGCGTCCTTTAGCGCGTGCTTCCAGAAACTTGCCAAGTTTAATGAGGGTGATAATGACCGCTGCGGTTTCGAAATATACATGTCCTGCCAACCAGCCAAAAGTAATGGGCAGGCTGTACAGGTAAGCTACTGAAGTGCCCATGGCGATCAAGACATCCATATTAGCAGACCCGTTACGCAAAGCTTTGTATGCGCCAATATAGTACTGCCATCCAACATAAAATTGAACCGGCGTCGCCAGGGCAAGTAGAATCCAGTTAAACCAGGGTTGCGCCTCACGCATGCCACTCATATGCCTGGGTATCGATTGATCATAGACAAACACAGGCAGCAAGCCGAAATCTTTACCCATTGAAAGCAGAAATAATGGCACGGTGAAAATCAATCCGATGATTAACATGCGGCTTTGAGTGTTGATTTCTCTCTCACGTGCCAGGGCTTCCGCGTCTTCTACACCTTCTCCCAACTCTACCACCTGGAAACCAGCATTGGATACAATTTTACGTAATTCGGGTTGGCTTACCAGGGTGGGGATGTAGCGTATGTGGGCTTTTTCATTGGCAAAGGATACATGCACATCCAACACGCCCTCAAGTTTAATAAGCGCTGTTTCTAGACGGCGGGCATCGTTGTCATCTGCCAGGCGTTTGATGATTAAATCAACCTTACCGGATGCGACATCATAGCCGGCGCGCTGTACTCGACCAATGAGGTCATTCAACCCAATAAGTTGAGGATTAAATTCGATGGTAGCTCTTTCGGATGAAAGGTTGACTGTTGCACTGTTTACCCCATCCAATTTTAGCATGTTGCGTTCAACGGTTGCCACACAGTTCGCACAAGTCATGCCGGTTATCGGTAACGAGAGTTGCTTGGTTGGATTCATGTGTCCTTTTAATAAAAAATGCGTCGGGCTAAATCGTTTTCATGCAAAACACCCCCGGCGCCATACGTTAATCATTATGAATAGATCAAGCAGTTTCGGAGACCGGATAATTGATCTCTTTAAGCAGTTGCTTGATGGACTCCTGGTTAGCGGGAGTTTCAAATTCAATCTTGACAGATTTAGTGGTAGCATCAGCAATGACCGATTTCACCCCTTGCAGATCACCCACTTCGGTCTGGATGGCATGAACACAGTGTCCACAAGTGATATTGGGGATAGAATATTGAATAGTAGCCATAAATTTTTTTCCTTACGATAAATGTAGCGAAAATTTTCTCTTATACTTTTTGTGACATTTCAAATACTTCGGCAATTTCTTTCAGAACGCGTTCGCGCTCCTGTTCGCTATCGCCACGTATGGCTGTGATTACGCAAGAGTTAAGATGTTCTTCCAGGATCAAGGCATTGACTTTATCGAGAGCTGCCTGAACTGCCTGAATCTGGCGGATAACATCAATACAGTAAGCATCCTCTTCCACCATACGGATAATGCCCTTAAGATGGCCTTCGACGGTTTTTAATCGATTGAGTCTGGTATCGTGGTGCATCATAATATCATCCTTACCCACCCCAGGGGGGATGGGGTAGGATTAATATACCAATATTTGTCCTGTTTGTCAAGTAATTATCTGGGAGAAATAACGTTGGTTATCCTGGACAACAGGAAATCGGTGCACCATCTGAATAACCCCGGGAAGTACCGTGTTAACTGCTGGATTAACCTGGTTTCTCCGGGCAGTATTGCGAACCGTTT